>QFCS01004854.1_pt1 | contig 333735 bp, 325 predicted proteins | sample 3576561 | NCBI WGS metagenome assembly QFCS01 | reverse complement strand
CTCGTCATCTTCGCGGGCGTGGAATACGGCAACGGTTCCTCGCGCGACTGGGCGGCCAAGGGCACCAACCTTCTCGGCGTCAAGGCGGTGATCGCGCAGTCCTTCGAGCGCATCCACCGCTCCAACCTCGTCGGCATGGGCATCGTGCCCTTCGTCTTCGAGGACGGCACGAGCTGGGCAAGCCTCGACCTGAAGGGCGACGAGACCGTCACCATCGAGGGCCTGGAAGGCGACATCAAGCCGCGCGAGAGGAAGATCGCCAGGATCACCTATGCCGACGGAACCGTCCGCGACATCCCGCTGCTCTGCCGCATCGATACACTCGACGAGGTCACATACATGAACAACGGCGGCATCCTCCAAACCGTCCTCAGGGACCTCGCTGCCTGATCGGTTTCAGTGCCCTGCCCACCGCCATCATGGTCGAGTCAAGCCCGACCATGATGGAGGGGAGGCTGGGCGGACTTGATCAACAGTCTCATGCCGGGGTTGCAAACCCCGGCATTTCTATTTTCCGGAGCATTTTTCTCGGCTATGAAGCTCACTCCATCGTGACTTCCTGTTGAAAGGGCAAGCGCGTATGACGGGCTCGAAAGACTGGCCTTTGTCGGCGCTCCACTGGAATTGATCATGCCGAGACCGCACATACCGCACTGTCTGGCGATCCTGCTGACGCTGGGAGCCGGTATCGATGCCGCCCAGGCCGGCGAGACCGTCCGGCCCAAGGGCGTCGTCGAGTTGTTCACCAGCCAGGGCTGCTCGTCCTGCCCGCCCGCCGACAAGGCGCTGGAGGCGCTGGCGCGCGAGGGCGCAGTCGTCGCGCTCTCCTACCATGTCGACTACTGGAACTATCTCGGCTGGGCGGACACGCTCGCCTCGAAGGACAATACCGACCGGCAATATGCCTATGCCCGCATGTTCGGCCGCAACGGCGTCTACACGCCGCAGGCCGTGCTGAACGGCCGAGAGCACATCAACGGCGCCGACATCGGCGGCATCCGCTCGCGGATCAGCGCCATGCCCGGCGAGAAGAAGGGCCTCCAGGTGCCGGTCGACGTCGCGGTGGAGAACGACGAACTGCGCATCCGCGTCGGCCCCGGCGAAGGCAAGGCCAATATCGTCATCGCCTATTTCGAGCGCGAGCGCACGATCAACATCGACAAGGGCGAGAACCGCGGCAAGACCGTCAACTACTGGCACGCCGTCACCGACATGGAGACGATCGGCATGTGGGAGGGCAAGGAGACCAACCTGGTGCTGCCCGCCGACATGCTGAAGAAGAAAAAGAAGTCCGGCGGCTGCGCCGTGCTGCTCCAGCGCATGCGCACGGCCGATACGCCCGGCGCCATCCTGGGCGCGACTGTGCTGACCGGCGACAGGGCTTCGCGATAGCGCCTCGCGCGACAGGCAGGCGGCCTTGCGGAAAAAGCGCGGCGAAAACGAACAAGCCGGGGCGCATAAACGTTCAAGGGGGGAGGTCCGGTCCGGCTTCTTCGAGGGGCTTGGGGCTTGAGGGTTCGAAGAAAGACGGACCGGACCTGGACGAAGTCACCGGCAACGGAATACAGGGCGACTTCGACAGACGCTTCCCGGACCGGCCTGCTTCCCGCACAAGGCAGCGGGCCGGTCGGGTTGCGACCGGCGAACTCTCGCTTTTAATTTGGGCGTCTGTTTGTCTGAATTGCGGCGAGACGGATTTTTGCGAGAAGGCCCGCGCCGACCATCCCGCCTTGCATTTCGACACCGCTCAGGCACACTGTCATCGAGCCGTCATGGACGAAGCGCGGAGATTCGATGACCGACCAGCCGGATTTGCAGGCTTCCAACGTCGTGGTCGACCTCATGGACTATCGGAACAGCAAGGATCCCTTGCCGGTAACCTTCCATCGACGCGAACTCGACGCAATCCTCTGGGTCTACGGCCGCATGGTCGGCGAGGGGGAGTGGCGCGACTATGCCATCGACCACCTGCGCGACAGGGCCGTGTTCTCCGTCTTCAAGCGCTCCGGCGAAATGCCGCTCTACCGCATCGAGAAGAACCCCAAGCTCGCCGCCAGGCAGGGCGCCTACAGCGTCGTCAACACGCACGGCACCATCCTGAAGCGCGGCCATGAGTTGAAGCAGGTGCTGAAGGTGTTCGACAAGGTGCTGCGCCTCGTCGAGACGTGACGCCTGGAGCATTTCCGCTTTTCCTCGAAGCGCGGAAATGCTCCGATTCTTGTTTTACCGCAATTCCGGACGCAAAACCGCTTCGCACTTTTGCTGGAATTGCTCTACGCAATCGTTCCCGGAAAAACCGTCGCCGACGGCTCGGTTTCCGCACCCTCGCCGAGCGCGCGCTGCATGAACACCGTGTCGAGCCACCGGCCGTGCTTGAAGCCGGTCGCCGTCATGCGGCCGCTGTGCTCGAAGCCTGCGGCGCTGTGCACGGCGATGGAGGCCGGGTGCGCCCCGCCGATGACGGCCACCATCTGCCGGAAGCCGCTTTCGGTCGCGCGGCGGATCAGTTCGGCCAGCAGCGCCTTGCCGACGCCCTTGCCGCGCGCTTCCGGCGCCAGATAGACCGAATCCTCCACCAGCCAGCGATAGGCCGGCCGCGTGCGGAAGGCCGATGCATAGGCATAGCCGAGGATGAGCCCGGTCTGCTCGATGGCCACGATATAGGGATAGCCCTTGCCGGTGATCGCCTTGAAGCGTGCCTCCATCTCGTCGAGCGACGGCGGGTCGATCTCGTAGCTCGCCACCCCGTTCAGCACGGATTCGCGGTAGATCTCGGTGAAGGCGGAGATATCGCCGAGGGCGGCGGTGCGGATGACGAAGCTCATGGAAGCCTCAGGGGGGCAAGACTGATTTCGGGAAAAGCGAGCGCCGGTTTTGCGTCCGAAATCGTCCGAAGACAAGAGACGGATGTGGAATGGCGCGTCCATCCCACATCCTTTCCGTGTTTTTCGGCCGTTCAGGCGCCGTAGACGATGAGGAGATCCTTGGCGTCGATCTGGTCGCCGGCCTTGACCAGCACCTCGGAGACCGTGCCGTCCTTCTCGGCATGCAGGGCCGTTTCCATCTTCATCGCCTCGATGGAGAGGAGGACGTCGCCGGCCTTGACCTGTTGGCCGGCGGAGACCGAGACCGTCGAGATGACGCCCGGCATCGGCGCGCCGAGGTGGGCGGTATTGGCGGTATCGGCCTTGCGGCGGACGGCCGAGGTGGCGGCGCGGTTGCGGTCCGGCACCTTGATGAGGCGCGGCTGGCCGTTCAGCTCGAAGAACACCTTGACCATGCCTTGCGCATCCGGCTCGCTCCTCGCCTGGTGCAGGATGACGAGCGACTTGCCCCTTTCTATCTCCGGCTGGAGCTCCTCGCCCGGCGCAAGCCCGTAGAAATAGGCCGGCGTCGGCAGCACGCTGACCGGGCCGTACATGTCGGCGGCCAGCGCATAGTCGGTGAAGACCTTGGGATACATGAGGTAGGAGGCGAATTCGAAATCGTCGACCTTGCGCTCCAGCTTGTCCTCGATGGTTTTCCGCTCGGCGTCGAGATCGGCGGCCGGCAGCAGCGAGCCCGGCACGGCGGTATAGGCCGCCTCGCCCTTCAGCGCCTTCTTCTGCAGGCCCGCCGGCCAGCCGCCCGGGGGCTGACCGAGGTCGCCCTTCAGCATGGAGACGACGGATTCGGGGAAGGCGATGTCCTTGGCGGGGTTTTCCACGTCGGCGACGGTGAGGTCCTGGGAAACCATCATCAGCGCCATGTCGCCCACCACCTTGGAGGACGGCGTCACCTTGACGATGTCGCCGAACATCTGGTTGGCGTCGGCATAGGCCTGGGCGACCTTGTGCCACTTGGTCTCCAGCCCGAGCGAGCGGGCCTGTTCCTTCAGGTTGGTGAACTGGCCGCCGGGCATTTCATGGAGATAGACCTCCGAGGCCGGCCCCTTGAGGTCGCTTTCGAAGGCGGCATACTGGAAGCGCACGGCCTCCCAGTAGAAGGAGATGCGGCGGATCCATTCCGGATCGAGGCCCGGATCGCGCTCGGAACCCTTCAGCGCCTCGACGATCGAGCCGAGGCAGGGCTGGGAGGTGTTGCCCGACAGCGCGTCCATCGCCGCATCCACCACGTCGACGCCGGATTCGACGGCGGCGAGCACGGTCGCGGCCGCGATGCCCGATGTGTCGTGGGTGTGGAAATGGATCGGCAGGTCGGTCGCCTCACGCAGCGCCTTGAAGAGCACGCGGGCGGCGGCCGGCTTCAGGAGGCCCGCCATGTCCTTGACCGCGATCATGTGCGCGCCGGCCTTTTCCAGGTCGCTCGCAAGCGCGGTATAGTATTTCAGGTCGTATTTCGGACGGGCGGAGTTGAGGAGATCGCCGGTATAGCAGATCGCCGCCTCGCAGATCCTGTTCTCCTCGGCGACGGCGTCCATCGAGACGCGCATGTTGTCGACCCAGTTGAGGCAGTCGAAGACGCGGAAGACGTCGATGCCGCCCTTGGCCGCCTGGCGGACGAAGTATTTCACGACATTGTCGGGATAGTTCTTGTAGCCGACGCCGTTTGCCCCGCGCAGCAGCATCTGGAGCAGCAGGTTCGGCGCGTCCTCGCGGATGCGGGCGAGGCGATCCCACGGGTCTTCCGTGAGGAACCGCATGGAGACGTCGAAGGTGGCGCCACCCCAACATTCCAGCGAGAAGAGCTGCGGCAGGGCGCGGGCATAGGTGCCGGCGACGCGGGCAATGTCGTGCGTGCGCATGCGCGTTGCCAGCAATGACTGGTGGCCGTCGCGCATGGTCGTGTCGGTGAGGAAGACCCGGTTCTCGCCGCGCACCCATTCGGCGAACTTCTTCGGCCCGAGTTCGTCGAGCTTCTGCTTGGTGCCGGCGACGATCTCGCCCTCGATGAAGGGCACGGCGGGCTTGGCGACGTCGGCCGGCGGCTTCGGGCGGCCCTTGGCCTCCGGATGGCCGTTGACGGTAACGTCGGCGAGATAGGTGAGCAGCTTCGTCGCGCGGTCCTGGCGCTTCACCTGCTGGAAGAGCTCCGGCGTCGTGTCGATGAAGCGCGTCGTGTAGCTGTTGTTACGGAAAGCCTCGTGGCTGATGATCGCCTCGAGGAAGGTGAGGTTGGTGGCGACGCCCCGGATGCGGAATTCGCGCAGCGCACGGTCCATGCGGGTGATGGCTTCCAGCGGGTTCGGCGCCCAGGCCGTGACCTTGACGAGCAGCGGATCGTAGAAGCGGGTGATGACTGCGCCCGGATAGGCCGTGCCGCCGTCGAGGCGGATGCCGAAGCCGGAGGCCGAGCGATAGCCGGTGATGCGGCCGTAGTCGGGGATGAAGTTCTGTTCGGGGTCTTCCGTGGTGATGCGGCACTGCAAGGCGTGGCCGTTGAGGCGGATATCGGCCTGCGCCGGCACGCCCGATTCCGGCGTGCCGATCGCCGCGCCGTCGAGGATGTGGATCTGCGCCTTGACGATGTCGATACCGGTCACGACCTCCGTGACGGTGTGCTCGACCTGGATGCGCGGGTTCACCTCGATGAAGTAGAACTTGCCGCTGTCGGCATCCATCAGATACTCGACCGTGCCGGCGCCGACATAGCTGGTGGCATGGGCGATCTTCAGCGAATAGCCGGCCAGTTCCTGGCGCTGCGCCTCGGAAAGATAGGGTGCGGGCGCGCGTTCGACGACCTTCTGGTTGCGGCGCTGGATGGAGCAGTCGCGCTCGAAGAGATGGACGACATTGCCGTGCGTGTCGCCGAGGATCTGGCTTTCGACGTGGCGGGCGCGCTCGACGAGCTTTTCGAGATAGACCTCGTCCTTGCCGAAGGCGGCCTTGGCCTCGCGCTTGGCTTCCGTCACCTCGCGGATCAGGTCCTTGGCATCGCGGATGGCGCGCATGCCGCGCCCGCCGCCGCCCCAGGAGGCCTTCAGCATGACGGGATAGCCGATCTCTGCGGCGAGGCGGTGGATTTCCTGTTCGTCGTCCGGCAGCGGATCGGTGGCCGGCACGACGGGCACGCCGACGGAAATGGCGAGGTTGCGCGCGGCAACCTTGTTGCCGAGCTGGCGCATCGTATCGGGTCGCGGGCCGATGAAGGTGATACCGGCCGCATCGCATGCATCGACGAATTCCGGGCTTTCCGACAAAAGGCCGTAGCCGGGATGGATCGCGTCGGCGCCGGAAAGCCTGGCGACGCGGATCACCTCGTCGATCGACAGATAGCTCTCGATCGGCCCGAGATCGCGGGAAAGATGCGGGCCGCGACCGATCTGGTAGCTCTCGTCCGCCTTGAACCGGTGCAGCGCCAGTTTGTCCTCTTCCGCCCATATCGCGACCGTTTTGAGCCCCAGTTCATTGGCCGCGCGGAACACACGGATGGCGATTTCTGAACGGTTGGCGACAAGGATCTTGGAAATGGGCAAGTCGGACTCCTCAATGACTTGGAAGCGGGAAATGCTGCACCCGCGAAGAGAATTATTAGCGGGTTATTTTCAAAGTTCAATTTTGGAGTCGTCATCCGACGAAAGATTTGCGGCGACGGGCGCAATTTCCGCGAAGGCGTGCCCGAGTCGACGCAACAGTATTGCGCGGCGGGCGCGCGATACGGCGTTTTCACAAAGCGCGGTTGCTGTGAATGTTCAGGAGACGAGGCCCAGCCGGAAGGCGATGGCGATGGCGTGGTGGCGGTTGCGCGCGCCCAGCTTCTCCTGGATGCCGTTCATGTACCAGTCGACCGTGTGGCTGGAAATGCCGAGCACCCGGCCGATGTCGTGGGAGGTCATGCCTTCGGAAAGCAGGCTCAGCGCCTCCATCTCGCGCCGCGTCAATTCCACGTCCACGACGGCGGAGAGGCGCGCGGCGGCCTCAGGATCGGCGGCCTGGATGAGCTTCCAGTAGAGCCGCCGTGCGATGCTGTCGAACAACCCGACCTCCACGCTTTCCAGGTCGACCGGCTTGCCACCGAGGCTGAGGCTGCCGAGAAGCCCCCGCCGGCCATGAACGGGGAAGACATAGCCGTCCTCCAGCCCGTTCTGGCGCGCATCCACCATCATGCGCTCCATGCGCTTGCGATGGGGGCTGAGGCGAAATGCGCCCAGCGTGTCGCGCCAGCGGAAACCCGCCTGCGCATGGCCGAGATAGCGCACCGTCGGATCGACCTGCATGTAGCGCTTGCGCAGGTAGGTTTCGGGCCAGTCCTTCGGCCAACGGCCGGCGAGCAGCAGGCTCGGCGCGCTCTCCACCGGCTTGGGCGCCTGGAGAAGGCCGTAATAGTCGAACCCGTACAACTTGATGAGACGCTCGAACTCGGCCGTGGTTTCCTCGCGGCCGCGCAGTTCGTCGATCAGTGCGAGAAACTGCACCAGCAAGTTGATCTTCATGTGCCCCGCGCTTGAATAGCTTTGTTAACCAACTGATAAAGCTGAACCCGGCCGCAATCGACCCAAGCGCCCCATTCATCGTCCCCGCCTGACAGATGGCAGGAAGGTGGTGCGAAAATCAATCGTTTTGCACGCATGGCTGACCTGAAATCGTACAATCACGCAAGATTTCAGGTGAGTCATGAAATTTGCTCGCCCGTGAAGAACTTTTGCCCCTTCCGCTGATTAATAGGCTGAGCCAAGGGACAGAGGGTGCCAACGCTGCACCGCACAACAGGTATCGCCGGAAAGGCCCGCATTCGTGTCTTTGTTTCAGGTCTATGCAAGAGCCCTCAGTTATCTCAGCGTCTACAAGCTGCGCGTCGGCTCGGTCGTCGCGGCCAATATCGTGCTTGCGGTGATCGCCATCGCCGAGCCGATCCTGTTCGGTCGCATCATCGACGCCATCTCCACCAAGGGCGATGTGACGCCCATGCTGCTCCTGTGGGCGGGCTTCGGCCTGTTCAACACGATCGCCTTCGTGCTCGTCGCGCGCGAGGCCGACCGGCTGGCCCACGGCCGGCGGGCGAGCCTTCTGACGGAAGCCTTCGGCCGCATCATCTCCATGCCGCTCGCCTGGCACAGCCAGCGTGGCACGTCCAATGCGCTGCACACGCTGCTGCGCGCCTGCGAGACGCTGTTCGGCCTCTGGCTCGAATTCATGCGCACCCACCTTGCCACGGCCGTCGCGCTGGTCCTGCTCATCCCCACGGCCTTTGCGATGGACTATCGCCTCTCGCTGGTGCTCGTCGTTCTCGGCGTGCTCTACGTCATCATCGGCAAGGTGGTGATGAACCGCACCCGCGAAGGCCAGGCTTCGGTCGAGAACCACTATCACACCGTCTTCTCCCATGTGTCCGATTCAATCAGCAACGTCTCGGTGGTGCACAGCTACAACCGGATCGAGGCCGAGACGCGGGAACTGAAGCGCTTTGCCGAGCGGCTGATCAACGCGCAGTATCCGGTGCTAGACTGGTGGGCGCTGGCCAGCGCCCTCAACCGCATCGCCTCGACGATCTCGATGATGACGATCCTCGTCATCGGCACGGTGCTGGTGCAGCGGGGCGAGATCAAGGTGGGTGACGTCATCGCCTTCATCGGCTTTGCGGGCCTTCTCATCGGCCGCCTCGACCAGATGAAGGCCTTCGCCACGCAGATCTTCGAGGCTCGCGCCAAGCTGGAGGACTTCTTCTCGCTGGAGGACGCCGTCAAGGAGCGCGAGGAGCCGACCGGTGCCGGCGATCTCGGCGAGGTCAAGGGCAAGGTCGAATACCGAAACGTCGATTTCGACTTCGCCAACGCCACCCAGGGCGTCAGCGACGTCTCCTTCACGGTGGAGGCCGGCCAGACCGTCGCCATCGTCGGACCGACCGGCGCCGGCAAGACGACGCTCGTCAACCTCCTGCAACGCGTCTACGAGCCGAAATCCGGCCAGATCCTCATCGACGGCGTCGATATTGCGACGGTGACGCGCAGATCCCTGCGCCGCTCGATCGCCACCGTCTTCCAGGATGCCGGTCTGCTCAACCGCTCGATTTCGGACAATATCCGCCTCGGCCGCGAAGGCGCGACCCAGGAGGAGATCGAGGCGGCGGCGGAAGCGGCCGCGGCGAACGACTTCATCACATCTCGCCAGAGTGGTTACGAGACCCATGTCGGCGAACGTGGCAACCGCCTGTCGGGCGGCGAGCGCCAGCGCATCGCGATCGCCCGCGCGATCCTCAAGAACGCGCCGATCCTCGTGCTCGACGAGGCGACGAGCGCGCTCGACGTGGAGACGGAGGCGCGCGTGAAGGCGGCCATCGATTCCCTGCGCCGCAACCGTACGACCTTCATCATCGCACACCGCCTGTCGACGGTCCGCGAGGCCGACCTCGTCGTCTTCATGGACCACGGCAGGATCGCCGAGATGGGCACGTTCGACGATCTCAGCCAGAGCAACGGCCGCTTCGCCGCCCTGCTGCGCGCCAGCGGCATCCTGACCGACGACGACGTGCGCCGGAGCCACACGGCCGCCTGAACCACTGTTACTGTTTCGGCGTATCGCTTTTGACCGGCAGGGCCTTCAGGCCCTGCCGTTTCGCGTTCTCGGCGATGACGGCGGCCTGCCAGTCGAGATAGCGCGCATAGGCGACGTGCAGCGCGATGCCGACGAGCGCATAGAGCGTGCCGATGACGGGGTTCCTGCCCGTCACGAACATCATCACCTGGCCCGCCATGGCAAGGATCGTGCCGAAGATGAAGACCGCCAGCGAATGCCGCCCGATCGCGACGAGCGGATGGGAGAGCGGCAGCGCGGCCCAGTTGGAGAGGGCAGGGATCGTCGCCACCAGATAGGCCCCCGCCAGCACATGCAACAGCCGCGTCGTGGAGAGGAAGGTCTTGTCGAAGCCCGTCAGCACCGCCGGCAGGCCGTAGGAAAAATCGATGTTCCACCAGGAGAAGACGACCCAGGCGAAGGAGAGGCCGAGATAGGCGGCCGACAGCGCCGAGAGGACGGTGTTGCGCGGAAATCCCTTGCCCCTTGCCCGCAGCACGCCGACGAAGCCGATGACGAAGAGGAACTGCCAGGACAGCGGGTTGAGGAACCAGTAGCCGTCGTCGAGGAAATTCGACGGGGCGATCTGCCAGATGCCGGCGCAGAGCCAGAGCGTGCCGGAGACGGCGAGGAGCAGCATGGCGCTACGCTGGTGGAGCCAGAGGAAGCCCGGCAGCATCAGGAACACCACGGCATACATGGACAGGATGTTGTTGTAGCCGAACTGGTGGCCGAGCAGCACCATGCTGACGACGCCCTGCTCCGTGCGGTCGACGACGGCGCGCAGGTTGATTTCCGACAGGAGGTCCGGCCGGGCGAACCATAGCGCGCCGCCGGCGAAGATGGCGAAGGTGATGACGCTCGTCATGATATGGGCGACATAGAGCGTGAGCGCCCGGCGCAGGATGCGCAACGTCACCGCCAGCCGTTCGCCGACGGCAAAGCGCGCGCCATAGGCAAGGCCCACCGACATGCCCGATATCAGCACGAAGGCCTCGGCCGAATCGGAGAAGCCGAAATTCTTGTGCGTCAGGTGCTCCAGGTACTGGCCGGGAACATGATTGACGAAGATCGTCAGGAGGGCGAGGGCCCGGAAGACGTCGAGGCGCGTGTCGCGTTGCCGCGGCACGACGCCCGTCGGTCCGTGTCTGTCTGTCATGATGCTCTGATCCGGATGGCGTGGATCAGAGCAAATAGCCCTCGCTTGAAGATTTGATGACAGCGCCGTTCACGCTTGTCCGCCATCCACCGTCATCGGCGCGCTCCACCCGGATCGACAGCGTGCGGCCGTCAAGATCGAGCGTCGCCTCGTAGCCGTCCCATGCTGCCGGTAGCGCAGGATCGACGAAGAGGCGGCCGCCTTCCTTGCGGATGCCGAGGATGCCCTCGACGGCCGCGCGGTAGAGCCAGCCGGCCGAGCCCGTGTACCAGGACCAGCCGCCGCGCCCCGTGCGCTCGCCTTCGCCGTAGACATCGGCGGCGACGACATAGGGTTCGACGCGGTAGAGCTCGGCGGCTTGCGGCGTCAGCGCGTGGTTGACGGGGTTGAGGATGTTGAAGCAGGTCCAGGCATCCTCCGCCCGGCCGAGGCGGGCGAGCGCCAGCACGACCCAGGTCGAGGCATGGGTGTATTGCCCGCCATTTTCCCGAACGCCCGGCGGATAGGCCTTGATATAGCCCGGATCCTGCGGCGTCTCGATAAAGGGCGGGGTGAACAGGCGGATGATGCCGGCCTCCCGGTCGACAAGGTTCTCCATCACCGCATCCATCGCCTGCCGCGAGCGTGCGGTATCGCCGACGCCCGACAGGACGCTCCAGCTTTGCGCGATGGAATCGATCCGGCATTCGGTATTTCCGGCCGAGCCGAGCGGCGTGCCGTCGTCGAAATAGCCGCGGCGGTAGTAGGCGCCGTCCCAGCCCGTGGTTTCCAGCACCACCTTGAGGTGGCCGAGATGCTCCTGCCACCGGTCGGCGCGCTGATGGTCGCCGCGCTCGCGGGCGACGGGGATGAAGCCGGAAAGCGTGCCGGCCAGGAACCAGCCGAGCCAGACGCTCGTGCCACGGCCCGCCTCGCCGACGCGGTTCATGCCGTCATTCCAGTCGCCGCCGAGAATGAGCGGCAGGCCGTTCTCCCCGGTGCGGGAAAGCGCGAGGTCGAGCGCCCGGGCGCAATGCTCGTAGAGCGGCGCTTCCTCGGTCGAGCGCTCCGGCGTGTAGAAGGCGTCGTGCTGGCCTTCGGCAAGCGGTGCGCCCTCGATGAAGGCGAGCGTCTCGTCGAGGATCGCCCGGTCGCCGGTGGTGCGGCAGTAATATTCCACCGCATGGGCAAGCCAGACCACGTCGTCGGAGATCATGGTGCGCACGCCCGCGCCGTTGTCGGGCAGCCACCAGTGCTGCACGTCGCCCTCGACGAACTGGCGTGCGGCCGCGTTGAGGATCTGGCGGCGGGCAAGCTCGGGCCGGTGCAGGACGAAGGCCAGCGTGTCCTGCAACTGGTCGCGGAAGCCGTAGGCGCCGCTTGCCTGGTAGAAGGCCGAACGGGCCTGGATGCGGCAGCCGAGCGCCTGGTAGGGCAGCCAGTCGTTGACCATCCGGTCGAGCGCAGCATCCGGCGTCTTGACCTGCAATGTGCCGGTAAAATCGCTCCAGTAGGCGCGCACGGCGGCCATGACGGCGTCGAAATCGGCCTTGCGGCTTTTCTCGGCAAGCGCCCGGGCGCCTTCCGTATCGTCGGTGTCACCGAGCACGAAGACGAGTTCGCGCTTCTCGCCCGGTTTCAGCGTGATATCGACGGCGAGCGCCGCGCAGGGATCGCCGATGCCTTCGGCCGATCCCGAAAGCGGTTGCCCGGCCGCGACGGCACCCGGCAGCACGATATCGCCGCCGCGGCCGATGAAGTCGCGGCGCCGGGCGGTGAAGCCTGCGACGGGCGCATCGACGGCGAAGAAGCTCGTCCTTCCGGCGAAATCGAAACTGTAGGGGTTGGTGGCCAAGAGCGCGCCGCTCTCCTCGTCATGGCTGGTCAGCACGAAGGGCGCGGTTTTCGCCGGGTTGTTGCCCAGCACCCATTCGACATAGCCGTAGACCGTCAGGCTGCGTTCCGTCTCGCCGGTGTTTTTCACGACGAGGCGGGAATACTTGACCGGGTCCTCGGGATCGACCGTCTGCACGAGATCGAGCTCGATGCCGTCCTCCCAGCTGCGGAAGGCGGTGTAGCCGAGGCCGTGCCAGGTCTCGAACTTCACCGTGTTCCTGCGCGACAGGGCCGCGAAGGGCGCGATGACCGTGCCGCGCTCGTTGTCCCTGACATAGAAGGCTTCGCCGGGGCGGTTGATGACCGGATCGTTGGTCCAGTGCGTCAGCTGGAAGTCGCGTGAATTGCGGCTCCAGGTGTAGCTCGCGCCCTCTGCCGAGACGTGGAAGCCGAAATGCGGGTTGGCGATGACGTTGATCCACGGCTGGGGCGTCGCCTCGCCGCCGCGAAGGCGCACGGCATATTCCCGGCGTTCCTCGTTGAAGCCGCCGAAGCCGTTCCAGAAGGAGAGGCCCTTGCCGTCGATCTCCACCGGCTCGCCGGCCGGAGCCTGTGGCTTCGGCGCGGGTAGCGCCGGTGCCGTTTCCGCCTTCGTCTCCTCCTCGCCGCGGGGCGTCGCGAAGAGCGAGACCGTGCGGGCGATCTGGTCGGAGAGCGTGCCGTTGCGGGCATGGAAGACGGCGCGGGCCGTCGCCAGCAGCGCCTGCCAGGTGGTGACGTCCATCAGGTCGCGGCGCACGGTGAAGACATGCTGGCGCGCGCCGTCGGACTGGCTGCGGATGCGCAGGTTCTCGCACATATGGTCGAGCGTGTGCTGCATGTCCTGCGCATAGGAGGCGGCGCGCTCGTTGAGGATGACGAGGTCGGCGATGACGCCGCGGTGGCGCAGGTAATCCTGCGCGCGCAGCGCCTCGCGGGCGACCTCCACATCGATCTCGTCGTTGATGCGCAGCACGAAGATCGGGAAATCGCCAGAGATCGCCAGCGGCCAGAGCGCCGACTGGGCGGTGAGGCCGTTCTCGATCGTGCCGGTATCGGCCCTCAGATGCATGTCGGGATAGGTGAGGTAGCGGCCGAGCATCTGGAAGCTCGCCGCCTCCTGCGAGGTGACGCCGACATGGCGCATATGCACCTGCGAGCGCGTCCAGGCATGGATCATCTCGTGGTTGAAGCTGTCCGGGTGGCGGTAGCGGTCGATGGCAGCATCCACCTCGGCGCGGCTCGGGGCCGCGATGGTCCAGAAGATGACCTTGACCTTCTTGCCCGCCGGCACGCGCACGACGCGGCGCAGCGCCAGGACCGGATCGAGCGTGAAGCCGTCCGTACCGGAAAGCTGCGCGCCCGGATCGAAGGCGGCGGCGGTCGCCAGCGAACGGCCGCGGCCGATGAAGCGGCGGCGGTCGGTCTCGATCTCGGTGCGGCGCGAGGGGCCGGCATTGTCGACGATGAGGTGGGCGATCGCCATGTCCGGCTCGTTCGGATTGCGCTTCTGCCGCTCAGCGCGGATGACGTCGCCGCGCTTGCCGATCTCCGTCCTGATGAACATCTTGGAGAATAGCGGATGGGCGTTGTCGGCGTCATCGGTCGAGATGACGGGCTCCATGTAGGAGGTCACCTCGATGAAGCGATCTTCCGGCCCGGTGTTGAGCAGCGTCAGGCGACGGCCTTCGGCATCGTGCTCGGTGGCGACGATGCACTCGACCTCGCTGGTCAGCGTGCCGACCGTCTTGATGAACTCCGCCTTGTCGTCGCCGAACTGGGTCTTGGTCACCTCGCCCTCGGCGCGCTTCGGCTCGGCGGTGGCGGACCACCAGTCGTTCGTCGCGGTGTCGCGCAGGAAGAGGAAGGAGCCCCAGCGGTCCTCGGTCGGATCGGGCTTCCAGCGGGTGACGGACTGGCCGTTCCAGCGCGAATAGCCCGCGCCCGTCGCCGTCAGCATCACGGCATAGTGGCCGTTCGACAGGAAGACGGTCTCGCGCTCCTTCAGGAAGGGCTCCTTGATGATGCGGATTTCCGGGCGCAGCAGATCGGCCTGCGTGCTGCCGACGGTCTCCGGCTCGCGCTTGGCATTGATGACCGGAATGTCGCGCGGGGCTTTTTCCTGCAAGAGCAGCTCGGCCGCCTCGATGACAGGATCGGCGTGGAAGCGCTCGCGCAGCGCGCCGTTGAAGACGACATTGGCGACGGCGGCGATCGACATGCCGTGATGGTGCGCCATGTAGTTCTTCACGACGGCGCAGGTCTTGCCCTCCGGCACGCGGGTCGGGGTGAAGTCGACGGCGTCGTGGAACCCGTAGGCGCCGAGCGCACCGAGCTTGCGCAGGCGCTCGAGATTGTCGAGCGAGGCTTTCGGGGCGTACTGCGTCGCCAAAAGCGAGGCATAGGGCGCGATGACGGCGTTCTGGCCGAGGCCGCGCTTCAGGCCGAGCGTCGGCACGCCGAAATTCGTATACTGGTAGGTCAGTTCATGGTCGCGGGCGTTGAAGGCCGCTTCGGAAATGCCCCAGGGCGTGCCGAGGCGGCGGCCGTGGTTCATCTGCTCCACCACGACGAGATTGTTCGTCTGGTTGAGGATGCCGCCCTGACGCTCCTGCATGACGAGCGGCGGCATCAGATATTCGAACATCGAGCCGGACCAGGAGACCAGCGCCCCGCGCGAGCCGACCGGCACGACCGGACGGCCGAGCTTGTACCAGTGCTCGGTCGGAAGGTCGCCCTTGGCGATGGCGAAGAGGCTGGTGAGGCGCGCCTCGGAGGCGAGCAGGTCGTAGCAGGCCTCGTCGAGTTCGTTGGTCTCGACGCGGTAGCCGATCGACAGGAGGCGGCGTTCCGGGCGGAAGAGGAAGCCGAAATCCATCGAGAAGGCGATGTCGCGCGCGCGGTCGCGCAGCACGACCAGGCGGTCGCGCAGCCCCTCGATGCTGCCGAGGTCGAACACGCTGTCGGCGATATGCGCCTCGCAGGTGGCGACCAGCGCGCCCGCCCATTTGGCAAGCTCGCCGCTCTCGGCCGACTTGATCTCGTGGTCGAAGTTGACGATCAGCTTGTTGACGTCGCGCGCCAGCACCGAGAGGTTGATGACGCGGATGGAGGCGAATTCGTGCTCGCGCTTGACGGCGGCCAGCGCGTTCTTGAAGCCGGTGATGCGCTCCTCGATGAGGCGGCGCAGCGGGCGCACGGTCTTGCGGTCGTCCGGTAGGTCCTTCAGCGTCTCCGACAGGATCGAGGCGACGTCGCCGATGCCGTCGAGGCTGCCCTGCAGATGCGCCGAGGGGGCCTCCGCCCATTCGCGGCACATGGAGGAGACGGCGATGAGATGGCCGGCGAGATTGCCGCTGTCGACCGCCGAGACGTAGCGCGGCCCCAGCGTTTCCAGCGTGTTGGTGCGATACCAGTTATAGAGGTGGCCGCGATATTTCGGCATGCCGTCGATCGTGGCGATCGTCTGTTCGAGCCGGCGCACCGTCTCCTCGAACGAAATCCAGCCGAAATCGCGGGCCGAGATGACCGAGAGGAGATAGACGCCGATATTGGTCGGCGAGGTGCGTTCGGCGAGCACCGGCTGCGGCGTCTCCTGGAAATTGTCCGGCGGCAGGAAATGCTGCTCGGCGGTAACGAAGGTCTCGAAATAGCGCCAGGTGCGCCGCGCGATCTTGCGCAGTTCGCTCGCCACATAGTCGGAGACGACGAGCTGGTCCTCGGTCTCGGCGGTCCGGCTGACGTACCAGGCGATCATCGGCGACAGCGCCCAGACGAGGGCGAAGGGAATGCCGATATAGGGAAGGCCGGTGTCCGAGATCATGGCGAGCGCCACGGAAAGGACGGCAAGCGCCGGCGCCTGCCACATCGACTTGTAGTGGGCGACGATGCCGCCGCGCGCGGCGCTGTCGGCCTGCGCGGCGGTGCGCCATTCCAGCATCAGCTTGCGGCTGATGATGGTGCGGTAGAGCGAGCGCACGATGGCGTCGGCCATCAGCGCCGCCGAATGGGCGATGAAGACGATGCGTAGCGCCACCTGCGCGTTTGCCGCGCGGATATCGGAGATCACGCGGTGGACATGGGCGCGCGCAACGATGTCGTTGCGGCGCGGCATGACGCCGGAGATCAGCGAGAGCGTCGGGGCGACGAAGAGCAGGAAGATCAGCACAAGCTGCCAGACCAGCGCCTGGCGCGGCTCCATGTAGTACCAGCCCATGACGGAGGCGACGAGCCAGCCGATCGGGATGAGGCTGCGGCGCAGGTTGTCGTACATCTTCCAGCGGCCGAGCATGGAAATACCGCTCGACGGGCCGAAGATGTAGGGCAGCAGCTGCCAGTCGCCGCGCGCCCAGCGATGCTGGCGCGAGGTCTCGGTGCCGTAGCGGGTCGGGAAGTCCTCGACCAGCTCGACATCCGTCACCAGCGCGCAACGCGCCAGCGAGCCTTCGAGCAGGTCGTGGCTGAGAACGGAATTCTCCTCGATGCGGCCCTTCACCGCCGCCTCGAAGGCGTCGACATGATAGAGGCCCTTGCCGGTGAAGGTGCCTTCGCCGGCAAAGTCCTGGTAGACGTCGGAGACGGTGAAGACATAGGGGTCGATGCCGCGGTCGGCGGAGAAGATGCGCTGGAAGGTCGAGGCTTCCTTGCCTGTCGTCAGCGAGGGGGTGACGCGCGGCTGCAGGATGCTGTAGCCGGCGGTGACCTCGCCCTTTTCCGCGTCGATGACCGGACGGTTGATCGGGTGGTGCAGCTTGCCGACGAGCTTCGTCACCGCATCGCGCATCAGGCGCGTGTCGGAATCGAGCGTCATGACGTATTTCACGTCCGCCGGCACGATGTTGGCGCCCGGCAGGAAGGTCGTGTCGCCGTCGCCGCGCAGGAGAAGGTTCAGTTCGTGCAGCTTGCCGCGCTTGCGCTCCCAGCCCATCCAGCAACCTTCGGAGGGATTGTAGAGGCGGCGGCGGTGCAGCAGGTAGAAGCGCGTGCGGCCGTCATAGGCATAGCGCGCCGAAAGCGTCGCGATCTCGCGCTTGGCATAGTCGAGGACGTCAAGGTCGGCGGGCGTTTCCTCCGCCTCGCTGTCGGCCCAGTCGCTGAGCAGCGAGAAATAGATCTCGCCGCGCGGATTGGCGAGGTAGTGGACTTCGAGGTTGCGCACCAGATCGTCGACATGATCGCGCTTGGAGATCAGACAGGGCACCACGACGAGCGTGCGGGCATCCTGGGGGATACCGTCCTTGAACTCGTAGCCGACGAGCCGCGAGGGTGTGACGAAGAAGGTGACGAGCGTGTTGAAGAGGCCCGTCGCGCCCTCGGAGGCCGGCAGCGCGAAGAGCACCAGCATGATCAGCCAGGCGCCATCGGGAATATCGATCTGGTCGAGGAAATAATAGACCGCGATCATCGCGAGCAGCGTCAGAAGGATGTTCGGGCCGGCGATGGCGAACCAGCCGAGCTTGCGGCCGAAGCGAACGGCGCGCTGGACGATCGACGGGCGGTAGCCGATGCGCTTTTCCAGCAGCTTGCGCGTCTTGCCGACGAGGAAGGCGGCGACATTGGCCTCGTAGTCGAGGTCCTCGACATGCGCCGCGGCGTCTTCCGCCGTCATCGCCAGCGCCGTCTCGGTTACTTCCAGCTCGGTCTTGCCGGAGCGGCGGGCGAAGCGCTCGATCGTGTTGCGGTACTTGTTGCGCGAGCCGAAGTCGAGGTCGGAATAGTCGGAGCCCTGGCGCAGCGCCTCGTCGAGGCGGCTGACGCTCTCGAACCAGACGGGCCATTCGGTATCGTCGACTGCGCGCAGGCTCTTGATGAGCGAGCTCATCGTGACGTTGCCGGAGGAGAGGCGGTTGTTCTCCGCGACGATCAACTCTTCCAGGTCGCTGCCGCGGCTCTCGATCTTGCGCTCCAGCCACTGGATCACCGCGCCGGACGCCTGAAGGCCGTCGCGCAGGCGATAGAGCAACTGGATGACGAAGGTGTTGTCCGCGATGAAGCTCTCCAGCGTCTGGAGATGCGCGATGGACTTTTCCGGATCGTTGAGGCGGACCAGTTCGTCGGCCACCTCGTTGGCCTTGAAGCGCATCTTGCGCGAGCGCTCGACGCGGCTGGAAATGCGGCGCAGGTTCTCCAGCAGCACGAAGCGGATGAAGGAAGGCAGGGCCCACAGCTCGCCGATCTTCAGCGCGTCGATCTTCTGGAAGCCCTGCACGAAGGCCGTCAGGCCCTCATGCGAGACGCCGCTGTGGGTATGGGCGACATAGAGCCAGGCGAGCGCGAGCGTGCGCGGCATCACCTGTCCCTCGACCTCGATGGTCGGAAGCTGGCGATAGAAGCGGCGCGGGAAGTCGCGGCGGACCTCCTGGATCGCTTCCTCGACGACATAGTAGTTGTCGAGCAGCCATTCGGCCGCCGGCGTGATCTGCGCACCCGCCTCGACGTCCTTGGCCGTCACGCGGTAGACCCGGAAGATCTCCTTCTCGTTCTCCTTGTGCCGGGCGCGGAATTCGAAGGGGTGGAACCCGGGCAGCGGCGCGCGCTTGTCGCGCGCCAGCGCCTCGCCGCAATCGGCCAGCTCCTCCAGAGTCAGATAGGTGGCGCGGATCGAATCGTTATAGTCGATCTGCTTGGCGTCAGCATCGCGCGAGGAGGCTTGCGGCGTATTGTGAAGGGGCATGTTTCTGATTCTGGATCCGGCCATGTTGAACCATCCGGCGACGGCCATTGCGCCGAACGGTTTTTTGCGGGCAGGCTTCATCTCGGTGCCGCGATCAGCCATGCGACCAAACAGCGCCCGGACGGCGCGCTTGGGGTGGACATGGCTCAAGCGACACGCTGATCGGCATCCTGGCCGCGTGGTGCATGAAAACGGCATTTTTTAGCCGTAAGGACAGAGACTTGCAACATGTCAACATGACCGGATGGCGCAGCATCGACCCTCATCTGCGGTTTTGGTGAATCGCACGCCCCTCGCACAGGGCGGCGGACGCAAGAAGCAGGAAATGCCAAATGGGCGAGGCGGGAAAAAGTTCCCGGCCCCGTCCTCCGGCCGCGGTCCAGCCTGTGTCCAACCTGTCGCAGGGGGCTTTCGCGCCATTGACTTGTCGCCTTGGCCACGCCACTTTGGCGCCGTCAGGGTCTTCCGGGTCAAAGCGGCTCGGAGGCTAAGAGGGAAGCCGGTGCGATGCTCCGAAAGGAGCGCCAAGACCGGCGCTGCCCCCGCAACTGTGAACGGCGAGCTGCTGTCGCTCCATGCCACTGGTGGATTTTCACCGGGAAGGCGAGACAGACGCGATGACCCGCAAGCCAGGAGACCTGCCCTGACAGTCGTAAACGTCCATGGGCGGGGTGTCCCAGTGGTGCGCTTGCTGTCGCTTTTCGGCGACGTTCCAGCAGCGTGCGTCCGGTCATCCCCCAATTTTCCGATTGGGGAAGAAATGTTTGCCATCACCAATGACGGTCCTGCCGGCACCGGAAAGCCGGAATCCATCTTCATCTCCTGGCTGCTCTGGCAACCGCGCGGTGCCGATCTCGCCAGCGAGGCGCTGAAGGAGGTGCAGAAGCTGGCGCGCTACGAAAAGGTCGATCCCGACATTGCCCGGCTGAAGGCGCTTTTCGCCTCGCTGGCAGGATCGGATCGGCAGATGCATTGATCGGAAACGCATAAAGACATGTTGACATAAAGATACCTTTATGTGATCTCCGGTGCAGGATTTCTGCACCGGAGGGCTTTGCCATGGCCAAATCGCACCTCGACACCCTGTTCGGGCCCGAAGACCCGCCGCGCAACGGAGGCGAGATTCGCGCCGCCCTGCAGGCCGCCGCGCGCGAGCGCATCCTGGTGCTCGACGGCGCCATGGGCACGGAGATCCAGACGCTGAAGCTGGCCGAGGACGATTTCCGGGGGGCACGCTTCGGCGATTGCGCCTGCCACCAGCAGGGCAACAACGACCTCCTGACGCTGACCCAGCCGGCTGCGATCGAAGACATCCACTACCGCTATGCGCTGGCGGGCGCCGATATCCTGGAGACCAACACCTTCTCCTCCACCACCATCGCCCAGGCCGACTACGGCATGGAGGATATGGTCTACGAACTCAACCGCGATGGCGCGCGCCTTGCCCGCCGCGCCGGCCTCAGGGCACAGGAGAAGGACGGCCGCCGCCGCTTCGTCGCCGGCGCGCTCGGGCCGACCAACCGCACCGCCTCGATCTCGCCCGACGTCAACAATCCCGGCTACCGCGCCGTCACCTTCGACGATCTCAGGGTCGCCTATGCCGAGCAGGTGCGCGGCCTCATCGACGGTGGCGCCGACATCATCCTGATCGAGACGATCTTCGACACGCTGAACGCCAAGGCGGCGATCTTCGCGACGCGCGAAGTCTTCGAGGAAAAGGGCATCGAGCTGCCCGTCATGATCTCGGGCACGATCACCGACCTTTCCGGCCGCACGCTGTCCGGCCAGACGCCGGAGGCCTTCTGGAATTCGGTGCGCCATGCCGATCCCTTCTCCATCGGCCTCAACTGCGCGCTCGGGGCCAACGCCATGCGCGCCCATCTGGCCGAAATCTCTTCCGTTGCGCAAACCTTCGTCTGCGCCTATCCCAATGCCGGCCTGCCCAACGCCTTCGGACAGTACGACGAGACGCCGGAGGAGATGGCCGCCCAGATCGAGGGCTTCATGCGCGACGGGCTCGTCAACGTGGTCGGCGGCTGCTGCGGCTCGACGCCGGACCATATCCGTGCCATCGCCGCGGCTGCCGCGCGCCACAAGCCGCGTGAAATCCCCGACATTCCGCGCCATATGCGTCTTTCCGGTCTCGAACCCTTCACGCTGACCGAGGCCATTCCCTTCGTGAATGTCGGCGAGCGCACCAACGTCACCGGCTCGGCGAAATTCCGCAAGCTGATCACCGCCGGCGACTATGCCGCGGCGCTCGACGTCGCGCGCGACCAGGTGACGAACGGCGCGCAGATCATCGATATCAACATGGACGAGGGCTTGATCGATTCCACCAGGGCGATGGTGGAATACCTCAACCTGATCGCCGCCGAGCCGGATATCGCCCGCGTCCCCGTGATGATCGATTCGTCGAAATGGGAGGTGATCGAGGCGGGCCTGAAATGCGTGCAGGGCAAGCCGCTGGTCAATTCGATCTCGCTGAAGGAGGGCGAGGAGGCCTTCCTGCATCATGCGAAACTCGTGCGCGCCTATGGCGCCGCCGTGGTCGTCATGGCCTTCGACGAGAAGGGCCAGGCCGACACGAAAACGCGCAAGGTGGAGATCTGCACCCGCGCCTACAGGCTGCTCACCGAGGTCGCGGGCCTTGCGCCGGAAGATATCATCTTTGACCCGAACATCTTTGCGATCGCCACCGGCATCGAGGAGCATGACAATTACGGCGTCGATTTCATCGAGGCGACGGCCGAGATCACGGCGAGCCTGCCGCACGCCCATATTTCCGGCGGCGTCTCCAACCTCTCCTTCTCCTTCCGCGGCAACGAGCCGGTGCGCGAGGCGATGCACGCCGTCTTCCTCTACCACGCCATCCAGGCGGGCATGGACATGGGCATCGTCAATGCCGGCCAGCTCGCCGTCTACGACACGATCGAGCCGGAATTGCGCGAGGCCTGCGAGGACGTCGTGCTCAACCGCGTGCCCAGAGCCGGCGGCACGGCGACGGAGCGCATGCTGGAGATCGCCGAGCGCTTCAGGGGCGCCGGCGGCAAGGAGGCCAAGGAGCGCGACCTCGCCTGGCGGGAATGGCCGGTCGAAAAGCGGCTGGAACACGCGCTGGTCAACGGCATCACCGAATTCGTCGAGGAAGATACGGAAGAGGCACGCCAGAACGCCGAGCGCCCGCTGCATGTCATCGAAGGGCCGCTGATGGCCGGCATGAACGTCGTCGGCGATCTGTTCGGCGCCGGCAAGATGTTCCTGCCGCAGGTGGTGAAGTCCGCCCGCGTGATGAAGCAGGCCGTTGCCGTGCTGCTGCCCTACATGGAGGCCGAGAAGCTTGCCAATGGCGGCGGCGGCGAACGGCAGAGCGCGGGAAAGATCCTGATGGCGACCGTCAAGGGCGACGTGCACGATATCGGCAAGAACATCGTCGGCGTCGTGCTCGCCTGCAACAATTACGAGATCGTCGACCTCGGCGTCATGGTGCCGGCGACGAAGATCCTCGAGACGGCCAGGGCCGAGAAGGTCGATATCATCGGCCTGTCCGGCCTCATCACGCCCTCGCTCGACGAGATGGCGCATGTCGCCGCCGAGATGGAGCGCGAGGGGTTCGACATTCCCCTCCTCATCGGCGGGGCGACGACGAGCCGCGTGCACACCGCCGTCAAGATCCATCCGCGCTACGAGCGCGGCCAGGCCGTCTACGTCACCGATGCCAGCCGCGCCGTCGGCGTGGTGGGCAGCCTCCTGTCGGCGGAGATGAAGCCCGGCTATGTCGAGACGCTGAAGGCGGAATACCGCAAGGTCGCCGAGGCTCACGCCAGGAACGAGGCGGAGAAGCAGCGCCTGCCGATCGCCAGGGCCCGTGACAATGCCTTCAAGGCGGACTGGTCGGCCTACACGCCGAAGACGCCCTCCTTCCTCGGCACCCGCGTCTTCCAGGACTGGGACCTGGCGGAGCTTGCCCGCTATATCGACTGGACGCCGTTCTTCCAGACCTGGGAGCTGAAGGGCGTCTATCCGAGGATCCTCGACGACGAGAAGCAGGGCCCGGCGGCGCGCCAGCTTTTTGCCGATGCGCAGGCGATGCTGGAGAAGATCATCGCGGAAAAATGGTTCACCCCGAAGGCCGTGGTCGGCTTCTGGCCGGCGGGCAGCGTGGGCGACGATATCCGCCTCTTCACCGACGAGGCACGCGACAGGGAGCTTGCGACCTTCTTCACCCTGCGCCAGCAGCTTTCCAAGCGTGACGGGCGGCCGAACGTGGCGCTGTCCGATTTCGTCGCGCCCGTGGACAGCGGCAAGCAGGACTATCTCGGCGGCTTCGTCGTGACGGCGGGCATCGGCGAGATCGCCATCGCCGAGCGCTTCGAGCGGGCGAACGACGATTACAACTCGATCCTCGTCAAGGCGCTGGCCGACCGCTTCGCCGAGACCTTTGCCGAGCGCATGCACGAATATGTGCGCAAGGAACTGTGGGGCTACGCGGCGGACGAGACCTTCTCGCCGGCCGAACTGATCGGCGAGCCCTATGCCGGCATCCGCCCGGCGCCGGGCTATCCCGCCCAGCCGGATCATACGGAAAAGACGACGCTCTTCCGCCTGCTCGACGCGGAGAAGGAAATCGGCGTGGAGCTTACCGAAAGCTACGCCATGTGGCCCGGCTCGTCGGTCTCCGGCCTCTATATCGCCTCGCCCGAAAGCTATTATTTCGGCGTCGCCAAGGTGGAGCGCGACCAGGTCGAGGACTATGCGCGCCGCAAGGGCATGGCCGTCGGGGAGGTGGAGCGCTGGCTCGGCCCGGTACTCAACTACGTGCCGGTGACCGTGCGGGAAAACGCGGCCTGACTTTCCTCAGGCCGTCGCGAGATTCAAGAACACGACCATGCCGTAGCTCACGGCGACCAGCACGCCGAGCGACAGGACGACCGTGGCCGTTACCCGCGGGCCTGCCCGCATCACGCGCCTGAGGTCGATGCCGAGGCCGAGGGCGGCCATGGAGAGGATGGTCAGCACGGTCGCGGCGCGCGCCATGCCTTCGGCAAGCCCCGCATCGATCAGGCCGAGACTGCGCGCGGCGAGCATGGCGAGGAAGCCGAGGATGAACCATGGCACCAGCCTGTGCAGCGCGGGGCGACGACCGCTCTCCTTTCCTGCGGCAAGCGACAGGAAGAAGATTACCGGCCCCAGCATCAGCACGCGCACGAGCTTGACGAAGGTGCCGATCTGGATGCTGAGCGCGGAGACCGGGGCGGTGGCGGCCAGTACCTGCGGCACCGCATAGACCGTCATGCCCGCCATCACGCCGTAGCCCGTCGCCGACAGGCCGAGCAGCGGCACCAGCACCGGCAGCAGCAGCACCGTGACCATGCCGAGAACGGCGGTGAAGGCAATGGAGGAGGCGACGTCTTCCGCATCGGCGCGGATGACCGGCGCCGTCGCGGCGATGGCAGAGTTGCCACAGATCGAGTTGCCGCAGGCAACCAGCAGCGCTACAGTGCGGGAGAGGCCGAGGCCGCGCCCGATGGCATAGCTTGCAAGGAGAACGGCGCCCACCACCGCCGCGATCGCCCCGATCAGCGGCCAGCCCATGCCGGCAATTGCCGTGGCGCTGACGCCCGCACCGAGAAGCACGATCGCGACTTCAAGGAAGTACTTCGCGGAAAAGGCGATGCCGGGATCGAACACCGCCGGCCGTTTCAGCAACAGGCGGCAGACGGCACCGATCAGGATCGCCAGAACGAGTGCCTCGATCCATGCTCCACCCGACAGGTGCATTTCCAGTCGTTCGGCGAGCACGGCGAGGCCCGAGACGAAGCCGGAGAGCAGCATCCCGGGCAGAAGTGCACGAATTCCAAGGATTGATGATTTGTTAGATGAATTTTCCATACGCGGACGATGCGCTTGAAAACCTGTTCGATCCATCGGTAAATATCGGACATTTCATTCGACTGGATCTAACAGATGATGACGCTGGAACAACTCCGTATCTTCGTCGCCGTGGCAGAGCGGGAGCACCTGACGAGGGCCGCGGAGGCGCTGAACCTCACGCCCTCGGCCGTCAGCTCGGCCATCCGCGTGCTGGAGGAGCGCTACGGCATCGCACTGTTCCATCGTACGGGGCGACGGATCGAGCTGACCGAGACGGGCGAGGCCTTCCTGCCGGAGGCAAGGGCCACGCTGGCGCGGGCAGGCAGTGCAGACCTTTTCCTCACCGAGATCGGCGGCCTGAAACGCGGCACGTTGACGCTCGCCGCCAGCCAGACCGTCGCCGGCTACTGGTTGCCGCCGCGCCTCATGCATTTCCGCAAGACCTATCCGGCGATCGACATCCGCCTGACCGGAGGCAATACCGACGAAGCTGCCGAGGCGGTTCTCGACGGGCGGGCAGAGCTCGGTTTCGTCGAGGGCGAGATCGACCATCCTGCGCTCGTCCAGCGCGTGGTCGCGCGCGACCGGGTCGTCATCGTCGCGCCGGCCGGTCATCCGCTCGCCGGCAAGCCCGATATCGATGCGGACGACCTGGCCGCCGCCCGCTGGGTGCTGCGCGAACCCGGCTCGGGCACGCGGCGCGCCCTGACGGCGGCATTGCCCGAGGAAGCGCTGGACATCGCGCTCTCCCTGCCTTCCAACGAGGCCGTGCGCAGCGCCGTTCTCGTCGGTCAGGCGCTGACGGCTGTCTCCGAATTCGTCGTAAAGGATGATCTTGCCGCCGGCCGGATGGCCCGCATCGCCTTCGAACTGCCGGAACGCGCCTTCCGCCTGCTCCGCCACAAGGAGCGCTACCGCTCCCGAGCCTCGCTCGCCTTCGAGGCCGAGCTGGCCTAGATCATTTCCGGTGCTATTCCGGATGCAGAACCGCGGCGGATTTTGCCGGAATGGTCCTACAGTCCGTCGCGCCCCCGGAACCGGCGCTGGTAGGCAGGATCGTAGAGCGAACTTTCGCGAAAATCCTCGGCGCCGAGCGAGCGGCCGACGAAGATCAACGCCGTGCGCTCGATGGGCTCCTCGGCGACCTTGGCCGCGATATCGGCCAGCGTGCCGCGCACCACGCGCTCGTCCGGCCAGGAAGCCTTGACCACGATCGCCACGGGGCAATCCGTGCCGTAGAGCGGCGTCAGCTCCAAGACGACCTTGTCCAGCGCATGGATGGCGAGGTGGATCGCCAGCGTCGCGCCCGTCGCGCCGAAGTTCGCCAGTGTCTCACGGTTCGGCATGGGCGAGGCCCTGCCGGAGACGCGGGTGAGCACGAGGCTCTGCGCGACGGCGGGAATGGTGAGTTCGCGGCCGAGCGCGGCTGCGGCGGCGGCGAAGGAAGGCACGCCCGGCGTCAGCGTATAGGCGAGCCCGTGCCTTTCCAGCCGGCGGATCTGCTCGGCGACAGCGCTCCAGACGGAGAGGTCGCCGGAATGCAGCCGCGCCACATCCTCGCCCGCCGCAGCGGCGCGCAGATATTCCGCCTCGATCTCGTCGAGCGACATCGGCGCCGTATCGACGATGCGCGCGCCCGGGGGGCAATATTGCAGCAGTTCCGGCGAGACGATGGAGCCGGCATGAAGGCAGACCGGGCAGGCGGCGATGAGGTCGCGGCCGCGCACGGTGATGAGATCGGCAGCGCCGGGGCCGGCGCCGATGAAATGAACGGTCATCTCTCAATCCTCATTTTGTTTAGCCGGCTTCACCCAGCGCCATTGCGTCACCGGCATGGCTGGCCGCCAGCCCGTCATGGTTCCAACGGGCGATGCGCGCGCGATATCGATGCGGATCAACGAACCGCCGAGCCGCGCGTGATGCGCAAGAAGCACCGCTTCCATTTCCGTCGTCACCGCATTGGCGACGAGCCGGCCGCCGGGCTTCAGGCCGGCCAGCGCCGCCTCCATCACCCCCGCCTCGCTGCCGCCGCCGCCGATGAAGACGGCATCCGGCGGGGCAAGGCCGGCCAGCGCGTCCGGCGCCACGCCCTCGACGACCGACAGGCCCGGTACGCCGAAATTTCGCGCATTCCGCCGGATCCGGGCGGCGCGCTCCGCATGGCCCTCGATGGCGATGGCCCGCAGCGACGGATCGGCCAGCATCCATTCGATGCCGATCGAACCGGAGCCGGCCCCGATATCCCAGAGAAGCTCGCCGCGGCGCGGCGCAAGGGCGGACAGTGTCAGCGCGCGGATCTCCCGCTTGGTGATCTGGCCGTCATGCTCGAACAGCCCGTCGTCGAGGCCCGGCGTACAGGCGAGCACCCGCGCGCGGTCTCCGGCGGAAACGTCCACCGCGCAGACATTCAGCATGTCGGCATCGGCAAGCGCGAAGGCGTCTGCCCGATGGTGGCTCGCCCGCGCGCGCGGCCCACCGAGCGCCTCCAGCACCGTGAGGGCCGAGGCCCCGAAACCGCTTTCCGTCAGGAGCGCGGCTAGCGCCGCCGGCCCGTCGCTGTCCGAGGTCAGCGCCAGGATGCGGCAGCCGGGGTGGAGGTGCGGGCGGATGAGATCGACGGGACGGCCGTGCAGCGAGACGCAGGCCGTGTCCTGCAGCGCCCAGCCGAGGCGCGATGCGGCAAGGCTGAAGGCGGAGGGCGCCGGAAAGACCCGCATCTCCGCCCGGGCGATGCGCCGCGAGAGCGTGACGCCGACGCCGTAGAAGAAGGGGTCGCCCGAGGCGAGTACGACGACGGGCCGGCCTCGCGCGGCAAGGACCGCCTCCACCGAGCGCTCGAAGGGGCTGAGCCAGCCGTGGCGCTCGCCGCGGATCGCCGCATCGGCAAGCTCCAGGTGGCGTGCGCCGCCGAAGACGATTTCGGCGCGGCCGATCGCGGCCTTGGCCTCGTCGCCGAGACCCGCTAGACCGTCTTCGCCGATCCCGATGATGGAAAGCCAGGGGGCGGCTGTCGAAAGGGGCTGATCAGGCGTGGACAAGCGACGCATCCTCATCTTGGGCGGCACGGCGGAGGCGCGCGACCTTGCGGGCGTGCTCGCCGGCAGGGCCGACCTTGCCGTCACGCTGTCGCTCGCCGGCCGCACGCTCGATCCCGCCCCGCAGCCCGTACCCGTGCGCACCGGTGGCTTCGGCGGCGCTTTCGGGCTGGCCGCCTATCTGGAACAGGAAGCGATCGACCTTCTCATCGACGCGACCCATCCCTTCGCCCGGCAGATTTCCGCCAATGCGCGCGCGGCAAGCGGAGCGGCGGGCACGCCGTTGCTGCGCCTGGAGCGGCTCGGCTGGGAGGCGGCCGAGGGCGACCGCTGGACGCGCGTCGCCTCGATGGCCGAAGCCGTCGCCGCGCTCGGCGAAGCCCCGCGCCGCGTGTTCCTCGCCATCGGCCGCCAGGAGGCGAAGGCCTTCGACGCCGCCCCGCAGCACCATTATCTCGTGCGCAGCGTCGATCCCGTCGATCCGCCGCTTACTGCCCCCGATGTGCAATACCTGCTCGCCCGCGGCCCGTTTGCCGTGGAGGCGGAGGTCGCGCTCCTGCGCGAGCATCGCATCGATATCGTCGTCAGCAAGAATTCCGGCGGCGAGGCCACCTATGGCAAGATTGTCGCTGCGCGCATCCTCGGCCTGCCCGTTGTTCTGGTCGAGCGGGAGGAGGCGCAGGATGCCCACCATGCCGGAACCGTCGAGGATGCGGTGCTGCTCGCCGATCATCTCGTCGGCTCTTCGAGAAAGCGCGGCGTATAGACGAGATCCGGCAGGCCCGGACGGGCGATGACGCGCGTTTCCGGCGAGCCGATGACGACGCAGGTCGCCATGTCGGCGCGTTCCGCCTCGGCCTCGCCCAGCGGCATGACCAGCATGCGCTCGTCCGGCCGGCCGGCGGCGCGGCCGAAGATGACGGGCGTCGTTGCCGGCAGCGTCTCGCGCAGGATCTCGAAGGCCCGGCCGAGCTGCCAGGGCCGCGCCTTGCTGATCGGGTTGTAGAGCGCGATCACAAGGCCCGCCTCGGACACCAGGCGCAGCCGCTTCTCGATGATCTCCCACGGCTTCAGGTTGTCGGAGAGCGAGATGGCGCAGAAATCGTGGCCGAGCGGCGCGCCGATGCGCGCGGCGACCGCCAGCATGGCGGTGACGCCGGGCACGACGGTGAGATCCACCGTCTTCCATTCGTCCGGCCCCGCATCGATCGCCTCGCAGACGGCGGCCGCCATGGCGAAGACGCCGGGATCGCCGCCCGAGACGACACAGACATCAACGCCCGCTGCCGCCCGCTTCAGCGCGGCCTCCGCGCGGTTCAGCTCCTCGCGGTTGTCGGAGGCGACCTTGATCTGGTCCGAGCGGAGGTTCAGCCGGTCTATATAGGGGAAGTAGCCGAAGAATTCGCGCGCGGCCTCGACGGCCTGTCGAGCCTCCGGCGTCATCTGGTCCGGATTGCCCGGCCCGGTGCCGATCACGAAAAGCCGGCCGGTCATGTGCGGCCGCTCCAGCCCGGCACGAGGACCAGCGAGAAATAGGGCGCGCTGTCATCGAGCTTTTCGGAAAGCCGCATGGAGCGGCTCGTCGGCATGGTGCCGCGCTCGACATAGATCGCCTCGCCGAGCCGGCCGGCCTTTTCCAGCGCCCGTCGGATCTTCGGCAGGTTGCGGCCGACCTTCATGATGACGGCGGCCTCGGTGTCGACAAGGCGGCGCGACAGCGCCTCCTCGCCCATCGTGCCGGGCAGCACGGAGAGCACGTCGTCGCCCTGCACGATCGGCAGGCCCGACAGGGACCAGCAGCCGGACATGGCTGTGATGCCGGGAACGACCTCGGTCGGAAAGCGATCGGCGAGCCGCACATGGAGATGCATGTAGGAGCCGTAGAACATCGGGTCGCCTTCCGAGAGGATGGCGACGGTGCGGCCGGCGGCAAGGTGCGCCGCGACAGCCTCGGCCGAGGCGTCGTAGAAGGCCGTGATCCGGCGCTTGTACTCGTCGTGGTCCTTGTCGATTTCCGTCGTCACCGGATAGTAGAGCGGCAGCTCCGCCATGCCGGGCTTCAACAGGCCCTCGACGATCGCCCGTCCATTGCCCGCGCGGCCGGCCTTGGCGAAATAGGCGAGCACATCCGCCTCGCCGATCGCCCGCACCGCCTTGAGCGTCAAGAGTTCCGGATCGCCCGGTCCCGTGCCCACACCGTAAAGTCGTCCCGTCACCGTCGCCATCGTGTTCATAGCCCCGGCCTCGCCAGCGAATTGAGTGCGGCGGCCGTCATGGCGCTGCCGCCGAGGCGGCCGCGCACGATGGCGAAGGGCACGCCGTAGGAATTCTCGGCCAGCGCATCCTTGGATTCGGCCGCGCCGACGAAGCCGACCGGCATGCCCAGGATCGCCGCCGGCTTCGGGGCGCCGTCCCGCAGGAGTTCGAGCAGGTAGAACAGCGCCGTCGGCGCGTTGCCGATGGCGACGACGGAGCCGGCGAGGCGCTCCAGCCACAGGCGGATGGCGGCGGCCGAGCGGGTGTTGCCGGTTTCCTTCGCCAGGTCCGGCGTGCGCGAGTCGCGCAGCGTGCAGAGCACGTCGTTGCCGGCCGGCAGGCGGGCGGCCGTCACGCCGCGCGCGACCATTTCCGCGTCGCAGAAGATCGGCGCGCCGGCCTGCAGCGCCCCGCGCGCTGCCGTGACGAAGCCCGGCGAGAACACGAAATGCGGCGCCGCCTCGACGAGGCCGGCGGCATGGATCATGCGCACGGCGACATCGGATTCGTCTTCGGAAAAGCGCGTGAGATCGGCCTCGGCGCGGATGATTGCAAAGGATTTCTCATAGATGGCCGTACCATCCTTGATGTAGTCGTAATCGGTCATTGTCGGCCTTGATAAGCGGAAGCAAGAAGGGCGGGCGCGGTGCGGTCGATGAGGTTCCCCGCCGTCTCGCCGTCGGCGCGGCGCGTGCGCAGGAGCGTGCCGAGACGGGTGAGGGCGGGCGCCAGCGCCTCGGCGGGCAGGGTCGCGGCGGCGGCATCGCTCGCCCGTCCGCCGAGGACGAGGCCGACGCCGGCAGCGGTGCCGCAGAGGGTTACGGCGGCGGCGGCCGGATGGGCGCAGCCCTTCGGGCAACCGGAGACATGCACGTCGAAGGAGCCGTCCAGGAGATCGCCGGCCCCCGCCACGAGGGCATCGGCCGCGGCATGGGTATCGAAGCTGGCAGAGGCGCAGCCGCTGGAACCGGCGCAGACGGAGACGCTCCGGCCGGGCACATCCTGCCTGCTCCAGACGTGCTCGCGCATCGCGGCGGCCTCGGCGGCGGCCAGCGTTTCTGCGTTGAGCCCGCGCACCAGCAGCGTGTGGTGCGGCGCAAGGCGGAATTCCGTCGCGCCGCAGCCGGCAAGCGCGCGCACCAGCGCGGCAAGCCGGTCGGCGTGGATCTGGCCATAGGCCGGTGCGAGCCCCAGCACGGCTTCGGTGCCGATCCGGTGCGCGCCCAGCGGATGAACGGATGAGACGGCGGCAAGCGGCGGCGCCGGATCCGCGCCGAGTGCGGCGGCCGGCAGCGCCGGATCAAGATCGCGCCCGCGCGCCGCCGGGCCGATGGCGGCAAGGGCGGCGGCGGTTGCCATCACGCCTTCGATGACCCTGTCGCGGGGGAGCAGCGCAACGGGCCGCGCCGTCACGCGATCGCCGCCGATGGAAAGCCGCCAGGCAAGGCCTTGCGCGCCGGCGAACGCGTCGAGGCGGATATCCGCGACCATGTCGGCAAGTGACAGCACGCCCCCGCCGTCGACGACGATGGCGAGCTTGGGTGCCAGGGAAAGGACGGCACCGGCGAGGGCCGCCCGCAACGCATTGGCAACGGGCGCGGCGTCGGCAAGCTCGGTCGGATCGATGCCGGCAAGCGGCGGCACCTCGATGGCGACGCCCGTCTGCGGGACGATGCCGGCCGCCGTAAGGCCGGCCGCAAGGGGCGGCACGGAGGCTTCGGTGAGGCCGCGAAGCTGGAGATTGCCGCGGGCGGTGATCTCGATGAGGCCGTTGCCGTGCATCCGCGCCAGATGTGCGAGGGCCAGGAGATCCTGAGCGGTGAGAGCTACCGCAGCGGGGCGCAGGCGCACCAGAAGGCCGTCGCCGGTCCGCATCGGGGTGGCGATGGAGGGGCAGGCGCCGCGGCGCAACGCGCCGGTGTCGCCCGAGGGGCTCGAATGTGTCGCGCAGGTCGCCGTCATGCCGCGCCCTCCTCGGCTACGGGCGCCGGGCGGCGGATCAGGTAGGTGTCCATAATCCAGCCGTGCTTTTCACGCGCCGCGCGACGGGTCTCGCTGATGGTGTCGGCGATCTCGGCGAGCCGGCCGGACAGCAGGATCTCGTGCGGCGTGCCGAGATAGGCGCCCCACCAGATTTCCGCGTCCGGATCCTCCACCGTGCGAAAGGCCTCGACGCCGTCGAGCATGACGAGCGCATCGCGCGTGGAGGAAGTCCAGGCCTCGGCGAGGCGGCGGCCGGTGGTGATCTCGACGGGCAGGCCGATGCGGTTGAGCGTGATGGCATGGCCGGCGCAGAGCGCCTGGACGCTGGTGATGCCGGCGATGACCTCGATCTCGAAGGCGATGCGGCCGGCCGTGCGCACATGGTCGATAATGCGCAGCGTGCTGTCGTAGAGCATCGGATCGCCCCAGACGAGTAGGCCGAGCGTCTCGTCCTCGCCGACGTCGTTCAAGAGGGTGCGTTCGTAGATGGCGGCGATGGCGCGGTGCCAGTCGTTGACGCCGTCCTCGTAGCTGCCGTCGGCGCGGCGCACCGGCACGGCATAGTCGAGAATGCGGCAGCTCGCATTGTCGAGGAAACGGTCGCAGATCTCGCGGCGCGCATCGGCCAGGAAGGCCTTCTCGTCGCCCTTCGTCGGAATGAGCAGCACATCGGCCCGGTTCAGCGCATTTATCGCCTGAACGGTCATGTGCTCGGGATTGCCCGCGCCGATCCCGATGACCAGTATCTTTCTCAAAAGCCCGTCTCCCGTGCGACCTGGCGCTCCCGGTTCGCGGCCCGACTTGGGTCCCGCACCCCTTCCTAATCCCAAAAGCCGGCGGAAAACAGTCCCCGAATCGCGTCCTTTGCCGGTCTTTTTGAGACTCACGCGGCGGTACGGCTCGTAAGGTACGCCCGCGGCGAGGTTCCCAGCATGCGCCTGAACATGGTGGTGAAGGCCGGCACGCTCTCATAGCCGGCATCGAGCGCCACGCGCGTCACCGGCTCGCCGGCCGCAAGGCGTGGCAGGCAGGCGAACAGGCAGGCCTGCTGGCGCCAGGTGACGAAGCTGACGCCCATCTCCTGCCGGAAGAACCGCGTGAAGGTGCGCCGGCTCATGTTGAGGCGCCGTGCCCAGTCGTCGATCTTGGTCGCCGGCGAGGGCTGCTCGACGAAGTCGCGGCAGAGGCCCGCCAGCCTACCGCTCGCGGGGAAGGGCAGGCCGAGCCGGCGCTCCGGAAGGCGGCCGATCTCGTCGAGCAGCAGCGCCATGACGAGTTCGCTGCGCGCGCGGCCCTCGGCCGGCTCGCCATGCCGCACGGTTTCGGCGATGAGGTGGCGGGCGAGATCGGTCACTTCCAGCACGGCGGGCTCCAGCGAGGCGGCCCGGCCCTCCGGCGAATAGATGTAGACCGAGCGCATGCTGACGTCGCTGACCATCTCGACGGAATGTTCCAGGCCGCGCGGGATGAGCAGCGCATGGCCGGGCGGGATCATCCAGCGCCCGCGCTCCGTGCCCACCAGCACCACGCCGGCAAAGACGCAGAGGAACTGCGTGCGGCGATGGCGGTGCGGCGGCACGGTGTAGCCGCCCGGAATGTCCGAACTGTGCACCAGGACGTCCGTATTGGCCTGTTCCATGCGGGACAGATTGCGGATGTGGTCGTCATCCAGCGCCTTGCGGCGCGCATCGGTCAGTTTTTCCATCTTTGGCCCACTTGCGTAAGAAGTGGACCTCAGCACGAAAGCAGGCCGCAGGCAATCCCTGTATGGGATGCGACAAGAGGGCGCAATCCACGCGCCTCATTCGAGGCCAACATGTCGACAATCGTTCCCGCTGCACCCCGCAGCGCCGCCACCACCACCTATTCCATCATCGTTGCCGTCAGCGCCTGCCACATGCTGAACGACATCATGCAGTCGCTGCTGACGTCGCTCTATCCGCTGCTGAAGGAGAACTACGCACTCGATTTCGTGCAGATCGGCCTTCTGACCATGGCGTTCCAGGTCACCGCCTCGCTGCTGCAGCCGGCCGTCGGCATCGTGACGGACCGCTGGCCGATGCCCTTCTCGCTGCCGGTCGGCATGGGCAGCACCTTTGTCGGCCTCATCATGCTGGCCTATGCGCACAGTTTCCCGGTGCTGGTCGTCGGCGCCTGCCTGATCGGCCTCGGCTCGGCGATCTTCCACCCGGAATCCTCGCGCGTCGCCCGCCTTGCCTCCGGCGGCCGCCACGGGCTTGCGCAGTCCATGTTCCAGGTCGGCGGCAATGCCGGCACGGCGCTCGGCCCGCTGCTCGCCGCCTTCATCGTGCTGCCCTTCGGCCAGACGAGCGTCGCCTGGTTCTCGGCGGTCGCGCTTCTCGGCATGGTCATCCTCACCTGGGTCGGCAACTGGTATGCCGGCGAGCGGCGCCTTGCGGCGGGCCGCCCGGCCGTCAGCCGCGCGCTGCCGCTGCCGCGCGGGCAGGTCGCCTGGGCGATCGCCGTCCTGGTGTTGCTGACGACGACGAAGAACGCCTATCTCGCCAGCATATCGAGCTATTTCACCTTCTACACGATGGAGAATTTCGGTCTCGGCGTGCGCGACGCGCAGCTCATGCTGTTCCTCTTCCTCGGGGCCTCGGCGCTCGGCGTGTTCATGGGCGGGCCGATCGGCGACCGGTTCGGTGCGCGCTTCGTCATCTGGTTCTCGATCCTCGGGGTGATCCCCTTCGCGCTGCTGCTGCCCTATGCGGACCTGTTCTGGACGGGCGTGCTGACGGTGCTGATCGGGCTGATCTTCTCCTCCGCCTTCTCGGCCATCGTTGTCTTCGCGCAGGAGCTGATCCCGGGCCGCGTCGGCATGATCGCCGGTATCTTCTTCGGCTTCGCCTTCGGGGCGGGCGGCCTCGGCGCGGCGGTGCTCGGCATCTTCGCCGACAGCCACGGCATCAATTTCGTCTACCGGATCTGCTCCTACATGCCGCTTCTCGGCATCCTGACGATCTTCCTGCCGCGCCTGCCGGCACATCGCTGAGGCGAAAACGAAAGGCCGGCGGAAACGCCGGCCTTTCGTTTGCAACGCCGTCGCCCGCCAAGCCCCTTGCGCGCTGCCGCAAGCGGGACTATGCCTTGCCTTGCTCTAACGGGGTGCCCGCGGGTTTCGATCCACCGGCTGAGAGGCGATTTCGCCAACCCGAAGAACCTGATCCGGCTCGTACCGGCGGAGGGATTAGACGGCACATCCAGCGCCCTACTCCCGTTTTGTGAACAGCAAGGAGGCGCGGATGCGCAAGACCCTTTTCTCCACCATCGCGGCACTCGCCGTTTCCCTCGCGTCTCCGGTGCTCGCGCAGGAAAAGACGCTGACCGTCTATACCTATGAGAGCTTCGTCGCCGAATGGGGCCCCGGCCCCAAGGTGAAGGAAGCCTTCGAGAAGACCTGCGGCTGCACCGTCGAATGGGTCGGCGTTGCCGACGGCGTGGAACTTCTGACGCGTCTGAAGCTCGAAGGCGAAGGCACGAAGGCCGACCTGGTGCTCGGTCTCGACACCAATCTCATCACCGAGGCCAAGGCGACCGGCCTCTTCGAGGCGCACGGCCTTTCGCCGGCCGACCTCACCGTGCCGGGCGGTTTCTCCGACGATACGTTCCTGCCCTATGACTACGGCCATTTCGCTGTCGTCTATGACAGCGAGACGCTGAAAACCCCGCCGACGAGCCTGAAGGATCTTGTCGAAGGCGACCCGTCACAAAAGATCGTCATCGAGGACCCGCGCACCTCGACGCCGGGGCTCGGCCTCCTCCTCTGGGTGAAGTCGGTCTATGGCGACAAGGCGGGCGAGGCCTGGGGCAAGCTCAAGGATCGCGTGCTCACCGTCACGCCCGGCTGGTCGGAGGCCTATGGCCTCTTCACCAAGGGCGAGGCGCCGATGGTGCTGTCCTACACGACCTCGCCGGCCTACCACGTCATCGCGGAGAAGAGCGAGCGCTACAAGGCCGCCGCCTTTTCCGAGGGCCACTACGTGCAGATCGAGGTCGCCGGCCTGACGCGTACCGCCGACGACAAGGATCTCGCCCGCCAGTTCCTCACCTTCATGACCGGCCCGGAGTTCCAGTCCATCATCCCGGAAACCAACTGGATGATGCCGGCCGCCAAGACGAAGGACCCGTTGCCTGCCGCCTTCGACGCGCTGGTGAAGCCGGAAAAGACCTTCCTGATGCCCTCGGACGAGGTCGCGGCCAACCGCAAGGCCTGGATCGACGAATGGCTGACGGCGATGAGCGCCAAGTAACGTGATCTTCGCGCGCGCCGAACGACGGACGCTGCGTGTCGCCGGGGGCCTTGCCCTCGGCACCGTGGTCGCTTTCGTCGGCGCGGCGACGGCGGTGCTTCTTGCCCATGCCGGTCCCGGCGCCGGTGCGCCGCTGTTCGATGCCTATATCGGGCGCGTCGCGCGGTTCACGCTGCTGCAGGCGACGCTCTCGACGTTCCTCTCCCTCCTGCTCGCCGTCCCCGTTGCCCGGGCGCTCGCCCGGCAGCGGGATTTTCCGGGCCGCGTCTGGATCATCCGGCTCTCCGTCGTGCCGCTCGGCCTGCCGGCGCTGGTCGCCGCGCTCGGTGTCGTCGAGATCTGGGGTCGGCAGGGCGTCGTCAACGATCTCCTGGGGCTTGCCGGGCTGCAGAACCCCGTCAGCGTTTACGGGCTCGCCGGCATCCTGATCGCCCATGTCTTCTTCAACCTGCCGCTCGCCGCGCGCTTCCTGCTGGCGGCGCTCGACCGCATTCCGGCGGAATACTGGCTGACCTCCGCCAATCTCGGCATGGGCGGCGGCGCGGTCTTCCGGCTTATCGAATGGCCGGTGATCCGGCGCGTCCTGCCGGGCATCGCCGGCCTCGTCTTCATGCTCTGCGCGACGAGCTTCACCATCGTGCTGACGCTCGGCGGCGGGCCGGCGGCAACGACAATCGAGGTGGCGATCTACCAGGCGCTGCGTTTCGATTTCGACCCCGAGCGCGCCGTGCTGCTCGCCGTCCTGCAGATCCTCGTCACGGCGAGCCTGCTCTGGCTGATCTCGCTGTTCGGGCGGCCGCCGGAGGAAGGCATGACGGCCGGCCGCGCCATTCGCCGTTTCGACGGCCGCCGGCGCCGCCTTGCCGACGGCCTCGTCATCCTCGTCTTCACCCTCTTCACCGCCGCCCCGCTCGCCGCCACCCTCGTCTCGGGCCTTTCCGCCGATCTCGGCCGGCTGGTGCTAGATCCGCTGCTGCACCGCGCGCTCCTCACCAGCCTTGCCATCGCCTTCGCCTCGGCCTGCCTCAGCCTCGCGATCGCGCTGCCCATCGTGCTCGTGCCGCGGCTTGCGGAAACGGGCGAGGCCGGCATCGCCACGCGGCTGATGGGCCGCGCATTGCCGGCGGTCGGCTCGCTTATCCTGCTCGTGCCGCCGGTCGTCGTCGCCACGGGCTGGTTCCTCGTGCTCAGGACCTTCGGCGAGACCGGGCGTTTCGCCCCTGCCGTCGTCACCATGCTCAACGCGCTGATGGCGCTGCCTTTCGTCGTGCGCGTGCTGGAGCCGGCCTACCGCACGCATCTTGCGCGCACCGCCCGGCTCGCCCTCAGCCTCGGCATCACGGGATTGCATCGCCTGCGATGGATCGACCTGCCGGCCCTCAAGAAGCCGCTGCTCACCGCCTTCGCCTTCGCCATGGCGCTGTCGCTCGGCGACCTCGGCGCCGTCGCCATCTTCGGTGCGGAAGGGTTCATCACCCTCCCCTGGCTGCTGTTTTCCCGCATGGCGAGCTATCGTACCGCGGATGCGGCCGGCATCGCCCTGCTGCTCGGCACGATATGCCTTCTCCTGACGCTGCCCTCGACGGCGGCGGAGCGCCCGACCGAAAGACAAAGCGCCGATGCCTGATCTCGCCATCCGCCTCACCGACGTGATCGTCCGCTTCGAGGAGAAGCGGCTTTCCTTCGACTGCGCCATTCCTGCCGGGGCCGCGGTCGCCGTCACCGGCCCTTCGGGCGCGGGGAAATCGACGCTGTTCAACGTCATCGCCGGCTTCCAGGCACCGGCCTCCGGCGCCGTCCGGCTGCTTGGCGAAGACATGGCGGGGCGGGACCCCGCCGAACGGCCGGTCTCGATCGTCTTTCAGGACAACAATCTCTTCGCGCACCTGACGATCGCCGACAATGTAGGCCTCGGCATCGATCCCGCGCTGCGGCTGGATGCGCCGGCACGCCAGCGCGTGTTCGCCGCGCTGGCCCGCGTCGGCCTCGGCGGCTACGAGCGGCGCCTGCCCGGCTCGCTTTCCGGCGGGGAGCGGCAGCGCGTGGCGCTCGCCCGTGCCCTCGTGCGGCGCCGGCCGATCCTGCTGCTCGACGAACCCTTCGCCGCGCTCGATCCGGCCATGCGGGCGGAGATGGCGAAACTTCTGGCGGAGCTGCGCAGCGAGACGAAGAGCACCATGCTTTTCATCACCCACCAGCCGGAGGACATCCGCCGGCTGGCCGACCGGGTGATGTTCCTGGAGGCGGGCACGGTGCTTCTCGATGAACCGGCCGACGATTTCCTCTCGCGAAGGGAACCGCTGGCCGTTGCGAAATTCCTCGGCCATTCCGCGCTTTAGCGGCACGGCCGGCGCGACGCCCCGGCGATGCGCCACAATTTGGACGCCCCCCTGTGTCACCGGAGCCACAAGGGAAGCGTTTGTCGAATCGGGAGTTGCCGGCCGGGTATGGTGCGTCTATCTCATCCATTCGAGGACCCGGTTCGGGCTATGGGCAAGAGATATGGCGAGAGCAATGCAGGACGCTGCAATGGTACGCGGGCGCCGGGTTTCAAAACCCGTTGCGGCGCTGGTGCTTGCCGGCATGCTGCTTTCCGGCTGCCAGTCGATCATCGAGCAGACCTATGAGCCGACGATCTCGCCCTCGTCCAACCCTCAGATCGTCGAAGAGGTGCAGAAGAACGATCCGCGCGCCCAGATGGGCGCCCGCGAGCACCCGCGCATCGTCGCAAGCTACGGCGGCGAATACAAGGACGCCAAGACCGAGCGGCTCGTCGCGCGCATTGCCGGCGCGCTGACGCTGGTTTCGGAAAACCCGAACCAGTCCTACCGCATCACCATTCTGAACTCGCCTGCGATCAACGCCTTCGCGCTGCCGGGCGGCTATCTCTATGTCACCCGCGGCCTGCTGGCGCTTGCCAACGACGCTTCGGAAGTCGCCGCCGTGCTGTCGCACGAGATGGCGCACGTCACCGCCAACCACGGCATCGAGCGGCAGAAGAAGGAAGAGGCCGAGGTCATCGCCAGCCGCGTCGTGGCGGAAGTTCTTTCGAGCAACATCGCGGGCAAACAGGCTTTGGCGCGCGGAAAGCTGCGCCTTGCCGCCTTCTCGCGCAACCAGGAACTCCAGGCCGACGTCATCGGCGTGCGCATGCTGGGCGAGGCGGGCTACGATCCCTATGCCGCCGCGCGCTTTCTCGATTCCATGGCGGCCTATGCCCGCTTCACCGCGGTCGATCCCGATTCCGATCAGAGCCTCGACTTCCTGTCGAGCCATCCGAACGCGCCGCAGCGCGTGGAGCTGGCCCGTCTGCACGCCCGCGCCTTCGGGGCGGAGGGCTCGATCGGCGACCGCGGCCGCGACTACTATCTCGCCGGCATCGACGGCCTGCTCTACGGCGACGCGCCGGAGGAGGGCTATGTGCGCGGCCAGACCTTCCTGCACGGCAAGCTCGGCATCCGCTTCGACGTGCCGGCCGGCTTCCAGATCGACAACAAGGCCGATGCGGTGCTGGCGACGGGCCCTGGCGATGTCGCGATCCGCTTTGACGGCGTCGCCGACAGCCGCAAGCAGGACCTCGTCAACTATATTTCGAGCGGCTGGGTGACCGGCCTCCGGCCGGAGACCATCCGGCCCGTCACGATCAACGGCCTGGAGGCCGCGACGGCCAAGGCCGCGGCTGACCGCTGGGAGTTCGACGTCACGGTCGTGCGCATCGACAACCAGATCTACCGCTTCCTCACCGCCGTGCCGATGGGTTCGAAGGCGCTGGAGCCGACCGCGGCGATCCTGAAGGCCTCGTTCCGCAAGCTGACGCCGCCCGAGGTCGCCTCGCTGAAGCCGCTGCGCGTGCGCGTCGTCACCGCGCGGGCGGGCGATACGATCGCCTCGCTCGCCGGACGGATGATGGGCACGGACCGCAAGCTCGATCTCTTCCGCCTGATCAACGCGATGACGGCGACAAGCACCATCCGCCCGGGCGAAAAGTTCAAGATCATCAGCGAATAGCGCAATCCCGGCCGACAGGGCCGGGATTTCTACCGGGCCGCCCTCACGGCGCCAGATGCGCGAAAGCCGCGACGACCTCCTCGTAGACCTTCCGCTTGAAGGGTACGATAAGGTCCGGCAGGTCGCGCATCGGCTTCCACTCCCAGGCGTCGAATTCCGCGTCGTGGCCGCCCGGCGGCGGGTTGATCGCGATCTCGTCCTCCGCGCCTTCGAAACGGAAGGCATACCAGCGCTGCGTCTGGCCGCGGTACTTGCCCTTGAGGCCGATGCCGATCAAATGGGGGGGCAGGTCGTAATTGATCCAGCGGCCGGCATCGCCGAGCAGCGAGACGTTGCGGATGCCGGTTTCCTCGTAGAGTTCGCGGTAGGCGGCTTTCAGCGGATCCTCGCCCTTGTCGATGCCGCCCTGCGGCATCTGCCAGAGCTGTGGCGAGCCGTCATATTCGGAATTGCCGACGGGAATCCGCCGGCCCGCCCAGACCTTGTTCTCGGCGTTCAGCACCATGATGCCGACACAGGGGCGGTACGGCAGGTCCTCGGCCCGAACCACCCTGTCCTTTTCCTTGCCCATCGAAAAATTCCTATTGTTTGGCGGGAACCGCCGCGAGCGCCGCGACGCCGACGATCTCGATGCCGCGGCCGCCTGCTTCCTCGCACCATTCGCGGATGGCGTCCACACTTTCGTCGAAGGCCGAGGCCATGCCGATCGCCGTACCGTTGCGCCGGGCGATGCGCTCGAGTTCGTCGAGCTTCTTCAGGATCGCCTCGCGCGAAAGGTCGCCGTCGAGCTGGAGGTCGGCAAAGGCATGCGGGGCCTCGACGGCGCCCGCAAGCGTGCCGGACAGCGACTGCGCCGAACTGCCGTCGTCGAGGAAGAGGAGGCCGCGGCTGGAAATGTCGCGGATGACCGGTTCCAGCGCGTCGGCATCGGAGAGGAAGCGGCCGCCCATGAAATTGACGATGCCGGTATAATTGGTGATCTGCGCCATGGCGCGGTGCAGCTCCGCAAGGTTTCCGGCTTCGCCGAGATCGGTGCGCAGCGTGTAGGGACCGGGATCGTTCTGCGGGTAGTCGAAGGGCTCCAGCGGCATCTGCAGCAGGAGCTCGTGGCCGCCGCGGCGCGCCTCCTGCATCCAGCGCGGCAGGCTGTTGCCGCTGGCGGCAAAGGCAAGCGTCACTTCGCCCGGCAGTTCGCGGATGGCGCGCTGCGTGCCCGTCTGGCTGAGGCCGAGCCCGCCGACGACGATGGCAAGACGCGTGCCGCGCGCGCCAGACCAGGGCCGGGCGTACTGATCCATCGGCCGCGTGCCGTCGAGGCCGATGATCGGGATCTTGCCGTCCGAGGTTTCCTCCAGGAGGTCCTCGTTCGGGAAGGCGGCGGAGCGCGCGTCCTGGCCGATACGGTTCGCCTCGATGATGAGCGGGCCGTTGCCGTTGCGCGTGCCCGGCGTGTAGGTGCGCACCACATTGCCGTCGTCGGTCAGCGTTTCCTCGACGCGTGCGCCCGAAAGGCCGTTGGCACGGCGCACGCCGTCGCTCGCCGCGGCCGTCTTGCGGTCGGCCTTGTCGTTCGCCTCCGCGGCGGCGTCCTCCGTCGGGACGGTGTAGGGGGTGGTTCCGAGGCCGCTCGGGGCGGTGGCGGTCCAGCCGGAAAAGCCGAGGAGGGCGACGGCGGCAAGGGTGAACAGCACGGTGCCGGCCGAAAACCGCGAGGGTCCCGCCGGTCGGGGCCTTGCCTTGCGGTCCTGGCCGAGAGGTGCGTGAATGTCTGTGCCCAAGGTCAGTCCGCGATCGCGACAGGCGTCTGGTGCAGGGAGAAATCCGGGCCCGTGCGGTCGCGGGCCCGGAGGAGGCGGGTTACTTGTTCAGTTCGGCCTTTTCCGGATTGGCCGGGAAGGCCTTGTCGGTCTTCTGGCCGCGCAGCAGTTCCAGCGCGTACTGAAGCTGGAGGTCGTCCTTGGCTTCCGGCGGGACATAGGCCGAAGAGCCGGAGCCGGCTTCCGTCTCGCTCTGGCCCTGGATGTGGCCGCGCAGGTTCGATTCACCGGCGGATTCCAGTTTGCCCTGCAGTTCGGGCGGCAGCGGCTGCTCGACGGTGATGTCCGGCGTGATGCCGGTGCCCTGGATCGACTTGCCGGACGGCGTGTAATAGAGCGCCGTCGTCAGGCGCAGCGCGCCGGCATCGCCCATCGGGATGATGGTCTGGACGGAGCCCTTGCCGAAGGAGCGGGTGCCGAGCACGGTGGCGCGGCGCAGGTCCTGCAGCGCGCCGGCGACGATTTCCGAGGCCGAGGCCGAGCCGCCATTGACCATGACGATGACCGGCTTGCCGTCGGTGATATCGCCCGGCGTCGCGTTGAAGCGGCGCGTCTCGTCCTCGTTGCGGCCACGGGTCGAAACGACCTCGCCGCGCTCCAGGAAGGCGTCGGAGACGTTGATCGCCTGGTCGAGCAGGCCGCCCGGATTGAGGCGCAGGTCGAGCACGTAGCCCTTCAGCTTGTCGGCGGGGACCTCTTCCTTGATCTTGGTGATCGCGGCTTCCAGGTCGTCATAGGTCTTCTCCGTGAAGGAGATGACGCGCAGGTAGCCAACATCGTTCTCGACGCGGGACTTGACCGCCTTCACCGCGATGATGTCGCGCACGACGGTCAGTTCGATGGGCTTGTCGGCGCCCTTGCGGATCAGCGTGAGCTTGATCGGCGTGTTGACCGCGCCGCGCATCTTCTCGACTGCTTCTTCCAGCTTCAGGCCGCGCACGTCCTGGCCGTCGATCTTGGAAATGTAGTCGCCGGCAAGGACGCCGGCGCGGGCGGCCGGCGTGTCGTCGATCGGGGTGATGACCTTGACGAGCTCGTCCTCCATCGTGACCTCGATGCCGAGGCCGCCGAATTCTCCGCGCGTCTGGGTGCGCATGTCCTCGGCGTCCTTGGCATTCATGTAGGAGGAATGCGGATCGAGCGAGGTGAGCATGCCGTTGATGGCATTCTCGATGAGCTGGTCTTCCTTGGGCGGCGTCACATATTGCGCGCGCACGCGCTCGAAGACGTCGCCGAAGATGGAAAGCTCGCGATAGGTCGACGAGCCGGCGGCTTCGGCCGGCAGGGTGGCCGTGTTGATGACGCTCATCGCCGTGGCACCCATGAGTGCACCGACGAGAACAAGAGAAGCCCTACGTATCATTGCGTGCCTTTCCAGAATTTTTTGCGGACCACCACGGCCGGGAATCAACCGGTTTTCCGTTCTTTCGGAATTCAATGTAAAGTGTCGGCTTGTCTGTTTCCAGCGTCAAAGCGTTGACACTCGCCACCCTTTTTTCACCCATCACGGCGAGCGGCTCTCCCGCCACGACGAACTGACCCTCCCGCACGCTCACCCGGTCCATGCCCGAAAGGACCAGATGGTAGCCCTCCCCGGCGTTCAGGATGATCATGCGCCCATAACTGCGGAACGTGCCGGCGAAGACGATCCATCCATCGGCCGGGGCCGTGACGAGCGCGCCCGGATTGGCCGCCAGCGTCAACCCTTGCGAATCATGGCCGGTGCCGTCCGCTTCGCCGAATTGGCGCAGAACGTCGCCGGCCACGGGAAAGTCCAGTTTCGCCTGCAGTTCGGAGAATTCATATGCCGGAGCAATGCGGTTTTTGTCGGGCACGCTGTCGCGGGCAAGCGCCCGCGCCCTCTCCCGTTCGGCCTCGCTCTGGCTCCGCCGTTCCTCTTCTTTTGCCCGGGCGAGGGCGGCGGCGTCGCGCACCGAACCGATGTCGCGCTCCAGGCTGCTTATCAGCCCTTCCAGGCTGGTCGCGCGGGCGGCAAGCTCCTCGGCGCGGCGGCGCTCGGCGGCGAGCGTGCGGTTGTTGGTCTGCGCCAGCGCCTCGTTCTGCGCGACCAGCAGTTCGGAGCGCTTCTCCTCCTCGATGCGCAACTGCATGGCATCGGTCAGTTCCGTGCGCTCGCGGTCGATGTCGCTCTTGATCTCCATCAGCGCGGCCAGGTCGTCGACCAGCTCATCCGTCTCCCTGCGAATGCCCGGCACGACCGCGCCGAGGAGAATGGCACTGCGGACCGAGGAGAGCGCGTCCTCCGGATTGACGAGCAGGGCGGGCGGCGGGTTGCGCCCCATGCGCTGGAGCGCGGCGAGCACTTCCGCCAGCAAGCCGCGGCGTTCGTGCAGGGAGGCGCGGACGCCCGCTTCCCGCTCGCGCATGCCTTCCAGGCGCTTCTCGCCGGCGAGGATCTTCTCCTCCATGCTCTTGCGCGTGGCGGCCGACTTGACGATTTCCTCGCGCAGGCTCTGGCGTGTCTTTTCCAGCTTGGCGATCTCGGCTTCCAGCTCTTTCGTCTTTTCCTCGGAGACCGTGATCGACTGGGAGAGCGTTTCGAGTTCGCGGCGCGTGCTGTCGCGGCGCAGCGCCAGGGCGGCGGCGGGATCGGGCTCGGCTCTCGGCAGCGATCCCGTCTTTTCCTGCGCGACGCCGGTCTCGTCAGGCTCGGCGGCGACGGGGTGGGAAAGAAGCGTCAGTACCAGGGCAGCACAAAGCCCCGCCGGCCGCAGCAGGCGGCCGACGCCTTTCCCCGGATCGACTGTGTCGGCTTTCCTCATCGCTCCCCGAACGCGTTTCCCTACCGCTCTATGCTGATTTGGCGCTTTCGCCAAGAATGTCCCTTGGCCACAAACCGCGCCGAAAATACGGCTGCGGCCCATACTGCGCCTCCAGCCTTGCGCGGCGGTGATGCTTGCGCCGTCAGCTGCGGTGATAGGGATGGCCGGAAAGAATGGTGACCGCGCGATAGAGCTGTTCGGCAATGAGGATGCGCACGAGCTGGTGCGGCCAGGTCATCTTGCCGAGGCACAGCGTGGCGTCGGCGCGCTCGTAAAGGGTGGGATCGAGACCGTCGGCACCGCCGATGGCGATCATCAGGTCGCGTTTTCCCCCATCGCGGAAGCCGCCGACGAGATCGGCGAAGGCGGGGGAATCGAGCGCCTTGCCGCGCTCGTCGAGCAGGATCAGGACGGCGCCGTCAGGCAGCGCCTTTAGCAGCATGGCCGCTTCCTCGCGCTTGCGCGTCTCGGCATTGCCGGCGCGGCTTTCGCCGACCTCGGCAAGCCTGCCGAGTTCGAGGCCGATCGCGGGGCCGGCCTTGGCGAAACGGTCCATGTAGCGGGCCGCAAGATCCTTCTCAGGGCCGGCCTTCAGCCGTCCAACTGCAAAAAGTCCAACCCGCATCGACCCAAGCCCTGTCCGTTCGGGTGACACTCAAGCCGCGTCACCGTTTTTCCTCGCCGGACAGGCGCCCGGCGTCATCTCAATGGACGGTGCCGTCCTCGATCTCGGGAGCCGCCCACATCCGTTCGATGTTGTAGAACTCCCGGACTTCCGGCCGGAACACGTGAACGATGATATCGCCCGTATCGATCAGCACCCAGTCGCCCGCCTCGAGGCCTTCGACGCGGGCATTGCCCAGGCCTTCGTCCTTGAGATCGGAGATGAGGTGATCGGCAATCGCCATGACATGACGGTTCGAGCGGCCGGACACGACCACCATATAGTCGCCCAGCGCCGATTTGCCGGCAATGTCGATGGTGACGATATCTTCTGCCTTCGAGTCCTCAAGGCTTGCGAGGACCAGTTGAAGGGCACGGTCGGCGGCATCGTCGCCCCTTCCCGCGCTCCTGGAGAAAACGCCGATGACGTTTCCCTTCGCGTGCACTGTTGTCAGGTTCGTTCCTTTCTGTGTAACAGGACAAGCACGTCTTGTACCGGCGTGTCGGGCCGGCACCTACTAAATGTAGGCATCAAAGGTTACCACTTTCAAGACGTCACTTCTGAGGGATGGTTTTCTCTAGCGCCGCCTGGCTGCGCAGCGCCGTGGAACTGAGCGGCGAGCGGGGACCGTGGATGAAGGTCCAGGCCGGCGCCCGGTGGCGGGCAAGCGACATCGCATCCTCCTCGTCGATGCGCGCGTAGTCGAAGGTTTTCGCCATGCGCGAGGAGAGATAGGCGAGCGTCGAGCCGGGCCGGTCGATGACGGCGATGGGGAAGGTGCAGGCGATCTTCTGCCAGCTCTGCCAGCGGTGGAAGGTGCCGAGATTGTCGGCACCCATGATCCAGACGAAATGGACGCCGCGGTTCAGCGCCTGCACGCGCTGGAGGGTCCTTGCCGTATAGCTTTGCCCGAGCCGTTTCTCGAAGGCCGTCACCTTGACGCGCGGACCGGGGGCGATGTCCTCGCTGAGGCGGATGCGGTCGGAAAGCGGGGCGAGTTCCCGGTGGTCCTTCAAGGGGTTGCCGGGCGTCACCATCCACCAGAGCTGGTCGAGACCGAGGCGGCGCAGGGCGATTTCCGCGACCAGCGCATGGCCCTGGTGCGGCGGGTTGAACGAGCCGCCGAACAGGCCGATCGCCATGCCCTTTTCCGCATGCGGCATTCTCAGGTAGCGCTCTAGAACCGCGTCCGACGTCACTTAGGGCCGCACCTGTCCGGTGCCGCGCACGCGGTATTTGAAGGAGGTGAGCTGCTCGACGCCGACGGGGCCGCGCGCATGCATCTTGCCCGTCGCGATGCCGATCTCGCCGCCCATGCCGAACTCGCCGCCATCGGCGAACTGGGTGGAGGCGTTGTGCAGCAGGATCGCCGAATCGATCTCCGTGAAGAAGCGCCCGACGACGTCGGGATCCTCGGCGATCACCGCTTCCGTATGGGCGGAGGACCAGCGGTTGATATGCTCGATCGCCCCGGAAATGCCGTCGACGAGCGAAACGGAGATGATGGCGTCGAGATATTCCGTCGACCAGTCCGCCTCCGTCGCGGCGACAAGGTTCTCGATTCGGGCGCGGATCTCGTCCGTCGCGCGCACCTCGCAGCCGGCGGCGGCGAGGCCTTCCAGAAGCGGTGCAAGATGCGTGTCGGCGACGGCGCGGTCGACCAGCAGCGTCTCGGCAGCGCCGCAGATGCCGGTGCGGCGCATCTTCGCATTGACGACGATCTTCTGCGCCATGTCGAGATCGGCGGATCTGTCGACATAGATGTGGCAGAGGCCTTCGAGATGGGCGAAGACCGGCACGCGCGCCTCGCTCTGCACGCGGGCGACGAGGCTTTTCCCGCCGCGCGGCACGATGACGTCGATGGCGCCGCCGAGACCGGACAGCATGGCGCCGACGGCGGCGCGGTCCGTCACAGGCACGTACTGGATCGCGTGTTCCGGCAGGCCGGCGGCCTTGAGGCCGGCGACGAGGCAGGAATGAATCGCCTGCGATGAGTTCACGCTGTCCGAGCCGCCGCGCAGGATCACGGCATTGCCGGCCTTGAGGCACAGCGCGCCTGCATCCGCCGTCACGTTCGGCCGGCTCTCATAGATGACGCCGATGACGCCGAGCGGCGTACGCACGCGCTCGATATGCAGGCCGTTCGGCCGGTCCCATTCGGCGATGACGTTGCCGACCGGGTCCTTGAGGGCCGCGATATCGCGGATGGCGCCCGCAATGCCTTCGATGCGCTCGGCCGTCAGCGTCAGCCGGTCGATGAAGGAGGCGGCCACGCCGCTCTCCCGGGCATTGGCGAGGTCGATGGCGTTGGCGGCGAGGATGGCGTCGCGGCCGGCAAGGATTTCCGCGGCCATCGCTTCCAGCGCACGGTTCTTCGCCTCGGCGGTGGCGATGGCGAGCGGCCGCGCCGCGGCGCGGGCATTGCGGCCGATTTCGGCCATCAGGCTGTCGATGTCGGTCCTGACCTGGTCAAGCATGGCTGACGTCCTTTCCCGCTTCGGCGGCGAGCGGCGCGGAAAGGCCGGTCACCACGAGGTCATCCCTGTGCACCATGGCGGCGCGGCCGGCATAGCCGAGGATGGCGGCGATCTCCGCCGATTTCTTGCCGATGATCATGCGGGCCTCGTCCGCGTCGTAGCCGGCGAGCCCGCGGGCGATCTCGCGCCCGCTCGTGCCGTAGATCGACACGGTATCACCGCGCGAGAACGCGCCCCAGACGCCACGAACGCCGGCGGGCAGCAGGCTCTTGCCCGAGGTCAGCGCCGTTTCGGCACCGGCGTCGATCTCCAGCCGGCCGGCGGGCTGCAACTGCCCGGCGATCCAGGTCTTGCGCGCGGTCACCGGCGAACCCGAAGGCGCGAACCAGGAGGAGCGCGCGCCTTCCTCGACGGCACGCAGCGGATGGTCGACCTTGCCCGAGGCGATGATCATGGCGCAGCCCGCGCCCGTCGCGATCTTGCCGGCATCGATCTTGGTGCGCATGCCGCCGCGCGAGAGTTCCGAGGCTGCGCCGCCGGCCATGGCCTCGATCTCGGGCGTGATCGCCTCGATCGTTTCGAGGAAGCGTGCCTCGGGGTCGAGATGCGGCGGGGCGGTATAGAGCCCGTCGATATCGGAGAGCAGCACGAGCAGGTCGGCGCCGGTCATGGTGGCGACGCGGGCGGCGAGCCGGTCGTTGTCGCCGTAGCGGATTTCCGTCGTGGCGACCGTGTCGTTCTCGTTGATGATGGGCACGGCGCCGAGCTTCAGGAGCTGGTTGATCGTTGCGCGCGCATTCAGGTAGCGCCGCCGCTCCTCCGTGTCGCCGAGCGTCAGGAGGATCTGGCCGGCGACGATGCCGTCCGCCGAAAGGCTCTCCGACCAGGCGCGGGCAAGCGCGATCTGGCCGACGGCGGCGGCCGCCTGGCTCTCCTCCAGTTTCAGGGCGCCCGCGGGCACCTTCAGCACGGAGCGGCCGAGCGCGATGGCGCCGGAGGAGACGACGAGCACCTCGGTGCCGCCGGCCCGCAGCGCCGCGATATCGCTGCACATCGCGTCGAGCCAGGCCTTTTTCAGGCCGCTCGCGCGGTCGACGAGCAGGGCCGAGCCGATCTTGATCACAATCCGGCGGTGTTTTCCGAGCGGTTTGCGGTGCTTCGTCATCTCAGTCGTCGGATCCGGAGTTCTTCGCCTGGACGATGACGTCGCGCAGCGCCCTCAGCGTGCCCGTCATGCCGACATGGGCGACGGCCGAGATCTGGTACGGCGTCTGGCCGCTCGCTTTCTGCAAGGCCTTGGTTTTTTTCTTCAGTTCGTCCTCGTCGAGCAGGTCGATCTGCGACAGTGCGACGATCTCCGGCTTGTCGGTGATGCCGCCGCCATAGGCTTCCAGCTCGTGCTTCACCGTCCTGTAGGCCTTGGCGACATCCTCCTCCTGCGCGGAGACGAGGTGCAGCAGCACGCGCGTGCGCTCGACATGGCCGAGGAACCGGTCGCCGAGCCCGATGCCGTCATGCGCGCCCTCGATGAGGCCGGGAATGTCGGCGAGGATGAATTCGCCGCCATCGATCGTCGCGACGCCGAGGTTCGGATGCAGCGTGGTGAAGGGGTAGTTGGCGATCTTCGGCCGGGCCCGCGTGCAGGTGGCGAGGAAGGTCGATTTTCCGGCATTCGGCAGGCCGACGAGGCCGGCATCGGCGATCAGCTTCAGCCGGAGCCAGATGGTCTTCTCGTCGCCCTCCAGGCCCGGATTGGCCCAGTTCGGCGCCTGGTTCGTCGCCGACTTGAAATGCGCGTTGCCGAAGCCGCCATTGCCGCCGCCGGCCAGCTTGAAGCGCTGGCCTTCCGCGACGAGATCGACGATCAGCGTCTCGTTGTCTTCCTCGAAGATTTGCGTGCCGACCGGCACCTTCAGGGTCACGGAGGCGCCGTTCGCGCCGGTGCGGTTGCGGCCCATGCCGTGCGTGCCGGTTGCCGCCTTGAAATGCTGCTGGTAGCGGAAGTCGATCAGCGTGTTGAGGCCGTTGACGGCCTCCACCCACACATCGCCGCCGCGCCCGCCGTCGCCGCCGTCGGGGCCGCCGAATTCGACGAATTTTTCACGACGGAACGAGACAGCCCCTGCCCCGCCGTCACCGGACCGGATATAGACTTTTGCTTCGTCCAGGAACTTCATCGGCTCGCCGTTCGCTTTTCTCGTATTTCCATAGTGCCGTCTTCGATATAGCCGCTTCCCTGAGAGGTCAAAGACTATCGTGAAATTCGTCAGCTACAACGTCCAGTACGGCATCGGTCTCGACGACCGGTTCGACCTGCCGCGCATCGTCTCCAGCATCCACGGCGCCGATATCATCGCGCTGCAGGAAGTCACCCGAAATTTTCACCGCAACGGCCATGTCGACATGGTCGTCGAGTTGCAGGTGCTGCTGGCCAACCACTATTCCGTCTTCGGCGTGGCCTGCGATCTCGATGCGGGCTCGGCGATCGAGCAGGGCCGCGTCGTTAACCGCCGCTTCCAGTTCGGCAACATGATCTTCTCGCGCTGGCCGATCCTGTCGACCCGCACCATCCTTTTGCCGCGCACGCGCACCCTCGACAAGCTGAACCTGCAGCGCGGCGCGACCGAGGCGGTGATCGCGACGCCCAAGGGCCCGATCCGCGTCTATTCCGTGCATCTCGACCATGTGCACCGCGACGAGCGCATCGCACAGATCCGGTACCTGAAGGACCGCGCCCGGCTCTATCCCGTCGAGGGCGGGGCGATTTCCGGCGCCCACGAATTCGATCTTGCCGAGCCGCCGGTGCCGGAAGACTACGTGCTGATGGGCGATTTCAACATGGTGCCGGAATCGCCGGAATATTGCGAGATGGTCGGCGGCGTGGACGCGCTCTACGGCCGGCAGATCCGCGCCACCCATCCGGTGGACGCGCTGGCCGGCCTCGGCAAGCGCCACGCCGCCAGCTACAGCTGGGTCGATCCGAAGAACCATGCCGAACGCCTCTTCCTCGATTACTGCTTCCTCAGCCACGGCCTCGTGGAGCGGCTGACGGACGCGTGGGTCGACGAGACCGCCTACGGTTCCGACCACATGCCGGTCTGGTTCGAACTGTCGTGACCGTTCGGGCCGGGGCGGATCGCTCCGCCCCGCTCCTTTTCGATGCCGGGTTCAATGCCGCGGTGCCGCCGGGCGGAAATCGCCCGGCTCCAGCCGCGTTTCGATATGCGGTACCATCGCGCCGCGCGCGACGCAGAAGAGATCGCTGCATCCGGTGATGCGGAAGCCCGCCTTCTCCTGCACCCTGAGCGAGGCGAGGTTGTCGGCGAAGATGCCGGAGCGGATGTCCGTGCCGGGCATCCGCATCAGGAACCGCGCCGTCGCCGCATGCACGGCCTCGCTCATATAGCCCCGCCCCCAGTAGAAGCGGTTCAGCCAGTAGCCGATTTCCCAGCCGCTGCGGCTGCGCTCGAAGGAGACGCAGCCGATATGCACGTCGTCGCCCGCGGTGATGGCGAAGGCCCAGCCCTCGTTGAGATCGCTGGCGGCGACGGATAGCCATTCCGTCGCATCCTGCCGGTCATAGGGGGCGGGCACCCGCGCCAGCATGCGCGAGACCTGGAAGTCGTTCAGCGACTGGGCGATCGCGTCCGCATCGGACATGCGGTGCGGGCGCAGGACGAGGCGGGGCGTCGGGACGGTCGGGCAGGGCCCGGGGCCTGACACGCGCTCGCGTTCGATCCGGGTCTGCATGGCGTTCATCGCATGCCTCCCCAGCTCTTCAGCGAGACCCAGGTCTTGCGGTCCAGCCTGTACCATTCGACGGGCACCATGCCGCCGACCGCAAGGCTCTGCACCATGCCGGTGGCCTGGAACTGGAAGCCGCACTTCTGGATGACCCGGCGCGAGGGGATGTTCATGACCCGGCAGCGCGCATCGATCTGCTCGATGTCGCGGGTGCGGAAGACCATGTCGATCAGCGCGTGCGCCGCCTCGGTGACGTAGCCCTGGTTCCAGTAGGGCTCGCCCAGCCAGTAGCCGAGCTCGACCGTGCGTCCGTCCTCGTGCGGCTCGATCCCGCAGCAACCGAGGAAGGCGCCGTTGTCGGCTTTCGTAATGGCATAGACGCACTTGCCAATCGCGCCGGCGCGTGTGCGTCGCACGAAATCGGCAGCGTCCGCAACCGTATAGGGGTGCGGCATGCGGGCGACCATGTTGGCGATATTGGCGTTGTTGGCGAGATGGGCAAGGGCGTCGATGTCGTCTTCGTGCGGGGCTCTCATGACGAGCCTCTGCGACAGCAAGATCGGGCAATCGGTCCTCGACCGTTCAGGCCTCAGCCGTTCCTTGGGAGACCGTGATTGGTCTTCCCGTAACAATTCGGTCTGCATGGCTCAGTCCTCCAGAGCAAAAAGGGGAGACAAGGTCTTGCCTCATCTCCCCTTTTTTTCTTCAGGCCTGAACCTGTAGCGTCAGCCGGGTCGATGAGACGCCGGCTGTTTTAGAGCGCTACCGGCTTATTCCGCTGCTTCCGCTTTCGGGGCTACAGACACGTATACGCGACCGTTGGCCTTCGTACGGAAATTCACATTGCCAGCCGTAAGGGCGAAGATCGTGTGATCCTTGCCGAGGCCGACATTGGCGCCGGGATGCCACTGCGTGCCGCGCTGGCGAACGATAATGTTGCCTGCGAGGACGGCTTCGCCGCCGAACTTCTTCACGCCGAGGCGCTTGGACTGGGAATCGCGACCGTTGCGCGAGGAGCCGCCAGCTTTTTTGTGTGCCATGGGAGTTCTCCTTTACCTGTCCGGATTATTCGGCTGCAGCTTCAGCGGCGGCTTCGGACTTCTTGGAAGCCTTCTTCGCCTTGCCGGCTGCGGCGATGTCGATGATGCGGACGGTCGTGTTGTGCTGACGATGGCCGCGCGAGCGCTTCGAGTTCTGGCGGCGGCGCTTCTTGAAGGCGATGACCTTCTTGCCACGGCCATGCTCGACGACTTCGGCGGTCACGACGGCGCCTTCGACGAAGGGCGCACCGATCGTGGCATCGGCGCCGACGCCGACCATTAGCACTTCGGTGAATTCGATCTTGGCGCCTGCGTCGCCCGACAGCTTTTCAATCGTCAGGACGTCGTTGGCGGCCACGCGGTACTGCTTACCGCCGGTCTTGATGACTGCGAACATATTTTATCCTTTCATGTTCGTGCCGGCTCTTTGTCCCCGAAAAGGGCAAGGCCGTCTTTTTGTCAGTCGGTAATGGCGATGCATTGGCGCACCGCCGGCTCAATCGGTTCGTTGCAAACAGCCGGATGGCGTGGCACAAAGAACCAGCGTCGCGGCACAAGTGAGACCTATGCCACTGCACCTTGCGCAATAGGTGAGGCGATGAAAACTGTCAAGGGGATTTCCGTCACCATGACAAATAGATGAACTTTCCGTAGCCTGGCCCCCTTGCAAGCCCGCCCGACACCCGCTATGTACCGCCCGCGCTGAAAAGCGTCGACCCGATGCGGAGAGGTGGCAGAGTGGTCGAATGCACCGCACTCGAAATGCGGCATACCTGCAAGGGTATCGTGGGTTCGAATCCCACCCTCTCCGCCAGATTGGCCTTCGGCCTCAAGGCTTTACCATAGCTTTGGATGGTAGATGGTTCTCGATAGCCGGCAGCGTGCTCTGGGCACACGTAGCTTCTCTCGAAAGAAAGCATGCTGATCTCGAGCGTTAGCTCGACAGCGTCTTGGCCAACCCTTCTTCGGGTGATCGGGAAATTGCTGAGCTCAAGCGTCGCAAGCTCCGTCTCAAGGACGACATCGAGCGCCTGAGATCCCCGCACGATTGATGAGGAAACCTTGCGAGCACATCGCAAGGAACTGGCTTAGCTGCGCCGGGTGACCGCTGCCGTTCTGGATCGCCATGCTCGTATCGGCGTTATACCAGCCGCTTGTGGAGATGCCCTACGCGAAATTTGCGCGGGAGCCGACGCCGGTGCCTCACGGTAAGGCCGGATGCCTGTCACGTTAATCGACGGCACCCGGGCCGGATCATGCCATATCTGGCTTTTCCAGCGCATGGCGTACGCATTCGATGAACTGAAGGGCAGCGGGCGTGAGCCTGCTGCCGCGCCGATGGATGACGCAGATATGAAGCACCGGCAGTTGATCATCGAGGTCGGCTCGCCGGATGCCGAGTTGCTTGAACATCTGGTCGGCGAGCGGCTCCACAAAAATGCCCAGCAAGTTCATTTGAGCCACCAACATCAAGGCCGCCGTGTTGGAGTTCCCCTGAATAGCCCGTTCCGGGACCGGAAGGCCGACGGCTGCGAAAAGGCTCCGAGTCGCCGGCCATACGCCCTCGGCATCTTCCGGCAAGACCCATTCGGCCTCCATGAGGCCGCTCAATCGGCGGCGGTTTCGCAACGGGTGCCGGCTCGACATACCCACGATCAGTCGGGTTGGAGCGAGAACGATGGTCTCGAATTCCGGATCCAAGGCGTCCGGATCGAGATGGGTGATGGCCAGATCCAGTTGCGCCTCGCGCAGGCGGGTCAGCATGCCCGGCAATCCGGTCTCGCTGAAATAGACGGAAATGCCCGGCCGCCTTGCCCTGATCTCCCGGAACGCCGGTACCAGCGCGGTCTGCGCGAAGGCGGTGCCCATGGCCACGCGGACCTGGCCTTTGATGCCGTCGCGCATTTCGGAGAGTTCGGCACGTGCGCGGCGCATGTCGTCGAGAAGCAGCCTGGCGCGCGGCTCGAAGGCGGCGCCGTACTCCGTCAATGCCGCGCCCTTGACGCTACGTTCCATCAGGGGCGTGCCGAGCTCGCTCTCAAGCTCTCGGACTATCTTGGTCACGGCCGGCGGCGTGACGCCGAGCGCACGGGTCGCGCCCCGAATACTGGCATGCGTGGCCACGGCGACAAAGGCGGCGAGCTGACTGGGTTTCATGGATTGTCTCCCGGCCGGAGTGTAAGCCAAATGGAAACATCCGCCCAAAATTTTTGTCTTTTCGTCTCACCGGGTTTGGACAGTCTCTGCGTGCGCCAACTCCAATATCAATGAAAAGGCGCCCCAGAGGAGACATGGATCATGCACACGCACCCAACAGGCGCGGGTGATCGTTGCGATCGTCATCACCATGGGCGGAACCGGTGCATCCTATGCCGTCAGTTTCTATATGCCCACCTATGCGATCCGTGAATTCGGGTTGTCGCCGGCGGTCGCCCTGTCCGGTGCGGCCATTACCGGCGGCCTGACCTTCCTGCTCGCGCCGATGATCGGGCGCTGGTCGGACCGGGTTGGACGCAAGCCGTTGATCGTCGCCGGGCGCATCGCCATCCTCCTCCTGATCTATCCGGCCTTCGCATGGCTGAAAGCGTCCCCGACGGCGTTCGTGCTCTTCTCGGTGGTCAGCTTCCTGACGATCGTTCTGGCCGTGCAGGCAGTGCCCAGTATCGTCATCCTGCCCGAACTGTTTCCCGAACGGGTCCGGGCAAGCGGCATGTCGCTGGTCTACAGCATCGGCGTGGCGGTCTTCGGTGGCTTCGCGGCCTTCATCAGCGCCTGGCTGGTCCAGGCAAGCGGCGACAAGCTTGCGCCGGCCTGGTACCTGATTGCCATCGCGCTCATTTCGCTGCTGGCCCTTCCCTATCTCAAGGACCGTACCGGCGAGGATATCGACGCCGCTGCTTTGCCGTCCTCCACACCCGACGGAAAGGTCATCGCATGTCCTTGCGCCTCGTCGACAGAGAGGCGGATCTCGAAAGCCAGATCGACGATACGGTCGCCGCCGTGCTGGTCAATCATGTGGACTACAAGACGGGCGCACTGCGCGACATGGCGGCGCTGACACAAAAGGCGCACGCAGCCGGGGCGCTGATCGCCTGGGATCTCTGCCATAGCGCGGGCGCGTTGCCGATCGACCTCGATGGTTGCCATGCCGACTTCGCCGTCGGCTGCACCTATAAATATCTGAATGGCGGGCCGGGATCGCCTGCTTTCGTCTACGCCGCGCGCCGACACCATGGGCATATCGAACAGCCACTCAGCGGCTGGTGGGGACACGCCCGCCCCTTCGCGTTCGACACGGGTTTCGCGGCGGATGCGGGTATCCGGAAATTCCTGACGGGAACCCAGCCCATTCTCGCTCTGCGCAGTCTGGCCGGTGCCCTGGAGGTATGGGAAGGGGTTGATATGACCGCGCTGCGCAGCAAGAGCCTTGCGCTGACCGATCTCTTCATCCAGCTCGTCGAGGCGCGTTGCGGCGGCTACGGACTCACATTGGAGACGCCGCGAAACGGTGCCTGCCGCGGTAGCCAGGTGTCCTTCCGGCATGAAAACGCCTTCGAGATCATCCGGGCTCTGATCGAGCGTGGCGTGATCGGGGATTTCAGGGCGCCCGGTACGATGCGCTTCGGCTTCACGCCGCTCTATCTCCGCTATCGGGACATCTGGAGCGCCGTCGACGCCCTCGTCGATATCCTGCGGGGCGGTGCGTGGCGTGAACGACGCTTTGCCCTGCGCTCGGCTGTGCCCTGAGCAAGGGGCGTTCGATTTCGATCATATCTGACATGTAAATGCGTATAACACGTCAGATACCGCTTCATTCAGGCCATTTCCATAGGCGCGTTCAAGAAGTCTCCGCCCCAACTGTCGGAGCGGCATCGGCGAAGACGCCTGGCAAGGTGTCGCGCATACTTCCCCGCTGACCTGACCTGTGGAACGGACCTGCCTCAAGCAGGAAGTCCGGCTGTATGGCGAAGGCGCGCGGATTCTCGATCCAGACGGCTTCATAGCCGAAGGTCGAGAACTGTCGCGGCCCAGTATGCGTGAAATGCGGCTGGCCAACCGATGTCAGGCTTTCGCCAAGCCCTACGTGGGCGATGAAATCAGCCATCAGAAAGCGGCTCCGTCAGGGTCCACTATGTCCTGATGATCTTTATTTTCCTCCGATTGAGTCCTCTGCTTGCGAAGCCTGGCCGCGAAAGAGCGCCCTCGACGCGGCCCATGCTCGGTTGTTAGTGCCAGCCCCAGATCGTCCTTTCGGATGTCGATCAGGTCGGCCAGCCGTTCCAGAAGACCCAGCACAACCAGAACGTCGGCAAGCGTCCCGATGGCGACACCCGGATCGCCCTTTTCCAGGCGAGCGATGGAACTCGGCGAGGTTCCGGCGCGCACGGCGAGATCCGCCACGGTGATGCCACGACGCAAGCGCGCATGCCGAAGATCTCGGCCGAGCCGCTCAAGTGCTGGCTTCGCCTTTGGAGATGCCATGATAATCGCTCATATTTGACAAGTTAACCTATGTAAATGATCATATATGATCAAATGCGCCTTGCTCAAGGAAATGGGTATTGTCTCTCCCCGCCATTTCGGCAGAGGGCGCCTAAAAGCCCGGTCCTTTCCGGATAGTCACGAACAAGCCTTTCTTGCGTGGCTCGACAATGATCCTGCTCATGATCTCGCTGCGGAGATGCTTTGGCATTTGCGCTGATTGCCAAGCCAATTCCTCGCTAACGCGATGTTCCGCGCGGTCCGGGCGGGCGGCGATGATCGCCTTGAGCGCATAGTACGCGGCTCCATAGGCATGCTGAGGAACGTGGGCTGTCGCGACGGCCTGTCCGGCAGAGTGTGCTGCCTCGCAGGCCGCGCGATCTGCTTTTACGGCTTTGGCCGCCGCGTGAGCGGAAAGGGAGGCCGCCCGAATAGCGGACATGCTGAAAACACGAGTGCTCACCCACTCGCGCCCTACATTTATCGCGCTTCTTGGGCGCATATCTTCCGGGTAGCTTCGCTCGAACAAGGGAAGAATTCTTTCCGCGCAATCGAGCGCCCAAACCACCAATGCGGCCTGATCGTCGGAAGAGTATTTCTTCATGGCTCCACCACATTCAAGCTTTGACGACTCTGCGACGACGCGGCGATCGCTCGGCTTCCCAGATTCCGCAGGCCCTCTCCATCACTTGCTTGCACGCGTCCCGTCGCGGGCACGATCGATGGCAGGCTAAGGGTCCTTCCAGCCGAGATGTTTCCAAGCTCGGCGCAAATCCAAGACCCGATTTTCGCAACATGCGGAAACCGGGTCTAATGGCTCGGCCCATGCGGCCGACGCGCGAAGTCGTTGATATCCAGGCGCGGAAGGTAGCAGATCGGGCTACATCCGCGAGTATGACCGGCCTTTGGTGGCACGCGCTGCCAGGCGACGGCCGATCCAGGACAGGTAGGAGCAGGAGGCGAGGAACCACATGCCGACAAAGGCATAGGCTTCCAGCGCCTGGTTGCCCCAGGCGACGTCGCTGAAGGCCATGCGGGCGGTGGCGCTGAGATCGTGCAGGCCGAGGATGACGACGAGGGACGTATCCTTGTAGGCGCCGATGGTGCTGTTGACGAGGGCGGGCATCGCCCGCTCGATGGCCTGCGGCAGCAGCACGAGGCGGGCAGTCTGCCAGAAGCCAAGGCCGAGGGCGCTGGCCGCTTCCTGCTGGCCGGCGGGCAGCGCCAGGAGGCCGCTGCGCACATCCTCGGCGAAATAGGCCGCATGGAAGAAGACGAGGGCGATGAGCACCGTCACGATCGGGTCGATGGCCGTGCCCGCGGGCAGAGTCAACGGCAGCACGAAGACACCGACGAAAAGCAGCGTCACCATCGGCACGCCGCGCATGATCTCGACATAGGCGCTTGCGGCACGGTGCAGCAGCCGGTGGCGCGTCTGGTAACGGGCAAGTGCGAGCAGCACGCCGACGGGTAACGCAAGGGCGAGCGCGATGGTGGAAAGGACGAGGAGGATGGGCAGCCCGTTCCACCTGTTGGCGTCGACCGGAACGAGGCCGAGGACACCGCCGCCCATCAGCACGAAGGACGCAGCCATGCCGGCAAGCCACAGGCCGGCGAAGAGGCGGATGTCCGGCCAGCGTCCGCTGACGGCCATCTGGCCGGTGGAGATGGCAAGGCCAAGCAGGATGAGTGACACCAGCATCGGCCGCCATTGTTCGGCGAACGGGTAGGTGCCGAAGAGGATGAAGCGGGATTTTTCGACCCAGAAGGGCCAGCAGGCGCCGGCGGCTTCCGCGCAGGCGGCCGGATCGGCAAGGGGTGGCACGGCGGACAGGACGAGCCAGTCGGCCACCACCCACAGGATGGCAAGGACGAGACCGCCGCTCGCCAGCGACAACAGGCTCGACCCCGGTCGCGAAAGGTGGTGCCGCAGGAAGGCGCCGGCGCGAGTCCCGCCGGTGACTTGCATGACGTCGCTCATCGCGTTCCCCGTCCTTCCCGCGCGCGGATGCGTGCGCTCCAGCGGTTCAGTGCGCCGGTGAGCGCGAGGCAAAGCAGCAGGTAGATCGACATGGTGATCAGCATGGTTTCCAGCGGCCGGAAGGTCTGGTTGATCGCGGTGCCGGCGACCGACATGAGGTCGGAATAGCCGACGGCAATCGAGATGGACGTGTTCTTCAGGAGATTGGCGAACTGGTTGTTGAGCGGCGGCACGATGGTGCGCAGCACCTGCGGCACGATGACGAGACGTGTCGTCTGGCCGGTCTTGAGGCCAAGCGCCGCCGCGGCCTCGATCTGTCCTCTTGGCACCGCCTCGATGCCACCGCGCAACACTTCGGCGATCTGTGCGCCGTGATAGAGGCCGAGCGCAACGGCCACCGTGCAGAACTGGATGGAGAGTGCAAAGCCACCCTTGACGGAGAAACCCTGGAGCGTGGGCCAGGAGAGCCCGAGCGGCGCGTCGAGCGCTAGGGCAAACAGCGCCGGCACGAGGACGGCAAGGCCAATGGCGACGGGCAGCACAGGCGCGCGCCGGCCGGTGAGGGCCTGGCGTCGCGCGGCCTGCCGTGCCCATAACCAGACGAGGCCGGGAACGAGAAGCAGGCAGGCGAGGAACCAGAGCGTGTTGCGCGGATCGTCCGCGAGCCAGGGCATGTAGATCGCCCGGTTGGAGATCGTGAAGGGACCGAGCACCAGGGCCTGCCGGATGGCGGGCAGGCCGTTTACCGCGGCGACGAAGATGACGAGCAGGACCAGGATCTTCGGCAGGTTGCGGAAAAGCTCGACATAGGCAAGGGCGAAGAGCCGCGCGACGGGCGCCGTGCTGACGCTCAGAAGACCGATCACCAGGCCGGCAAGGCAGGCGATGACGAGGCTTGCCGCCGCGACCACGATCGTGTTGGCAAGGCCCGCGAGGATGGCGCGCAGATAGGTGTCGTTCGCGCCATAGGGGATGCGTGTTTCGCTGAGGTCGAAACCGGCCTGCTGGGTGAGGAAGGCGAAACCCGGCTGGATGCCGGCCGCGGTCATGTTGGAATGGATGTTGAAGGCGACGAGGGCGAAGGCAGCAAGGATCGCGAGACCGACGCCGGCATCGGCGAAGGACAGGCTGGCCCCGGCCCTGGGCGGGGCGCTCTGCGCGATGGGAGGGACTTGCGGCTTCGTGTCCATGGGCGCTCAGGGGTTGGTTGTTGCGGGCAGGGCGAAGCGGGCGACCAGCGCCTTTTGCGCCTCGGTCTCCGGCCCGGAGCCGGCGTCGGCGACAAGCGCGATGGCCTCCGCCGCATCGAGGCCGAGCGCGCGCAGGATGCAGATGGCAAAGGTGCCGGTACGGCCGATGCCGGCCGCGCAATGCACGAAGACCCGCTTCCCGCCGGAGAGCGCGTGCGCCGTCTCGCCCGCAAGGGCGAAGAGGCCGGCTTCATTCTCGGGAATGCCGAAATCCGGGATCGGCAGGCGGGTGACGGCGATGTCTGTGCTGCCGGCGAGGGCGGCCGCGTAGGCGGGCGCCTTTTCCTCGATCTCCGCAAGCGGCGTCAGGCTGACGATGCGAGTGATGCCATGCACCCCCAGGTCGCGCATGTCTTCGCTGAGCGGACGCAGCCGGCCAGGCATCGGGCCAAGCCAGAGTTTGCCGGACACGCCTTGCGGGAGCCGGAGGGGGCGCAGGAAGGGCATGCCGGTCATGCGGCTTCCGCCGCAAGGCCTGCGAGAAGGGCAGCCGGCGCCTGTGCGGCGGCGACCGGGGCGACCGTTGCGCGCAATGCCGAAAAGGCCGCGTCGATATCCTCATGGGCGGCCTGCATGCGCCAGCGGATCGCCCGCCAGTGCAAGGCGGCATGGGCCTCGGCGGCGATGGGATCCAGCACGAGGCCCGAGACGAGATCGAGGAACTGCGCGCGGATGGTGAAGTAGCTTGCGACGGGTGCCTCGCCGGGATTGGCCGTCAGTTCGGTGATCGTGGCGAGCTGGATGCGGGTGGGCATCGTGAAGGCGGGTGCACAGCATCGCGCGCAGAGATGCAGCATGTCCGACAGCATGGAGAAATGCAGGTCGCGCTGGGCGGGATCGAGTGTGCTGACCACGGTGCCGACGCCCGAGCGTGTCTCGAGCAGGTGCTCGAAGGAGAGGCGCTGCAGGACCTGCCGGATCGGCGTGCGGCTGACGCCGAATTCCTGCGCCAGCTTGCCCTCATGCAGCATCATCGGCGTATCGGGATGGGTCGTGCAGATGCGGAAACGCAGTTCCTGCAGCATGTCCTCCGACCGGGGTGGGCCGGATCTCGATGTTTGCGGCAAGCTCACGCTTTCCCCTTTCCATTGCTTTGGCGCGCCTGCGCGCGGCCGTTATTCCGAATATGCAGCCAGTCTTCCTGAAGCGGGCTTTCGACCGATTCCGGAAAGGTCCGGCGTATCATCGACAGGGCCTCGTCGACCGAGAGGCCCTGCCCGTTGAGAATATGGGCGGCGACCATGCCGCTTCGCCCGGCGCCGTAGCTACAGCAGAGCGCGATGGCCCTGTCCTGTGCAAGCAGCGCCTCAACCCGCGCTTCCAACCATTGCCAGGCCCGCATCCACGCTGCGCCGGGCGCGGAAAAATCGTCGATCGGGAGAGCGATGAAGGCGATGCCCGCCTTCCTGACGCTCTCGCGCAGCAGGAGGCGGAAACCGGGCGGGCAATCGTCGTCCCGTGCCAGGAAGAGGAAGAGGCCGGCCCTGTGGGCGGCGAGCGCCGCAAGCGTCGCTTCGATGCCCTCGGGATCGATCCAGACGTCACCCCGGTGGTCGATCGTGACGCCGGGGGCACCCAGTGTCACCAGACGTCCCGTGCCGGGGCAATCAACGACGGCGCGGATGGATATGGGATCATCGATATCCGCCACGCCGCCGCTCCTCCTTCTGGCCGTTGGCCTCACCGTATCGGATAGGCGTACATCAGGCCACCTTTGCCGGCCGAGGCGTTCTGGCTGCCTTCGCGCTTCAGCTTGAAGGGCGTTTCTGGGCCGAGATGACGGTCGAAGACCTCGCCGTAGGAGCCGACCTGCTTGATCACCTGATAGGCCCAGTCGGCGGGCAGCTTCATCTTTGCGGCCATGTCCGCCGTCGCGCCGTCCTTGGCGAAGAGGCGCTGCACGGCCTTCGGCTGCTTGTCGAGATCGGCGACGGCGGCGTCGACATTCGTCGAGTTGATGCCGAGCTCGTCGGCGTTCAGCATGACCTGGAAGGCCCAGCGCACGGCCTTCTGCAGCGTTTCGTCGGGCTGTGTGACCAGCGTCAGCGGCTCGGCGGAAATGACATCCGGCAGGAGCTCGTAATCGTCGGGGTTCTTGGCGAGGCGGCGGTCGGCGGCGAGCGCCGTCATGTCGGAGGCGTAGGCGTCGCACTTGCCGGCGAAGAAGGCCTGCAGGCGCGCCGTCTTGTCGGCGATGTTCTCGACCTTGTAGTCGATGCCCTGGGCGGCGAACCAGTCGGCGATGTTGAGCAGGGTCGTCGAGCCGTCCTCGGCGCAGATCGTTGCCCCCTGCAGTTCCTTGGCGGACTTCACGCCGAGCGCCTTGGGTACCATGAAGCCCTGGCCGTCATAAAAGGTCGTCGCAACGAAGGAGAGGCTGGGGTCTGCCGAGCGCGTGCCGGTTTCCGTGACCGAGCGGGAAGCCATGTGCGCCTGCCGGGAGACGAGGCTCTTCAGCGAGTCGGAAAAGCCGATGCCGCGGATATCCGCCTTGTTTGCATCACCGAGAATGGCTGCTGCCGCCATGCGGCAGAAATCGGCGTTGAAGCCCTGGAAGACGCCGGCGCTGTCAGGCACGGAGAAACCCGGCGCGCTGGGGCTGACGAGGCAGACGAGCTTTCCACCCGAGATCACCTCGTCGAAAACCGGACCGGCGTGAGCCGGGGGCGTGATTGCCAGAGTGGCGGCGCAGGCGAGCGCTGCCGCGAGATATGATCGAAGCATGATGGTTCCTCCTCCATGAGCAGGTAGAGACAGCTATACCTGTATACATGTGTAACGTATGAGCAGTTCTCCGGGCTGTCAACGGTCGCGCGATTTTCTGCATTTTCGGCGCTGCTCAGTGCACCGCTGCGACCGCGGGGCAGTCAATCTGGAACTGAAGTGCGACCGGAGGCGGCTTTGGTCGCTGGCATGCCGCGAACATCGTGGGCATAGATTCCAGCCGCGCGGTTCCTTCCCCCCCCGTTTTGCCATGTAGAGGGCCTCGTCCGCTCTCTCCATGAGCTGGTCCAGGGTGTCATCGACGAGTGCGCAGGCCACACCACAGCTGATCGTCACCACCCGCTCTTCCAGAAGCGGCCATTGCGCGACTCGGACGCATACCCGGCAGCAATTTCCAACACTTTGGCATGCGGTGTTTCCGGCAATATGATGAGAAATTCCTCACCGCCCCAACGTCCGAACGTATCGGACGAACGTATCGAGGGACCGATGCAAGCGGGGAGAGCCGCAAGCGTGGTATCGCCTACGGCGTGCCCGAACAAGGCGCCAAAACTGTGCCGAACGATGGAAAAGCTTAGTCGAAGGGGTCGCTTAGCTTTTCAACGGTTTATAGGCGATGACATCCATCTCGACCTTAACGTCAACCATCATGGGAGACTGGACGGCGGAGCGTGCAGGGGGATGATCGATAAAGTGCTTCTGGAAAACGGCGTTGAAGCTTGAAAAGTCGCGGGCGTCGTCCAACCAGACATTGACTTTCACGACATCGGCCAACGTGCACTCTGCAAGAGCAAGCACCTCCTTGATATTGGCGACGACTTGTTCGGTTTGGGCGACAATGTTGCCTACGACGACCTCCCCATCAACCGTGGGTACCTGGCCAGACACATAGACGAAATCGCCAGCGCGTACGGCCTTGGCAAATGGTCGGCGCTGCCCGCCGGCTTGGCTGTCGGCGACAGCGTATCTTACCAATTTTCCGTTCGTCATTCCCTTGGTCCTCTTGCTTTCGGTAGTGCAAAGCCCTTCGCGAACCTTGCGGTTAGCCCTCGCATCACGGTGAGAGAGGGCCGGTTTGATCTCCGGGTCGTTTGGAGGTGTCTCTCAAACGGGCGCTCGAAAATAATTCTTCGGTAGAATCAGAATCTCGATGACAACGTTACCATCACATGATACTCGTCCCGTCAATGACAACGTTACCATCGGGGACGCATCGCCGTGGGAATTGGAAGAACGCATTCAATACAGGCTGGCGCCGATGGCCCCAACGCTTTTGGGAAACGCCCGGCGGACGGCGAAGTTACCCTTCCCGCGCTGACAGTCAGCCTGCCCGTCTATAGACACAACCGGGACCGGTTCATCTCCTTGATCAAGGCATACGGGGCAGAGATTGCGCCGCACGCCAAGACGCCGATGTGCCCGGAGATTGCGCTCGATCTGATCGAGGCTGGCGCTACAGGCGCGACCGCGGCTGATCTCCAGCAGGCCAGAGAGCTTCTGGCGGCAGGCGTGAGGCGGATTTTGATCGCGAACCAGATCGGCGGGCGTTCGTCTGCCGGCCGGTTGAGGGCCTTGGTCGATGACTTTGTCGATGCAGACATCAGCTGTTTTGTCGATTCATCCGAGGCGGCGTCGGCTCTCGTTGCCGCATTCGACGGCGGCCGGGCGAACAGCTTGTCGGTTCTGATAGAAGTCGGACTTGGTCGCACCGGCGCGCGGTCGCTGGAAAAGGCGCTGCAGGCTCTCGATGTTCTGCTCACCCAGCCGTCGCTGACAATTGCCGGTGTGGGAACCTACGAGGGGGCGGTGACCGGGGCAACGCCGGCCGAGCTCGATGCCAATATGCATTCCTTGTTCGAGCTGGTGAAAGACACGCACATCCATTTGCGTAAGGTGCTCACTTCGGCGCCCCTTATCATATCTGCCGGCGGCTCCGTTCATTTCGATCGGGTCATCCACGCCCTTGGACCCGTTGCGCAGGCCGACGGTAATGCGACGCTTCTCCTGCGCAGCGGCGCCGTATTCTTCGCCGATCACGGGGTCTACAAAAGGGGCTTTGCCGCGCTTGATGAGCGAGGCCTCTTGGAACTAGAGGGCGCGCCGTTCGCGGCGGCCTTAACATTTGTTCCGGCAATGCGCATCTGGGCCGAGATCATTTCCGTCCCGGAGCAGGGCTTGGCCATCGTCGGCATGGGGATGCGCGATGTCTCCTTCGATCAGGATCTGCCTGTATGCCTCGCTCTCCATCGTGACGGCAAGGTCGTCGATGCCGATCTTGGCCGCCGGGCCGAGGTCTTCAAGCTCAATGACCAGCACGCTTTCGTCAGGATGGCGGGCGACATGCCTCCAAAAATCGGAGACGTCGTGGAGCTTGGGATTTCACATCCGTGCACCTGCTTTGATCGCTGGCGCTTCTTCTACGGGACGGACCAAGAAGGCCGTATCGACCGGCTGTTTCATACCTTCTTCCACTAGGGACGGGCCATGCCGAGTTTCAACTTCAGGCCAATCTGGCGATATGAGAATCAGATCGTCGACGGCGTTCTCACGACGCTTTTGCTGACCTTTGTCGCGACGGTGATCGGTCTTGCCATCGGCATTGCCGGAGCTGTGCTTCTTCGCAGCGGCCCCAAGCCGGTGCGTATGATTGTCCGTGGCTATATCGAGATCATCCGCAATACGCCCGTATTGCTGCAGATATTCATCATCTTTTTCGTTCTGCCCGGCATCGGATTGAAATTCACGCCGGTCCAGGCATCGATAGTCGCCCTGTCGGTCTATTTCGGCGCCTACGCGATCGAGATCTTGCGCTCGGGACTGGACTCAATTCCCCGTAGCCAGGTCGAGGCTGGTCTTTGCCTTGGCCTCACGCAATGGCAGGTGCTTACACGGATCGTGCTGCCGCCGGCGATCAGGAATATCTATCCTTCGATTACCGCCCAGTTTGTGTTGCTGTTGCTGGGCACATCAATCGCCTCGCAGGTGTCGGCGGACGAGCTCTTCCATGTCGCGGGCTTCATCGATAGCCGGACCTATCGCAGCTTCGAAGTGTATGCCCTCGCCTGCGGCATCTACTTCTCGCTCGTCGTCTTCTTCAAGGTTGTGTTCGCGCTTGTCGGTCGCGCCGTCTTCCGCTGGCCCACGAACCGATAAGGAGCAGATCATGCGTCAGTTTTCATTTGCAGACCTGTTGTTCCTCTTCAGCGCACTCGAGTGGACGTTTCTCATGGCTGGGATTGCGCTCGCCCTTGGAGCGCCAATTGCACTGCTGCTTGCCTTGGCTCGAAGTGGCAAGAAGGTCCTTCCCCGATATCTTGCAGCCGGTTTCGTAGAATTGGTTCAGGGCATCCCTCTGCTGGGTTTGCTGATGTTCTTTTACTTCGGCATTCCCGTCTTGCTCGGTGCCGATGTCCCCGCAATCGTGGCGGTTGGGGCCGCATACACTATCTATACGGCTGTGTTTCTCGGAGACATTTGGCGGGGCGGAATTCAGGCTGTCAAACACGCCCAATGGGAGGCGGGAGCTTGTCTTGGCCTGACCTGGCTTCAGCAGTTCGTCTACATCATCGGTCCGCAGGCCTTTAGAATAGCCCTTCCCGCAACTGTCGGTTTTCTTGTGCAACTCATCAAGAACACGTCGTTGGCCTCTGTCGTCGGCGTCGTGGAACTCGCCAGGGCCGGGCAGTTGATCAGCGCCGGCACGTTTCAGCCGCTCGTCGTCTATCTGCTGGTTGCGGCCGTCTATTTCGCAATTTGTTTTCCTTTGACCACCTGGTCCCGCAAGCTGGAGGCGCGGCTCAATGGCGCTCGTTGAAATCAAGAACGTCCACAAGAACTACGGCAACGTCGAGGTCCTGAAAGGGGTGTCCCTGGACGTGGAGAAAGGCGAGATCGTTACGATCATCGGCCGGAGCGGTTCAGGGAAAAGCACACTTCTCAGGTGCATCAACGCGCTCGAGACGATCAATTCGGGTGAGATACTTTTCGAAGGGCAGCCGGTCTCTGCAGATATGCCTGGACTTCGGGCGATGCGTCAGAAGGTTGGGATCGTCTTTCAAGCATTCAATCTCTTCCCGCACATGACCATAGAGCGGAACGTGACGCTCGCGCCATTGTTGACGGGAAGAATCGACAAGAACGCGGCGCCGGCGCTGGCGACCTCTGTACTGGAGCGCGTCGGCTTGGCGAATAAGCTGAAGGCTTATCCAGAACAACTGTCCGGAGGGCAGCAGCAGCGCGTCGCGATCGCTCGCTGCCTGGCAATGTCACCGCACCTGATGCTTTTCGATGAAGTGACTTCCGCTCTCGACCCTGAACTGGTCGGCGAAGTCTTGAAGGTCATGGAAGAAATGGCGGCTCAGGGCATGACAATGGTTCTGGTCACGCACGAGATGAGCTTCGCGCGGAATGTCGCGACGAAGCTGGTCTTTATGCATCAGGGGCGTGTCTGAGAGCAGGGCGATCCGAAGACCCTGTTCGCCAATCCGCAGACACCCGAACTCAAGAGCTTCATCGGTCATCACGCGCAGTGATTGGTCGGAAGAATCCACTCTCAACAATAGGGGAATGAAATGAAACTTCTGAAAACGCTTGTCGCGGCCGCGGTTGTGTGCGCGGGGATGTCGGCCCCGGCCTTCGCGGACTCTCTCGAGAATATCACCTCCAGCGGCACGCTCCGCGTAGGCGTGCTACTCGATGCAGCTCCATGGGGCTTCAAGGATGCTGACGGCAATGATGCCGGTCTCGACATCGAACTCGCAAAAATGATGGCAAAGGACCTCAATGCAGAACTCGAGGTCGTGCCGCTGACCGGCCCAAGCCGTATTCCGAGCCTCCTGGCGGACAAGGTTGACGTCCTGATCGCTGCCGCTGGTGCAACGCCGGAGCGCGCCCAGCAGGTCATGTTCTCCCAGCCCTATGCTGCGGTGAGCCTTGGCGTGTTTGGCGGCAAAGGCGAAAAGATCGACAGCGTTGATGGACTAGCCGGAAAGCAAATTGCGGTGGCGAAGGGCTCGACCCTCGATACCTGGCTGACGGACAATGCTCCGCAGGCAACCATCGTGCGCTTTGAAGATACGCCCTCGGCAATTTCCGCCTTCCTGGCAGGACAAGCCGAGTATTTCGCCGAGAACAGTGCAATCGCTCTGAAGGTGGCGGATGATAATCCCGGCAAGAACGTTTCGATTGCCTATCAGATTCGCGTGTCTCCGGCACACGTTGCGGTGAAGCAGGGCGAGCAAAACCTTCTCAACTGGATCAACACGTTCCTGTTCTTCCATCAGTTGAATGGCGATCTTTCCAAACTCCAGATGACATATTTCAAGGAAGTTCAGACCCTGCCGCACATGTGAGCGGCAGGGCGTGAGCCGAAAGGCATGGCCCGCCGGCTGGCGAGCCATGCCCGCAAAACCGATTCAATTTGTGGCTGGCCAACGGCGCCAAGGAAGAAAAAATGCATACGGGACTCTTTCACTCGATCGATTTTAACGCAGACGGAAAGCAGATCTCGTGGCTATCGGCACCCTTCTCCGTCGATCGCTCGCCCTATTTTCATGTCCGAACGCCTATCTGCCGTATTCGTAACGGTGCGGGGCCGTCAATTCTGCTTATGGCTGGAAACCACGGCGATGAGTACGAGGGAGAGATAAACCTTAAGCGGCTGATCAGCAGCGTTGAACCGTCCGATATTTCGGGCACGCTGACGATCCTTCCGTTCGCCAATATGCCGGCAGTAATGGCGGCGAAAAGGTGCTCGCCGCTGGATGGCGGCAATATGAATCGGGCCTTTCCCGGAACGGCCGATGGCGTGCCGACGAGCCGGATGGCCCACTTCCTCGAGCATGAACTGTTTCCTCGCCATGAGGTCGTATTCGATCTACATTCCGGCGGAACATCCATGGCCCATCTGACGACCGGCTTGATCGAGGAAATCGACGACCCTGTGCGGCACCAGCGCGCTGTCGAGCTGCTTATCGCACTGGGGATGCCCTACGGGTTTATCGCCAAGAACGGCCGTGAAGCACCGACGTCGATGGCCGCCGCCGCCCGTGCAGGCGCTATCGGTATCAGCGGTGAATTCGGGGGAGGGGGGACCGCCACTCCGGAAACCATTTCGGTAACTGCGCTGGCTATCAACAATCTGCTCGTGGCGACCGGACTTTCGAAAAAGCCACTTCTACCTTCCTCATCCGAATCGAAGCAGACGCAACTTCTCGGCCTGAGCTCTCACGAGCAAGCCATCTACGCCGAGCGTGGTGGCTGGTTCGAGCCGGCGGTCGATATCGGTGCGTCCGTCAATGCCGGTGATGTAGCTGGCTGGTACCATGATTTCGAGCGGCTGTCGGAAAGGGAAGAAGAGCTTCGTTTCAAGGTCTCCGGAGTGGTGATCTCTCGCCGCCTCCACACCCACAGCCAAAACGGTGATTGCCTCGTACAAGTCGGCCGACTAATCAGTGATTAGGCAGCAGTCTCAAACGGGAGTTTCAATGGCAATGGGTAATCCTGCGATATCAGACGCCATCATTTATGATGACGTCGTTCGCATACCCACAGCGCCGGGTGGCTCGGGACGTCGCGCGGACGTCCAGCAGAACAGCGAAACGGTTAGTATTGGTGATGTCGCGCGCATTGCCGGTGTCGCGCCTATTACTGTTTCGCGGGCCTTGAGCAAGCCGCATAAGGTCAGCGCCGAAAAGCGCGCCCGGATCCAACAAGCCGTAGAGGCGACCGGGTACCGGGTCAACCCTTTTGCAAGCGCGCTGAAAAGCGGCCGTTCGAATGTGGTTATGGCCTTCGCTTCCAACATGTTCAGCGAGCAGTTTGCCCATGCGCTCCATGCCTGCGGGAACCTTCTTGAAAAGGCGGGTTATCTCTTTCTCGTTGGCCAAACGGCATATTCCTATGATCGGGAAACGGCCGCCATCCGATCGCTCCAGGCGCTGAAACCGGCTGCGGTCATGTTCACGGGCGTGATCGAGCTGGAAGAGAACCGGGAAACGCTTTGTGGCTTGGGTATCCCAATCATGGAGACCTGGGCGTTGCCGCGGGACCCCATCGATATGCTGGTTGGTTTCTCGAATACAGAAGCCGGCCACCTTGCTGCTCAGCGCTTGGGCGAGAAAGGCTATCGACAAGTGGCCTATATCGGTCGCCGTGGTGGCCGCGGCACACTTCGCCTCCAAGGGTTTCGAGACGGCTGCGCGGAGCGCGGTCTTGAACTGGTCGCCGTTGCGCTCAGTGGTGAGATTGTAACACCTACGGATGGATCGACTTCATTGTCGAAAGTCTTGGACGAAGCACCAAATGTTCAAGCTATTTTTTGCGCAAACGACCTTCTGGCTTTCGGCTGCCTTGCGGAAGCGCGGCGCCGCCATATCGTGGTTCCCGACAAGCTTGCGCTCATTGGTTTCGGTGACAGCGATATAGCGGGTGAAATCCCGCCTGGACTGACAATGATCGGGATCGATACGCGTGAGCTTGGCAGGGTTGCCGGTGAAATGCTTCTTGCTCGCCTATCAGGCGAGGACGTTCTCCAAAAATCCCAGAAGTTACCGCTTCGCGTGATAAGTCGCGGCAGCCTATAGTCTGGCCTGGAAACCTTTCTTGATCGAATGGTCATAGTCTCGAGCTGATATGCAGGTAGCTTCCGTTCGGTTTCGGCGCGTGTGGTTTCCAACAAGCCCCAACCGCGCCGCGATCTCGCCAGCTTCCTCGCTGCCTACAACAGCGCTCGCGGGCCCAGCCGTTTGTGTGGGGTCTACATTACCCAACCCGCATTGCCTGGAAGGGTGGCGCCTTCGCCGAAACCAACAGGGGGCGGCAAAGCCGTAAAGTTTTGTGGCACGGTGCAACTGCTATCGGACCTGGCCGGAAAGCATGGGGGTGCCGTGGACGCAATGGGGCAGATCGAGAAATCGTCGGACGAAATTTCCAACATCATCGGCGTCATTGACGAAATTGCCTTCCAAGTCAGCCGAAATCCATGTCGTGGCGAGTCGTTGAGCGATCACCGGGCGGGGCCTCGGCTCCGCCCTTTGCTTATGCAATAAATAGACCTCCACCTCTGGTGGAGGTCGCGACTTTCCTTCAAAGGCTGTCGCCCCTCATCGTCCAATGCAATTGCATCAGCTCCGGACGCTGCCCAAGCCTCTTTCCTGCCGCAGGCGCATGGACTTGGTGTGCTGCGTCGTGGCATAGGGCGCGGGACCACGACGAGGCCCGCTTTCCATGATCCGCATCGAGAATATCAGCAAGTCCAACAGCCACCGCATCCTGTTCATCGAGGCGTCCGCCGCGTTGAACCGGGGGGAGAAGATCGGGCTTGTCGGGCCGAACGGAGCCGGCAAGACGACGCTCTTTCGCATGATCACCGGGCAGGAGGCGCCGGACGAGGGGCAGGTCTCGGTCGAGAAGGCGGTTTCGATCGGCTATTTCAGCCAGGATGTCGGCGAGATGGAAGGGCGCAGCGCCGTCACCGAGGTGATGGACGGGGCGGGGCCGGTGAGTTCCGTTGCTGCTGAATTGCGCGAACTTGAGGCGGCGATGGTCGATCCGGAGAGGCTCGACGAGATGGAGGCGATCATCGAGCGCTACGGCGAGGTGCAGGCGCGCTACGAGGAACTCGACGGTTACGGGCTGGAGAGCCGGGCGCGCGAGGTTCTGGCGGGCCTCAGCTTCAGCCAGGAGATGATGGACGGCGATGTCGGCAAGCTCTCGGGCGGCTGGAAGATGCGGGTGGCGCTGGCGCGCATCCTGCTCATGCGGCCGGACGTCATGCTGCTCGACGAGCCGAGCAACCATCTCGACCTCGAAAGCCTGATCTGGCTGGAGCAGTTCCTGAAGGGGTATGACGGCGCGCTTTTGATGACTGCGCACGACCGCGAGTTCATGAACCGCATCGTCACGAAGATCATCGAGATCGATGCCGGGTCGCTGACGACCTATTCCGGCGACTACGGCTTCTACGAGCAGCAGCGGGCGCAGAACGAGAAGCAGCAGCAGGCGCAGTTCGAGCGCCAGCAGGCGATGCTCGCCAAGGAGATCAAGTTCATCGAGCGCTTCAAGGCGCGCGCCTCCCATGCCGCGCAGGTGCAGAGCCGGGTGAAGAAACTCGACAAGATCGAGCGCGTCGAGCCCCCGCGCCGCCGCCAGACGGTGCTGTTCGAGTTCCAGCCGGCGCCGCGTTCGGGCGAGGACGTCGCCAACCTCAAGAATATCGACAAGGCTTATGGCAGCCGCGCGATCTACCGGGATTTCAGCTTCCTCATTCGCCGGAAGGAGCGCTGGTGCGTGATGGGCGTCAACGGGGCCGGCAAGTCGACGCTCCTGAAGCTCATCGCCGGCACGACGAACCCGGACCAGGGCAGTGTTACGATCGGGGCCAGCGTCAAGGTCGGATATTTCGCACAGCATGCTATGGATCTGCTCGACGGCGACCTCACCGTCTTCCAGTGGCTGGAGGCGGAGTTCCCGCGCGCGGGGCAGGGGCCGCTGCGCACGCTGGCCGGCTGCTTCGGCTTCTCCGGTGACGACGTGGAGAAGAAGTGCCGGGTGCTGTCCGGCGGCGAGAAGGCGCGGCTCGTCATGGCGGCGATGCTGTTCGATCCGCCGAATTTCCTGATCCTCGACGAGCCGACCAACCATCTCGACCTCGACACCAAGGAAATGCTGATCAAGGCGCTTTCCGAATACGAGGGCACCATGCTCTTCGTCTCGCACGACCGCCATTTCCTCGGCGCGCTGTCGAACCGCGTGCTGGAGCTCAACGGCGACGACGTGCATCAATATCCGGGCGGCTATACCGAATATGTCGCCCAGACCGGCCACGAGGCGCCCGGCCTGCCGAACTGATCCAAAGGGACGGGTGGACGGTTCTCAGGCCTTGCCGAGATATTGCGCGTCCGTTACCTGCTCCAGCCAGGTCACCGGGGAACCGTCCTGCGCCTCGGCGATGGCGACATGGGTCATCGCGGTTCTGTCCGTCGCGCCGTGCCAGTGTTTCTCGCCGGGCGGAAACCAGACGACGTCGCCCGGGCGGATCTCCTCGATCGGGCCGCCCTCGCGCTGCGCCCAGCCGAGGCCGGCGGTGACGATGACGGTCTGGCCGAGCGGGTGGGTGTGCCAGGCGGTGCGGGCGCCGGGCTCGAAGGTGACGATGGCGCCGCCGGCGCGGCCGGGGGCTTCCGCCTTGAAGGGCGTGTCGAGGCGCACCTTGCCGGTGAAATAGTCGGCCGGGCCCGGCGTCGAGGGGCTGCTGCCGTTGCGCTTGATATCCATGTCAGGTCTCCTGATTCTGCTCTGCGCACTATATACCGGCACGAACGCTGGCGGAGCCGCCGGGGACGATTTATGAGACGGCGCAGGGTTTCAGGGCGGGTGCGGAATGGAAAAGCGGCGCATAGGGATCGTCGGCGGCGGGCCGGCCGGGTTGATGGCGGCGGAGGTGCTTTCGGCGCGCGGCCATGCGGTGCGCGTGCTGGAGGCCATGCCGACCATCGGACGAAAATTCCTGCTGGCCGGGAAATCGGGCCTCAACATCACCCATTCCGAACCCTATGACCGTTTCGCCACCCGCTTCGGCGCGGCGGGCGGGCGTCTGCGGGCGGCGCTCGATGCCTTCACGCCCGGCGACCTGCGAGCCTGGGCCGAGGGGCTCGGCACGCAGACCTTCGTCGGGTCCTCCGGGCGGGTGTTCCCGGTTGCCATGAAGGCCTCGCCGTTGCTTCGGGCCTGGCGGGCGCGGCTCGAAGGGCAAGGCGTCGATATCCGCGTGCGCCATCGCTGGACGGGATTTGCGCCGGAAGGGCTGCGTTTCGAGACGCCCGAGGGCGTCGCCGTGATGGCGTTCGATGCGGTCCTCATGGCGCTCGGCGGCGCGAGCTGGCCCCGGCTCGGCTCGGATGCGGGCTGGGTCGATTGCCTCGCGGAACGGGGCGTCGGCATCGCGCCCTTCCGCCCGGCCAATTGCGGTTTCGACGTGGACTGGTCGCCGTTCCTGGTCGAGCGCTTTGCGGGCGCGCCGGTCAAGGGCGTGACGGCGCGGTCTGCCGCCGGCACGATCCCCGGCGAATTCGTGGTCTCGAAGACGGGCATCGAGGGCAGCCTCGTCTATGCCCATGCGGCGGCGCTGCGCGACGCGCTGGAAGCGGCGGGCGCGGCATGCCTCACGCTCGATCTTGCGCCTGGGCGGAGCGCCACGCGGCTTGCGGCCGATCTCGCCAGGCAGGGCGGCAAGGCGAGCTTTTCCAGCCGGCTGCGCAAGGGGGCCGGCCTCGACGGGGTCAAGGCGGCGCTGCTGTGGGAATGCATCCGGGATGTCCAGGCCTTGCCGCCGGACGCGCTGGCTGCGGCGATCAAGGCCCTGCCTGTCCCACTCCTTCGGCCGCGACCGATCGCGGAGGCGATCTCCGCGGCGGGCGGCATCCGGTTCGATGCCATCGACGCGGACTATGGGCTGAAGGCCTTGCCGGGCGTTTTCGCAGCCGGCGAAATGCTCGACTGGGAAGCGCCGACTGGCGGCTACCTGCTGACGGCCTGCCTTGCGACCGGGCGGGCAGCTGCGGAGGGGATCGATCGCTGGCTATCCAATCGGGCGGATTGAGCCGGTACGGTCAGCCGCGCTTCGGCCGCGTCGGCGCCTGGCTGAGGCTGGCGGCGGCGTCCTTCAGGCAGGCAAGATAGCGGTCGCGGTTGGCAAGCCCGTCGTCGCGCGGGGTGACGAGGCAGAGCGTGGCGGCGGCATGCCCCTCGTCCATGACCGGCACGGCGAAGCAATGGGTGAAGCTGTCGACGATGCTGTTGAAGGTGAAGAAGCCTTCGCGTTCGGCCTGGCGCACCTCGGCGAGGAAGGCCTGCGGGTCGAGCCATTCGCCGCCCGGCAGCTGGAAATCCTGCGGCGGGATGAAGGCGAGGATCTCCTCGTTCGTCATATGCGCGACGAGGAGACGACCGGAGGCCGTCCAAGGGATCGGCACCGACTGGCCGACATCGGTGGAGATGCGGAAGGGCCGCGCGCCTTCGCGCATGCGCACGACGGTATATTTGTCGCCGTCCAGCATGCAGAACTGCGCCGTCTCGCGCGTTTCGTCGGCCAGCCGCTCCAGCGCCGCCTCGCATTCGCGGGTGAAGTCGAAATGATTCTCATAGGCCGCGCCGAGGAAATAGAGTTTGCGCCCGAGATAGACACGGCCGTCGCCGCCGGTGAACTCCAGGATGCCGTTGCGCAGGAGAAGGTTCACCAGTTCGTAGACGGATGAGCGCGGCGCGCCGATCTGCGCGGCGATCTCGTTCGGTTTCAGCGCCTGGCGTTTCTGGCGCAGGAAGTCGAGGATTTCGAAGGCGCGATCGAGCCCCCGGGCGCGCTTGCCGCCTGCATCGTCCGCAATAGCATCCATTTCGTCTGTCCCTGCCCTTCGTTCCGTCCAGCTTCTCCCGCCGCCCGCGCCATCTGTCAATGCGCAAGGCAGGACGGTGCTGCGCGCGAAAATTCGCGAACCCCTCTTGCGAGGCCGAAAATTCGGCATAAGATCGCGCAAGTCCGATATAAAGGTCATGTGTTCAATATATTGGACAGTTACGGATGGCAAGCCCGTCTCTGCTGCCGCAAAAAAGGGGAACGACATGAAAACTCTCGAAAACAGCCCGACCGTTTCGCTGCGCAGCCGCCTTCTTGCGGGTGCCGCCGCCGCAGCGGCCGTCCTCGTCCTTTCGGCCGGCACCGCGTCTGCCGCCGCTAATTGCATCAAGGGCGACCGCAAGGCGCCCTATACGGTCGGCTGGGCGAACATCTATTCGGTGCCGACCTGGATGAAGCAGACGGAGGGCACCATTTCCGCCGAGGTCGAGGAACTGAAGAAGGCCGGTCTCGTGAAGGACCTGATGATCACGGACGCGCAGGGCAACGCCCAGACGCAGATCCAGCACATCCAGTCGATGATCGACGCCAATGTCGACGCGATCGTGGTCATCGCCGGCTCCTCCAACGCGCTCGACCGCGTCATCTCGGACGCCTGCGACAAGGGTATCGCGGTGGTGAACTTCGACAGCCTCGTCAACACGGACAAGGTGACGGCGAAGATCAACACCGATTCCGGCGAATGGGGCGCGGGCGCTGCCAAGTGGCTTGCCGACCAGCTCGGCGGCAAGGGCAAGATCATCGTCATGAACGGCCCGGCCGGCATTTCCGTCAGCGATGACCGCCGCAAGGGCGCCCAGCCGGTGCTCGACGCCAATCCGGGCCTCGAAATCATCACCGAGACCAATACGGAGTACAATTCCGCCCCCGCGCAGGAAGCGATGACCAGCCTGCTCTTCGCCAATCCGGAAATCGACGGCGTGCTTTCGCTCGGCGGCGCGATCTCGGCCGGCTCCGTCATGGCCTTCGATCGCCAGGGCCGCGAGCAGGTGCCGATCACCGGCGAGAACGCCCGCCAGTTCCTCGAACTGTGGAAGGAAAAGGGCCTGAAGGGCTGGGCCACCATGCAGCCGAACTGGCTCGGCGCGCTCGCCGTCTACACGGCCGTGCAGGCGCTGGAGGGCAAGGACGTGCCGGCCTTCGTCAAGGTGCCGTTGCCCGTCATCGACGACAGCACCATCGACACCTACCTTGCCCGTGCAGACCAGTTCCCGGCCGACGGCTACATCTACTCGGATTACGACAAGGCGCTGTTCGACAAGCTGCTCGCCCAGTGATCCCGCGCCAGTAATCCCGCGAAGGATGCCGTCATGACGGAAACAAGACCCCTGCTGGAGGCCCGGCAGGTGTTCAAGGGATTTTTCGGCAATCCCGTTCTGAAGGGCGTCGACATCGCCCTTCACCCGGGCAGGGTTCATGCCCTGCTCGGGGAGAACGGCGCGGGAAAATCCACGCTGATCAATCTCCTCTCCGGCGCTCTCCAGCCGGACAGCGGCGCCGTCTTCGTCGATGGCCGGCCGGTCGGGCGTTTCAGCCCGGCCGCCGCGCGCGCGGCAGGCATTGCCGTGGTGCAGCAGGAACTGAGCCTTGCCGCCGACCTGTCGATCGCCGAGAATATCGGGCTCGGCGCCTTTCCACGCCGTTTCGGTCTCATCGACTACGCCGCGCTTCACAGGGGCGTGCAGGACGTCTGCACCATGGTGGGGCTCACCGAGCCGCTCGACATGCCGGTCGCCGATCTTTCGCTCGGCCGCCGGCAGATGGTGGAGATCGCCAAGGCGCTGTTCCGCAAGCCGCGCGTCCTCATCCTCGACGAGCCGACCTCTTCCCTTTCCGCACACGAGGCCGGCATTCTCGCCCGCCTCATCGGGACGCTGCGCGATCGCGGCACGGCGCTCCTCTACATTTCCCACCGGCTCAACGAGGTGCAGGCGCTCTGCACCCATGTCACGGTGCTGAAGGACGGCGGCGTCACGGCGGACCAGTCGCTGGCCGGTATCGACGGCGAGGGCCTGGTGCGCCTCATGGTGGGCCGCGAGACGGGCGATCTCTTCCCGCCGCGCCCGGTCGCCGATCCCGGCGCGACGCGCATAAACGTCGAGACGTTCTCGGCCGGCCTCGTGCGCGAGATCGGCTTTTCCGCCCGCGCCGGCGAGATCGTCGGCATCGGCGGCCTCGTCGGGCAGGGGCAGGAGGACCTGCTGCTCGGCCTCTATGGCGCCATTCCCGCAAGGGCCGGCCAGGCCGAGGTGTGCGGCCTTCCCCGCCTGCCGGCCCATGTCGGCGAGGCGAATGCCGCGGGCATCGTCTATGTGCCGGCCGACCGCAAGCACGAGGGGCTGGTCCTGCCCCATTCCATCGCCTCCAACCTCATCCTGCCCTCGCTCGGCCGCCTCGCCCGCCGCGGCTTTCGCGACCGCGCGGCAGAGACCGGGCTGATCGCCGACCTGGCGCGGCGCCTGACGATCAAGGGCGATACCGCCCGGCCGGTCCAGGCGCTCTCCGGCGGCAACCAGCAGAAGGTGGCGCTCGCCAAGTGGCTGCCGCTCGATCCGTCCGTGCTGCTCCTCAACGATCCGACACGCGGCGTCGACATCGAGACCAAGCGCGAGATCTACCTCATGCTGCGTGCGTTTGCCGCCGAAGGGCGGCTCGTCATCCTCGCCAGCTCCGATACGCCGGAGCTCGTCCACCTCTGCGACCGCGTCGTCGTCTTGCGCGAGGGACGCGTCGCGGCCCGGCTTTCCGGCACGGCGATCAGCGAGGAGGCCATCGTCGGCGCGGCCATGGGCATCCACGAACAGGGAGAGGCCGCATGAGTGCCGTTCCGTCTTCCGGCTGGCTCTACGGCGCCATCCAGCGCGGCCGCAATCGCGGCCTCGGCGGCCTCTACCTGGTCGTCGCCGCCTTCCTCGTCCTCTATGCCGTGCTCTTTCCGGGTCTCCTCACCGTCGGCGGCTTTTCCAAGTTCACGCAGAACTGGTTCCCGCTGGCGCTCGTCACCATGGCACAGGCGCTCCTGATGCTGAACGGTGGCATCACGCTCGCCATCGGCCCGCTGGTGAGTCTTGGCGCGGTGATCGCGGCGACGACGATGGACGGCGTGCTGGGCGTTCCCGGCGGCATCCTCGCCGTCGCGCTTGCCGGCCTTGCCATCGGCGCCGTCACCGGCGCCATCGTCGCCCATCTGCGGCTGCCGGCCATCATCGTCACGCTGGCCGGTTCCTTCATCATCACCGGCGTCGCGCTCATCCTCCTGCCGCGTCCGGGCGGCTTCATTCCGGGCTGGCTGTCGACGACGCTCGCCGGCCATACGCCCGTCGCCTTCCTGCTGCTCGTCCTCGTCCTCCTCGCCTGGAAGGCGTTCCTCGCGACGCCGCTCGGCATCGGCATCTATGCCGCCGGCGACAACCCGATCGGCGCCTATCGCTCGGGCGTTCCGGTCGAGCGGGTCAAGATCGTCGCTTTCGCGCTGTCCGGCCTGCTGGCGGCGCTGGCCGGCCTCTTCGTCGCGGCGCAGACGGGGTCCGGCGATCCGGTCATCGGCACGCCCTTCACGCTGAATTCGATTGCGGCCGCCGTGCTCGGCGGCGTCGGCTTCCTCGGCGGCAAGGGCACGATGCGGGGCGCGATCTGCGGCAGCCTGCTGCTCTCGGTCATGATCAACGTCATGTTCTTCCTCGGCTTCCCGCCGGTGGCCCAGTACGTCGCACAGGGCCTGATCATCGTCGGCGCCGTCGCGGTGCCGGAACTCTTGAAGCAATGGAGGGCAAAGCGATGAAGGCCGTGAAAGCCGTATTCCGCAATCCGCCGCTCCTGACCTTCCTGCTTGTGGCGCTCGTCTGGCTCGTCGCCAGCCTCACGCTGCGCGGCTTCGGCGCCTACGGGCACCTGCGCTATCTCCTGGAGCTTGCCGCCGTCATCGGCATCGTCGCGGCCGGGCAGACGCTGGTTATCCTGATGGGCGGCATCGACCTCTCCGTCGGGGCGGTCATCACCGTCACGGCGATCCTGCTGCCGCTGATCTCGCCGGCCGCCGACCCGACCGGCCTCGTCGGCATCGTGCTCGCCCTTGCCATCGCCACCGGCATCGGCCTCCTCAACGGGGCGGGCGCTGCCTATCTGCGCGTGCCGCCGATCATCATGACGCTCGCCATGGCGACGTTTCTCCAGGGGCTGCTCGTCATCGTCGCCGGCGGCAGCGCCGTCACGGTCGGCAATCCGGCGGTCATCCTGCTCGGCCAGGCCCGTCCCCTCGGCATTCCCGCCGGCATCCTCCTGTGGGTCGTCGTTTCGGTGGTCGTGCTCCTCATCATCCACCGTATGCCGCTCGGCGCGCGCTTCCTCGCGCTCGGGGCCAATCCGCTGGCCGCCCGGCTTTCCGGCGTCAGCGTGGCCAGGAACACGCTACTTCTCTATGCGCTATCCGGCTTCTTCGCGGGCCTTGCCGGCATCCTGGTGCTCGGTATGAACCGGCAGGGCTATGTCGGCATCGGCGATCCCTATCTCCTGTTGTCGATCGCCGCGGTCGTGCTCGGCGGCACCTCCATCCTCGGCGGGCGCGGCACCTATGCCGGCACCATTCCCGGCGCCATCCTGCTCGTCACCACCACGGCGCTGATCACCGTCGTCAACGCCTCGCCGGGCTGGCGCTCCATCATGTTCGGATCGCTCATCCTCGGGCTCCTGCTGATTTCCGGCCGCGAGGCGCGCCGATGACGGTGCGCTACGACGGGCCGGTCATCGACCCGCACCACCATCTCTGGGACCTCTCGCTGAAGCGCCATCCCTGGCTGGAAAAGGCGCGGACGGAGGGCGGGGAAATGGTCTATGGCAGCCTCGCGCCGATCCTGCGGGACTACGGCGTGGAAGACTACCGCCGGGATGCGGCGAACCAGAACGTGGTCGCCACCGTGCATGTCGAGGCCGGCTGGTCCGACGCCCATCCGCTGGAGGAAAGCCGCTGGCTCGCCGGCCTCGACCGGACGTCCGGCGTGGCGAGGCGCTATATCGCTCGTGTTCCGCTCGACAGCCCGGATGCCGCCCGCCTGATCGAGGCGGAAGCGGCCGATCCCGACGTCGCCGGCATCCGCGATATCGTCAGCTGGCATCTGGAGCCGGCAAAGAGCTTCGCCGCCCGTGCCCACCGCATGGCCGATCCCGCCTGGCGCGCCGGCCTCGCCCGCCTCGCACGGCACGATCTCGTCTTCGACCTCATGCTCTATCCCTGGCAGATGGAAGAGGCGCTCGATCTCGTGCGCGCCTTTCCGCAGACGCTGTTCGTGCTCAACCATGGCGGCAGCCCGGCCGATCGCAGCGCGGAGGGCATGGCGCTGTGGCGCGGCGGCCTTGCGGCGCTCGGCCGCGAGCCGAATGTGCGGCTGAAGATTTCCGACCTCGTCGCCTATGACAACGACTGGACGCCGGAAAGCCTGCACCCGGTGATCGCGCATTGCCTTGCCTGTTTCGGTCCTCGCCGGGCGATGTTCGCCAGCGATTTTCCCGTTGCCGGCCTGCACGCCTCTTTCGACGCGATCTACGCGGGTTTCCGTGCCGCGGCCGAACCGCTCTCGCTCGACGAGCAGCGCGCCCTCTTCTTCACCACCGCCAACGACACCTATCGCCTCGGGATCGCCGATCCCGTCGCGGCCAGGGAAGGAACCCATGCCTGACCTTTCCGTGACCGGCCCGGATAGTCCAGTGCTCGACGACCGTATCCGCGGCTTTCCGCCGGGCCATGCGCCCCTGCCGCTCGATGCCGTCGGCCGGCAGGGCCGGAAGCCCTATGACGGCGCGATGGCGCTGCCGCCGATCGTCACGGCGGGCGGCTCGGTCTTCTTCGACCGGGTGGTGGCCGGCCTCTCCGCCGCCGTCGCCGCCGATCCCGACAGCCTGCACCTGCCTCGACCGGCACGCGATCCTCTATGGCCTTGCCCCCGGCCACACGGTCACGGTGGCCTATCCCACCAGCTTCGGCTGACCCTCCCCAGAAGAAAGGAAAACACACCATGATCCAGCGTTACCAGAAGGGTTCGCGCATGAGCCAGGCCGTCAGCTATGGCGGGCTCGTCTATATTGCCGGCCAGGTCGCGGAAAACCGCAAGGCCGGCATCGAGGACCAGGTACGCGGCGTGCTCGGCAAGATCGACGCCCTCCTGAAGGAAGCAGGCACGGATCGCTCGAAGCTGCTCGCCGTCAATGTCTTCCTGCCGGCGATCGTCGATTTCGAGGCGATGAATGGCGTCTACGATGCCTGGATCGATCCGGAAAACCCGCCGGCCCGCGCCTGTGTCGAGGCGCGTCTTGCCGATCCGGACCTGCGCGTTGAAATGACCGCCGTCGCCGCGCTCTGACCTCTCCGCCCGAACTGGAGCCCCCATGCACAGCGGCCTCGTCAATCCGATCGATCTTTCCCGGGACGGCCGGCAGGCCGGGCATCTCGCCATCCCCTATTCGGTCGATCGCTCGCCCTATTACCAGATCCGCATCTCCATCCTGCGGCTGAAGAACGGCGAGGGGCGGAGCCTGCTGCTGATGGCGGGCAACCACGGCGACGAATACGAGGGCGAGTTCCAGCCCGGGCGGCTGATGCGCGCGTGCTGTCGCGCGCGCCGCTCGGCGGCTGACCCCTACGCGATCGCGTCGACGGCTTCCTTCACCCAGTCGAGACGCTTTGCCGGAATGAGCCCGTAATTATAGAAGTTCACGCCGTCGGCGCCGGCCTCGACGGCTGCCTTCGCGCGAGCGGAAAGGATGGCTGGGCCGTCTACCTCGGGATAGAAGACGCGCAGGCCCAGCCCTAAAAACTTGCCCGGGCCGAGCATCGCCCGGCCGGTGCGGATGACATCGCCGACGGCTTCCGGCGTCATGTCGTAGCAGCACAGGATCGCGCCGTCGCAGAGCTTGCCGGCCGCTTCGAGGTCGACGCCGCCGAGCCAGCCGTCCTTCAGGTCGATCAGCACGATGCGCGTCGCCGGGTCGGCGGCCGCCCTGATCTCGCCGATCAGGCTCGTCACCGGCTCGGTGCGCCAAGCGAGGAAGGCATGCAGTTCCGGGTGGTCGCGGAAAGCATCGATGCCGGCGGCGGGAAAATCGGGGAACTGCCTCTCCGGCACCGCCCGCTCGCACAGTTCGGCGATGAAGCGCGCCACCGTCTTCTGCGCGCCGTCCACCGGTATGCCGGCCTTGCGGGCGCGGGCGGCGCAATGGTCGCAGAAGCAGAGCGACAGGAGGAAATCGTCCTCGGCATTGAGGCCGACGCCGTCCTTCTCGTGGTGGTATTCGTGGGCAAAGCCCATGAAATTCGGGCTTTCCAGTTCCAGCATGTCGGGCTTGTGGTTCACCGTGATGTCGCGCACCAGCGTCACGACATAGTCGCGCGCGGCCGGGCTGGAGGGGCAGAGATTGTAATAGTTGGCATTGCCGAAGGCGTTGCGGGTCACATGGTCGGGATGCAACATGCCGAGGCGGCTGTTGTGCAGGCAGACGGTCCAGCAGGAGACGGCAAGGCCGGTCGTCCCACGCGCCCTGGTCAGCGCTTCCAGCATGTCGCCACGCTCGGCGACGTTCCGCGCCATGAGGGGGCGGATGTCCTTGCCTTGCCATAGCGTCTCGTCCGGCCGGAAATAGACCGTGCCGTCTTCCGGGAAATAGGCCTTCTGCCTGGGGCTGCGCGGCTGGAGGAAGCGGCCGGCGTGATAGGAGGTCGCAAGGCTCACCGTGTTGAGGCCGGCGCGGCTCGAAAGATCGGCGGCGAAAGCCGCGATGCCCTGATCCTGGATGTCCCAGGGATAGGTCCACATGGAAAGATGCATGGCGTGCTCCCGTCGAGTATGTCCGCTTTATAGAACACGCGTCCATAATAGTGTCCAGACGGATTTTCGTTTCCGAATCGCCCGGCTTGCATTGATGAAAGAATCGCCGTCTGTATCCGTCAGGCGGGATCAAGCCGGAGGCGCGCGACGGCCCCGACGGCACGTCGGAACGGGCCTATTGGTATTTTCGACGCATTGAATGTCGCGAACCGGAGGGATTCCTTGCAAGAGCGGGGGTAGCTTCTCGCCATTGCAGGGGCTTGCACAGAGGCGAGCGGCCTGAAATATGCGCCGAGCCGTCCATGCGGCGCATGAAGAGGGATCCGCCGGTGCCCGCCCGCCGCATCGGCCGAACGCGAGAAACGAACCGATGAAGACTTTCACCCTGACCGTATCCTGCCAATCGACCCGCGGCATCGTCGCCGCGATCACCGGCTACCTCGCCGAGAAAGACTGCAACATCGTCGACAGTTCGCAGTTCGACGATCTGGAGACGGGCCTGTTCTTCATGCGCCTCACCTTCAAGAGCGAAGGCGGCGCGAAGCAGGACGATATCGATGCAGGCTTCGCGCCGGTCGCCAAGGCCTTCGCAATGACCTACGAGTTCCACAACAGCGACGAGCGCATGAAGGTGCTGCTCATGGTCTCGCGCTTCGGCCACTGCCTCAACGACCTGCTCTACCGCTGGAAGATCGGCGCCCTGCCGATCGACATCGTCGGCGTCGTCTCCAACCACTTCGACTACCAGAAGGTCATAGTCAACCACGACATCCCCTTCTATCACGTCAAGGTGACCAAGGAGAACAAGCCGCAGGCCGAAGCGCGGCTGATGGAGATCGTCGAGCAGTCCGGCGCCGAACTCATTGTCCTCGCCCGCTACATGCAGGTGTTGTCCGATGCCGTCTGCAAGAAGATGTCCGGCCGCATCATCAACATCCACCACTCGTTCCTGCCGTCCTTCAAGGGCGCCAACCCCTACAAGCAGGCCTTCGAGCGCGGCGTGAAGCTGATCGGCGCGACGGCGCATTATGTGACGGAGGACCTCGACGAGGGTCCGATCATCGAGCAGGACGTCGCGCGCATCACCCACGCGCAGTCGGCGGACGACTACGTCTCGATCGGCCGCGACGTGGAGAGCCAGGTCCTCGCGCGTGCCGTGCACGCCCATATCCACCACCGCGTCTTCATGAACGGCAACAAGACCATCGTCTTCCCGCCATCGCCGGGCTCTTACGCCTCCGAGCGCATGGGGTGACCCAAAAAAGGCCGGCGTTTCCGCCGGCCTGAAGGGCCTCGAGAGAGGCCCCATTTTTATTGGTTCGCGCCTTGATGGCGTTCTCTTCCCCGCGGCCGGGCCACAGATGCGGAAACGTCCCGGTTTTCACCGGGGCGTTGAACGCGGACGAAAGGATCAGGCGGCGCGGGCGCCGTGGTGTTCCTGGGCGTAGTAGTGGCCGAAACGGTTGGCGAGGAACGTATCGAGAGCGATCTCTTCCTGGCGCACGAAACCTGCCGCGCGCAGCGAACCGTCGGCGAGCATGTCGAGCACGGCGCAGATCGAACCGGCCGTGGTGATCTGGATGGCCGAATGCAGGCTGCCGGCGACGGGGGCGCTATAGACCTTGTTGGCGTAGGTCTCCTGGATCAGGCGACCGCCCTTGCGGCCCGAGACGGTGACGAAGATGATGACGACGTCCTGCGTGGTGGTCGGCAGGGCGTTCTCGAAAATGTCCTTGAGGACTTCGCGGCGATGGCGCAGGCCGAGGTCGTTCAACAGCGCCTTCATGATGGCGGCGTGGCCGGGATAGCGGATCGTCTTGTAGTTCAGCGTGCGAACCTTGCCCTTCAACGTCTCGCAGAGCGTGCCGAGGCCGCCCGAGGTGTTGAAGGCTTCATAGGTGACGCCGTCGAGCGAGAATTCCTCACGCTCCTCGAGGGCCGGAACCTCGATCAGCGCGCTTTCGACGATCGCCTCGCAGGGCTCGATATATTCGTTGATGACGCCGTCCGTGCTCCAGGTGAGGTTATAGTTGAGCGCGTTGGACGGGTACTGCGGCAGCGCGCCGACGCGCATGCGCACGCTTTCCAGCGTTTCGAAACGGCTGGCGAGATCGTTGGCGACGATGGAGATGAAGCCCGGCGCAAGGCCGCACTGCGGGATGAAGGCCGTCTTGGCGTTTTCCGCGATGCGCTTGACCTGGCGGGTCGATTCGACGTCTTCCGTGAGGTCGAGATAGTGCAGGCCGGCGTCAGCGGCGGCTTCCGCGATGGCGACCGTCAGGTGATAGGGCGCGGCGGAGAGGACGGCGAACTTGCCGGCGAGCAACGCGCGAAGTGCGGCACCGTCGGCAATGTCGACAACGGCGGTCGAGACGGCATCGTGGCGCTCGATGGCGGCAAGCTGCTCGTCCGAGCGGTCCGCGACGGTAACGCGGTAATCCCCGCTGTGGGCCAGCATGCGGGCGATGGTGGAGCCGATCTTGCCTGCGCCGATGACGACGATGTCCTTCATGTGATTTCCCTCCGGCATGAATTGATGCTGATATTTTGCGGGCAGAGGGTGTCGATTTAAAGCGCCGTATCCGGCATAATACATCATCGATATCGGCAGAATGACGGTAGAAATGAGCATTTCGACGCTAGGCGCCAAGGATCGGGAACTGCTCGCCATCCTCAGCGAGAATGCCCGCGAGCAGACCGCGACCATCGCCCGCAAATTGGGCCTGTCGCGCACGACCGTGCAGGCGAAGATCGACCGGCTGGAGCGCGACGGCGTGATCGCCGGCTACGGCGTGAAACTGTCCGACGCCTATGAGAGCGGCATGGTGAAGGCGCATGTGCTGATCACCATCGCGCCGAAGACGCTGGCGCGCATCACGACGGAGCTGCACGCCATCTCGGCCGTGCGGACGCTGCATTCCGTCAGCGGCAGTTTCGACCTGATCGCGATCGTCGAGGCGGCCTCAATCGCCGAACTCGACCACCTGATCGATCGCATCGGCGCCATCGACGGCGTGGAGCGCACGCTGTCGTCGATCATTCTGTCGACGCGGATCAGGCGGTAGGCACGACGCCGGACCGGGCAACCAACCAAGGCCACCCCCTCTCCGCGGTCATCCTCGGGCTTGACCCGAGGACCCACGCGTCACGGCACGGCCTTGCTTTGTGGCATGGATCCTCGGGTCAAGCCCGAGGATGACGCTGGTGGGTGGGGCGAGGCTATGGCAATCAAGGCCAAGTGCGAGCCCTTGACGCCTCGTTCACGCGATAAACCGCTCCGGCCGATACGGCCCGATATTGATCACTGTGCGCTCGCCCAGCATCTTTTCCGCCAGGACGCGGCCGGTGATCGGCCCGAGCGTCATGCCGTGATGGGCGTGGCCGAAGGCGAACCAGAGGCCGGCATGACGGGGGGCCTTGCCGATGATCGGCATCATGTCGGGCGTGCAGGGGCGGCAGCCCATCCAGGGTTCCTCGTCGCGCCGTTCGGCAAGCGGGAAGAATTCACGCGCCACCTTTTCCGCGCGGCGAAGCTGGACCGGGGTCTTGCGCGTATCGCGCCTGGCGAATTCTGCGCCGGTTGTCAGGCGAATGCCGCGTTGCATGGGCGCGAGGAAATAGCCGCGCTCGGCATCGAGCACCCAGTTGTTGAGCGTCGCGCCGTCCTCCGCGCCGTAATGCATATGGTAGCCGCGCTTGACGGCCAGCGGGAAGCGGTAGCCGAGCTTGCGCGTCACCGTATCGGCCCAGGGCCCGAGCGCCACCACGACTTCCCTGCCTTCGAGTGGGCCCTCGGGCGTGGCGATGCGCCAGCCCTCGCCTTCCAGCACATGCTCGATGGTCGCCGCATCGCCCGATTTCAGCTCGCCACCGAGCGACTGGAAATAGGCGAGGTAGCGTTTCAGGAGGCTCTGCGGATCGAGGATCGACCACGGGTCGGTCCAGCGCAGGCCGCCGGTAAGCTCGGCGCGGATGGAAGGTTCGGCCGCGGCCACTTCCGCTGTCGTCAGCTTCTGGTGGTTGACGCCGAAATTGGCGGACAGTTTCTCCGCGTCCGCATAAGCCTTGTCCCTCTCCTTCTCCGTGCGGAAAACCTTCATCCAGCCGTCCTTGCGGATGAGGTCTTCCGCGCCCGAGGCGGCGATGAGGTCGGCATGTTCGGAAATCGAGTTCTCGATGAGCGGGGCATAGAGATGGGCGATGCTCTGGTGCTGGCGGAAGCCGGAATGCCACCAGTAGCGGGCAAGGAAGGGAATGATGCCCGGGATCGCCGAGGGGTGGTAGTGCGCGTCGATCGTGTTGTTCAGCGCGTAGCGGAAGAGCGCGCCAAAATCGTGCGGGAAGCCGTAGGGGAAAACGCCCTCGCGCTGGATGAGGCCGGCATTGCCGTAGGAGGTCTCTTCCGCCGCCCCGCGCCGGTCGACCAGCACCACCGACTTGCCGCGCCGGAGAAGATGGATCGCGGTCGAAATGCCGACCACGCCCGCGCCGAGAACAATGACATCCGTCTTCATGTGCCGCCCCAAGGATCTTTCGTTTGCGCATCAATGCATGCGGGCTGCCGGCAAGGCAAGGCGCCCGCTATTGGCCCGCCAGCCGCAGCAGGTTCTCGATCGCCGCGCGCTCGAAGCCGCCGATGCCCTCGGAAATATCGGCCTTGATCGCCGCCGCCACGGCGTCCTCGTCGCGCTTGCGCAGCGCCTCGATGGCCTCCTGGTGGCGGTCGACGAAATAGAGCTGGGCGACATGCTCCATGGCGATGCCGAGGAAAGGGCCGAGCTGGAGCCAGACGCTCTCCACCATCGGCAGGATCACCTGCTCGGGATTGGCGGTGTAGAGCGTGCGATGGAATTCCTGGTTCAGCAGCAGGGCGTTCGCATTGTCCTTGCGGGCGATCGCCTCGTCCTGCGCCTTGTCGATCTCCTCCAGCCTGTCGATCCGGCGCTCCGTGATATGCGGGACGGCCCGGCGGGCGGCGTGCTGCTCCAGCACGGAGCGCAGCGAGACGAGTTCGCTGAACCGGTCCGCGGTCATGCGCGGCACCATGATGCGCCGGTTGTCGAGCACGCGCAGCGCGCCTTCCGACGAAAGGCGGCGCAGTGCCTCGCGCACCGGCGTCGGGCTACTCTCCATCGCTTCGGCGATGCCGCGGATCGTCAGCGATTCCCCCGGCCGGATCGAGCCGACCATGATGGCCTGGCGCAGGCGCCGATGCGCATATTCATGCGTCGTCATGCCGTCCGGCCGGTCAAGCGGCTCAAGCGCCAAATTGCCCAATCCATCCCTCCTCAAAGGCTGCGACGTGCTACCCTGTCCATTGTGACAGGTTCTAGCAGCTTGACCCCCGACAAGAAAGTGTGCATATTTTGAAAATGTGATCACAAAAATAATTATGTGATACGGAAAGGAACCATGACTCCGAACGACGATGCCAATTGGCTGATCAATGCCGACGGCGTGGAGAGCATCCAGGCCGTGGTCTGCGACCTGAACGGCATCCTGCGTGGCAAGCGCGTGCCCGTCGGGCAGGCGGAAAAGGTGCTGAAGGGCGGCATCCGCATGCCGCTGTCCATCGTGGGCGTGGACGTGTGGGGCGAGGATATCGTCGGCTCCAGCCATGTCTTCGCCTCGGGCGATATGGACGGCATCTGCAGCCCGACCGGCCGCGGCGCGCTGCCCGTCAACTGGACGCTGAAACCGTCCGCCGTCGTGCCGCTCTGGCTGTTCAAGGAGGATGGCAACCCCTTTCTCGCCGATCCGCGTCAGGCGCTCGCCCATATCGTGCGGCAGTACCATGAACTCGGCCTGCGCCCCGTCGTCGCCTCGGAAATGGAATTCTACCTGATCGACGCTGAGCCCGACCATGCCGAACCGCCGATCTCGCCCTATACCGGCAAGCGGCTCGATTCCGACGCCATCCTCTCGATCGACGAACTCGACGATTTCGGCCAGTTCTTCTCCGACGTCTATGCGGAATGCGAGCGGCAGAACGTGCCGGCGGATTCGGCCGTCGCGGAAAACGGGATCGGCCAGTTCGAAATCAACCTGATGCATTCCGACGACCCGTTGAAGGCCGCCGACGACGCGCTGTTCTTCAAGCGCATCATCAAGGGCGTCGCGCGCAAGCACGGTTTTGCTGCCACCTTCATGGCAAAGCCCTACGGCATGCGTTCGGGCAGCGGCATGCACATGCATTTCAGCCTTATCGACGAGGACGGCAACAACGTCTTCGACAACGGCACGCCGGAAGGCTCCGACATCATGAAACACGCCGTCGCGGGCCTGACGCGCGGCATGGCGGAATCGACGCTGCTCTTCGCGCCGCATTTCAACTCCTACCGCCGCCTGCGCCCGGACACGCACGCGCCGACCTCCGTGTCCTGGGGTTACGAGAACCGCACCGCTGCCATCCGCATTCCCGGCGGCAACAACAAGGCGCGGCGCATCGAGCACCGCGTCGCCGGCGCGGATGCCAATCCCTATCTCGTCATGGCCGGCATTCTCGGTGCTGCTCTCGTCGGCATCCGCAACAACTGGGAGCCGCCGGCGCCGGTCTCGGGCCGCGCCTATCTCTCGCAACTGCCGCGCATTCCCTCGGAATGGGGTTCGGCCGTCACCGCGTTCGAGAACGGCTCGATCGTCTCGGAGATCTTCGACGCGGACCTCCGCTCCATGCTGATCGCCTGCAAGCGGCAGGAGATCGCCGGTTTCGCCGAACAGGTGACCGATTTCGAATTCAGCGCCTATCTGGAAATCGTCTGATGGCCAACAATGCCTCCTATGCCGGCAACGGCGCCTATCCCGACAGCTACTATGCCGCCTCCCGCAACATCATCCGCACTCCGAAGGTGCTGGAGGGTGCGGTGACGGCCGACGTCGCCGTGCTCGGCGCCGGCTATTCCGGCCTTTCCACCGCTATCCACCTTGCCGAGAAGGGCTACAAGGTCGTGATGGTCGAGGGCGCCGGCATCGGCTGGGGCGCCTCCGGTCGCAACGGCGGCCAGGTCGTCAACGGCCTCAATGCCAGCCTCGACACCATCAAGCGCCGCTACGGCGATGAAGCCGGCGCCTTCGTCGGCAGCCTTGTGCAGGAGGGCGGCAAGATCATCCGCCGCATCGTCTCGCAGTATGATATCGATTGCGACCTGAAGAACGGCAACATCTATGCCGCCTACACGCCCGCCCACATGAAGGAGCTCGAGCAGAAGAAGGCGCTGTGGAAGAGCTACGGCATGGACGACCACCAGATGCTCGACAAGGCGGCGATCCAGAAGCTGGTGAAGACCGACGCCTATATCGGCGGCATGCTGGACACGACCGGCGGCCACATGCACCCGCTCAACCTCACGCTCGGCGAAGCCAGGGCACTGGAGACGCTCGGCGGCGTCATCTACGAACAGTCGCCCGTCACCCGCGTCGAGCATGAGGCGGAAAAGCCCGTCATCCATACGGCCAAGGGCAGCGTGACGGCCAATGTCGCCGTCATCTGCGGCAATGCCTATCTCGGCCATGTCGTGCCGAAGCTCGTCTCGCGCGTCATGCCCGTTTCCACCCAGATGATCGCCACCGAACCGCTTGGTGCCGAGCGCGCCGACGCGCTGATCCCGAGCGACATGTGCGTGGAGGACGTGCGCTACATCCTCGATTATTTCCGCCTGTCGGCCGACAAGCGCATGATCTTCGGCGGCGGCACCGTCTATGGCGGCACCGACCCGGCCGATGTGCGCGCGAAAATCCGTCCGAACCTCGAAAAGGTCTTCCCCTCGCTGAAGGGCGTGAAGATCGATTACGCCTGGAGCGGCAATTTTGCGCTTTCCTTCTCGCGCGTGCCGCAGATGGGCAAGATCGGCAGGAACACCTATTTCGCGCACGGCTACAGCGGCCACGGCGTCACAGGCTCTCACCTCTTCGGCCGCATCCTCAGCGAGGCGATCGACGGCGACCTTTCGCGCTTCAGCCAGTTCGAGAAGCTGCCCTGGATTCCTTTCCCGGGCGGACGCATGTTCCGCGCGCAATATTCCACCATCGGCTCCTGGTGGTACCAGTTCAAGGACGCCTTCGGCCTTTGAGACCCGCCGCCCGGAACATCAGGAAGATCGCAAGGGCTCCCACAAGGGCGCCACGATCAGCGCCCGCAATCGCAAGACCTTCCGGCGTCTGATATCGATGCCCCGCCCAAAAATCACGGGGTTTGCCAGCGGTCCGGGGGCCTCTTTCGAGGCCCCTTTTGTTTTGCTGGTTTTTCTGTTGCTCAGGAGAGCCGGGCGCAGGCATCCGCTATGCGCTTCAGCGCTTCCGTCAGTTCCGCTTCCGATGTGGCGTAGGAGATGCGGAAATAGGGAGAGAGGCCGAAGGCGGAGCCTGGCACGACGGCGACATGGGCGTCTTCGAGGAGATAATCCGTGAAGTCGCTGTCGGCCTCGATGCGCTTGCCCTTGGGCGTCACCTTGCCGATCACGCCGGCGCAGCCCGAGAAGGTGTAGAAGGCGCCTTCCGGTGTGCGGCAGGCAAGGCCGGGAATGGCGTTCAGCGCCGAGACGACGAGGTCGCGGCGGTGCTTGAAGCTCGCCTGCCGCTCTTTCAGGAAATCCTGCGAGCCGTTCAGCGCCTCGACCGAGGCGGCCTGGCTGACGGAGGACGGGCAGGAGGTCGCCTGGCTCTGGATCACGGCCATGGCCTTGATCAGCGCTTTCGGGCCACCGGCATAGCCGATACGCCAGCCGGTCATCGCGTATGCTTTCGAGACGCCGTTGATCGTCAGCGTGCGGCTTTTCAGGCGCGGCTCGATGGCGACGGGGGTGACGAACTTGAATCCATCGTAGACGATGTGTTCGTACATGTCGTCGACCATCAGCCAGACATGCGGATGCCTCAGCAGCACGTCGAGGAGCGGGCGGTAGTCGGCCTCGCCATAGGCGGCGCCCGAGGGGTTCGAGGGCGAGTTGAACAGTACCCAGCGGGTCCTCGGCGTGATCGCCTTTTCCAACTGCTCGGCCTTCAGGCGGAAGCCGGCTTCGGCCTCGCAGGGGATCAGCACCGGCACGCCGCCGCAGATCTCCACGATGTCGGAATAGGAGGTCCAGTAGGGCGTCGGGATGATCACCTCGTCGCCCGGATTGACCGTCGCCATGAAGGCGTTGAAGAGGATCTGCTTGGCGCCCGTCGCGACGGTGACCTCGTCGGGCGCGTAGTCGACGTTGTTCTCGCGGCGGAATTTTTCGCAGATCGCCTTCTTCAGCGCCGGCGTGCCGTCGAGCGCGGTGTACTTGGTGTCGCCACGGTCGATGGCGGCCTTGGCGGCTCCCTTGACGTTGTCGGGCGTGTCGAAGTCCGGTTCGCCGGCGCCGAGGATGATGACCGGCAGGCCATCCTTCTTCATGGCGCTCGCGCGGGCGCCGATCTGCAGGATTTTCGAGACGCCGATCGCGGCGATGCGCGAGGCGGGCGTGAAGCCCGCCTCCTCTGTCTTGTTCTGGCTGTCCATTACGGCTTACTCGATGTCGAAGGAGACGCCCTGGGCGAGCGGCAGGGCCTTCGAATAGTTCACCGTGTTGGTGGCGCGACGCATATAGGCCTTCCAGGCGTCGGAACCCGATTCACGGCCGCCGCCGGTTTCCTTCTCGCCGCCGAACGCGCCGCCGATCTCGGCACCCGAGGTGCCGATGTTGACGTTTGCGATGCCGCAATCCGAACCGTCGACCGACAGGAAGCGCTCGGCCTCCTGGACGTTGAGCGTGAAGATCGACGAGGAGAGGCCGGCGGCCACCGCATTGTGATCGTCCAGAACGGCGTCGAAGTCGGAATATTTCATGACATAGAGGATCGGCGCGAAGGTCTCTTCGAGAACCGGGCCGGCCTGCTTCGGCATTTCGACGATGGCGGGCTTGACGTAATAGGCGGTGTCCTTGCCGGCCTCTGCGACGCGCTCGCCGCCGGTGACGGTGCCGCCTTCGGCCTTGGCGGCTTCGAGTGCCTTCTGCATGCCGTCGAAAGCCTGCTTGTCGACGAGCGGGCCGACAAGAGCGGAGGTTTCCAGCGGGTTGCCGACGGAAACGCTGGTATAAGCCTTCTTCAGGCGCGGCACGAGCTGGTCGTAGACGCTGTCATGCACGAAGAGGCGGCGCAGCGTCGTGCAGCGCTGGCCGGCGGTGCCCATGGCGCCGAAGGCGATGGCGCGCAGCGCCATGTCGAGATCGGCCGAGGGGCAGACGATGCCGGCATTGTTGCCGCCGAGCTCGAGGATCGAGCGGGCGAAGCGCTTGGCGAGGCGCGGGCCGACTTCCTTGCCCATGCGGGTGGAGCCGGTGGCCGAGACGAGCGCGACCTTGCGGTTGTCGACGAGGGCTTCGCCGATCGTGCGGTCGCCGATGAGGACCTGGCTGAGGTTCGCCGGGGCATCGCCGAAGCGGGCGAGCGCCCGTTCGAAGATCGCCTGGCAGGCGAGTGCCGTCAGCGGGGTCTTTTCGGAGGGCTTCCAGACGATGGAGTTGCCGGCAACGAGCGCGAGTGCGGCGTTCCACGACCAGACGGCGACCGGGAAGTTGAAGGCCGAGATGATGCCGACGACGCCGAGCGGGTGCCAGGTCTCCATCATGCGGTGGCCGGGGCGCTCGGTGGCGATGGTGAGGCCGTAGAGCTGGCGGGAGAGACCGACGGCGAAATCGCAGATGTCGATCATTTCCTGCACTTCGCCGAGGCCTTCGGAGGTGATCTTGCCGGCCTCGATGGAGACGAGGCGGCCGAGATCGGCCTTGGAGGCGCGCAGTTCCTCGCCGAGCAGGCGAACGAGCTCGCCGCGCTTGGGGGCGGGCACGAGGCGCCAGGCCTTGAAGGCGTCGTGGGCGGCGTCGATGGCCTTATCTGCCCCGGCGGCCGAGACGGTCTTCAGCCTGGCGACTTCCTCGCCGCTGACGGGGCTGTAGGAGGCCATGTCGCCGCCCTTCCACGCGCTGCTGGCGACGCCGAGCTTGTCGAGGAGGGCTGCGGTTTCCTGTTTCACGTCGACTTTCGTCATGGGTGTCTCCCTGTCGGTTTTCTAGAATTCGATGGCGCCGAGCGGGCCCGGCGAGGTGATGGTCTTCAGCCCGGCCGCAAGGTTGCGGATCTTTTCCGGGGTGTATCTGTCGTAAAAGGCCTGGTTTTTGCGGCCGATGGCGTGTTCCGCCGAAAAGCTGCCGCCGAACTGTTCGACCGCCACGGTGAAGACGAAGTCGCGCAGGTCCGCCTCGAAATCGGGATCGGCAAGCCGCGGATCGTCCTTCGCGACAACGAGATTGAAGTGCACGCCGCCGTCGCCGATATGGCCGAAGTCGCAGATCGTCACATCCTCGAAGTGATCGGGCATCTCCGCCTTCATATGGGCGAGGAAGGGCATGATGTCACCCCGGCGAAATGACAGATCGAAGGCGATCAATCGCCCGCTATGCTTCACGCCTTCCGAGAGCGCATGGCGCAGCGCCCAGATCTCGTGCGGCGGGCCGACGAAGGCATCGGCGAGCGGGGCGTCCTCGCGCTCCCAGATCGCGGCCAGCACCTCTTCCAGAACCGCATCGAGCGGCTGTTCGCCCTCGCGCGGCGGGGTCGAGCGGGAGATTTCGGCGAGGATGACGAAATCGGGCACCACGCCGCCCTGGAAAGGGTTGCGCAGCGACGGCACATGGTCGAGCGCGGCGCTGACAGCATTGCCGGACATGCCCTCGAAAGCCGAAAGGTAGCCGCCGAGCGCGTCTTCCATGGCGACCAGGAGCGGGGCGACCTGTTCGGCGGAGGCAGGCACGAGGAGCGCGGTGGCCGATTGCTTGGGGGCAGGTTCGAGGTTCAGCACGCATTCGGTGACGATGCCGAAGGCGCCCGACGTACCGATGAAGAGCTGCTTCCAGTCGACGCCGGTATTGTTCTTGCGCAGCTCAGAGGAAAGGTCGAGCACGGTGCCGGCCTCGTCGGCGAGCACCACGGTGAGGCCGAGGACATTGCGGCGCGCGTCGCCGTAGCGCAGGAACCGCGAGCCGCCGGTGTTCGTCGCGATCATGCCGCCGAGGCGCGGATCGGCGCCGAGATCGATCGGGAAGAACAGGCCATACTCTTCCAGCCTGCCGTTGAGATCGGAAAGGCGCAGGCCCGCCCCTGCCTTCACCGAGCGGTTCACCCGGTCGAGGTCGAAGGGGGCGGTCAGGCGGTCCAGACTGAGCACGCCCTGACGGCCGCTGCCGTCGGGCGTCGAGCCGGAGACGAGGCCGGTATTGCCGGATTGCGGCACGAGGGCGATGGCGTTCCGCACGCAATAGGACACGATGGCGGAGACCTCGGCCGTGGTGGCCGGGCGGGCGACGAAGGCGGCGCGGCCCCTGTCGTAGCGCGCGCCGGTCTCGTATGCGGCCATGTCGGCTTGTTCGGTGAGAAGGCCCTTCTCGCCGGCAAGGCCGTTCAGCGCTTCGATATGGCGTGCCTCGATCATGCGCCCTCCGTCACTCCGCAGCGGCAGCCATGTTGACGATGCCGAGGCACATTTCAAGCGATGCGCGCTGGATGGCGCCGTAGTGGGCGAATTCATCAAGCACGGCGCTGCCGAGATCATGCTCGAACATCACCTGGTTCGGGCTGGCGACGAAGTCCTGGGTCGCGTCGTCGCCGAGATTCGACTGGAAGATGCCCGCGGCGCTGACCGGCAGGAAATCCTCGTAGACGATCGGGTCGAAGCGGATGAGGCCGGCTTCGATCGCCGTTTCGAGATCGGCGTTGCGGCCGGTAGCGGACCTGCCCTTCTCCGTCAGCGCGTAGGTGAAATAGCCGAGGCCCGCCTTGCGGATGCCATCCCAGTCGTCGGGGAAGGCCTTGAAGACGTCGGCGAGCGCGGCTTCGTATTCGGCGGCGTTGGAGCCGTCGGCGGCCGGGCGCACGCGGGTGCGCGTCTCGGCAAGCAGCCTGTCGTAGAGCGCGCGGCCCTTCGGCGTCAGCGCCACGCCGCGCTGTTCGATCTCGCCGAAGCGGGCCGTGTGAGAGCCTTCCTGCCAGGCGCCGTCGGCGCCGATGAAGGAGACGGCCTCTTCCAGCGCCTTGAACGAGGTCTGGCGCAGGAGGATCGGGCAGGCACGGGTCGGCGGGCCCTCGACGACGGCTTTCGGGGCGATACCCTCTTCCGGCATGCGGGCCTGCACCTTGTCGATGTCGAGCGTGCGCGGCGTCAGGTGGTTGATGTGCGGCCCCTTGAAGGAGACGACGTCGGCGATCAGGCGGTGGGCGTCGTGCAGGCGCCTGTACATGTCGGCGCTGACGATGGCCCGGTCGTGCCAGCGGAAGGTTTCCAGCACTTCTGTGACGAAACGGGCGGCATCGGCGGCATCGAGGCCGCCGTCGCGCTCGGCCTTCCCGACGAGCTTGACGGCCTCGTCCGTGAAGATCTTTCGCGCAGCGAGCACGTCGGCCGCTTCCTGCCGCAGCGTCTCGTCGGCGATGAGATCGAGGCGCAGCAGCGAGGTGAAGACGCGGAAGGGGTTGCGGTTGAGGTTTTTCTCGCCGACCGGGCGGAAGGCGGTGGAATGCACGGGAACGCCCGCGGTGGAGAGATCGTAGTAGCCGACCGGATACATGCCCATGACGGCGAAGACGCGCCGCATCATGGAAAGCTCGTCCGGCGTGCCGAGGCGGATGGCGCCGTGGCGCTCCTCGGAGATGCGCTCCAGCGTGTCGGTCGCCTCGAGGCGCCCCTTGAGGGCGGGGTCGGCGGCGAGCGTCTCGTCATTGACCGCGGCGACCAGCGCCATCAGCGTGCCGTAGGCCGGAACCTCGTCGCGATACATCGCGGACATGGCGGCAGAGAAATCCGAGCGGATCTTGTCCGCGCAAACATACGAATTTGCTTTCATGGGAAGCGGTCTCATCAGTTTTAACGCAATTCCGGACGGAAAACCGTTTCACACTTTTCCTGGAATTGCTTTACAAGGGTGGGAAGGCCCTGTTCATTCTCAAAACGGATCATAACCGATCGTTTTTCCAAGCGATTGCGACCGTTCTGACTATGTTGATGCGAGGAAAGAATGAAGCTCAGTCGAAGGCTGATCCCTGACGTCACCACGCTGCAGGCGTTCGAATGCGCCGCCCGCCATGGCAGCTTCACGCAGGCGGCCCATGAGCTCAACCTCACCCAGAGTGCCGTCAGCCGCCAGATCAAGGACCTCGAGGAACAGCTCGGCGTGCTGCTCTTCGAGCGCGTGCGCCAGCGCGTGGTGCTCTCCGACGACGGCCGTCGCTTCCTGCCGGAAGTGCGCAAGCTCCTGCACCAGACGGAGGAGACCATGCTGCGCGCCATGGCGTCGGCCTCCTCCGAGCACAGCCTTTCCATCGCCACGCTGCCGACCTTCGGCAGCCGCTGGCTGACGCCGCGCATTCCGGGCTTCCTTGCGGAAAATCCGGGCACGATCATCAACATCGCCTCGCGCTCGGCGCCGTTCGATTTCGACGAGGAGAATTTCGATCTTGCGATCCACTACGGCCAGCCGGTCTGGGCGCGGGCGGCCTGCTCCTATCTGTGCAGCGAGGTCATCCTGCCCGCCGCGAGCCCGGAACTGGTGAAGTCCTGGAATCTTGCCGAGCCGAAGGATCTGGAAAGGGCGCCGCTCCTGCATCTTGCGACCCGGCCGAAGCTCTGGGCGCAATGGTTCGAGCTGAACGGCGGTTCGGCCGATACCGCCTATCGCGGCCATCGGTTCGACCAGTTCTCCATGGTCATCGAGACGGCCGTCGCCGGGCTCGGCTTCGCGCTGCTGCCGCACTACCTGATCGAACAGGAGCTGGCGAGCGGCCGGCTTGCCGTCGTCTTCGACCGGCCGATGGAGACGGAGAACAGCTACTATCTCGTCGTACCGGAAGGGAAGCTCGAAAACCCGCTGAGCCAGGCGTTTCGCGTCTGGATCTCCCGGCAGGTCCCGGCATAGGATTTTCGCGGCCGATCATGCGGCGGGGGCATGACCCCGTTCTCATTTTTTGCTTTAGTCGCGATGCCGCATCGCCGATTGTGCGGTGAGAAATCCTCCTCCTCCGGAAAAGACCAACGCCCATGCTCAACGATCCGCGCTCCCATGGCCTCTGGGAGATGACTGCTCCGCCCGCCCCCGAAACCGTGGCCTTTTCGGGCACAGCGGAGGCGGATGTCGTCATCGTCGGCGGCGGCTATACGGGGTTCTCGACCGCGCTGCACCTTGCCGAGCGCGGCACGCGGGTCATCCTGCTGGAAGCGGCGGAGATCGGCTATGGCGGTTCGGGCCGCAATGTCGGCCTCGTCAATGCCGGCATGTGGGTGATGCCGGACGAACTGCCCGGCGTTCTCGGCGATCTCTATGGCAGCCGGTTGCTGGAGCTTCTTGGCAATGCGCCCCGCGCGGTGTTCGACATTGTGGAAAAGCATGCCATCGATTGCGAGATCAATCCGGCGGGCACGCTGCATTGCGCGGTTGGAACGGCCGGCCTCGACGAACTGAAGCAGCGCGCCGAGCAATGGGCTCGCCGCGGCGCCCCGGTGCGCCTGCTGGATGCCGCCGAGACGGCGGCGAAGGTGGGCACGGAGGCCTATGCAGGATCGCTTCTCGACATGCGTGCCGGCACGATCCAGCCGCTTGCCTATGCGCGCGGCCTTGCCCGCGCGGCGATCACGGCGGGCGCGACGGTCTTCACGGCAAGCCCGGTGACGGGCGCGGAGCGAAACGGAAAACGCTGGACGGTGAAGACCGCGCGCGGCGCCGTCACCGCGGACTGGGTGGTCGTCGCCACCAATGCCTATACGGTCGCGCCGTGGAACGAGGTGCGGGCCGAACTCGTGCATCTGCCCTATTTCAACTTCGCCACCGTGCCGCTCCCGCCCGAGATGCAGGCGAAGATCCTGCCGGAGCGGCAGGGCGCCTGGGACACGAAGGAGGTGCTGTCCTCCTTCCGCTTCGACAGGCGCGGCCGGCTGGTCTTCGGCAGCGTCGGCGCGTTGCGCGGCGCGGGCACCGGCATCCACAAGGCCTGGGCGCGGCGGGCGCTGAAAAGGCTCTTCCCCGATATCGGCGACGTCGCCTTCGAGGCGGAATGGTACGGCAAGATCGGCATGACGACGGACAACCTCCCGCGCTTCCACCGCCTTGCCGAGAACGTCATCGGGTTTTCCGGCTACAATGGCCGCGGCATCGCGCCGGGCACCGTCTTCGGCCGCACATTGGCGGACCTCGTTTCCGGCGCGGTCACCGAGGGGGACCTGCCGCTGCCGGTGAGCGAGCCTGCGGCGCAGTCCTTCCGCACGATGCGCGAGGGCTATTACGAACTCGGCGCGCAGATCGCCCATTTCGCCGGCGCCCGCTTCTAAAGATCCCGGAGGCGCGGGGTCGCCCGCCGCCCCGTCCGGATCAGAGGCGCAGGCCCGGGATGGCGAGGGGATTGTCGGACAGCGCGGCGCGGTCCGGCCGGTCGATCTTCGGCGTTCCGGTGAAGGCGTCGAAGAGATCGCGCACGAAGGCTTCCGGCAAGTCCCGGGTGATCAGCACCAGCCGCGTGCGGCGGTCGGCCGGGTCGGGCCAGGCGGAAAGGCGTTCCGGCGGATGGAAGACGCTTTGCACGCCCTGCAGCACCAGCGGCCGCTCCGGTGTGTTGGCCATCAGCACGATGCCCTTCATGCGCAGCAGCTTTTCCCCATGCGCCGAGCGCAGGAGGTCGATGAACATCTCCAGCGCCATCGGGTCGATCGGCCGGTCGTGCACGATGCTGAAGGAGCGGATCGTCGCGTCATGGCGGGTCACGTCATGGGCGTGCTGGTGGCCATGGTGGTGGTGATGCCCGTGGCCATGGTCATGGTGGTGGTCGTGGCCATGATCATGACCATGATGGTCGTGCGCCTCTTCGTGCAGCCAGCGGCGGACGTCAGGGATCTTGCTGCCGGGATCGTAGAGGCCGTTGGCGAGAAGGGCAGGGCCGACGAGGCCGGGCGTATCGATATCGCAGACGCTCGCCCGCGGATTGAGCGCGGCGATTTCCCGCTTCACCGCCTCCACCGCCGTGGCATCGGCAAGCGGGACCTTGCTGATCAGCACGCGGTCGGCGACGGCGACCTGCTTGACCGCCTCGGGATGGTTCTCGAGCGTCGACAGGCCGTGGACGGCATCGACCACGGTGATCACGCCGTCGAGGCTGAAGGACTGGCTGAGCACCGGATTGCCCATGACGGATTGCAGCACCGGGGCGGGATCGGCAAGGCCGGTGGTCTCGATCACCACGCGCTTTAGCGGCTGGATCCTGCCCGTCTGCATGCGGTCCATCAGGTCGGCGAGCGTATCGACCAGCTCGCCGCGGATCGTGCAGCACAGGCAGCCGTCGGAAAGCTCGATGACGCCGTCGCTCGACTGCTCGACGAGCAGATGGTCGATGCCGACCTCGCCGAACTCGTTGATGATGACGGCCGTGTCGGTGAGCGTCGGGTCCTTCAGGAGGCGGTTGAGCAGGGTCGTCTTGCCCGCGCCCAGAAATCCGGTCAGCACGGAAACCGGCACGCGCCGCTCAGCAAGGGTCATGGTCTTTTCCAATCAGAAAGTCGTGGGACGCGGGATCGGGATCGGCACGTTGGCAAGGCCGCCGGTGTCGCCGGCCGCGACCTCGTCATTGCCGGCGGGCTTGGCCGTGTCGCCGGCCATGAGGCCGGCGAAGACCAGCTTCAGCGGCCGGTTCAATTCGTGGATATAGGGCGAGACGAGCTTCTGGCGCCCGGCCTCGTCGCGGCTTTCGCTGCGCACCTTGGCCGCGTGCTTCGAGCAGATCTCCTTCGAAACGTCGGCAACGACGTCGCGCGTCTCGCCATAGGGGCGCAGCTGTCCGAGGGTCGGCACATTGCCCGCCCGCATCGTCAGGCCCTTTTCCAGCATGCCGGCGGAAATGTCCGCGCGCGCGCCGAGGCTGTCGGAGCCGAGCACGACCGAGACGACGCTGCGGCCGTTGCGGGTGGCGGACGATACCTGGTTGAAGCCGGACGCGCAGATGAAGCCGGTCTTCATGCCGTCCGCGCCGTCGAAGCGGCCGATCAGCATGTTGAAGTTCGGATACTGCTTCTTGCCGGTGGTGAAGCCTTCCAGCGCGAAATAGGAAGCGTATTGCGGAAACTCGCGCTTCAGCGTCACGGCGAGCACGGCAAGGTCGCGCGCTGTCGTGTACTGGCCCTTGCCCGGCAGGCCGTGCGGATTGATGAAATGCGAGGAACTCATGCCGATACGGGCGGCCTCCGCGTTCATGCGGGCGACGAAGGCCTGCTCCGAGCCGGCGACCGATTCGCCGATCGCCACGGCGACGTCGTTGGCCGATTTGACGAGGATGATCTTCAGCGCGCTGTCGAGCGTCATCTTCTGGCCGGGCTTGTAATACATCTTGCTCGGTGGCTCGGCGGCGGCGTTCTTCGTCATCGTCACCGCGCTTTCCAGCGAGACCTCGCCGGCCTTGACGGCGCGGAACACGGTATAGGCGGTCATCAGCTTGGTCAGCGAGGCCGGATACCAGCGCTGGAAGGCATCCTCGTGCTCGATGACCTTCAGCGTGTTGACGTCCACCAGGATGCGCGGGGCGGCGGTTGCCGTGGTTGCCAGGAGGGAGGCTGCGAGCAGCATAACCCATGCGCTCCGGCGCGTCGTTCGTCCGTTCATCTGCAAGGCTGTGTCCTCGAAATCGGGAGTTGTCTCGAACCGTCGCCCTATTTAACCTATATGGCACCGTGATGGCAAAGCCATCGAATGCAGATGGTCCGTTTTGCGGCCGAAATGACAGGAAGTGTTGCATGCCCATCCTCAACCGCGCCGCACAGATGCAGGATGAAATCGCCGAATGGCGCAGGCACCTCCACCGGCAGCCGGAAATCCTCTTCGCGGTGGAGAAGACCGCCGCCTTCGTGGCCGAGAAGCTGCGCGAATTCGGCGTCGACGACATCGTCACCGGTATCGGTCGCACGGGCGTCGTCGGTCTCATCCGCGGCAAGGGCGCGGGCCGCACGATCGGCCTTCGCGCCGACATGGACGCGCTACCGATCGAGGAGACGAGCGGCAGGCCCTGGGCCTCGACCGTCAAGGGCAGGATGCATGCCTGCGGCCACGACGGCCACACGGCCATGCTGCTCGGCGCGGCGAAATACCTTGCCGAGACGCGCAATTTCTCCGGCAATGTCGCGGTCATCTTCCAGCCGGCCGAAGAGGGCGGCGGCGGCGGCAACGAGATGGTCAAGGACGGTATGATGGAGCGCTTCGGGATATCCGAGGTCTATGGCATGCACAACCTGCCCGGCATGCCGGTCGGCTCTTTCGGCACGCGCCCCGGCCCGATCATGGCGGCGACCGACGAGTTCAATATCACGGTGACGGGCCGTGGCGGCCATGCCGCGCTGCCGCACAAGACGGTCGATCCGATCGTCATCGGCGCGCAGGTGGTTTCGGCGCTGCAGACGATCGTCTCGCGCGTTGCCGATCCGATCGCCTCCCTCGTCGTCTCCGTCACCAAGTTCAATGCCGGTTTCGCCCACAACGTCATCCCCGAGACGGCGCAGCTTGCCGGTACGGTGCGCACCCTCAGCGCCGAGATGCGCGAGGAGGCCGAGGCCCGCATCCGCCAGATCTGCGGCGGCCTTGCCGCCGCGCACGGCGCCGAGATCACGGTCGGCTACCACCGCAACTACCCCGTCACCGCCAATCATCCCGACGAGACCGGCCATGCGGTCGCCGTCGCGCGTGAGATCGCCGGCGAGGCGGCGGTCGATCCGGCGCTCGATCCGATGATGGGCGGCGAGGACTTCTCCTACATGATGCTCGCCCGCCCCGGCGCCTTCATCTTCCTCGGCAACGGCGACAGCGCGGGCCTTCACCACCCGGCCTACGATTTCAACGACGATGCGATACCCCATGGGGTGAGCTATTGGGTCAAGCTCGCCGAAAGCCGCCTTCCCGCCTGAAAATCGCTTGGCTAAAAGCCCCGGCTTTTGTATGGGTGCAGTCAGTGGTCCCGTAGCTCAGCAGGATAGAGCACCAGATTCCTAATCTGGGGGTCGCGCGTTCGAATCGCGCCGGGATCACCACTTGCTCCTGACCCCTCTTTCTTGTCGTGCGCCCTGGCCTTCCCGTTCGGGCGAGGCTCTCAATTTGCCTGGCACTCGACGAGGTCTGCGGGTGTGACGACACAGTTTGCCGGGCGGTCGGTTGTGCAGGCGCCGAGCGAGGTGAGGATGGCGAGGAGAAGGATGTGGCGCATGGGTTCTCCATCGAACGGGTTTTGTCTGCGCTTGCCTGTCGATGCGGTGGCTCGCCGTTGCGCTCCCAAAGGAAATGTCAGACGTCTTCCTTCTCGCGCTCCGGCGTGACGACGCGGGGCTTCGGGCGGATGGAGGGGATGGCGGAGGGCTTGGTGACGACCTTCGGCTGCGGGGCCTTGATGCCGAGCATGCTGCGGATCCGGTCGGAAACGAGCGGGCGGAAGCGGGTGGCTCGGAAGGGCATGTCGTCGGCGCCGTAGCCTTCCGGGCCGTCGTCCTTGCCGCGGTAGAGTTCCACCAGCTTGATGCCGTAGAAGTCGCCGTCGACATAGTGGCGGTAATGGCCGGTCCAGCGGACGGTGTAGACCTGTCCCTTGCGGATGCCCTGGTCGATCGAGACGTTCTTGAAGCGGTCGTTGATGCAGACGACCTTCTGTCCGACGCGGAACGTGGGCATGCGATGTCCCCCTCCAGTGGCCGCCGGCTCAGCCGGTCTTGCGGCAGTTGACGCCCGGCGCGTTCTCACCCTTGGTCAGGTCGTAGAGCGTCGCCTCGTCGCCCTTCGTCCACCATTCATACCGGCCGCCGGCATATTTGGCGCCGGAAGCCGACAGCACGTTGGCGGCGATGACCGTCTCCTCGCCGATCTTCAAGACGGCGAGCGCATTCGCGCCGGCATTGATATATTCGACGACGACGCGCTGCTCGGCGTCGCACTGGTAGTTGATCGTTTCTCGCGCCACGCTCTGTTCCGGGCCCGGCAGGCGGATGACGATGTCGGTGTTGTTCTTGAGGCCGGCAAGGCGGATCGCGGGGGCGCCTTCCTTGCCGGTCAGGTGCAGGATGCCGTTCTCGAGCTTCCACGAGGTGACGGTGCCGAGCGCGTCGAAGAACTTCTGCTCCTGGTCCATGATGGCCGGTGCGCACATCTTGCGCGTGGCGGCAGCAGGGGCGAAGGCGATGTTGCCGTTCTGCACCTTCAGCTTGCCGCGATAGGTGTTGCAGCCGCCATTGCCGCCATAGGATCCGTCCGGCTTGACCTCCAGCGTCGTCTGCAGGTCGTCGATCACACCGTCGCCGCCGATATCCTCGGCCAGCCAGGTGCCGCTAAGACCGCCCGGGACCGGCTCGTCGGCATAGGCCGGAGCTGCCGCCGCGAAGGCGAGGCAGGCGAGGGTCCATACTCTCAGGCGTCGGTACACAGATTTCTCCAATCGCATCGGGGCGGAAGACCGCTTTGCCGGGACGTTATGGCCGTCCGGGCGAAAAGGTCAAGCGCGGGTTTGCCAAGACGGGCGCAGCCTTCGCTTTACAGCATTTCCATGACTTGTTGCAGGCGTCTTTCGCCTGTAGAGCCTTTTGTCGATAACAAGAAAATCGCGGACTTCACTATGGCTCCCGACGCGCGGCAAAAGCGCCGTATCACCATTCTCGGCTCGACAGGCTCCATCGGCACCAGCACGCTCGACGTGGTGCGCCAGCTCGGCGGGCAGGAGCGCTACGAGGTTCTGGCGCTGACCGGCAACGGCAATGTCGATCTCCTTGCCGCGCAGGCGAAGGAATGCGGCGCGCGCATGGCGGTGACGGCGGACGAGAGCCGCTACGGCGCGCTGAAAGACGCGCTTGCCGGTAGCGGCATCGAAGCGGCGGCAGGGCGCGCGGCGCTGCTGGAGGCGGCTTCCGGCGAGGCGGACTGGGTGATGGCGGCCATCGTCGGCACGGCGGGTCTTGCGCCGACGCTGGCGGCGGCAAGGCGTGGCGCGGATATCGCGCTCGCCAACAAGGAATGTCTCGTTTCGGCGGGTGACCTCTTCGTCGAGGCCGTTGCGAAAGGCGGCGGGCGGCTCATCCCCGTCGACAGCGAGCACAGCGCGATCTTCCAGGCGCTGGAGGACGACCAGCGCCACGCCGTCGAGCGCATCGTGCTGACGGCCTCGGGCGGGCCCTTCCGCACCTGGAGCCGCGAACAGATGGCCGGCGTCACCGCCGATATCGCCCGCGCCCATCCCAACTGGTCGATGGGGCTGAAGATCTCGATCGGCAGCGCCTCCATGTTCAACAAGGCGCTGGAGATGATCGAGGCGAAGCACCTCTTCGACGTCAGGCCGGAACAGATCGAGGTGGTGGTGCATCCGCAGTCGATCATCCATTCGATGGTCGGTTATGTCGATGGATCTGTGCTGGCGCAGCTCGGCGCGCCGGACATGCGCACGGCGATCGGCTATGCGCTGACCTATCCCGAGCGTTCGCCGCTCAATGTCGACCGGCTGGATTTCGCGAAGCTCTCGCGGCTGGATTTCGAGGCGCCCGACGAGGAGCGCTTCCCGGCGCTCAGGCTTGCCCGCACGGCGCTCACGCGCGGCGGCCTGCAGGGCGCGGTGATGAATGCGGCCGAGGAGGTGGCGTTCCATGCCTTTGTCGAGGGGCGCATCGGCTTCCTCGCGATGGCCGATATCGCCGAGGCGGTGATGGATCGGCTCACCCACCTGCCGCCGGCCGCGTCCATGGATGACGTCTTCGCCGCAGACGAAGAAGCCCGGCGGGTGGCCGCCGGGCTTGTCGGATAGTCTTTGCTTGCGCCGTGCCGTCAGGCGACGGCGCGGGCGAGCGCACAGCGCGACCAGAGCGAATGCAGGGCGCTTACAAGATGCTCGATATCGGCATCCGTGTGCAGCGGCGTCGGCGTGATGCGCAGGCGCTCGGTCTTCTTCGGTACGGTCGGGTAGTTGATCGGCTGGACATAGATGCCGAAATTGTCGAGCAGCAGGTCCGAAATCCACTTGCACTTGGCCGCATCGCCCACCATCACCGGCACGATATGGCTCGGATTGGGCATGTGCGGGATGCCGTTGCGGTCGAGCAGGCTGCGCAGCTTGCGCACGCGCTCCTGGTGGGCGAAGCGCTCCACCTGGCTTTCCTTGAGGTGGCGAATGGCCGCGGCGGCGCCGGCGGCGATCGCCGGCGGCAGCGAGGTCGTGAAGATGAAGCCGGAGGCGAAGGAGCGCACGAAGTCGCACAGCGCCGCCGAGCCGGCGATATAGCCGCCCATGACGCCGAAGGCCTTGCCGAGCGTGCCTTCGATGAGGGTGAGGCGGTGCATCAGGCCGTCGCGTTCGGCAATGCCGCCGCCGCGCGGGCCGTACATGCCGACGGCATGCACTTCGTCGAGATAGGTCATCGCGCCGTATTTGTCGGCGAGATCGCAGATCTCCTTGATGGGGGCGATGTCGCCGTCCATGGAGTAGACCGATTCGAAGGCGATCAGCTTCGGCGCCTTCGGGTCGGCGGCGGAAAGCTTGGCCTCGAGGTCCTTCAGGTCGTTGTGCTTCCAGATCACCCGCTCGCATTTCGAGTGGCGGATGCCCTCGATCATCGAAGCGTGGTTGCCGGCATCGGAGAAACAGATGATGCCGGGAATCTTCGAACAGAGCGTGCCGAGCGCGGCCCAGTTGGACACGTAGCCCGAGGTGAAGAGCAGCGCGGATTCCTTGCCGTGCAGGTCGGCGAGTTCGCGCTCCAGGAGGACGTGGTAGTGGTTGGTGCCGGAGATGTTGCGGGTGCCGCCGGCACCGGCGCCACAGTGGTCGACGGCGAGCTTCATCGCCTCGGTCACCTTGGGGTGCTGGCCCATGCCGAGATAGTCGTTCGAGCACCAGACCGTGACGTCCTGCGGGCCGTTCGCCGTGTGGCGGGTCGCCCTGGGGAAATTGCCCTTCTGGCGTTCCAGGTCGGCGAAGACGCGGTAGCGGCCTTCCTGATGCAGGCCGTCCAGTTCGTTCTTGAAGTAGGTCTCGAAGTCCATCCAGAGTCTCCTGTCCGGCGGGAACCCGGACATCATCGTCGTTGGCGGTCGTTCAATCGGCTATATCAGACGCCCTGTTCCCGCAACGTCCCGTGCTGCGGCAAATCGGCGCCACCTTTGAACCATTCCAATGTATCTTAAGCCCCCAAAGGCCATTTCCTGTTGATGCATGTCAAGTCTGCATGAAAAAAGGACGGCCTCAACCGCCCTTTTAATCGAACTGTTTCAGATTTTCGAGGGGTCAGGCGGCGGCGACGGCCCGCTTGGCCATGACTTTCACGAGATTGGCGCGGTATTCCGCGCTGCCGTGGATATCGGAAAGCAGGTCGCCGGCATCGACGGTCACGCCTGCCGCGGCGTCCGCCGACCAGTCGGCAGCAAGCGCGCTTTCCAGCCCCGCATGGCGGAAGACGCCGTCGGAGCCGGCCCCCGTCACCGCCACCCGCACGCTGCCGTCCCCCGCCTTCGCCACGAAGACGCCGGCCATAGCATAACGCGAGGCCGGGTTGGGGAACTTGGAATAGGCAGCCCTTGCCGGTGCGTCGAAGGTCACCGCCACGATGATCTCGCCGTCCTCCAGCGCCGTCTCGAAGAGGCCGGTGAAGAAGTCGTCGGCGGGGATCTCGCGGGCATTGGTGACGATCGTCGCGCCCAGCGCCAGCATGGCGGAGGGGTAGTCGGCGGCCGGGTCGTTGTTGGCGATGGAGCCGCCGATCGTGCCCATATGCCGCACATGCGGGTCGCCGATATGGGAGGCGAGGTGGCAGATCGCCGGGCAGGCCGCTTTCAGCTCCGCCGAGGTCGACACCTCGTAGTGCGTCGTGCCGGCACCGATGCGCACCCGGCCGCCATTGACGGAGATACCCTTGAGATCGGCAATGTGGCGCAGGTCGACGAGGTCGGATGGCGCGGCCAGCCGCTGCTTCATGGTGGGAATCAGCGTCATGCCGCCGGAGACGTATTTCGCCTCGCCGGAAGACGATTGCAGCTTGACGGCCTCGTCGACCGAGGAGGCGCGATGGTAGTTCGTGGCGTACATGGCTTCCTCCGTCAGTTGCCGGCTGCCAGCGCCGCCCAGACCTTCTGGGGCGTCGCAGGCATGGTGAGGTCGTTGTTGCCGATGGCATCGGTGATGGCGTTCATCAGCGCCGGCGGCGAACCGATGGCGCCCGCCTCGCCGCAGCCCTTGATGCCGAGCGGGTTATTCGGGCAGGGCGTCACCTGGTGGGAGACCTGGAAGGAGGGCAGGTCGTCGGCGCGCGGCATGGTATAGTCCATGTAGCTCGCCGTCAGAAGTTGGCCCGTCTCCGGATCGTAGTGCACGCCTTCCAGCAGCGCCTGGCCGATGCCCTGGGCGATGCCGCCATGCACCTGTCCCTCGACGATCATCGGATTGATGATGTTGCCGAAATCGTCGGCGGCGACGAACTGGACGATCGTCGTCTTGCCGGTTTCCGGATCGACCTCGACCTCCGCGATGTAGCAGCCGGCCGGGAAGGTGAAGTTGGACGGGTCGTAGAAGGCGCCTTCCTTCAGGCCCGGCTCCATGCCGGAGGGCAGGTTGTGCGCGGTATAGGCGGCCAGCGCCATCTGGAACCACGGCACGGACTTGTCGGTTCCGGCGACCTTCAGCGCGCCGTTCTCGATGACGATGTCGCTCTCGTCGGCCTCCATCAGGTGGGCGGCGATCTTCCTGGCCTTCGCCTCCACCTTGTCGAGCGCCTTGACGACGGCGGACATGCCGACGGCGCCCGAGCGCGAGCCGTAGGTGCCCATGCCCATCTGCACCTTGTCGGTGTCGCCGTGCACGATGGAGACGCTGTCGATCGGCACGCCGAAGCGGTCGGCGACGAGCTGTGCGAAGGTCGTCTCATGGCCCTGGCCGTGGCTGTGCGAGCCGGTCAGCACCTCGATCGTGCCGACGGCGTTGACGCGCACCTCGGCCGATTCCCAGAGGCCGACGCCCGCGCCGAGCGAACCGACCGCGGCCGACGGCGCGATGCCGCAGGCCTCGATGTAGCAGCTCATGCCGATGCCGCGCTTCATGCCGCGGCTCGCGGCTTCCGCCTTGCGGGCCGGGAAACCGGCCCAGTCGGCGGCCGCCATGGCGGCTTCCAGCGAAGCCTCGTAGTCGCCAGCGTCATAGTTCATGATGACGGGTGTCTGGTGCGGGAAGGAGCGGATGAAGTTGATGCGGCGAAGCTCCGCCGGCGAGACGCCGAGCTCGCGCGCCGCCGTCTCCATGGTGCGCTCGAGGAGGTAGGTCGCCTCCGGCCGGCCGGCGCCGCGATAGGCGTCGACGGCGACCGTATTGGTGTAGACCGCGCGCACATTGGCGTGGATGGCCGGGAAATTGTACTGGCCGGAAAGCAGCGTGGCATAAAGATAGGTCGGCACGGCCGAGGAGAAGAGCGACATGTAGGCGCCGAAATTGGCGATCGTGTCGACTTTAAGCGCCGTGACGCGGTTGTTTGCGTCGAAGGCCATCTTGACGGTCGAGACGTGGTCGCGTCCGTGCGCGTCGGTCAGGAAGGCCTCGGTGCGGTCGCTCGTCCATTTCACCGGCACGCCCGAGCGCTTGGAGGCCCACAGACAGACGATCTCCTCCGGGTAGATATAGATCTTCGAGCCGAAGCCGCCGCCGACGTCGGGCGCGATGACGCGCAGCTTGTTTTCCGGCGCCACATTGTAGAAGGCGCTCATGACGAGGCGCGCGACATGCGGGTTCTGGCTCGTCGTGTAGCAGGTGTAGTGGTCCTCGGCCGAATCGTAGATGCCGAGCGCGGCGCGCGGCTCCATCGGGTTCGGCGCGAGCCGGTTGTTGACGATCCTCATCTCCGTGACATGGGCGGCCGCGGCGATGGCGGCGTCGGTCGCAGCGCTGTCGCCGATCTCCCAGTCATAGATGAGGTTGCCGGGGGCTTCCGGGTGAAGCTGCGGCTGGCCGGCTTCCAGCGCCTTCACGGCGTCGGTGACGGCGGGCAGCACCTCGTAGTCGACCACCACGGCCTCGGCCGCGTCGCGTGCCTCGCCCACGCTGTCGGCGACAACCACCGCGACGGCATCGCCGACATAGCGCACCGTGTCGTGCGCGATCGGCCGCCAGGCGCCCATCTTCATCGGCGAGCCGTCCTTGGAATGGATCATCCAGCCGCAGATCAGGTTGCCGATGCCGTCGTCGAGCATCTGCTTGCCGTTGAGCACGGCGATGACGCCGGGCATGTCCTCCGCCGCCGACGTATCGATGCGCCTGATCTTCGCATGCGCATGCGGCGAGCGCACGAAGGCCGCATAACGCATGCCCGGCACGGACATGTCGTCCGTGTAGCGGCCCTGGCCCATGAGAAACCGCTTGTCTTCCTTTCGCGCGACGCGCGCGCCGATGCCTTCGACACCCATCTTCATCTCCTCCAGAGAAGTGAGGCAGTAGGCGTTAGCCAATAGGCGTTCGGGATTTCACCGTCGCGCAATTGGCCGCCCTATTGGCTACTGCCTATTGCCTAACGCCTATTCCGCCGCCTGCCGGCCTGCCGCGCCCATTTCCTCGGCGGCGGCCAGGATGGCCTTGACGATGTTGTGATAGCCGGTGCATCGACAGATATTGCCTTCGAGATTGTCGCGCACCGTCTTCTCGTCCAGCTTGGCGCCGTAGCGGTTGATCATGTCGACCGCGGTCATCACCATGCCGGGCGTGCAGAAGCCGCATTGCAGGCCGTGATTGGCCTTGAAGGCGGCCTGGACGGGGTGCAGCTCGCCGTTGGCCGCAAGGCCCTCGATGGTGAGGATCTCGGCGCCGGCGGCCTGGGCCGCCAGGATCGAACAGCTCTTCACCGCTTTACCGTCCATGTGCACGACACAGGCTCCGCACTGGGAGGTATCGCAGCCGACATGGGTTCCGGTGAGACTGAGCTGGTCGCGGATGAAGTGGACGAGCAGCGTGCGGTCCTCGCACTCGCGGCTCACCTTCCTGCCATTGACGGTCATTGCCACTTTCGCCATGCGTTCCTCCCTGGCGGTTCATTGTCCGCTGGGGCGATCGATCCGACGTTACGTGCAGCTGGCGTCCTCACGACGCGGGCCTGGGATCAAACGACACCAGCATTCTGTTCGCGTGCACTGCATATTCGTAGCGGGATGCCGCTGGCCGTTCCTCCGACCGCCGACGCGGCATCAACAGTCATATCATTTGACGTTTTGCGGCGGCGATCAACCGGTACTTTCAGGCGAGCGCGAAATTTCTCGTGACCGGTCGAGGTGTCGGGGCCTATCAAACGAAGCGGAAGCAAGATTTATTCGCACGCCAAAAAAATAGTTCAATGCCATGGACTTCCCGATTTCCGGGTATATTTTCGATGCCGGACAAACCCAACCGTTGAAGACGGCCGCGGTATGTTGCCTGAGTAGAAGGGGATAGGGCGGACCCGGCAAACGCGGCCGCCGCTCAACTTTGGAGAACATCTTCATGAAGAAAGTCATTGCGCTCGTTCTGGTCGGCCTGGCCATGGCCAGCTGCACGCAGACGGAAAAGGGTGCGGGTATCGGCGCCGTCTCCGGCGCGATCATCGGTGGTGCCATCACGGGCGACGTTCGCGGCGCAGCCGTCGGCGCGGCCATCGGCGGCGTTTCGGGCGCCGTCATCGGCTCCGTCGCGGAACAGCCGGGCCAGTGCTACTATCGCGACCGCTACGGCCGCCGCTATATCGACCGTTGCCCGTCGGGTTACTGATTTCCAGACATGCAACTTATGCGAAGCCCCGGAATTTTCCGGGGCTTTTGCTTTGCGCCAGGTGGATGAAATCCTCGATAAGCGCTTCAAATCTCGGCCAGCTCCGTGTAAAACTGCCGTTAACATTACGGAAAACCTAACGCGTTAGGGTCTTTTCCTGCCTGAAAGCTCCGTATGAGACGGGGCGCCCGAAGTCTGTGACGGAAGCTGTCGGTTTGCCGCGCGCACCGCACCTGAAGGAGAAAGGCGACGGATAGCTGCGGATGCGGGATAAAGTGAACCGGCCGGAAAAGAGTTTTGCGTTTCTGAGAGCTGGCACCGCGCTTGCGGTCGCGGCTGCGCTGGTGTGCGGGCCCCTTTCCCCCGCGCCGGCCTTCGCCTTCGAGCTCTTCGGCATGAAGTTCTTCGAGGACGACGAGGAGACCGCCGCTGCCGTCATCGACCCCGTCAGCTACACGCTGACGCTCGATCCCGGCACGGACGACGAGGACCTCAAGGAAGCGATCGAGAACACCGCGCGCCTCAAGCAGGACGAGGGCACGCCGGTCTCCGGCGATCTCGGCCTCGTTATCAAGGCGCGCGACGACCGCGACCGCATCCTCGCCGCGCTCTACGAGAAGGCGCGCTACGGGGGCGTGGTGACCGTGACGATCGGCGGGCAGGACCTTGATTCGCTGCCGCCCAATCCCGAATTCAACCAGAGCGGCGCCATTCCGGTGACGATCAGCGTCGAGCCCGGCCCGGCTTTCACTTTCGGCGAGGTTGCCTTTTCCGGTGACGCGGAAGGGCGCAATCCTGCCGATTACGGGCTGGTGCCAGGCGCGCGGGCCGATTCCACCCTCATCCTGAAGGCCGGCGAGAAGGTCGTCATCGACCTCAAGGCCGAGGGCCGGCCGCTGGCCAAGCTCACCGAACGCAATGCGACGGCGGACCACAAGACGCAGACTGTCGACGTGGTGATCGCCGCCGAGGGCGGGCCGGTCGCGCCCGTCGGCGCGGTCGGCGTTTCCGGCACCAAGACGGTCGATCCGGCCTTCGTGCAGCGCTATTCGCGCATCAATGCCGGCCAGCCCTATTCGCCGGAGGCGCTGAGCAAGGCGGCCGAACGGTTGCGCACGCTCGGCGTCTTCTCCAGCGTCACGATCCGCGAGGCCGACAAACTGGCGGCGGACGGCTCGCTGCCGATGACCATCGAGGTCTCGGAGGGCAAGCACCGCTATTTCGGCGTCGGCGCGCAATATTCGAACACGGACGGCCTCGGCCTGCAGGGCTACTGGGGCCATCGCAATCTTTTCGGCCAGGCCGAATCGCTGCGCGTGGAGGGATCGGTCAACCGGATCGGCGAGTCGGATATCGGCAATCTCGACTATTCGGCCGGCATCCTCTTCTCCAAGCCCGGCGCCTTCGGGCCGGCCTCGACCTTCAATGCCAGCCTCAAGGCCTCGATCGTCGATCCCGACGCCTACAAGGCGTTCACCACCACGGCGGCTGCCGGCGTCAGCATCGAGCTTTCCGACAAGGACACGGTCAGCGCGGGCGGCGAGGTCATGTGGAGCGATGTGGAAGACGCCTTCGGCAAGAACGATTATCTCACCGTCGCCATCCCGATCGAATATGTGCGCGACACGCGCGACGACAAGCTGAATCCGACCGAAGGCTATCGCGCGATGATCAACGCCAAGCCGAGCTACGAGATCGAGCGCGGCACCTTCTTCTCCAGCTTCGAAGGCGCGATCACCGGCTACCAGGCTTTCGGCGAGGAAAAGCGCTTCGTTTTGGCCGGAAAGCTCGCCGCCGGCACGATCATCGGCGGCGACGAATTGCCCGACATTCCGGCGACGCGCCGCTTCTTCCTTGGCGGCGGCGGCACGGTGCGCGGCTATGGCTACCAGGAGATCTCGCCGCGCGACGGCCGCAACAGGCAGCTCGGCGGCCGCTCCTATGTCGCGGCCACGGCCGAGGCGCGCATTGGCGTCACCGAGACGATCGGCGTCGTGCCCTTCATCGATGTCGGCACGGTCTCGACGGACGAAGTGCCCGATTTCAAGGATATCCGGGCCGGTGCGGGCGTCGGCCTGCGTTATGCGACACCGTTCGGCCCGCTGCGCCTCGACGTCGCGGTGCCGCTGAAGAAATATCCCGGCGGAACGTCCTTCGGGGTCTATGCCGGTATCGGCCAGTCCTTCTGACTGTCGCCCCAATTTTCGTCCAGGCTCTTGATCGCATGCGCGATTCGGATTCAAGACGTTCTGGAGCGACCCCGGCGCTCCCCCGCACGCGAAATGGATGACGCATGAACAGGCTGTCCCGAATTCTCCGCGCTACGCTCCGTTATATCGGTTATGGCCTTGCCGTTCTTGTGGTTCTTCTTGCAGGCCTTGTCGGCTTCGTCGGCTTTACCGATGCGGGTGCGCGCCTCGCCGTCTCGCAGGCGGAGAAGATCGCGGCGGCGAGCGGGCAGGTGATCTCGGTCAGTGAGCCTTCCGGCCTCCTCACCGGTTCGCTTCGTGCCGGCACGATCACGCTGGGCGATGCCAGGGGCACCTATGCGGAAATCCGCGACCTTGCCGTCGACTGGTCGCCGCTTGAACTCCTCTTCTTCAGTTTCGACGCCGAGCGCATTTCCGCCTCTTCCGTTTCGCTCCTGCGCCTGCCGGAGCCGAAGGCGGATGCCGAACCCTCCGACACGCCGTTCACGCTGCCCGTGGAAGTGCATGTCGGCGCGCTCGACGTGCCAGAACTCTTCGTCTCCGGCGTGGTGGCCGGCCGCGACCAGCGCCTCGTCGTCGCCGGCAGCGGGGATGCGACGGCCGAAAGCGTCGCGATAAAGCTTTCCGCCTCGGAAAAGGCGCGACCCGATGCGCGCGTCGCCGCCGATATCGCCTTCGACCCGGCCGGCAACGAGCTTCGCCTCGAGGCGGACGTCGCCGAGCCGAAGGGTGGGCTGCTGGCGGCGCTGCTCAAGCTGCCGAACGATCCCGCCGTCGCGATCCGGCTGACGGGCGACGGTCCGCTTTCCGAATGGACGGGCCGGCTGTCCGCCGCGCTCGACGGTACGGAGATGCTGCGGGTCGACGGGCGTCACGACCTTTCGGAAAGCGGTCTGCACACGATCGCCCTCAATGGCGGCGGCACGTTCGATGCGCTGATGCCGCCGCAGTTTCGCCCGCTCTTTACCGGCGAGACGGGCATCGACGTTGTCGCCGCCTTCGACGGTTCGGACATGCTGCGCGTCGAGAAGGGCTCGATCTCGACGGGCGCCATGACGCTCACCGCCTCGGGCACCGTCAGCGCCAAGGGTGCCAACGATCTCGACGTCAGGCTTTCCGGCAGGGACGGGCCGATCGATTTCCGCTGGCCGCTTGCCGAGGGCGATGCGCGCGTGCTGATCGAAGGCGCCGACCTGTCGCTGACCGGCGAGGCGACCGCGGCGGCACTCGAGGCCGATGCCACCGTCGTTTCTGCCGAACTGCCGGCCGGCCGGGTGGAGAACATCCGCCTGACGGCAAGAAGCGAAGCGTTCAACGTCGCCAGCCAGTCCGGCCGCATCGATGCCATCATCGAAACCGGCATGACCGCCTTTGCCAGCGCCGATATCGACCGCATGGTGAAAGGACCGGCAAAGCTGGTGGCGACGCTCACCGTCTCGCCCGACGAGATCGCCTTCGATCCCGCGACGATCGAAAGCGCCAGTATCGGCGGCACGCTGTCGGGCCGATATGGGTTGAAGAGCCGTGAGGCCGATGTCGCATTCCGGCTCTTCGCGCTGCCGGCCGTGCTGCCGCCGGCGCTGGCCGGCAAGTTCGACACGACGATTGCGATGGAGGGACGGGTCGAGCTTGCGGGCGACGGCGCCGTTCAGGTTTCCGGGCTTCAGGTCAAGTCCGGTACGCTGGAGACGGCGGGTACGGTCTCGCTCGGCAACGGTGCGCTCGACGCCGCGCTGACCGGCAAGGTGCTGGACCTCGGCAAGCTGCTCGCCGATGCGGCGGGCGAAGCGGCCTTCGAGCTTTCCGCCACCGGTCCCGTTGCGGGGCTCGATGTGTCCGCCAAGGTCACGTCGAGCGGGGCAACCCTTTCCGGCCGCACGCTCAGCGACCTCGTCGTGACGCTCACCGGCAAGGCCGTCGCCGACAGCCCCTCCGGCGAGTTGACGGCGACCGGCGCGCTCGACGGCCAGCCGATCAATGTGCGCTCCAGCATCACCTCCGAGGGCGGACGCATCTCCGTGCCGGTCTTGGAGGCGGAAATCGGCCCCAACACGCTGAAGGGTTCGCTCGCCCTGGCAGAGAACTTCATGCCGGACGGCACGATCCGCTTCGACTTTCCCGATCTCGGTCTGCTCGCCGCCATGGCGGGCCAGAAGGCGGCCGGCGATCTTTCCGGCCAGGTGGAAATCGCCACCGGCAACGGTCGGACGTCGGCGACCGTCCAGGCGTCCGGCTCCGCGATCCGGCGCGATACGCTGAGCATCACCGGGCCGGCGGTCGATCTCACCATCGCCGATCTTTCCACCGCGGCGATCACCGGCACGGTGCGCGCCGAGAAGGTCGCCTCGGGCGAGAACCGGCTCGAAACGCTGAAGCTCGATTTCTCGCGCGAGGGGCAGGCGACCAATTTCGACCTGACCGGTCGCCTCGACGGGGCGCCGCTCCTGACGAAGGGCCAGGTCATCCAGCGCGACGGGGGGCTGGATGTCGCGTTGCAGGCCTTCGAGGCCGCGCCGCGGCGCATCGCCCTGAAGCTGGCCAAGCCGACGACGATCGGCGTCACCGGCGGTGTCGCGGCGCTGGACGGGCTGACGATCCAGGCCGGCCGCGGCTCCGTCGCGGTCTCCGGCCGGGCGGGCGAGTCGCTCGACCTTTCCGTCCGCCTCACGGCGCTGCCGGCCGCGCTCGTCAACAATTTCGCCGCCGGGCTCGATGCGGAAGGCACGATCGGCGGCACGGTCACGGTGAAGGGTCGTGCGGCGGCGCCCGTCGTCAATTATGCGCTGGACTGGGACGGCGCGGTGACGAGCCAGACCCGCGGCGCGGGCATCGGCGCGCTCTCCATCAATGCCAAGGGAGAATTCGCGAACAACCGGGTGCGGCTCGATACGGTGCTTTCGGGCGCCGGCGGCCTGTCCTTCCGCGGTGGCGGCACGGTCGGCATCGGCGGGGCGACGCCGCTCGGGCTCACGTTCAAGGGCACGGTGCCGTTCGGCCTCCTACAGGGTCAGCTTTCCGCCCAGGGCTTCGTGCTGACCGGCAATGCCGCTGTCGATGTCTCCATCGGCGGCACGGCGGCGGCGCCCTCGATCACCGGCAGCATCACCGCCGGCGGCGCGCGGCTCGTCGACGTGCGCCGCAACCTCGCGGTGGAGAACCTGACGATCCGCGTCACCATGGACGGGCGTCAGGCGGTGATCGAGACGGTTTCCGGCAAGCTCGCCAGCGGCGGCCAGCTTTCCGCGAGCGGGCGCGTCGGCATCGATCCGGCGAGCGGCTTTCCGGTGGACGTCGCCATCAAGCTCGGCGACATCACCTATGTCGACGGCACGCTGGTGACGGCGAACGTGACGGGCGACCTGACGCTGAAGGGGCCGGTAGCGGGGCTTTCGCTCGGCGGCAAGGTACGCATCAACAAGGCGAACGTCACCATTCCGCAGAAACTGCCGGCCTCGCTCTCCGAGATCGACATCAAGCACCGCAACGCACCGGCCGACGTCAAGCGCATGACGTCGGACGTGCAGCGCGAGCAGGGCGGTGGCGGCGCCTCGCGCGGCATCGCGCTCGACCTCACTATCGAGGCACCCGGCCAACTCTTCGTGCGCGGCCGCGGCATCAATGCCGAACTCGGCGGCAGCCTGAAGATCAGCGGCACCTCCGCCTCGCCGGTCGTGTCCGGCGGCTTCGAGCTGGAGCGCGGGCGCATGGAGATCCTGACGCGCCGGCTGGACTTCACCAGCGCCCATATCGGTTTTGCCGGCGGTCTCGTGCCGACGGTCAATCTGGTGGCCGCCAGCACGGCCGGCTCGACGGAAATCACCGTGACGGTGGCGGGCCTTGCCAACAACCCGACGGTCACCTTCGCTTCCTCGCCCTCGCTGCCGCAGGACGAGATCCTGGCGCAACTCATCTTCAACCGTTCCATGTCGAACCTCTCGGCGGTGCAGATCGCCCAGCTCGCCTCCGCCGCCAGCCAGCTTGCCGGCGGCAGCTCCACCGGCCTGCTCGACAGCCTGCGCAGCAAGCTCGGCGTCGACGATCTCGATATCACGACGGATGCGGAAGGCCGCGCGGCGGTCTCGGCGGGGAAATATCTCAACGAGCGGACCTATATCGAGCTGAAGCAGGACCCGGAGACGAACGGCGCCAAGGCCGTCATCAACCTCGATGTCGGTCGCGGCCTGAAGCTGCGTGGCGAGGCCGGCAGCGGCGGCAGCGCCGGGGCGGGCATCTTCTACGAGAAGGAATATTGAGGGGATCGCCGGAACCGTCGGCGACCCCGGACCACGCGAGGCTGTGCCGCGCGTGAGCCCTTTTTCCCTCCCGGCGCGATAAACCGGAGCATGTTTGAAAGATTTTAACCAGGACGTGCATAGGATCGGGGCACGAAGCAGATGAAACTGGAAAGATCCCGATGACCTCCATCAAGACGGCCGGCTTTGCCGGCGACACGCTCGAAATCATCGCATTCCGCCTGCATGAGCAGGAATTCTGCGTGAAGACGACCACGATCCGCGAAATCCGCGGCTGGGCGCCGTCCACGCCGATCCCGCATTCGCCGCCCGACGTCATCGGCGTGATGAACCTGCGCGGCACGGTGATCCCGATCATCGATCTTGCCCACAAGCTCGGCATGAAGAGCACCGAGGCGAACGAGCGCAGCGCCATCGTGGTCGCCGAAGTGCACAGCATGGTCGTCGGCCTCGTCGTCGACCGCGTCTCCGACATCCTCACCATCCGCAGCGAGCAGATCCAGCCGGTGCCGGAGGTGACGACCTCCTTCGACAAGGCCTATGCGGAAGGCATCATCGCCCATGAGAACGGCATGATCTGCTTCCTCAACCTGGCGCGCATGTTCAAGGAGCGCGACATGGAAGACATGGCGGCCTGATCGGCCCGATATATCGCTGCGAAACAGGGACCGCCGTGCGATTGTACGGCGGTTTTTTCGTGCCGGATTTTTGCACAACCCTTGCTTTAATTTGTTGATTCTAACGGCTGTCTCGGTTTACGTAACGTGAGCAGTATATCTGAATTACATGTATAACCTATTGTTATTTAAAGAGTATAAAATTTCGCCATTTTGCTTTCATCAGTTGTTAAGCTTGCAATGCCAGTTTTGATTGTAGACGCGTCTCTCGTCGCTCCGGCATGAAGCCTCCCGCGAAGATGTATTCATCATTGCCAGTCCACGGCGCCGAGGCGCCGGGCCCGGGCGTCAACACGACGACGGCCACCGCCCGCACGACCCCGGGCAAGCCGTGGTCATCGCACAGAGGGACAGGTCATGTTTTCATTCGCAAAATCCATGGATGCAGGCCATATCTTCGACGCGCTGTCGCGTTCGCAGGCCGTGATCCAGTTCGATCTCACCGGCACCATCCTCACCGCCAACGAGAATTTCTGCCGGGTGCTTGGCTATGAACTGAAGGACATCGTCGGCAAGCATCACCGCATGTTCTGCGATGGCGCCTTCACGGCCAGCGAGGAGTACCGCCAGTTCTGGGCGCGCCTGGCGCGGGGGGAATACGATTCGAACAGCTACAAGCGCCTGCGCAAGGACGGTGGCGAAGTCTGGATCCAGGCCACCTACAATCCGGTTTTCCGTGGCGGCAAGCCCTACAAGGTGGTTAAGTTCGCCACGGATATCACCGAGGCGAAGAAGCGGGCGGCGGAGGATGCCAGCAAGCTCGAGGCCATCTCCCGCTCGCAGGCTGTGATCGAGTTCACGCCGACCGGCGAGATCCTGACCGCCAACGAGAATTTCTGCGCGGCGCTCGGCTACGAGCTCTCCGAGATCCGCGGCAAGCACCACCGCGTGTTCTGCGATCCTGCCTATATCCAGACCGCGGCTTATGCGGATTTCTGGAAAAGCCTTGCCGAAGGCCGCTTCATTTCCAACGAATTCGTGCGCTACGGCAAGGGCGGGCGCGAGATCTGGATCCAGGCGGCCTACAATCCCATCCTCGACCTTTCCGGCCGGGTCTACAAGGTGGTCAAGTTCGCGACTGACGTGACCGAGCGCATGTCGGCGATCAATGCGCTCGGCGCGGGGCTGAAGGCCCTGGCCGGCGGCGACCTGACCCAGAACCTCGCCATTCCCTTCGTGCCGTCGATGGAGACGGTGCGCAAGGACTTCAACGAGGCGGTGGCCGGCCTGCACGAGGCGATGCGTACGGTCGAGACCAATGCCAATGCGATCGCTTCCGGTGCGCAGGAGATCCGCTCGGCGGCGGACGACCTGGCCAAGCGCACCGAGCAGCAGGCCGCCTCCGTGGAGGAGACCGCGGCTGCCCTGGACGAAATCACCACCACGGTGGCCGATTCGAGCCGCCGCGCCGACGAGGCGGGCACGCTTGTCAGCAAGACCCGGTCGGGTGCGGAGAAATCCGGAGAGGTCGTCAAGAAGGCGATCGATGCAATGGGGCAGATCGAGCAGTCCTCGCGTGAAATCTCCAACATCATCGGTGTCATCGACGACATCGCCTTCCAGACCAACCTCCTGGCGCTGAATGCCGGTGTCGAGGCGGCGCGCGCCGGCGAGGCGGGCAAGGGCTTTGCGGTCGTGGCGCAGGAGGTGCGGGAACTGGCGCAGCGTTCGGCCAGCGCCGCCAAGGATATCAAGGCGCTGATCACCACATCCGGCGAACAGGTCAAGAGCGGCGTGGCGCTGGTCGACGAGACCGGCCGGGCGCTTCAGGAAATCCTGAGCCAGGTGCAGGACGTGCATACCAACGTGGCGGCGATCGTCGAGGCCTCGCGCGAGCAATCGACCGGGCTGCGCGAGATCAACCAGTCGGTCAATGCCATGGACCAGGCGACGCAGCAGAATGCGGCCATGGTGGAGGAGAGCACCGCGGCAAGCCACGCCATGGCGCGCGAGGCGGATGCGCTGCATGCGCTCATACGCAGGTTCCAGCTTGCAGGCGGCGCAGCCAGGCCTGCCCAGCGGACGCCGGCGCCGGCACCCGTGTCGCAGCTTCATGCGGTGGCGCGAACATTGCGGGCGCCGCGAGGCTCCTCGGCGCAGCCGGCGGAGAGCTGGGAAGAGTTCTGAGCCTGCTTCAACATGGGAAACGGCCGGCATCGCTGCCGGCCGTTCGTATTCGGGGGGCGGTCAGGGCGCCGGGGGCGCGCTCGGCCGGGCCGCGGGCGGGATTTCGGCCGGCGGCGGCCGGTGGATCATCGGCACCGCCTCGAGGACGAGAGGATCGAGACCCGCTCCGCCGTGGTTGTCGACGATGTCGAAGAACTGCCGGCGCATGCGCGGTTCCCAGAACTTGTTGATGTGGGTCGCCACGCCGCTCGCCGCCCCGCTCTTCGGCTGCGAGTGAAAGAAGGTGGCGATCTGGTTTGCCATCCTGACGAGCTTGTTGCCTTCCGACATTCCTGTCTCCTAACCGTTGCCGATCCGGCGTTCCGTGGCGGACACGATGCGCTCCGCGCCGGTGAAAATCTCGAATTCCTCGCCGCGTACCAGCGCGATCAGCGTCATGCCGGCCTCCTCTGCGGTGCGGATGGCAAGTGCTGTCGGCGCTGAAATGGCGATGATGAAGGGACTGCCGATGATCGCCGTCTTCTGCACCATCTCGACGGAAACGCGGCTCGTCACGACGACGGCGCCGGCGTTGCCCGCATGTCCCGCCCGCCGCGCGGCGCCGACGAGCTTGTCGAGCGCATTGTGCCGGCCGACATCCTCCCGCACGGCGATGAGGCCCTGGCCCGGAACATAGAAGCCGGCGCCGTGCACGGCGCGCGTCACCCTGTGCAGCGGCTGCTGGCCGTTCAGCAGGCGCACCGATTCCACCACGTCGTCTGCAGCGAGCGTGAGCGAGGATGCGCGCACCGAAGGCGTCACCCGCACGGCCTGCTCGATCGATTCGATGCCGCACAGGCCGCAGCCGACCGGGCCGGCCATGTGGCGGCGGCGGGCGGTCAGCGCGTCGTTCTGCGCGTCCATCAGCCGGATCTGCACGTCGATGCCCTTGTCCTCGGCAAGGACCTCGATGGCCTCGATCTCGCCGGGCCCGGTGACGATGCCTTCCGTCAGGCTGAAGCCGACCGCGAAATCCTCGAGGTCGGCGGGCGTCGCCATCATCACCGCATGGGTGGAGCCGGCATAGGAAAAGGCGACCGGGGTTTCCTCCGGTACGAAGCGCTCACCCTCCGCCAGTCGCCCGTTGCGGCGGGCGATCTCGGCGACCTTGGTCGTGGTGGAAAAATCCGGCACGCCTCTATCCTACCTATTCCGCCGCCTCCAGCTTGCCCGTGATCCGGCGCGAACGGCGGGCCAGTTCGTCATATTCGACCTGCCAGTCGGACGGACCGTTCGACGGGGTGATCTGCACGGCGGTCACCTTATACTCCGGGCAGTTCGTCGCCCAGTCGGAGAAATCGGTGGTGATGACGTTGGCCTGCGTCGTCGGGTGGTGGAAGGTCGTGTAGACGACGCCTGGCGCGACGCGGTCGGTAACGAGGGCGCGCAGCGTCGTCTCGCCGGCGCGGCTGGCAAGGCGCACCCAGTCGCCGTCGCGGATGCCGCGGTTCTCCGCGTCGTGCGGGTGGATTTCCAGCCTGTCCTCCGCGTGCCAGGCGACATTGCCCGTGCGCCGCGTCTGGGCGCCGACATTGTACTGGCTGAGGATGCGGCCGGTGGTCAAGAGCAGCGGGAAGCGTGGACCGGTCTTCTCGTCCGTCGCGACATATTCCGTGCGGATGAACTTGCCCTTGCCGCGCACGAAGCCGTTGACGTGCATGATCGGCGAACCCTGCGGATTCTTCTCGTTGCAGGGCCATTGCACCGAGCCGTTCTTCTCCAGGTAATCGTAGGAGACGAGGGCGAAGCTCGGCGTCGTCGCGGCGATCTCGTCCATGATTTCGGAGGGGTGGCTGTAGTTCCAGCCAAGGCCCATGGCCCTCGCGAGGTTCTGGGTGACCTCCCAGTCCGCATAGCCGTTCTTCGGCGTCATCACCCGGCGCACGCGGTTGATGCGGCGCTCGGCATTGGTGAAGGTGCCATCCTTCTCGAGGAAGGTCGAACCCGGCAGGAAGACATGGGCGTAGTTCGCCGTCTCGTTGAGGAACAGGTCCTGCACGACGACGCATTCCATGGCGGCAAGGCCGGCCGAGACGTGCTTGGTGTCCGGGTCGGACTGGAGGATGTCCTCGCCCTGGATGTAGAGGCCCTTGAACGTGCCTTCGACGGCGGCATCCAGCATGTTGGGAATGCGCAGGCCCGGCTCGTTGTTGAGCGTTACGCCCCAAAGCTTCTCGAAGATCTCGCGCGTCGCATCGTCCGAGATGTGGCGGTAGCCCGGCAGTTCATGCGGGAAGGAGCCCATGTCGCACGAGCCCTGCACGTTGTTCTGGCCGCGCAGCGGGTTCACGCCGACGCCCTCGCGGCCGATATTGCCGGTCGCCATGGCGAGGTTGGCGATCGCGATGACGGTCGTCGAGCCCTGGCTGTGTTCGGTGACGCCGAGGCCGTAATAGATCGAGCCGTTTCCGCCGGTGGCGAAGAGGCGCGCGGCGGCGCGCAGCGTTTCCGCCGGCACGCCGGTCAGCGCTTCGGTTGCCTCGGGGCTGTGGCGCGGCTCGGCGACGAAGGCGGCCCAGTCCTCGAATTCCGACCAGTCGCAGCGCTCGCGGATGAATTTTTCGTCATGGAGCCCCTCCGTGACGATGACATGGGCGAGCGCCGTGACGACGACGACGTTCGTGCCGGGCTTCAGCGGCAGGTGATGGGAGGCCTTGATGTGCGGCGAGGAGACGAGTTCGATGCGGCGCGGATCGATGACGATCAGCTTGGCGCCCTGGCGCAGGCGCTTCTTCAGGCGCGAGGCGAAGACCGGATGGCCGTCCGTCGGGTTGGCGCCAATGACGATGACGACGTCGGTATGCTCGACGCTGTCGAAATTCTGCGTGCCGGCCGAGGTGCCGAAGGTCTGGCCGAGGCCGTAGCCGGTCGGCGAATGGCAGACGCGCGCGCAGGTATCGACATTGTTGTTGCCGAAGCCGGCGCGGATCAGCTTCTGGACGAGGAAGGTCTCCTCGTTGGTGCAGCGCGAGGAGGTGATGCCGCCGACCGAATCACGGCCGTACTGGTACTGGATGCGGCGGAACTCGGCGGCGACATGGGCATAGGCCTCCTCCCAGGTCACCTCGCGCCACGGGTCCGAGATCTTCTCGCGGATCATCGGGTTGAGGATACGGTCCTTGTGTGTGGAATAGCCGTAGGCGAAGCGGCCCTTGACGCAGGAATGGCCGCGGTTCGCCTGGCCGTCCTTCCAGGGCACCATGCGCACCAGTTCCTCGCCGCGCATCTCCGCCTTGAAGGAGCAGCCGACGCCGCAATAGGCGCAGGTCGTGACGACGGAATGTTCCGGCTGGCCGATCTCGATGACGGATTTCTCGGTCAGCGTCGCCGTCGGGCAGGCCTGCACGCAGGCGCCGCAGGAGACGCATTCGGATTCGAGGAAATGCTCGTGCATGCCGGGCGAGACGCGGCTGTCGAAGCCGCGGCCCTCGATCGTTAGCGCGAAGGTGCCCTGCACCTCCTCGCAAGCCCGCACGCAGCGCGAGCAGACGATACATTTCGACGGATCGTAGGTGAAATAGGGGTTGGATTCGTCCTTCGGCATCCAGCGGGCATTGGCCTCGCCGTTGCTGCGCGCCTTGACGTGGTTGTCGCCCTCGTAGCCGTAGCGCACGTCGCGCAGGCCGACGGCCCCGGCCATGTCCTGCAATTCGCAATCGCCGTTCGCCGCGCAGGTGAGACAGTCGAGCGGGTGATCGGAGATGTAGAGCTCCATCACGCCCTTGCGGATGTCCTTCAACCGGCCCGTCTGTGTGTGGACAACGAGGCCGGGCGCCACCGGCGTGGTGCAGGAGGCGGGCGTTCCGTTGCGGCCCTCGATCTCGACGAGACAGAGGCGGCAGGAACCGAAGGCATCCACCATGTCGGTGGCGCAGAGTTTCGGCACCTTTATGCCGGCCTCCATCGAGGCACGCATGATGGAAGTGCCCTCGGGAACGGTGATCTCGTTCCCGTCGATGGTGAGCGTCACCATCTTTTCTGCGCGGGAGGCGGGGGTGCCGAAGTCGATTTCAGAAACGAGGGACATGGGCTTACTCCGCTGCTTCGGCGATCGGCGCCGGCGAGAAATCTTCCGGGAAGTGCGTCATGGCGCTCATGACGGGATAGGGCGTGAAACCGCCGAGCGCACAGAGCGAACCGAACTTCATGGTGTTGCAGAGGTCGGCGAGCAGTTCGCGGTTCTTCTCCGGCTCGATGCCTCTTGCGATCTTGTCGGCGGTCTCGACGCCGCGCGTCGAGCCGATGCGGCAGGGTGTGCACTTGCCGCAGCTTTCGACAGCGCAGAATTCCATGGCGAAGCGGGCCTGCTTCAGCATGTCGACCGTATCATCGAAGACGGTGATGCCGGCATGGCCGATGAGGCCGTCCTTCGCGGCGAAGGCCTCGTAGTCGAAGGGCGTGTCGAACAGCGCGCGCGGGAAATAGGCGCCGAGCGGGCCGCCGACCTGTACGGCGCGGACCGGCCGGCCGGAGGCGGTGCCGCCGCCGATGCCATCGACGATCTCGCCGAGCGTCAGGCCAAAGGCGGTCTCATAGAGCCCGCCATGCTTTACGTTGCCGGCGATCTGGATCGGGATGGTGCCGCGCGAGCGGCCCATGCCGAAATCGCGGTAATAGGCCGCGCCCTTGTCCATCACGACCGGCACGGAGGCGAGCGAGATGACGTTGTTGACCACGGTGGGACAGCCCAGGAAACCCTGCAGGGCCGGTAGCGGCGGCTTGGCGCGCACGATGCCGCGCTTGCCTTCAAGGCTGTTGAGCAGCGCCGTCTCCTCGCCGCAGACATAGGCGCCTGCGCCGACGCGGATCTCCATGTCGAACGCCTTGCCCGAGCCGAGCACGGACGGGCCGAGCACGCCGGCGGCGCGCGCAACGGCGACGGCCTCGTTCATCACGGCAATGGCGTGCGGATATTCGGAGCGGGTGTAGACATAGCCCTTGGTGGCGCCGGTGGCGAGGCCTGCGATCGCCATGCCCTCGATCAGCACGAAGGGATCGCCCTCCATGATCATGCGGTCGGCGAAGGTGCCGCTGTCGCCCTCGTCGGCGTTGCAGACGATGTATTTCCGGTCGCCCGGCGCATCGAGAACGGTCTTCCACTTGATGCCCGTCGGGAAGCCCGCGCCGCCGCGGCCGCGCAGGCCGCTGTCGGTGACTTCCTTGACGACGTCGGCCGGCGCCATCGCGATGGCCTTTTCGAGGCCTCGCAGGCCGCCATGGGACTTGTAGTCCTGAAGCGAGACGGGATCGATGACGCCGCAGCGGGCGAAGGTGAGGCGGGTCTGGTTCTTCAGGAACGGAATGTCTTCCGTCCCGCCAAGACAGAGCGGGTGGGCCTTGCCGTCCAGCAGGCCGGCATCGAGCAGCGCAGGCACGTCGGCGGGCTTGACGGGGCCGTAGGCGATACGGCCTTCTGCCGTCTCGACCTCGACCAGCGGCTCCAGCCAGTGCATGCCGCGCGAGCCGTTGCGCACGATCGCGATGTCGAGGCCGCGTGCCTCCGCCTCGCGCGAGAAGGTTTTGGCGACGCGGTCGGCGCCAAGCGCCAGCGCCGCGGCATCACGGGGAACATAGATGCGAACGGTCATCGGCGTGCCTCCGCGACGAGTTCCTTCGCCAGATCCGTATCGACCCGTCCATGCACCTCGCCATCGAGCATCGCGGCGGGTGCGCAGGAACAGAGCCCGAGACAGTAGACGGGTTCGAGCGTGACGGCGCCGTCCAGCGTCGTCTGGTGGAAATCGATGCCGAGCAGCGCCTTGACGCGCTCGGCCAGCTCGTCCCCGCCCATCGACTGACAGGCCTCGGCGCGGCAGAGCTTCAGCACATGCCGCCCGGTCGGATGGTCGCGATAGTCGTGATAGAAGGTGACGACGCCATGCACCTCGGCGCGCGACAGGTTGAGCTCGCGGGCGATCACCGGCAGGCTTTCCTGCGGGACAAAGCCGAACTCCGCCTGAATTTCATGCAGGATGGGCAGAAGCGGCCCTTCGAGCCCCTTCAATTCGCCGACGATCGCCAGCGTTCTTGCGCCGACATCGCTGTCGGATACGTGCACATTCATGGCCAGGCCTCCCAACCCACACGAATGAACCACAAGGCCGAAAAGGGTCCGTGGCGCCGATGCCTTTGAAACTGCTCGGCGAAAACCGGAACCCCGTCGATCCCTGCGATCATTCTAGCAGCTTCTCAGCCGGGAGACGACGGGTCAATAAAGCAAAGCCGTTGGTCGATAGGAAAATCCTATCAATCAATCCCCTTTTCCGCCAGCACGCGCGCTTCGTGCAGCAGGGCGGAGACGAGAGGGGTGAAGGGTTCGCGATGGGTCGCCACGAGGCCGACCGTGTGGTGCGGCTCGGGTTCGACAAGCGAAACTATACTTATTTCGTCAGGAAATCCGAACGTTTTTGCGACATTTCGCGGCATGATGCTCGCCCAGCGTCCCGTGCGCACATGGGAAAACAGAACGATCATCGAGTTCGCCTCGAGCGAAGGCTCGACCGAAACGCCGGCCTCCGCGAAGTGCCGGTTGATGATGCGGCGATTCTGCATGTCGGCGGTCAATAGGCAAAGCCTAACGCCGCTTGCCTCCCGCCAGGTCACCGTCTTGCGATCGGCAAAGGGCGTGCCGCGGGCGGTGACGAGGCAATAGTGCTCGTGCAGCAGCGGCACGCTGGTGACACGGCCGAGCGGCTCGTTTTCAAGGTAGGTGAGGCCGGCATCGATCTCCAGGTTTTCCAAAAGGCCGAGGATCTTGATCGAGGTCGTCGAGAGGATGGAGAAGGTGACGTCCGGGTGCTTTTCCTGGAAGGGGGCGGTGATGCGCGGCACCATGGCGAGCGTCGTGGGGATGGCGGCAAGGCGGATGTGGCCGGAAAGGCCCTTGCGCGCCGCGCGCATCTCCTCGCGCATGGTACGGGTGTCGCCGACGATGCGGCGCGCCCATTCCAGCACGCGCTGGCCCTCCGGCGTGAGACCCTGGTAGCGCGAGCCGCGCACGACCAGCATCACGCCGAGCTGGTCCTCCAACTGGCGGATCGCCGCCGAGAGCGTCGGCTGCGAGATGCCGAGCTCCTCCGCCGCCCGGGCGAAATGCTTTTCGCGGGCGAGCGCGATGAAATATTCGAGCTTGTCTATCATCGGCAACCGGCCTCCTCGCCCTTGATACAAAAGAACAGTGGCGGCACCAATGCCCCGCGCCCTATATCTGGCATGAATGGATGCGCACGAGGAGGAAGCCATGACGTTCCAGGCATTGTTGGTCGAAAAGGGCGCGGACGGTGTGGTCTCCGCGTCGATCCGGGAACTGGACGAGGCGCGGCTTCCGGACGGCGACGTCACCGTCGCCGTCGAATATTCGACGCTCAACTACAAGGACGGGCTCTGCATCACCGGCAAGGGCGGCCTGGTTCGCACCTTCCCGCATGTGCCGGGCGTCGATTTCGCCGGCACGGTCGAAGCCTCGGACGACCCGCGCTACCGGCCGGGCGACCGGGTGGTGCTGACCGGCTGGCGGGTCGGCGAGGTCTGGTGGGGCGGCTATGCGACGCGGGCAAAGGTCAAGGCCGACTGGCTGGTGCCGCTGCCCGAGGAGCTTTCGACCCGGCAGGCCATGGCGATCGGCACGGCGGGACTCACCGCGATGATGTCCGTCATCGCGCTGGAGGAGGCCGGCCTTTCGCCGCTGAAGGGCGAGGTTCTGGTGACGGGGGCGGCCGGCGGCGTCGGCTCGGTGGCGGTCGCGCTCCTGGCGCGGCTCGGCTATTCGGTCGCCGCGGTGACGGGGCGGCCGGAAACGGCGGGCTACCTGAAGGATCTCGGCGCCGAAACCATCGTGGACCGCGGCGAACTGGCGGAGGCGAGCAGCAAGCCGCTCGAATCGGAGCGCTGGGCCGGCGCCATCGATGCGGTCGGCGGCGATATGCTGGCGCGGGTGCTCAAGCAGATGAAATATGACGGTGCGGTCGCCGCCGTCGGCCTTGCCGCCGGGGCCGCGGTGCCGTCTTTCACCGTCATCCCGTTCCTCCTGCGCGGCGTCAGCCTGCTCGGCATCGATTCGGTGATGCGGCCCTACGACCAGCGCGTCGATGCCTGGAACCGCATCGCCGCCGACCTGCCGATGGACAAGCTGGAGGCGATGGCGGTGGAGCACCGGCTGTCCGACCTGCCGAACCTCGCCGGCCGGATCCTCGAGGGCAAGGTCAAGGGCCGCGTCGTCATCGACGTCAACGCCTGACCGGGGCGGGCTCAGCAGATGAGCTGGCCGCCGTTCACCTCCAGCACCTGGCCGGTGATGTAGCCGGAAAGCGCCTTCGAGGCGAGGAAGAGATAGGCGGGGGCGCAGTCCTCCGCCGTGCCGAGCCGCTGCAGCGGGATCGTCTTGCGCGTCGCCTCCAGCTTTTCGGCCGACGAGTAGCGCGAATGGAAATCGGTGGTGATCGTGCCCGGCGAGACGCAGTTGACGCGGATGCCGTCGGGTGCAAGCTCGCGCGCCAGGCCCTTGGAATAGGTCGAGACGAAGGCCTTGGTGGCCGAATAGATCGCCGAACCCGGGCTGCCCCCGGTCAGCGCCGAGATCGAGACCGTGTTGACGATGGCGGCGCCGGGTGCCCGGCGCAGCGCGGGCAGCAGCGCGCGCGTCACCTCGACGACGGAGGTCTGGTTGAGGCGCACGACCGTCTCGTACTGCTCGTCCGTCAGTTCGGCGGCCGGGAAGCGGCCGACCATCGTGCCGGCATTGTTGATCAGCACGTCGACATGCGGGAAGAGGCTGTCCACCCGCTGCAGGATCGCCCCGATGCCGCCTTCGACGAGGAAGTCGGAATGGACGATATGGGCGCGCGCCTCGGCGACGGCGTTTTCCAGGAAATCGGGCAAGGGGCCGGAAGGCGCCCGCCCGCCATGCAGCAGCACATGGGCGCCGCAATCGAGGAACTGCCGGGCGATTTCCAGGCCGATGCCGCGCCCCGCGCCCGTCACGACGACGTTGGCGCCCTTGAACAAGGCTGGATGAAACATGCGCTTTCCTCCCGATGCTGGCCGCGACCTGCTCTCGCCCAGTATCACAAAAAGCGGGGCGCTCTCCAAGAAGGCACGGCGGATCAATTGATGTGCTTTCGTTTTTGCATATTATGAAAACAAACGAAAGCAATGGAGGAGCCGATGTTTCTGACAGGTCGCCAGGCGGAGATCCTCGATCTCGCCAAGGCCGAGGGCCGTGTGCTCGTGGAGGACCTTGCGGCGCGCTTCTCCGTGACGCCGCAGACCATCCGCAAGGATCTCAACGATCTCTGCGACAACAAGGTCCTGACGCGCATCCATGGCGGGGCGCTGTTCCCGAGCGGCAACGAGAATGTGAAATACGAGGCGCGCCGCTCGATCGCCGCGCCGGAAAAGCAGGCGATCGGCCGCGCCGCCGCCGCCATGATCCCGGACAATTCCTCGCTCTTCATCAATATCGGCACGACGACGGAGGCCGTGGGCGAAGCGCTGCTCGAGCACAAGGAATTGATGGTCATCACCAATAACATCAACGTCGCCAACCGCTTGCGCGTCTATCCCTCGATCGAGGTGGTGATTGCAGGCGGCGTCGTGCGCGGCGCGGACGGCGGTATCGTCGGCGAGGCGGCCGTCGATTTCATCCGCCAGTTCAAGGTGGATTACGCAGTGATCGGCGTTTCCGCCATCGACGAGGACGGCGCGCTGCTCGATTTCGACTATCGCGAGGTGAAGGTGGCGCAGGCGATCATCGCCAATGCGCGCCATGTCATCCTGGTTTCGGATTCCACGAAATTCGAAAGGACCGCGCCGGTGCGCATCGGCCACCTTTCGCAGGTCCACACCTTCATCACCGACGCCTGTCCTTTCGAGGGCATTCGCAGCATTTGCCAGGAGCATGACGTGCGTCTGATGGAGACCTCTTCTCCCGAGTGAAAGGGGAGAATGAAGCTTCCATGCGCATTCGTTTGACATTCGAAATGTTTTCGTTTTAACTCCACTGGCTTTCGCAACTGCGCAAATTTGTGCGATGCGAAATGGGAGGGGACTTTGAACGGCGACGTGATCCGCGATATTTTCGTCATCGGTGGCGGCATCAACGGCTGCGGCATCGCGCGCGATGCGGCAGGCCGGGGATATTCGGTTGTGCTCGCCGAGATGAAGGACTTTGCGTCGGGCACGTCCTCGGCTTCCACCAAGCTCATCCATGGCGGCCTGCGTTACCTCGAGCATTACGAATTCCGCCTGGTGCGCGAGGCGCTGATGGAGCGCGAAGTGCTGTGGGCCATGGCGCCGCACGTCATCTGGCCAATGCGCTTCGTACTGCCCTTCCAGAAGGGCGGCCTGCGTCCGGCCTGGCTCATCCGCCTCGGCCTGTTCCTCTACGACTATATCGGCGGCCGGAAGCTGCTGCCGGCGACGGCGACGCTCGATCTCGCCCGCGATCCGGCCGGCGGGCCGCTGAAGAAGCTCTTTCGCAAGGCCTTCGAATATTCCGACGGCTGGGTGGACGATGCGCGCCTCGTCGTCCTGAACGCGCGCGACGCTGCCGATCGCGGCGCGGATATCCGCACCGGCACGAAGGTCGTCAATGCGCGCCGTGAAAACGGCCACTGGACCGTCGAGACCGAGAATGTCGAGACGGGCGCGCGCGAGAATTTCCGGGCGCGCATGCTGGTCAATGCGGCGGGTCCCTGGGTGGACAGGGTGCTGTCCTCCACTTTCGGGCGCAACGACGTGCACAATGTCCGCCTCGTGCAGGGCAGCCACATCGTCGTGAAGAAGAAATTCTCCGATCCGCGCGCCTATTTCTTCCAGAACCCGGACGGGCGCATTATGTTCGCCATTCCCTACCAGGAAGAGTTCACGCTGATCGGCACGACCGACCGGGACTATCAGGGTGATCCCCGGGATGTTCGCATAAGCGACGCGGAGATCGATTATCTTTGCGCCTCGGCGAGCGAGTATTTCGCCGAACCCGTCGTGCGGGACGATATCGTCTGGACCTATTCCGGCGTGCGCCCGCTCTTCGACGATGGCGCCAGCAAGGCGCAGGAGGCGACGCGCGACTACGTGCTGAAGGTCGAGGGCGGCGACGGCCAGGCGCCCCTGCTCAACATCTTCGGCGGCAAGCTGACCACCTATCGGCGCCTCGCCGAATCGGCGCTGGAGAAGATCGGGGATGCCATCGGCGCGAAGGGGGATCGCTGGACGGCCGGCTCGCGCCTGCCCGGCGGCGATTTCAAGGTCGACGGGTTCGATGCCGAAGTGAAGGCGCTTTCGGCGCGGTTCGCCTTCCTTGCACCGGCCCATGCCCGCAGGCTCGTGCGGCTCTACGGCACGCGGGCGGCGGCGATGCTGGACGGCGCGACGGGGATAGACGATCTTGGCCGGCACTTCGGCAGCGACCTCCATGAACGCGAGGTGCGCTGGCTGATGAAGGAGGAATGGGCCCGGCACGCCGAGGACGTGCTGTGGCGGCGGACCAAACGCGGATTGCATCTGACGGCCGACGAGGCGGCGTCGTTGGAAGACTACATGGCGGCCGCACGGGCAGGCCCCCACTAGCGACCTTTTCCGGTGGCTGGGAGGAACAACGGAGACAGGAATGCTGGAACTCAGGAACATCGCGAAGGTGGCGGGGGCGGAAACGCACATCCATCCGACCAGCCTCGCGCTCGAGCGCGGCTCGCTCAACGTGCTGCTCGGCCCGACGCTGTCGGGCAAGACCTCGCTGATGCGGCTGATGGCCGGCCTCGACAAGCCGACATCCGGTTCCGTCTGGTTCGACGGCAAGGACGTGACGGGCGTGCGCGTGCAGGATCGCGGCGTGGCCATGGTCTACCAGCAGTTCATCAACTATCCGGCGCTGACCGTCTACGAGAACATCGCCTCGCCGATGCGCATCAAGGGCGCCGACAGCGCGAGCGTCGACCGCGAAGTGCGCAAGGCTGCCGACCTCCTGAAGCTGACGCCCTATCTCGACCGCACGCCGCTGAACCTGTCGGGCGGCCAGCAGCAGCGCACGGCGCTCGCCCGCGCCATCGTCAAGAATGCCAGCCTCGTGCTGCTCGACGAGCCGCTCGCCAACCTCGACTACAAGCTGCGCGAGGAACTGCGCCTCGAACTGCCGAAGATCTTCGCCGCCTCCGGCGCGATCTTCGTCTATGCGACGACGGAACCTTCCGAGGCGCTGCTGCTCGGCGGCAACACGGCGACGCTGTCGCAGGGCCGCATCACGCAGTTCGGCCGCACGATCGACGTCTATCGCCGCCCGAACGATCTCCTGACCGCCCGCACCTTCGCGGACCCGCCGCTCAACACCATGCAGGTGCTGAAGAGCGGCGCGCATTTCGAGGTCGGCGGCAAGCCCGTTCTGCCAGTGCCGGCGCATCTTTCCGCGCTGCCGGACGGTCCCTGCACCATCGCCTTCCATCCGCATCACCTTTCGCTCGCCAGCCAGAATCCGGCGTCCGCCAGCCTTCAGGCGCGCACGGCGATTTCGGAGATCGCGGGTTCGGAGAGCTTCATTCACATCGAGTTCGAGGGCAGCCGCTGGGTCATGCTCTCGCCGGGCATCCACGACATCGAGCCGGACGCGATCATCACCGTCCATGTCGACACGCGCCATCTGATGGCGTTCGGCACGGACGGCAGGGCGATCGCAGAGCCCGCGGCCGCGGCGGCCTGAGGAGGAGACCATGGCACGCATCACCCTCGACCATATCCGCCACGCCTACGGCGAAAAGCCGAAGTCCGAGGCGGACTACGCGCTGAAGGAAGTCCATCACGAGTGGAACGACGGCGGCGCCTATGCGCTGCTCGGCCCCTCGGGCTGCGGCAAGACCACGCTGCTCAACATCATCTCCGGCCTCCTGCAGCCGTCCGAAGGGCGCATCCTGTTCGACGGCAAGGATGTCACCTATCTGTCGACGCAGCAGCGCAACATCGCCCAGGTCTTCCAGTTCCCGGTCATCTACGACACGATGACGGTCTACGACAACCTGGCCTTCCCGCTGCGCAACCGCGGCGTGGCCGAGCCGGAAGTCGACCGCCGCGTGCGCGAGATCCTGGAAATGATCGACCTTGCAGGCTGGGCGAAGAAGACCGCACGCGGCCTCACCGCCGACCAGAAGCAGAAGATTTCGCTCGGGCGCGGCCTCGTGCGCAACGACGTCAACGCGATCCTCTTCGACGAGCCCTTGACCGTCATCGACCCGCACATGAAATGGGTGCTGCGCTCGCAGTTGAAGAAGCTGCACCGCCAGTTCGGCTTCACCATGGTCTATGTCACGCACGACCAGACCGAGGCGCTGACCTTCGCGGACAAGGTGGTCGTCATGTATGACGGCCAGATCGTGCAGATCGGCACGCCGGCCGAACTCTTCGAAAAACCGAGCCACACCTTCGTCGGCTACTTTATCGGCTCGCCGGGCATGAACGTGCTGTCGGCCTCCATCGAAGGCAGCAGCATCAGGGTTGGCGAAACGACGCTCGACCTCGGCTATGCGCCTCAGGTCGCCGCCGGCGCGAAGACGGAACTCGGCATCCGCCCGGAATTCATCTCGCTGTCGCGCGAGGGCATGCCGGTCACGATCGGCAAGGTCGAGGATATCGGCCGGCAGAAGATCGTGCGCGCCGAATTCGCCGGCGGGTCGATCGCCATCGTCGTGCCCGAGGACGGCGAAATCCCGGCAGAACCGCACATGACCTTCGATCCCGCGGCCATCAATATCTACGCCGATAGCTGGCGTGTCGGCAGGGAGGACTGACGATGAACAAGACCTGGAACAACAAGGCCTGGTTCATGGTCCTGCCGGTCCTGCTGCTCGTTGCCTTCTCCGCGGTGATCCCGCTGATGACGGTGGTGAACTATTCGGTGCAGGACACGTTCGGCAACAACCAGTTCTTCTGGAACGGCGTCGGCTGGTTCTCGGACGTCCTGGAATCCGACCGTTTCTGGCAGGCGCTCGGCCGCAACCTGCTGTTCTCCGGCATCATCCTTTCCATCGAGATCCCGCTTGGCATCCTGATCGCGCTCAACATGCCGAAGAAGGGGCTCGGCGTGCCGGTCTGCCTCGTCCTGATGGCGCTGCCGCTGCTCATTCCGTGGAACGTCGTCGGCACGATCTGGCAGGTCTTCGGCCGCGTCGACATCGGCCTGCTCGGTCGCGTGCTGCACACGCTCGGCTTCGACTACAACTATGTGAACGACGTCTTCGACGCCTGGTTGACGCTGATCGTCATGGACGTCTGGCACTGGACGAGCCTCGTCGTGCTGCTGTGCTATGCCGGCCTCGTCTCGATCCCGGAGGCCTATTACCAGGCCGCCAAGATCGACGGCGCTTCGCGCTGGGCCGTGTTCCGCTACATCCAGCTTCCGAAGATGAAGCGCGTGCTGCTTATCGCCTTCCTCTTACGCTTCATGGACAGCTTCATGATCTATACCGAGCCCTTCGTCGTCACCGGCGGCGGCCCCGGCAACTCGACGACGTTCCTGTCCATCGACCTCGTCAAGATGGCGATCGGCCAGTTCGACCTCGGCCCGGCCGCGGCCATGTCGATCATCTACTTCCTGATCATCCTCCTGCTGTCGTGGATCTTCTACACGGTCATGACCAGCAGCGACGAACAGGCGTGAGGGAGGAAACCATGACCGCACAGGCAACCACCGCAAGCGCCGTCCAGCCGGTCAGCGCCAGCAGCGCCGGCTCCAGGCGCAGCCTTTCCTGGCTCGTGCCGACGCTCTACATCGTCTTCCTGATGCTGCCGATCTACTGGCTCGTCAACATGAGCTTCAAGACGAACCAGGAGATCACCGGCGTCTTCTCGCTCTGGCCGCAGTCGCCGACGCTGCGGAACTATGCCGTGATCTTCACCGATCCGGCCTGGTATTCCGGCTATATCAACTCGATCCTCTATGTGGTGCTGAACACGGTCATCTCGGTCTCAGTCGCGCTGCCGGCGGCCTATGCGTTCTCGCGCTACCGCTTCCTCGGCGACAAGCACCTGTTCTTCTGGCTCCTGACCAACCGCATGGCGCCGCCGGCCGTCTTCGCGCTGCCGTTCTTCCAGCTCTATTCGGCCTTCGGCCTGATCGACACGCACATCGCCGTCGCCATCGCGCATTGCCTGTTCAACGTGCCGCTCGCCGTCTGGATTCTCGAAGGCTTCATGTCCGGCGTGCCGAAGGAGATCGACGAGACCGCCTATATCGACGGCTATTCGTTCCCGAAGTTCTTCGCCAAGATCTTCGTGCCGCTGATCGCCTCGGGCATCGGCGTCGCCGCGTTCTTCTGCTTCATGTTCTCCTGGGTCGAACTCCTGATCGCCCGCACGCTGACGACGACGGACGCCAAGCCGATCGCCGCCACGATGACGCGCACGGTCTCGGCCTCGGGCATGGACTGGGGCGTGCTGGCCGCCGCGGGCGTGCTGACCATCATTCCCGGCGCGCTCGTCATCTATTTCGTCCGCAACTACATCGCCAAGGGTTTTGCCCTTGGCCGGGTTTGAAGGGGAGGATCCGATGGCCGCTGTCGCAAACCGCACCAATCGCTGGCCGGTGGCGCTCGCCGCCGTGCTCGTCGCCTATGCCGTCATCGTCGGCCTCCTCGTCGTGGCGGTTCCCGTCAAGGACGGCGCGCGCGACTGGTTCTCCTCGCTCGTCCCGGGCGGCTGGATGGCCTGGTCGTTCCCGACGGCCATGTTCTTCCTGACGATCTTCACGCTGATCGCGCTGATGGCGGTCTGGGAATATGCCCGTCCGGGCGGTTCCCCGCGCGTCGGCATCCTGCGCTTCGAGACGACCCGCGGCGACCGGCTCTTCGTGTCGCTGCTCGGCTCGGCGTTCATTCATCTCGCATGGCTGGGCCTCGTCGGGCCCAACCTGTGGTGGGCTCTTGCCTTGTCCGTGGTCTACGCCATCGGCGTTTTCCGCTTCGTGTGAGGCAAAGGAATGGGGGCCCCGGGGAGAATTTGGGGGCCTTCACGCATGCAATCGCAAAAACCCCAAGGGAGGATCGATATGCGAAAGCAACTTCTGACGACGACGGCAGTCCTGCTGCTGGCGTTCACCGGCTCCGCATTCGCGGACATGGATGCCGCCAAGAAATTCCTCGATGCGGAGATCGGCGACCTGTCGACGCTCGACCGCACCGGCCAGGAAGCGGAAATGCAGTGGTTCATCGATGCCGCGAAGCCCTTCGCCGGCATGGAGATCAAGGTCGTTTCCGAGACGATCACCACGCATGAATACGAATCCAAGGTGCTGGCTCCGGCCTTTACCGCGATTACCGGCATCAAGATCACCCATGACCTGATCGGCGAAGGCGACGTCATCGAGAAGCTCCAGACGCAGATGCAGTCGGGCGAGAACATCTACGACGCCTATGTCAACGATTCGGACCTCATCGGCACCCATTGGCGCTACCAGCAGGCCCGTTCGCTGACCGACTTCATGGCGAACGAAGGCAAGGACGTCACCAACCCGACGCTCGACCTCGACGACTTCATCGGCAAGTCCTTCACGACGGCGCCGGACGGCAAGCTCTACCAGCTGCCCGACCAGCAGTTCGCGAACCTCTACTGGTTCCGCTACGACTGGTTCAACGACGAGAAGAACAAGGCGGACTTCAAGGCGAAGTACGGCTACGACCTCGGCGTCCCGGTCAACTGGTCGGCCTATGAGGACATTGCCGAGTTCTTCACCGGCCGCGAGATCGACGGCAAGAAGGTCTATGGCCACATGGACTACGGCAAGAAGGACCCGTCGCTCGGCTGGCGCTTCACCGATGCGTGGCTCTCGATGGCCGGCAACGGCGACAAGGGCATCCCGAACGGCCTGCCGGTGGACGAATGGGGCATCAAGGTCGACGAGAACTCCCGTCCGGTCGGCTCGTGCGTCGCCCGCGGCGGCGACACCAACGGCCCGGCCTCGGTCTATGCCATCCAGAAGTACCTCGATTGGCTGAAGGCCTATGCACCGGCTGCTGCCGGCGGCATGACCTTCTCCGAATCCGGCCCGGTCCCCTCACAGGGCGAGGTCGCCCAGCAGATGTTCACCTATACGGCGTTCACCGCCGACTTCGTGAAGGAAGGCCTGCCGGTCGTCAACGAGGACGGTACGCCGAAGTGGCGTTTCGCTCCGTCGCCGCACGGCGTCTACTGGAAGGACGGCATGAAGCTGGGCTACCAGGACGTGGGTTCCTGGACGCTCCTGAAGTCGACGCCGGATGACCGCGCCAAGGCCGCCTGGCTCTATGCGCAGTTCGTCGTCTCCAAGACGGTCGACGTCAAGAAGAGCCATGTCGGCCTGACGCTGATCCGCGAATCCTCGATCGCCCATCCGTCCTTCACGGAACGGGCGCCGAAGCTCGGCGGTCTTATTGAGTTCTACCGTTCGCCGGCCCGCGTGCAGTGGTCGCCGACCGGTACGAACATCCCGGACTATCCGAAGCTGGCCCAGCTGTGGTGGCAGGCGATCGGCGATGCGTCCTCGGGTGCCAAGAGCGCGCAGGAAGCCATGGATTCGCTTTGCGCCGAGCAGGAGAAGGTGCTGGAGCGCCTCGAGCGCGCCGGCGTCATGGGCGACATGGGTCCCAAGCTCGCCGAAGAGCACGACCTCGAATACTGGAACAAGGATGCCGTCGCGAAGGGCAACCTTGCGCCGCAGCTCAAGATCGAGAACGAGAAGGAAAAGCCGCTCACCGTCAACTATGACGAACTCGTCAAGAGCTGGCAGAAGTAAGGCGGTCCTCTCGATCCCTCTGGCCGCGGGCGGTTTTCGCCCGCGGTCGTCATTCCCTCGCCCGCGTGCCCCAAGGTGCGCGGGTCTTTTCGTTTCGGGGGATTCCTGCATTGCACAGCGCGGGGTCTTCCGCTAAGAGACCCCGCGGTTTCTCCCGCGCTCGCGCGCGAACTTCGAAAATAGCGGTACACATCCATGGCACGCATCGTGATGAAATTCGGCGGAACGTCCGTCGCTGACCTCGACCGTATCCACAATGTCGCCCGCCATGTGAAACGCGAGGTCGATGCCGGCCACGAGGTCGCCGTCGTCGTGTCCGCCATGTCCGGCAAGACGAACGAACTGGTCGCCTGGGTACAGGGCATGCCGAAGGTGACGGGCGCCAGCTCGCCCTTCTACGACGCGCGCGAATATGACGCGATCGTTGCCTCCGGGGAACTCGTGACCGCCGGCCTTCTTGCCGTTGCACTCCAGTCGATGGGCATCAACGCCCGCTCCTGGCAGGGCTGGCAGATCCCGATCCGCACCGACAACACCCACGGCGCAGCGCGCATCCTCGAGATCGAGGGCGGCGAGATCGTCCGTCGCATGGGCGAAGGCCAGGTGGCCGTCGTCGCCGGCTTCCAGGGGCTCGGCCCGGACAACCGCGTCGCGACGCTCGGCCGCGGCGGTTCCGACACGTCGGCCGTCGCCATCGCCGCCGCCGTCAAGGCGGATCGCTGCGACATCTATACCGACGTCGACGGCGTCTACACGACCGACCCGCGCATCGAGCCGAAGGCCCGGCGCCTGAAGAAGATCGCCTTCGAGGAAATGCTCGAAATGGCCTCGCTCGGCGCCAAGGTGCTGCAGGTGCGCTCGGTCGAGCTTGCCATGGTGCACAAGGTGCGCACCTTCGTCCGCTCGTCTTTCGTGGATCCCGATGCGCCGGGCATGGGCGATCTTCTGAACCCGCCCGGTACGCTGATTTGTGATGAGGATGAGATCGTGGAACAGGAAGTCGTAACCGGCATCGCCTATGCCAAGGATGAAGCGCAGATCTCGCTCCGCCGCGTCGCCGACCGGCCGGGCGTTTCAGCCGCGATCTTCGGCCCGCTGGCCGAAGCCCACATCAATGTCGACATGATCGTCCAGAACATCTCCGAGGACGGCTCCAAGACCGACATGACCTTCACGGTCCCCTCGGGCGACATGGACAAGGCGCTCAAGGTGCTCGAAGGTGCCAAGGAGACGGTCGGCTTCGACGTGATCCAGCACGAAACGGGCCTCGTCAAGGTCTCCGTCATCGGCATCGGCATGCGCAGCCATGCGGGCGTCGCCGCCTCCGCCTTCCGGGCGCTCGCCGAGAAGGGCATCAACATCAAGGCGATCACCACGTCCGAGATCAAGATTTCCATCCTGATCGACGGCGCCTATGCCGAACTCGCCGTTCGGACTTTGCATTCCGTCTACGGTCTCGATAAGAAGTAAGGACCGGCCGACTCGGCGCCGATCCCAGGGATCGCCGGCGTGGCCCGCGCCGGTGGGGTAATGTTATTTTCGGGAGACGCCACGCGATGAGAGACCTCTCCGCGGGTCCGCGCGTTCTTCTCAAGCGGCTGCGCGAACTGATGGCGGAGCCGCTCGAGCCGCAGGAGCGCCTTGACCAGATCGTGCGCCAGATCGCGCAGAACATGGTCGCGGAAGTGTGTTCCGTCTACGTGCTGCGCTCCGATGGCGTCCTCGAACTCTATGCGACCGAAGGTCTCAATCCCGGTGCCGTCCACCTTGCCCAGCTCAAGATGGGCCAGGGCCTCGTCGGCACGATTGCCGCCTCCGCGCGGCCGCTGAACCTGTCCGACGCCCAGTCGCATCCTGCCTTCACGTACCTGCCGGAAACGGGCGAGGAGATCTACCACTCCTTCCTCGGCGTTCCTATCTTGCGCACCGGCAGGGCGCTCGGCGTGCTTGTCGTGCAGAACAGGGCGAGCCGCACCTACCGTGAAGACGAGTTGGAGGCGCTCGAGACGACGGCGATGGTGATTGCGGAAATGGTGGCGACCGGAGAGCTGAAGAAGCTCACCAAGCCCGGCCTCGAGCTGGACCTGTCCCGCCCCGTCGCGATCGAGGGATCGAGCTTCGGCGAGGGCATCGGCCTCGGCTATGTCGTGCTGCACGAGCCGCGCATCGTCGTCACCAACCTCCTGAACGAGGATTCCGAGCATGAGCTCGGCCGGCTTGCCGAAGCGCTCGGCTCGCTGCGCATCTCAATCGACGACATGCTGTCGCGCCGTGAGGTGTCGATGGAGGGGGAGCACCGCGAGGTGCTGGAAACCTATCGCATGTTCGCCCATGACCGCGGCTGGGTGAGGAAGCTCGAAGAGGCGATCCGCAACGGCCTGACCGCGGAGGCGGCGGTCGAGCGGGTGCAGAGCGAGACCAAGGCGCGCATGATCCGCCTGACGGATCCGTATCTGCGCGAGCGCATGCACGATTTCGACGATCTTGCCAATCGCCTGCTGCGCCAGCTTACCGGCTACGGCGCGAAGCTCTCGGCCAGCAGCTTCCCCAACGATGCGATCGTCGTGGCGCGCGCCATGGGCGCGGCGGAGCTGCTCGATTATCCGCGCCAGAACGTGCGCGGCCTCGTTCTGGAGGAAGGCGCCGTCACCAGCCATGTGGTGATCGTCGCGCGCGCCATGGGCATTCCCGTGGTCGGCCAGGCGGCAGGCGCCGTGGCGCTGGCGGAGAACGGCGATCCGATCATCATCGACGGCGACGACGGCCGGGTGCATCTGCGGCCGCTGCCGGACCTCCAGCGCTCCTATGAGGAGAAGGTACGCTTCCGCGCCCGCCGGCAGGAGCAGTATCGCGCGCTGCGCGCCGTCGAGCCGATGACGAAGGACGGCCACGCGATCAATCTCCAGATGAATGCCGGCCTCCTCGTCGACCTGCCGCATCTCAACGAATCCGGCGCATCCGGCATCGGCCTTTTCCGCACCGAACTCCAGTTCATGATCGCCTCGACCATGCCGAAGGCGGAGGAGCAGGAGGCGTTCTATCGCAACGTGCTGAAACAGGCCGGCGGCCGCCCCGTGACCTTCCGCACGCTCGATATCGGCGGCGACAAGGTCGTGCCCTATTTCCGCGCGGCGGAGGAGGAGAACCCGGCGCTCGGCTGGCGGGCCATCCGCCTGTCGCTCGACCGTCCGGGCCTGTTGCGCACCCAGCTTCGCGCCATGCTGCGCGCCGCCGCTGGCGCCGATCTCCGGTTGATGCTGCCGATGGTGACCGAGGTTTCCGAGTTGAAGGAGGTCCGCGATCTCCTCCAGAAGGAGATTCAGCGGCAATCGAAGATCGGCGAGCAGCTGCCCAAGAAGCTGCAGTTCGGCGCCATGCTGGAAGTGCCGGCGCTGCTCTGGCAGCTCGATGAGCTGATGGCGGAGGTCGATTTCGTCTCCGTCGGCTCGAACGATCTCTTCCAGTTCGCCATGGCGGTCGACCGCGGCAATGCCCGCGTCTCCGACCGCTTCGATACGCTCGGCCGGCCGTTCCTGCGCATCCTGCGCGATATCGTCAGGGCCGGAGTTCGCAACGACACGTCGGTGACGCTGTGTGGCGAGATGGCGAGCAAGCCGATCTCCGCCATGGCGCTCATCGGCATCGGCTTCCGCTCGGTCTCGATGTCGCCGGCGGCGATCGGCCCGGTCAAGTCCATGCTGCTGTCGCTCGATGCGGCCAAGCTCGAGGCGGTGCTGACGCCGGCGCTCGACGATACCAGGCCGACGGCCTCGATCCGCCAGATCCTCACCGATTTCGCGGCCGAGCACGGCGTTCCGCTTTGATTGTCTTGACGGGAGTTTGAACGGTGGCGAAGCTTCCCGTTGAAAAGATGCGCGAACTCGAACGCCGTTTCGGCGAGATCGAGGCGCGCATGTCGGCGGGGCCGGATTCGGAGACCTATGTGCGTCTCGCCTCGGAATATTCCGAGCTTCAGCCGGTCGTCGCGAAGATCCGCGAATACCAGAAGGTCAGCGGCGAGATCGCCGACCTCGACGCGCTGCTTGCCGACAAGGCGACCGACCGCGAGATGCGCGATCTTGCGGAAATGGAGCTGCCGGACCTGAAGGAGCGGCTGGAAGGGCTTGAGAAGGAGATGCAGATCCTGCTCCTTCCCAAGGACGCGGCCGACGAGAAGAGCGCGATCCTCGAAATCCGCGCCGGCACGGGTGGCTCGGAAGCCGCGCTTTTCGCCGGCGACCTCTTCCGCATGTATGAACGCTATGCCGCGGCCCATGGCTGGAAGGTGGAGGTGCTCTCCTCCAGTGAGGGCGAGGCGGGCGGCTTCAAGGAAATCATCGCGACGATCACCGGGCGCGGTGTCTTCGCCAAGCTGAAGTTCGAATCGGGTGTGCATCGCGTCCAGCGCGTTCCGGAGACGGAGGCGAGCGGGCGCATCCACACCTCGGCGGCGACTGTCGCCGTGCTGCCGGAAGCCGAAGAGATCGATATCGAGATCCGGCCGGAAGATATCCGCGTCGACACGATGCGTTCCTCGGGCGCCGGCGGCCAGCACGTCAACACGACCGACTCGGCCGTGCGCATCACCCACCTGCCGACCGGCCTCGTCGTGACGAGCTCGGAGAAGTCGCAACACCAGAACCGCGCCAAGGCCATGCAGGTGCTGCGCTCGCGGCTCTACGACATCGAGCGCCAGCGGGCGGAAAGCGAACGCTCCGCCGACCGCAAGAGCCAGGTCGGTTCCGGCGACCGGTCCGAGCGCATCCGCACCTACAATTTCCCGCAAGGTCGCGTCACGGACCACCGCATCAACCTGACGCTCTACAAGCTCGACCGCATGATGGTCGGCGAGATCGACGAGGTGGTCGATGCGCTGGTGGCCGACTATCAGGCCGGCCTTCTCGCACAGCTCGGCGAACAGGGCCGATGAGCGGTGCGACGCTCGCCGAGGCGCTGGCCGCGGCGCGGCGCCGGCTTGCCGGGGCGGGGATCGCTGACGCCGCCGGCGACGCGCGGACCCTGCTCATGGGCCTGTTGGACCTGACGCCGACATCCTTCATAACCGAGGGCGACCGCGCCCTGGGGGAGGCCGAGCGGCAGGCGATCGACGACGCGCTTGCCCGCCGCATTGCGCGCGAGCCGGTCCATCGCATCCTCGGTCGCCGGGCCTTTTCCCGGCTCGACCTGACGCTGTCGCCGCAGACGCTGGAGCCGCGGCCGGACACCGAGGTGCTCGTCGATGCGCTTGTGCCCCATGCGGAGCGGATCGTGCGCGCGACGGGTGGCTGCCGCATCCTCGATCTCGGCACGGGAACGGGTGCGATCTGTCTCGCCTTGCTGGATCTCGTGCCCGGCACGCGCGGGGTTGGCAGCGATCTTTCGGCCGGCGCCCTTGAAACCGCGCGCCGCAATGCCGATATCAATGGTGTCGCCGACCGCTTCGGGACGGTCGAGAGCGACTGGTTTGCAGCCGTGACCGGGGTGTTCGACATCATCGTGTCGAATCCCCCCTATATCGTCCGCTCCGTGGTCGGAACGCTGGACGACGAGGTCCGGCTCCACGATCCGATACTGGCGCTGGATGGCGGGGAAGATGGGCTCGACGCCTATCGCGCCATCGCCGCCGGGGCGGGCGATCATATCAGGGACAACGGCCTGGTGGCTTACGAAATCGGTTACGACCAGAAGGACCAGGTTACCGCGATCATGCGCGAGAAGGGTTTCTCGCAGATTGCGGCGATCAAGGATCTCGGCGGCAACGACCGTGTTCTTCTCTTTATGAAAGCCGCTGTCCTGTAAATTTGCTGCGTGAGCACAGCAAATTCTGCGACTGCAAAGAAAAGGCTTGGAATCGGAAAGGAAGCGGGCTAGGTTGCGGCCACGCACTGGGCAAGCGGTCATGGCACAGAGATTCGTTCCTGCATGACCCGATCGCGAGGATTGCTCTCTCGAAGAGTTGCTAGGGTTGAAGACTGCCTAGTGCGGGTACCTGTTAATTTGACGTCTTACGGCGACAGGACCACCGACCGGCGTGGTTTGCCCGCGGGTAAGGATGCTTGATCTGGCGTGGCCCGATCAGGCGTCAAGACACATGATCATCAAGACACGATACGTTAGGTGAGTGACATATGAGGCCAGGACAGCAAAACAAGCGCGGCCGCGGGCGTAACAACAACAATAATAACAATAATAACAACAACAACAATAACCACCGCAAGGGTGGCAATCCCCTGACGAGGACCTACGACAGTTCGGGTCCGGACGTGAAGATCAGGGGCACGGCCCAGCATATCGCCGAGAAATATTCAGCGCTTGCCCGGGATGCCCAGAGCGCCGGCGATCGCGTCATGGCGGAAAACTATCTGCAGCACGCCGAGCATTACAACCGCATCATTGCTGCCGCGCAGGCGCAGATGCAGGACCGCTTCCCGCGGGACGAGCGTTCGGACAATGCCGAGCGGAGCGATTTCAACGACCGCGACGGTTTCGACCGGGATTCCGACGAGATCGATTCGACGGCCGTCGACGAGCCCGCACCCGTTGCGGCCGCCGCGCCGGCTCCGGTTGCACCCGCTCCCGTCGCCGCCGAGCAGCCCGTCATCGACGGCACCGGCCCGCAGCCGGTGATCGAAGGCACGCCGGCTGAAGTCTCGATCGAGGACGAAGCGGCAGCTCCCGCCACCGGCCGCGCCCCGGCGCGCCGCCGCAGCACGCCCCGCCCGCGCCGCCCGCGCCGCGGCGAGGCCGAGGCAGCCGGCGAGGGCGAACAGCCCGCGGACGCCGCCGCTCCGGCCCTCGAAGCTTCGGAATAACGGCATCCGCCAGACTTGCAGAACCCGGCCTTGCGCCGGGTTCTTGCGTTTTGCGAAGGCGCCCGCGAAAAATCTCGACCGGCGGCCGGGCACTCCCTTTAATTCGCGAAAACCTCTACCATATTCGCTTCAGGCGGTGGCCGGTCGCAAGGCCGGCGGGCCGCAGGCATGAAAGGCTCGCCTTGACGGGGGCCTTATCCTGAAACGTCGACCGGTGCCTCGAAGGGCCGGCCGAGTCCTGGAGGTGAATGATGAACATTGAGAAATACTCCGAACGCGTGCGCGGTTTCCTGCAATCCGCCCAGACGAAAGCGCTGGCCGACGGCAATCCGCAGTTCACGCCCGAACACGTCCTGAAAGTGCTGCTCGACGACGAGCAGGGCATGGCCGCATCGCTGATCGAGCGGGCCGGCGGCAATGCGCGCGACGCGCGGATCGCCAACGACGCCGCGCTTGCCAAGCAGCCGAAAGTGTCCGGCGGCAACGGACAGGTCTACCTTTCCCAGCCGCTTGCGAAGGTCTTTTCCACGGCCGAAGAGGCCGCCAAGAAGGCCGGCGACAGCTTCGTCACGGTCGAGCGCCTGCTCCTGGCACTGGCGATCGAAAAATCCGCCGCGACGTCCGATATCCTGGCGAAGGCCGGGGTGACGCCGGCGAAGATCAACCAGGTCATCAACGACATCCGCAAGGGCCGCACCGCCGACACGGCGAGCGCCGAGCAGGGTTTCGATTCCTTGAAGAAGTTCGCCCGTGACCTGACGGCCGATGCCCGCGAAGGCCGGCTCGATCCGGTCATCGGCCGCGACGACGAGATCCGTCGCACGATCCAGGTCCTGTCGCGCCGCACCAAGAACAATCCGGTCCTTATCGGTGAACCCGGCGTCGGCAAGACGGCGATCGCCGAAGGCCTTGCGCTGCGCATCGTCAACGGCGACGTGCCGGAAAGCCTCAAAGAGAAGAAGCTGATGGCGCTCGACATGGGCGCGCTGATCGCCGGTGCGAAATATCGCGGTGAATTCGAGGAGCGCCTGAAGGCCGTCCTTGCCGAGGTACAGGCGGAAGACGGCGAGATCATCCTGTTCATCGACGAGATGCACACCCTGGTGGGGGCCGGCAAGGCGGATGGGGCGATGGACGCCTCCAACCTCCTGAAGCCCGCGCTCGCCCGCGGCGAATTGCACTGCGTCGGTGCGACCACGCTCGACGAGTACCGCAAGCATGTCGAGAAGGACGCGGCGCTCGCACGCCGGTTCCAGCCCGTCATGGTGGACGAGCCGACCGTCGAGGACACGATCTCGATCCTGCGCGGCCTGAAGGAGAAGTACGAGCAGCACCACAAGGTCCGGATCTCGGATTCGGCTCTCGTCGCCGCCGCGACGCTCTCCAACCGCTACATCACGGATCGCTTCCTGCCGGACAAGGCCATCGACCTGATGGACGAAGCCGCCTCGCGGCTGCGCATGCAGGTCGATTCCAAGCCGGAAGAGCTCGATGAACTCGACCGCCGCATCATCCAGCTGAAGATCGAGCGCGAGGCCCTGAAGAAGGAGACCGACCGTTCTTCGCAGGACCGGCTCGAAAAGCTCGAGATCGACCTTGCCGCGCTGGAAGAGGAAGCCTCTGCGCTGACGGCCCGCTGGCAGGCGGAAAAGTCGAAGCTCGGCCGTGCCGCCGACCTCAAGCGTCAGCTCGACGAGCTGCGCAACGAGCTTGCCATTGCCCAGCGCAAGGGTGAGTTCCAGCGCGCCGGCGAGCTTGCCTACGGCATCATCCCCAGGCTCGAGAAGGAGTTGGAGGAGGCCGAGGGCCGCGATGCCGGCGATGTCGATCCGATGGTGCAGGAGGTCGTGACCCCCGACAACATCGCCCATGTGGTCTCCCGCTGGACGGGCATTCCCGTGGACAAGATGCTGGAAGGCGAGCGCGACAAGCTGCTGCGCATGGAAGACGAGCTCGGCAAGTGGGTCGTCGGCCAGGGTGATGCCGTCCAGGCGGTTTCCCGCGCCGTGCGCCGTGCACGCGCCGGGCTTCAGGATCCGAACCGGCCGATCGGCTCGTTCATCTTCCTCGGCCCGACCGGCGTCGGCAAGACGGAGCTGACCAAGGCGCTCGCCCGCTTCCTCTTCGATGACGAGACGGCGATCCAGCGCATGGACATGTCGGAATACATGGAGAAGCACTCCGTGGCGCGGCTGATCGGCGCGCCTCCTGGCTATGTCGGCTATGAGGAAGGTGGTGCGCTCACCGAATCCGTCCGCCGCCGACCCTATCAGGTCGTGCTGTTCGACGAGATCGAGAAGGCGCATCCGGATGTCTTCAACGTGCTCTTGCAGGTTCTCGACGACGGCCGCCTGACCGATGGCCAGGGCCGCACCGTGGACTTCCGCAACACGATGATCATCATGACCTCGAACCTCGGCGCGGAGTACCTGACGGCGCTCGGCGAGAACGAGGACAGCGACAGCGTGCGCGATCAGGTGATGGACGTCGTGAAGATGACGTTCCGGCCGGAGTTCCTGAACCGGGTGGACGAGATCATCCTGTTCCATCGCCTCCGGCGATCCGAAATGGGTGCGATCGTCGATATCCAGCTGGCGCGGCTGCTCAAGCTGCTGGTCGATCGCAAGATCGTCCTCGATCTCGACGAGGAGGCCGTGCACTGGCTGGCCGAGAAGGGCTACGATCCGGTTTATGGCGCCCGTCCCCTGAAGCGGGCGATCCAGAAGCACCTTCAGGATCCGCTGGCCGAGAAGATCCTTGCCGGCGACATTCCCGACGGCGCGACCGTCAAGGTGACCGCCGGTTCCGACCGGCTGCTCTTCTCGCCGAAGGGGGCAGCGGTGAGCAAGGCCGCCTGACGCGGACGGCTGTGATCCTCATCAAGACAAAGCGCGGGCTCTGCCCGCGCTTTTCGCGTTCCTGCCGGTCGTTCCCTGCCTTCGGCCGCAAAATCTTTCCCTTTCGGGAGAACATGCGCTAAGGGCATCAGCCATGACCACGCCGGTATCGACAGACCCGAAATTCGTCGTCCTTCTCGGGGGGGCGCTCACGGTGACGCCGCGCCTTCGCGCGGACGTGGCCGGCGCGCGCGTCATCGCGGCAGATGGCGGCATGCGGCATGCGGAAAGCCTCGACGCCCTGCCGGAACTCTGGGTCGGGGATTTCGATTCGACCTCGCCGGAACTCATCGCGGCCTGGCCGCAGGTCGAGCGCCAGCCCTATCCCGCCGCCAAGAACGAAACCGACGGGGCGCTCGCCGTCTCGGTCGCAACGGAGCGGGGCGCGCGCGCCGTCGTGCTTGCCGGCGCGCTCGGCGGGGAGCGCAGCGACCATGCGCTGATGCATCTCCTCCATGCCGTTTCGCTGGAAGAGCAGGGCTTTGCCGTCAAGCTCACCTCCGGCGAGGAGGAGGCCTGGCCGCTGCTGCCGGGCCTGCGCGAGATCGACCTGCCTAAGGGCAGCCTCTTCTCCATCCTCGGCCTTGCGCCGCTTTCGGGCCTCACCATCGACAATGCGCGCTATCCGCTGAAGGACTTTTCGCTGCCCTTCGGCTCTTCGCGCACCATTTCCAACGTGGCGGAAGGTCCGATCCGTCTTTCGCTCGCCGCCGGCCGCGCCATTCTCGTCGCCCGGCCCTACGACCTTTCAGGAGCCTGACCCTTGGCACCGCCCATTCTCAAACTCGATGATATCTTCCTCAGCTTCGGCGGCACGCCGCTGCTTGCCGGCGCCAGCCTGCAGGTGGAGCCGGGTGACCGCATCTCGCTCGTCGGCCGCAACGGCTCGGGCAAGTCGACGCTGATGAAGATCGCCGCCGGCCTTGCCGAGGCGCAGTCCGGCGAGGTCTTCCGCCATCCGTCCGCGACGATCCGCTACCTGCACCAGGCGCCGGATTTCGACGGCTACGACACGGTGGCAGCCTATGCGGAGGCGGGCCTCGGGCCAAGCGACGATCCCTACCGTGTCACCTATCTGCTCGAACATCTCGGGCTTACCGGCAGCGAGGACCCGAAGTCGCTTTCCGGCGGCGAGGCGCGCCGCGCGGCGCTCGCCCGGGTGATGGCGCCGGAGCCGGATATCCTGCTGCTCGACGAGCCGACGAACCATCTCGACCTTCCGACCATCGAATGGCTCGAAGGCGAGCTGCAATCGACCCGCTCGGCCCTCGTCGTCATCTCGCACGACCGCCGCTTCCTCGAGAAGGTGTCCAACGCCACCGTCTGGCTCGACCGCGGCCAGTCACGCCGGCTCAACCGCGGCTTCGGCCATTTCGAAGCCTGGCGCGACGAGGTGCTGGAGGCCGAGGAACTGGAGCAGCACAAGCTCGGCAAGGCGATCGAGCGCGAGGAGCACTGGCTGCGCTACGGCGTCACCGCCCGCCGCAAGCGCAACATGCGCCGTCTCGGCGCACTGCACGACCTGCGCGCCCGCTATCGCGGCCACAAGGGTCCGCAGGGCAGCGTGCAGGCCAGCGCCTCGGATGCGCAGGAATCGGGAAAACTGGTCATTGAGGCGGAGAAGATCGCCAAGGCCTATGGCGAGCGCAGCATCGTCGCGCCGTTCTCGATCCGCGTCCACCGCGGCGACTGCATCGGCCTCGTCGGCCCGAACGGCGCCGGCAAGACGACGCTGCTCAAGATGCTGACCGGGCAACTGGCGCCCGACAGTGGCACGGTGAAGCTCGGCACGAACCTGGAGATCGCCACGCTCGACCAGCGCCGCGAGGACCTGAACCTCGATGACACGCTTGCCCATTACCTGACCGATGGGCGTGGCGAGACGCTGCTCGTCAACGGTGAGCAGCGGCACGTCACCGGCTACATGAAGGAGTTCCTGTTCCAGCCCGAGCAGGCCCGCACGCCGATCCGCAACCTTTCCGGCGGCGAGCGCGCGCGGCTGATGCTGGCGCGCATCCTGTCGCGGCCGACCAATCTGCTCATCCTCGACGAGCCGACCAACGACCTCGACATCGAGACGCTCGACCTGCTGCAGGAGATTGTCGCAGGCTTTGCCGGTACGGTGCTGCTCGTCAGCCACGACCGCGACTTCCTCGACCGCACCGTCACCTCGACCATCGCGCCGGCCGACCCGGAAAGCCCCGACGGGCGCTGGATCGAATATGCCGGCGGCTATTCCGACATGATGGCGCAGCGCCGCGGCGCGATCGAGGAGAAGCGCAAGGCGGAAAAGGCCGAAAAGGCGAAGGCTGTCGAGGCGCCGCCCGCCACCGAAAGCAAGGGTAAGTCGAAGCTCTCCTACAAGCAGAAGTTCGCCCTCGAGAACCTGCCGAAGGAAATGGAGAAGGCCGAAAAGGAGATCGCCGCCCGCGAGGCGAAGATGGCCGATCCCGCCCTTTTCACCAAGGATCCCGCCACCTTCAACAGGCTGGCGGCGGAGATGGAGAAGCTGCGCGCCTCCCTTACCAGGATGGAAGAGGAGTGGCTGGAGCTGGAGATGTTGCGTGAGGAACTGGAGGGCTGAGCGCCCTGTTCCATCCGAAACAGCGCCGCGCCCGGCTATATGGGACAGTCTGATCACTGGATGAGAGGAGCTCATCCTGTAACCCGAAAGAGATCAGGAGAGTCCCATGCGCAAGTTCATCATTTCGGCCGTCGTCGCCGTCGTCGCCGCCGTTTCCTTCGCCGCCCCGTCCGAGGCCGGCTACTACGGCTACGGCCACAAGAGCTATGGCTGGAAGAGCTACGGCCACGGCCACCACGGCTACAAGAAGCACTACCGCGTCAAGCGCCACTACGGCGGCTACTACGGTCACCGCTGGGGCGGCGACTGGGGCGGCAAGGTCTACTACAAGAAGCGCCACTACAGCTACTACTGAGCGGCCCGCCCTTTACCGGGGACGCAAGGCCCGGATGCCGCCGCATCCGGGCCTTGCCCGTTTCCGGCCATGGATTGATTCGGGGCGCAAGGAGCGCTATCTACATGGCTCGTGGTGATTTGGCCGGCCGGCTTGCAGCCACGTTAAACAAGTCGCTAAAGGGCCGCGCGAGGAAAAACCTTCCGTGGACCGGTTGCGACACTGTTGCGGCCGGTTTTGTTTTTCGATCGAGTGTGACATGCCCATCAAGATTCCCGATACGCTTCCCGCCTTCGAAACCCTCGTTCAGGAGGGTGTGCGGGTGATGACCGAGACGGTGGCGATCCGGCAGGATATCCGCCCCTTGCAGATCGGGCTGCTCAACCTCATGCCGAACAAGATCAAGACGGAAGTGCAGATGGCCCGCCTCGTCGGCGCCTCGCCGCTGCAGGTCGAGCTGTCGCTGGTGCGCGTCGGCGGCCACCGGGCGAAGAATACCTCGGAAGAGCACCTGCTCGCCTTCTACGATACGTGGGAGGAGGTGCGGCACCGCAAGTTCGACGGCTTCATCATCACCGGCGCGCCCGTCGAGACGCTCGACTACGAGGACGTCACCTACTGGGACGAGATGAAGCAGATCCTCGACTGGACGCAGACGAACGTCCATTCGACGCTGAACGTCTGCTGGGGCGCCATGGCGGCGATCTACCATTTCCACGGCGTGCCGAAGCACATGCTGGAGGAAAAGGCCTTCGGCGTCTACCGCCATCACAACCGCAAGCCTTCGTCGGTCTACCTCAACGGCTTCTCCGATAATTTCGAGGTGCCGGTCTCGCGCTGGACGGAGATCCGCATCGAGGACATCCGGGCCGTGCCGGAACTCGATATCCTGCTCGATTCCGACGAGACCGGCGTCTGCCTCGTGCGCGAGCAGGCCGGCAATCGCCTCTACATCTTCAACCATGTTGAATACGATTCCACCTCGCTTGCCGACGAGTATTTCCGCGACGTCTCGGCCGGCGTGCCGATCAAGCTGCCGAAGAACTATTTTCCGCACAACGATCCGTCGTTGCCGCCGCAGAACCGGTGGCGCGGCCATGCGCACCTGCTCTTCGGCAACTGGATCAACGAAATCTACCAGACCACGTCCTATGACCTGGAAAAGATCGGAACAGGAGCCTGACCCATGAGCCGTGTCGTCATTCGCCCGTTGCATGAAGATGATGAAGGCGAGTGGCGGCGCCTGTGGAAAGCCTATCTCGCCTTCTACGAGACGGTGCTGCCGGAAGAGATCTATGCCCGCACGTTTGCCCGGCTAACGGGCGGGGCGGCGGAGGGCGAGTATCGCGGCCTCCTCGCCACGCTCGACGGCAAGCCCGTGGGTCTTGCGCATTACCTGTTCCACCGTTCCTGCTGGACGATCGGCAATGTCTGCTATTTGCAGGATCTCTTTGCCGATCCCGACGTGCGCGGCTCGGGCATCGGCCGGGCGCTGATCGAGGGCGTCTATGCCAAGGCGAAGGAGGCGGGCTCGCCCGAGGTCTACTGGATGACGCAGGAATTCAACGCGACGGCACGCCGGCTCTATGACCGCATCGCCGACAAGACGCCTTTCATCGTCTACCAGAAATCCTTCTGAGCAGGACGGCCGAAAAGTATGACTTTTCTGTTGCGGATGGAGCGGAATTGCAGCAGGTTGCCGCGCGGGACCGGGCGGGCAGTGAAGGAGAGGCTAGCGTGGGCAGCGGAAATGAAATCTTCGGGCGGCTGGACAATGGCGAAACGGTCGAGCGCATCCGCCTTGCCGGCGGCGGGCTGACGGCGCATGTCCTCACCTGGGGCGCGGTCATCCAGGACCTCAGGCTCGACGGGCACGACGCGCCGCTGGTGCTCGGCTTCGAGGACTTCGCCGGCTATCTCGGCCACTCGCCCTATTTCGGCGCGACGCCCGGGCGCTGCGCCAACCGCATCAAGGACGGGCGCTTCACGATCGACGGGGCGGATTTCCAGCTCGAATGCAACGAGCGCGGCGTCACCCACCTGCATGGCGGCAGCGACGGCATCGGCCGGCAGAACTGGCGGATCGCCGCGCAGGGCCCGGATACCGTCACCCTGACGCTGACCGACCCCGATGGTCGGGCCGGCTATCCCGGCAATTGCGCCATCACCTGTACATACAGCCTTTCCGGTGACGGTGTGCTCTCCGTGGTCTATGAGGCGACGACGGATGCGCCGACCCCCGTCAACCTTTGCCAGCATAGCTATTTCATCCTCGACGGCGGCGCCGACGCCCTCGGCCATGACATTCGCGTCGCGGCGGAACATTACCTGCCCGTTGACGAAAGGCTGATCCCGACCGGCGAGGTTCGTGCCGTCGCCGGCACGCCTTTCGACCTTCGGGAGTGGACGCCGTTGCGCCGCCAGACGGAGGAGGGCGGTGTCGCCTTCGACCACAATTTCTGCCTTTCGCCGCAGCGCCAGGCGAAGCGGCCGGTCGCCGAGGTCCGCAGCCCGCTTTCCGGTGTCTCGCTGGAGGTGCGCACGAGCGAGCCGGGCGTGCAGCTCTATACCGGCGCCAAGGTCGCTCCGGCCGTCCCGGGCCTGGAAGGGCGCCGCTACGGTGCTTTTGCGGGTTTCTGCCTCGAAACGCAGGTCTGGCCGGACGCTGTCAACCACGGCCATTTCCCCAATGCCGTCCTCAGGCCCGGTGAAACGGTGCGGCAGGAGACCGACTACGTCTTCCGCAAGGGGTGAAATCCGGATTGCGGTGCGGGAAGGCAACAAAATCGAAACCTTTGTGCCAGAAAACCAGCCTCATGGACCCGGTATGATGCCGGGTTGTATGGGATTGAACGCGCCAGGACAGCGCCGCTCGGCCTCAAGGGACGCTGTCCATGAAAATCTCGGATCTCTCCATTTCCCGAAAAGTCGGTCTTCTCGTGCTTCTCATGGGCATCGCGGCCGGCACGATCGCGGTCGTCGGCGGCGGCGGCTTGCGTGCCCTTGGCTCCGCGCTCCAGGACACCGGTGCGCGTGAAGAGGTGGCGCGGGAAGCCATGGACCTGCGCATCGACGTCATCGCCATCAGCCGCATGACCTACCAGCTCGCGCTTGCGCCGGAAAAGGCGGCCGATTTTGCCGCGGAGACCGAGACACGCTCCAAGGAAATGCTCGACCGCCTGCCGAAGATCGCCTCGACGGCCGACGCCGAGGAAACCAAGCTGCTCGACGGCGTGCGCGCGTCGCTGGCCTCCTATTTCGAGCAGATCCGGGCCATGGTGGCCGTCGCGGGTTCGCCGCAGGGCCAGGATCGCGCCGCCATGCTCGCCGCGCTCGACACGGCGCTGGAGGGCCAGAAGGCCGTCACCGCCGCGCTCAAGCTCTACACGACCTATTCGGCCGAAACGCTCTCGCAATCGCGCGCCGACGCCATTTCGCGCTCGACGACCACGCAGGCCTTGCTGCTCGCGACCGCCCTCGTCTGCATCGTCGCGGGCATGTTGTTCAGCACCCTGTTCGCCCGCAACGGCATCGTCCGCCCGATCCAGCTCCTGACCGGCGTGATGTCCAACCTTGCCGCCGGCAAGCTCGACGATGCCATTCCCTGCACCGACCGCAAGGACGAGATCGGCGCGATGGCACGCACGCTCGATGTTTTCCGCGCCAACGAGATGCAGATGCGCGAGATGGAGGCGCAGGAAGCGGCGCTTCAGACGCAGAGCAAGGACCTGCAGTCGAACATCAGCACGATCGTCGCCGCCGCTGCCGCCGGGGACTTCTCCCGCCGCATCACCAAGACCTACGAGGACGAGGACCTTCGCCGCTTCGCCACCGGCGTCAACGACCTGGTCGAGAATGTCGACCGGGGCGTCAGCGAGGTGCGCCGCGTGATCGCCTCGCTCTCCCATGCCGACCTGACGCAGGAGATGGCCGGCCATTTCGAGGGCGACTTCGCCGAGCTCCAGGCAAACGTCAACGGCGCCATGCTGACGCTGCGCAGCACGATGACCGGCATCCTGTCCACCGCCGGCACAATCACCGGCAATTCGCGCGAGCTTTCCGCTGCCGCCGACCAGCTCGCCCACCGCACGGAGCAGCAGGCCGCCTCGCTGGAGGAGACCGCCGCCGCGCTGGAGGAGATCACCACCACGGTGAAGACCTCGACCACCCGCGCCCTCGAAGCCTCCGAGATCGTGCGCGAGGCGAAGGACAGCGCCGACAAGTCCGGCAGCATCGTCAAGGACGCCATCGACGCCATGGGCCGCATTGAGCAGTCCTCGCAGAAGATCAACCAGATCATCTCCGTCATCGACGAGATCGCCTTCCAGACCAATCTTCTGGCGCTGAATGCCGGCGTCGAGGCGGCCCGCGCGGGTGAGGCCGGCCGCGGCTTTGCGGTCGTCGCCCAGGAAGTGCGCGAGCTTGCCCAGCGCTCGGCCAATGCCGCCAAGGAGATCAAGACGCTGATCAACGCCTCGGCAGGCGAGGTGAAGGGCGGGGTTTCGCTGGTGCTGTCGACCGGCGACGTGCTTTCGGAAATCAAGGACCTCGTCAACCGCGTCAACGACCATGTCGTCTCGATCACCCGAGCGGCACAGGAGCAGTCCGCAGCGCTCGGCGAGATCAACACGGCCGTCAACCAGATGGACCAGATGACCCAGCAGAACGCCGCCATGGTGGAGGAGACGACGGCCGCAAGCCAGATGCTTGCCAGCGAGGCCACCCAACTCCAGGCCGCGCTTTCGCAGTTCCATATCGGCGAGGCGCGAAGCAGCACCTCCTACCAGCGCCGAGCCGCGTAAGGCGCAATCCCGCAACGCAACGAAGAAGGGCCGGTGACTGAACCGGCCCTTCTTCGTTGTGGATGAAAAGCCTTCAGGCAGTGCGCGACATAGGCCAGGCGAGATCCGGCAAGGTTTCCAGCCGCAGAAAACACAAAAGCCTCGGGCAGAACCGAGGCTTTGAAACTTTGGGAAGAATGGAGCGGGTGAAGCGATTCGAACGCTCGACCCCAACCTTGGCAAGGTTGTGCTCTACCCCTGAGCTACACCCGCTCATCGTCAACGGCCTGGGGTAGTTGGTGGCCGAAGGTCGCTGCGTTGCGGCGACGGGCGGTATATGGCCCAAGGCATTTTCAAATGCAACAGGGAAATGTCAGATTTTGAAGAAAAAAATCGAGAGAGTTTCAAAGCCCCGGATTTTCGGGCGGTTGCGCTTGCGGGGGCGAAGCCCTATCAGCGGAGGGACAGCAATCGAGCGGGGACGAGCAGGACAATGAGCGAAGCGCAGCCGAAGACCGACAGGGATCTTTTCCGGTTTCTCGACGATCTGGGCATCGCCCACAGCACGAAGGAGCATGCGCCGGTCTTCACCGTCGCCGAATCCGTAGCGCTGCGCGACGAAATTCCCGGCGGCCACACGAAGAACCTCTTCGTGAAGGACAAGAAGGACAACTATTTCCTGATGACCGTCGAGGAGCATGCGACGGTGGACCTGAAGACGGTGCATTCGCTCATCGGCGCGGCGAGCCGCGTCTCCTTCGGCAGGCCGGAGAAGCTGATGGAATATCTCGGCGTCATTCCCGGCGCCGTCACCGCCTTCGGGGCGATCAACGACACGGAAGGCAAGGTGAAGATCATCGTCGACGCGGACCTGATGGCCTTCGACACGATCAACGGCCATCCGCTCAGGAACGACGCGACGACCTCGATCGCTTCGAAGGACCTGCTGCGCTTCATCGAGGCAACCGGCCACGCGCCGCTTGTCTTGAAAGTCACGGCCTGACATACGATCTGGGGCACAGACACGACATCGAGGCGCTCGGCGCCACAGGAGAGACCCATGAGTGCAGGCGACAACCCCTACGCATCGTCCTATGGCGGCCAGATGAACGTCTCGGCGAGCTTCGGCGGCGCTGCACCGGCGGATGACCTCGTCACGGACACGACGACGGCGAACTTTTCCCGCGACGTGCTGGAGGCCTCGCGCCAGCAGCCCGTTCTCGTCGATTTCTGGGCGCCCTGGTGCGGCCCCTGCAAGCAGCTCCAGCCGGTCATCGAGAAGGTTGTGCGGGAGAGCGCCGGCCGCGTGAAGCTCGTCAAGCTCAACATCGATGATCATCCCTCCATTCCCGGCCAGCTCGGCATCCAGTCGATCCCCGCCGTCGTCGCCTTCGTCGCCGGCCGCCCGGTCGACGGCTTCATGGGCGCGGTGCCGGAAAGCCAGATCCGCGACTTCATCGACAAGGTCGCCGGCCCCGCGGGCGCAGATGAGAAGGCCGAGATCGAGGCGCTGCTGGCCGAGGCGAAGACCCTGTTCGACGCGGGCGACCTTGCCGGCGCGGCCGATCTCTACGGCGCGCTCTTGCAGGCCGACCCCGAGAACCCGGCCGCCCTTGCCGGCATCGCCGAATGCATGATCGCCGCCGGCCAGCCGGAAAACGCCCGCCAGATCCTCGGCAACGTGCCGGAGGCCGTTGCGGCCGACCCGGCCGTCGCGGCGGTGCTGAAGAAGCTCGACCAGATCGAGGAGGCGCGCAAGCTCGGTGATCCCGCGGCGCTCGAACGGGCGCTGACGCTCGATCCGGACGATCATGCGGCGCGGCTGAAGCTCGCCAAGATCCGCAATGTCGAGGGCGACCGGCAGGCGGCGGCCGACCACCTGCTTCTCATCATGAAGCGCGATCGCGCCTTTGACGACGACGGTGCGCGCCGGGAGCTTCTGCAGTTCTTCGACGTCTGGGGCCCGAAGGATCCGGCGACGATCGCAGCGCGGCGCAAGCTGTCGTCGATCCTGTTTTCCTGAGGCTTTTTCCGGGAGAACGGCGTGGCGTCCCTTGAGAAATGCCGCGCCTACCCCACATTCGGGGGGAGGCGTGTCGATGGGGGTGAAAGCCGGATCGCGCGCAATGGGAAGGCACCGTCATGCATGTGGGAAATGCGCGTTACCTGAAGCCGGAGGACCTGCCTGAGGCCATCCCCGTCTTTCCGTTGACGGGCGCTCTCCTCTTGCCGGGCGGCCAGTTGCCGCTCAACATCTTCGAGCCGCGCTACCTCTCCATGCTCGACGACGCGCTTGCCACCCACCGGCTGATCGGCATGGTGCAACCCGTCTTCGGCGCCGACCGCGTGGAGGACGCCGCGACCGGGACGCCGGCCCTCTGCCAGGTCGGCTGCATCGGCCGCGTCACATCCTTCGCCGAGACCGGCGACGGGCGCTACATCGTGTCGCTCACCGGCGTCTGCCGCTATCGCCTGCTGGAGGAGTTGCGCAGCGACAAGTCCTACCGCAGCTTCCACATCGCGCCCTTCATCACCGACCTTTCGGGACGCGACGACGAGCAGAGCGTCGATCGCGAGGCGCTGCTTTCCGCCTTCAAGGCCTATCTCGACGCCAACAAGCTGGAGGCCGACTGGGAGAGCGTGGAACGCGCCAGCAATGCGACGCTCGTCAATTCCATGGCGATGATGTCACCCTACGGCCCGGCGGAAAAGCAGGCGCTGCTGGAGGCGCCGGACCTGAGGACGCGGGCCGAGACGCTGATCGCCATCACCGAGATCGTGCTGGCGCGCGGCTATGGCGACGTCGACACGATGCTGCAATAGGCGGTCGTGATGAATTCCAGCACCAGCCGCGTCGATCCCAAGCTGCTCGAGCTTCTCGTCTGTCCGTTGACCAAGGGGCGCCTGACCTATGACGCCACCGCGGGCGAACTCGTTTCGGAAAAGGCGAAGCTCGCCTATCCGATCCGCGACGGCATCCCGATCATGCTGGTTTCCGAGGCGCGGGAAATCAAGGATTAGGCGGCGGGCTGGCCATCGGATCAGATCCGCTGCCCGACCAGCATGCGCGGATGGCCGCCGCCGGCGGTGCCTTCCGCCTGGCGGATAAAGAAGGATTTCAGCCCCGGAAGGCGATCGACGACGCCGAGGCCGACATCGCGCAGCACGCGCAGCGGCGTCGCGTCGTTGGAGAACAGGCGGTTCAGCACATCCGTGGTGACGCCCATGCGCACCGTGTCGAAGCGCCGCCAGCGCTCATAGCGCTCCAGCACCGAGATAGCGCCGATATCGAGGCCGAGGCGGTCGGCTTCCACGACGGTCTCGGCGAGCGCCGCCACGTCCTTGAAGCCGAGATTGAGGCCCTGGCCGGAAATCGGGTGGATGCCGTGCGCGGCGTCCCCTGCGAGCGCGAAGCGCGGCGCGACGAAGGCGCGGGCGAGCGTCAGGCCGAGCGGGAAGGCGCGGCGGCCGCCGACGACCTTCAGTGTGCCGAGCTTGTGGCCGAAGCGGCGCTCCAGTTCCTCCTCGAAGACGAGGTCGTCGCTCTCGACGAGGCGGCGGGCATCCTCCGTGCGTTCGGTCCAGACGAGCGAGGAGCGATTGCCGGCGAGCGGCAGCGTGGCGAAGGGACCGGCGGGCAGGAAATGTTCCTCCGCCGTGCCGTCGTGCGGGCGCTCGTGCTCGACCGTCGTGACGATGCCGGATTGGCCGTAGTCGAAGCGCACGGTCTTGATGCCGGCCATGTCGCGCAGTTTCGAGCGCACGCCGTCGCAGGCGACGAGGAGGCGGGTCCGGCATTCCGTCCCGTCGGAAAGGCGCACTGTCGTGGCGTGCTGCCCGGTGGCAAAACCCTCCGCCGCGGTCGCCCAGCGCACGGGGATGCCGAGCGCGCCCGCCTGGCCGAGCAGGCTGCGCGTCACCGCGCGGTTGGGCACCATATGGGCGAAGGGCTCGCCGTCGTCGCCGGAGCCGGCACCGTCGAAGGTGAGGAAGACGGGGCGCACGGGGTCGGCCGTGCGCGAATCGGTGATGACCATGCGGCGGATCGGCTCTGCCTCGGGGGCGATCTCGCTCCACACGCCGATGACGTCGAGCAGGTTGCGGGCGGCTGCCACGATCGCGAAGGCGCGCTCGTCCTTCTGCCAGGCGTGGTCCGGCGCGCCGTCGACCACGGTGACGGCAAGGTGCGGGGCGGCCTTCTTGATGGCGACGGCCAGTGACAGGCCGACATAACCACCGCCGGCGACAAGAACGTCGAGCATGGTTGCTTCGGGCATGGTGCACTCCTGGCCGCTTGAGGTCTTCTGCCCCTCTATATAGAGGAGGAGGAACCGTATTCCTACCGTCGGAGCCACGTCCAAATGTCGCGTCAGCCTGCGAAGAACCCCGCCATGGATGTCCTTTTGGAGACGCTGGACCTGGAGCGCCTGGAAAGCCGGCTGTTTCGCGGCAAGAGCCCGCAGGTCGGCTGGCAGCGGGTGTTCGGCGGGCAGGTGATCGGCCAGGCGCTGGTCGCGGCGACCCGCACGGTGGAGGCGGGCCGCTTCGCCCATTCGCTGCATGCCTATTTCGTGCGGCCGGGCGATCCGTCTGTGCCGATCATCTACGACGTGGAGAACGTCCGCGACGGCGGTTCCTTCGCCACGCGCCGTGTCGTCGCCATCCAGCACGGCAAGCCGATCTACTTCATGACGGCGTCCTTCCAGGACGAGGAGGATGGTTTCGAACACCAGACGCCGATGCCGGACGTACCGCAGCCGGAAAGCCTCATCGGTGAGGCGGAGCTGAAGGAGCGCTTCATGACGGAGGCGCCGGAGCATATCCGCGCCTACTGGCAGCGCCCGCGACCGATCGAGCTGCGGCCGGTTTCGCTCGATCATTACTTCTCGCGCGAGAAGCTGGAGCCGCGGCAGAACATCTGGGTGCGCACCACCGGTCCGGTGCCGGCCGAGCGTCCTCTGCAGGCCGCCGTGCTCGCCTATCTCTCGGACATGACGCTGCTCGACACTTCGCTCTTCGCGCATGGCACCTCGGTGCTCGATCGCTCGCTGCAGGTCGCCAGCCTCGACCATGCCATGTGGTTCCATCGCCGGCCCGTTGTCGATGACTGGCTGCTCTACAGCCAGGACAGTCCCTCCGCCTCCGGCGGGCGCGGCATGACCCGCGGCGCGATCTTCACCCGTGACGGCACCCTCATTGCCTCCGTCGCCCAGGAAGGGCTGATTCGGAAAAAGGCAACTGACTAATTTTTATCCAATATCCTGTTGTCGCCTATTTTTTGATCATATGCGGTGGCGATTTTTTACGCCGCAGCCCAAGTGTTATTTTTATCTATTTTATTTCAATATCTTAGATTGATCGTTCGAATCTGGCACGCCCCTTGAATGTGTAGTTTCCAGTCGTGGTCGACGCGATGTCGCCAACGATGAGGAGAGATGGCCCCGGCTGGGGACAAGCACGAAGGATGGGAAACCAGATGAAAATTGTGATGGCCATTATCAAGCCGTTCAAACTCGATGAGGTGCGCGAGGCCCTCACCGCTGTCGGCATCCAGGGCCTGACCGTGACCGAAGTGAAGGGTTACGGACGCCAGAAGGGGCATACGGAAATCTATCGCGGCACCGAATATGCCGTCAGCTTCCTGCCGAAACTGAAGGTCGAGATCGCCGTGCCCGGCGACGTCGTCGACAAGGCTGTCGAAGCGATCGCATCCGCCGCCAAGACCGGCCAGATCGGCGACGGCAAGATCTTCGTCTACTCGATCGACCATGCCGTGCGCATCCGCACCGGCGAAACCGATTCCGAAGCGCTCTAAGCAAACGGCCTATCAGGGAGCCTTTTCAACATGTCGTCATTTACGCTTTCGCAGACCCTCTCCCGCGTGGCTGCCGCCACGACGACCGTGCTTTTCCCGGTCGTCGCCTTCGCGCAGGAGGCCGCGCCGGCCGCCACCGAGGCCGCCGCTGCTGCGCCCGTGCCGGACAAGGCCGACACCGCCTTCATGTTCCTCGCGACGCTTCTCGTCTTCTTCATGCTGATCCCGGGTCTTGCCCTGTTCTACGGTGGCCTGGTGCGCACCAAGAACATGCTCTCGGTCCTCATGCAGTGCACCGTCATCGGCGCCATGATGATGATCGTTTGGGTGACCTACGGTTACTCCTTCGCCTTCGGCGGCTCCACCAGCCCCTATTTCGGCGGCTTCGCCAAGATGTTCCTGTCGGGCGTGACGGTCGACAGCACGGCGGCCACCTTCTCCGAAGGCGTCGTCATCCCGGAATACATCTTCATGCTGTTCCAGATGACCTTCGCGGCGCTGACGCCGGCGCTGATCATCGGCGCCTTCGCCGAGCGCATCAAGTTCTCCGCGGTGCTGCTCTTCACCATCCTGTGGGCCACCTTCGTCTACTTCCCGATCGCCCACATGGTCTGGGACGGCAACGGCCTGATCTTCAACATGGGCGCGCTTGATTTCGCCGGCGGCACCGTCGTGCACATCAATGCCGGCGTCGCTGGCCTCGTCGGCGCGATCATGGTCGGCAAGCGTACCGGCTTCGGCAAGGACATGATGGCGCCCCACTCCATGACGCTCACCCTCGTCGGTGCCGCCATGCTGTGGTTCGGCTGGTTCGGCTTCAACGCCGGCTCCAACCTCGAGGCCTCGGGCGGCGCGGTTCTCGCCACCGTCAACACCTTCGTCGCCACTGCCGCCGCGATCCTCGCCTGGTCGCTCGTCGAGACCTTCACCCGCGGCAAGGCCTCGCTGCTCGGCGCTGCCTCCGGCATGATCGCCGGCCTCGTCGCCGTCACCCCGGCGGCCGGTTCCGTCGGTCCGTTCGGCGCCATCGTGCTCGGCCTCGTCGTCTCGCCGATCTGCTACTTCTTCGTTGCCGTCGTGAAGAACAAGTTCGGCTATGACGACACGGCAGACGTGTTCGGCGTGCACGGCGTCGGCGGCTTCATCGGCGCGCTCGGCACCGGCATCTTCACCGCCCCGTCGCTTGGCGGCACGGGCGCTGAGGATTTCTCCATCGCCTCGCAGTTCATGACCCAGCTGACCGCCGTCGCCATCACCATCGTCTGGTGCGCGGTCGTTTCGGCCATCCTCTACAAGCTGGTCGATCTGCTCGTCGGCCTGCGCGTCTCGGTCGAGGCCGAACGCGAAGGTCTCGACCTCTCCTCCCACGGCGAAGCGGCCTATCACTCCTGAGGTTCCGCCGCAGCAACCAGCGCCGCTGGCCCGGACTTCGGTTCGGGCCTTCTGCGTTTACGGCCTGGAAACCATGTCGTGGGGGTGCATGGTTAACACGGCATTAAGGCTTCCTTCGTAGGGTTCGCAGTCAGACACCCGCCGCGATTCGGCGGAAAGGTGCGATTTCCATTGGCGATGGACCATAGGCTGTGACCATGAGCAGAAGCATTTCGGCAGGACTGGACAACCGTCACGACCGCTTCGTTCTGTCGGCATTCGTCTGGCGGCAGGTGCAGATCCTCCTTGGCATCTGCGTCTTTCTCGGCCTTGCCTTCGCCATCGCCGCGCTCTCCACCTGGAACGTCTCCGACCCCAGCCTCTCCTATGCCTCGGGCGGCGAGCCGGCCAATATCCTCGGCTATTCCGGCGCCGTCTTCGCCGATATCTTCATGCAGTTCTTCGGGCTTGCCAGCGTCATCGCGCTGCTGCCGGTCGTGGCCTGGGGCCTGGCGCTGATCAGCGGCCGGCGCTTCAACCGGGTGCCGCAGCGCGCCGGCGCCTGGCTCGGCGGGGCCATCCTCGCCTCGGCGGCGCTCGCCTGCGTGCCCGGGCCGGTCACCTGGCCGCTGCCGACCGGGCTCGGCGGCGTCTTCGGCGACATGATCCTGCGCTTTCCCGCGCTCTTCACAGGGGCCTATCCGACCGGTCTCTTCGCCAGCATCCTCGGCGGCATCATCGCCCTTCCCGCCGCCTGGCTGATGGTCTTTGCCGCCGGCCTGATCGGCTCCGTGGCGATCGACGACGAGGAGGATTTCGCCCCCGTTCCGACGCCGAGCCGCGCGCGCACCATCGCCGAGGAAGAGGACGACGACGAGCGGGAAGGCCCGCTCACCGTGCTTGCCGGCGCCATGACCCATGCGTGGTACACCGGCCAGGCGCGGTTCCGCCGCCTGTTCGGCCTTGCCGGCCCGCGCCGCAGGGCGCGCGGCATCGAGCAGCCCTATGATTTCAACGAGGACGAGTTCGGCACGCTGAACGAACCGGCCCGCGCCCGCACGCCGTCGCGCTCCGCCGATCGCGTCGAGCCCTCGCTCGACGGCCGCCGCGTCGTCGCCGCCCCGCCGATGGCGGGCGACGATGACGACGACCTGCCCTTCGACATGGACGGGCCGATCGCCCGCCCGAGCGGCATTCTGCCGGACGACGACATGGACGACATCGCCGCCGACTGGGCGCCGCGCCGCGCGCCGGCCCGCCAGCCCATGCCGGCGACGACCGCCCGCGTCGTGCCCGCCGCCGGCCGGCCGAAGCCCGGCCAGCGCATCGAGCGCGAGGCGCAGACCTCCTTCGTCGGCCCGGACGGCTTCGCGCTGCCGCCGATCCACCTGCTCGCCGAGCCGAAGGGCCAGGTGCGCGACATGACCCTTTCGGCCGACGCGCTGGAGCAGAACGCCCGCATGCTGGAAGGCGTGCTGGAGGATTTCGGCGTCAAGGGTGAGATCATCCACGTCCGCCCCGGCCCGGTCGTCACGCTCTACGAGCTGGAGCCGGCACCCGGCATCAAGTCCTCCCGCGTCATCGGCCTTGCCGACGACATCGCCCGCTCGATGAGCGCGATCGCCGCCCGCGTCGCCGTGGTACCGGGCCGCAACGCCATCGGCATCGAACTGCCGAACCAGAGCCGCGAGACGGTGTTCCTGCGCGAACTCATCGCCAGCCGCGATTTCGAGACCTCGAAGGCCAAGCTCGCCATGGCGCTCGGCAAGACGATCGGCGGCGAGCCGGTCATCTCCGACATCGCCAAGATGCCGCACCTGCTGGTTGCCGGCACCACCGGTTCGGGCAAGTCCGTCGCCATCAACACCATGATCCTGTCGCTGCTCTACAGGCTGAAGCCGGAACAGTGCCGCCTGATCATGATCGATCCGAAAATGCTGGAACTCTCCGTCTACGACGGCATCCCGCATCTCCTCTCCCCCGTCGTCACCGATCCGAAGAAGGCCGTCGTCGCCCTCAAGTGGACGGTGCGCGAGATGGAGGAGCGCTACAAGAAGATGTCGAAGATCGGCGTGCGCAACATCGACGGCTTCAACAGCCGCGTCGAGCAGGCGCTGGCCAAGGGGGAACAGATCAGCCGTACCGTGCAGACCGGCTTCGACCGCCAGACCGGCGAGGCGATGTACGAGACGGAGGAATTCGACCTCCAGCCGATGCCCTATATCGTCGTCATCATCGACGAGATGGCCGACCTGATGATGGTGGCGGGTAAGGATATCGAAGGCGCCGTCCAGCGGCTCGCCCAGATGGCGCGCGCGGCCGGTATCCATGTCATCATGGCGACGCAGCGTCCGTCCGTCGACGTCATCACCGGCACGATCAAGGCGAACTTCCCGACGCGCATCTCCTTCCAGGTCACCTCGAAGATCGACAGCCGTACCATCCTCGGCGAACAGGGCGCCGAACAACTGCTCGGCATGGGCGACATGCTCTACATGGCCGGCGGCGGGCGCATCCAGCGCGTGCACGGTCCCTTCGTCTCGGACGGCGAGGTGGAAGCCGTCGTCGCGCATCTGAAAACACAGGGCGCCCCGCAATATCTCGACGCCATCACCGAGGACGACGACGATGACGGCGAGGGCGGAAACGGCCCGGCCGGCACCGCCAATCTCGACGATTCGGACGACCCCTACGACCAGGCGGTGGCCGTGGTGCTGCGTGACGGCAAGGCGTCGACCTCCTATATCCAGCGCCGCCTCGGCATCGGCTACAACCGGGCCGCATCGCTGATCGAGCGCATGGAGAAGGAAGGGCTGATCGGCCCTGCCAACCATGCCGGCAAGCGCGAGATCCTCGTGCCGACGGAAGAGTGAGATTTCGGGACTTCGGCCGGGAACGGGGCGCCTCTTGCGGCGTTTCGGCCGGCAAGTCTCGGGTCAGGGCCGAATGCCATTATGGCGCCGCGTTTGGCCCGCATGAAGAACGCATGAAGGAGACCGACATGATCCGATCGGAAAACGGCCGTGCGAGCGGAACGCTGACGCGCCGCGGCTTCACCGGCCTGATGGCCTTCACGCTCGTGGCCGGCCTTTCGGCGTTCGCGCCCACCGACGCTTCCGCACAGGCGAGCGCCGCCGCGCAGAAGATCGCCGATCACTTCGCCTCGGTGAAGACGATGATGGGCGAGTTCGTGCAGTTCGGACCGCGCGGCGAGCAGACCGGCGGCAAGTTCTACATCGACCGTCCCGGCAAGATCCGCTTCAACTACGAGGAACCCTCGCCGATGCGCGTCATCGCCGACGGCAAGGCCGTCGTCATCGGCAATCGCAAGCTGAAGACCTGGGACCTCTATCCGCTCTCCAAGACGCCGCTCAACCTCCTGCTCGGCGAGAAGATCGACCTTTCCGCCAAGATGGTGCGCAGTGTCAAGGAAGAGGCGGACCTGACGACGATCGTGCTCGGCGACCGGAACATGTTCGGCGATTCGACCATCACCATGATGTTTGACCCCAAGACCTACGACCTGCGCCAGTGGACGATCACCGACGCGCAAGGCAAGGATACCTCCGTCATGATCTTCAACGTCAAGACCGGCGTGAAGCTCGACGACAAGGTTTTCTCCATTCCCTACGACGAAGTGCGCAACAAGGGCGGTTAATTCGGGCCGGAACCGTTTCCGTTTCGCCCTTCATGCGCTAAGACGCCCCGACCGGCCCGTGAAAACGGGCCGGATGTTTTTGAGGGCGACGGCATGGCACTTTCGATTGCGACCTGGAACATCAACTCCGTGCGGCTGCGCATGCCGCTCGTCGAGCATTTCCTGAAGACCTTCTCGCCGGATATCCTGTGCCTGCAGGAAACCAAGTGCCCGAACGACCTCTTTCCCTCCAAGCCGCTGAAGGCGCTGGGCTACGAGCATATCGTCGTGCACGGCCAGAAGGGCTATCACGGCGTCGCCACCGTCTCCCGCCTGCCGCTGACCGAGATCGTCGAGCGGCGCGACTATTGCGGCGTCGGCGATGCGCGCCACGTCTCGGTGCTCTTCCACCACCGCAGCAAGTCGATCCGCCTGCACAATTTCTATGTGCCGGCCGGTGGCGACGAGCCGGACCGCGCGATCAATCCGAAATTCGGCCACAAGCTCGATTTTATCGAGGAGATGAAGCTGCTGCACGCCGAGGCCGAGGCCGGTATTTCCTCGGTCCTCGTCGGCGATCTCAACATCGCCCCGCTGGAGCACGACGTCTGGTCGCACAAGCAGCTCCTGAAGATCGTCAGCCACACGCCGATCGAGACGGAGGGCCTGATCGACGTCATGACCAAGGGCGCCTGGGTCGATCTCATGCGCTGCAAGGTGCCGGCTCATGAGAAGCTCTATACCTGGTGGAGCTACCGCTCGGCCGACTGGGTCGCCGCCAACAAGGGGCGCCGCCTCGACCACATCTGGTCCTCCGCCGACCTCGAGCCGCATCTCAGCAACATTTCCGTGATCCGCGAGGCCCGCGGCTGGGAACGGCCGTCCGACCATGTGCCGGTGATCGCGGAATTCGATTTCTGAGGAGTTTGCCCCTCACCCTAACCCTCTCTCCGCAAGCGGGGAGAGGGGACGTGGCCCACGAAACGGTATTGATTGAGGAAAAGTGCGCGGCATATCTCCTTCGCCCCGTTTACGGGGAGAAGGTGGCCGGCAGGCCGTGAGGGGCCTGCCTCAGGCAAACCGCCCGGCAAGCCCTCGCATCGAGCTGATCATGGCCGCGAGATTTTCACGGATGCGCGCGTCCACGAGCACGGCGACGTCGGGATATTCCTCCAGCATGCGCCGGAAGAGCGGGCGGTTGATGCGGATGACTTCGCTGTCCTCCATCGCCATTGCCGTGTACTTGCGCTCGACGGCGGAGATCATCGCAAGTTCCGAAAGCAGCGTGCCGGCGCCGGCCGTGCCCTCCTCCCGCGTCGTCCCGTCGCGCAGCGTCGAGGTCAGCCGGAACGCTCCATAGGCGACGACGAAGCCGCAATCGGCCGAGGTGCCTTCGCGAAACAGCGTCTGTCCCTCGACCAGCCGGCGACGTTCGGCGCCGAAGGCCATCAGCCGCAGCTTGTCGTCGGCAAGGTCCGCGAAGAGCGGCACGCGGGATAAAAGGGCGATGTCGTCGCTGAGGCCCACGGTCGGCGTTCCCCCAAAAGCAATGCGTGAAAAATTACGGTACGATCTTGTAGCCGCCGTTCTCTGTCACGAGAATCTCCGCATTGGAAGGGTCCCGCTCGATCTTCTGGCGCAGGCGATAGACATGGGTCTCCAGCGTATGGGTCGTGACGCCGGAATTGTAGCCCCAGACCTCTTCCAGGAGCACGTCGCGCGTCACCACCTTCTGGTCTGCGCGGTAGAGGTAGCGGATGATCGCCGCCTCCTTCTCCGTCAGGCGGATCTTCTGGCCGTTTTCCAGCGTCAGCAGCTTCTGGCCGGGCTTGAACGTATAGGGGCCGACGGTGAAGGTGGCGTCCTCGCTGCTCTCGTGCTGGCGAAGCTGGGCGCGGATGCGCGCGAGCAGCACGGCGAAGCGGAAGGGCTTCGTCACATAGTCGTTGGCGCCGGCCTCGAGGCCCAGGATCGTGTCCGAATCGGTATCATGCCCCGTCAGCATGATGATCGGTGCCTTGAAACCGCCCTTGCGCAGCAGCTTGACGGCCTCGCGGCCGTCCATGTCCGGCAGGCCGACATCCATGATCAGGAGGTCGATCTGATTGGCCCGGGCGGTCTGGATGCCCTTGCCGGCGGTGGTTTCCTCGAGCGTCGAGAATTCCTCGTAGAGCGAAAGCTGCTCGACGAGCGTCTCGCGCAGGTCGTTGTCGTCATCGACAAGAAGGATCGTGCGGGATGTCATGCTTTACCTCTCGGCATTCCTCTGGAAAGTAAGGGAATTGGGACTTTTGGCAAGCCCGCCCATGGTTTAGCCAATGAGGTCCCGCAAGGCGCGAATATGGCGGAGCGACATGAGCCGGATCACATCTCATGAACATTGCGTGAAGACGATCCTGGTGCGAGCGGCGCCGGGCAGGAAGAGCCGCGCCATCGTCCAGGTCGGTCCCCTGCGCCTGCCCGCCGCCATCGGCCGTGCCGGGCGGACGAGCCGCAAGCGGGAAGGCGACGGCGCGACGCCGATCGCCGCCATGCCGCTTCTTTCCGGTTTCCTGCGCGGCGACCGGCTGGCCCGGCCGCAAAGCCCGCTGGCGCTGAGACGCATCCGGCCCGACATGCTGTGGTGCGACGCGCCGAAACACCCGTCGTATAATCGCCTCGTCCGCGCACCCTTCGAACCAAGCCATGAGGAGATGCGGCGCGAGGACGGGCTTTACGATATCTGCCTCGTGCTCGACTGGAACGTGACCGCGCGCCGTCGCAATGCCGGCTCGGCGATCTTCTTCCACCTCATCCGTCCCGGCTATGAACCGACGGCCGGCTGCATCGCCCTTGCGCGGCGCGACATGCTGCGCATCCTGCCCCATCTGCGGCGCGGCACCGTCGTGCGGGTGCTGTGAGGATTTTGTCGGCGGCGGGCTGAAATGCTGCGATGCGGAACCTATATCAGCCTCGACCGTCGCCGGGCTTCAAGGCGCCACGGGAAACCCGTCCGGGTTCAAGCACGCCATTTTTTCACGGAGAGATTCTGATGAGCGATCAACCGACAATCCTGTTTCACGACGGCAACAGCATTCCCCAGGTGGGCCTCGGCGTCTGGCAAACCCCGAACGACACGGCCGTGACCGCGGTCAAGGCGGCGCTCGGCGCCGGCTACCGCCATATCGACACGGCCGCGATCTATGAGAACGAAGCGGGCGTCGGCGAGGGCATCCGCGCCTCCGGCGTCGCCCGTTCGGAAATCTTCCTGACGACGAAGCTCTGGAATGCCGACCAGGGTTACGATGCGACGCTGAAGGCCTTCGACGCCAGCCTGAAACGGCTCGGCACCGACTATGTCGATCTCTACCTCATCCACTGGCCGGCGCCGAAGCGCGACCAGTATGTCGACAGCTGGAAGGCCTTCATCCAGCTCCAGAAGGAAGGCCGCGCCCGCTCGATCGGCGTGTCCAACTTCTATCCGGAACACCTGCAGCGCCTGATCGACGAGACCGGCGTTACCCCGGTCATCAACCAGATCGAACTGCATCCGGATTTCCCCCAGAAAGAGACACGCGCCTATCACGACAAGCATCGGATCGTCACGCAGTCCTGGAGCCCGCTCGGCCAGGGCACGCTCCTGGAAAATCCCGTCGTCGGCAAGGTCGCGGCAAAGCACGGCCGCACGCCGGCACAGGTCATCACCCGCTGGCATATCGACAACGGGCTGGTGGTGATCCCCAAATCCGTGACGCCGTCTCGCATTGAGGAGAACTTCAAGGTGTTCGACTTCAAGCTCGACGCCGAGGACATGGCGACGTTCGCGAGCCTCGAAAAGGATGGCAAGCGTATCGGGCCGGATCCGATGACGGCGACGTTCTGATCGTCTGCCTGCGCTCGGTGGTCGTTTGCCGGCTGCCCCGAAGACCGCAGACCTCACCTCCGTCATGGTCGGGCTTGACCCGACCATCCATGTCGCTTGTGCAGAGCGGTTTTGGATCCTCGGGTCAAGCCCGAGGATGACGCGGTGGCTGGGATACCAGGCTGCCCAAAGGGCAACCGGTTCAGGCGTCATGATCTGCCCAAGACAGCATCCTAGGCGTAATGAAACGCTCTAGTTGGCCCTCGCCGGGCGCAACCTCATTCCATCGAGCCGTCGCAAGGGCGATCACCGCCAGCCCTGCCGTCGGATATTTCGTCCTCATCCGTGCCAGCGCCGTCGCCTCGCCCTGTGGTGCGAGCAAGGCTGCGACATCCTCGAAACCCGGATTGTGGCCGATGACCAGCAGCGTCCCGCTCTCCTCCGGCGCTTGCCGGATCGCTGCGAGGATGGCCGCCGGTTCGGCCTCGTAGATCGACGCCACCGTGCGGGACGGGCAGGGCTTTGCGAGGGCCGGCGAGACGAGGGTCCAGGTTTCCTGCGTGCGCCGGGCGGAGGAGACCAGCGCGAAATCCGGGTCGAGACCCTCGGACGCGATATGGGCGCCCATGCGGGGTGCGTCGCGGCGGCCGCGGTCGCCGAGCGGGCGGTCGTGGTCCTCGACGCCTTCCGGCCAGGCGGATTTGGCATGACGCAGCAGCAGGAGGCGTTTCATGGGGGTCCCTCAAATGGAAAAAGCCGGGAGCATGCTCCCGGCCTTCCATCACGATGGCAATGAAGCCGTGATCAGTTCCAGTCGCGGATGTCGACGAAGTGGCCGGCGATCGCCGCGGCGGCGGCCATGGCGGGCGAGACGAGATGCGTGCGGCCCTTGAAGCCCTGGCGGCCCTCGAAGTTGCGGTTCGAGGTGGAGGCACAGCGCTCGCCCGGCTTCAGGCGGTCGTCGTTCATGGCAAGGCACATGGAGCAGCCCGGCTCGCGCCAGTCGAAACCGGCTTCCTTGAAGATCGCGTCGAGGCCTTCGGCTTCCGCCTGCTCCTTCACGAGGCCGGAGCCGGGGACGATCATGGCGTTGACGGTGGCGGCGACCTTCTTGCCCTCGACGACGGCGGCGACGGCGCGCAGGTCCTCGATGCGGCCGTTGGTGCACGAGCCGATGAAGACGCGGTCGACGGCGATATCGGTGATCTTCGTGCCCGGCTTCAGGCCCATATAGTCGAGCGCGCGCCACTTGGAGGAGCGCTTGGTCTCGTCGTCGATATCGTCCGGGTTCGGCACGACGCCCTCGACGGAGACGACGTCTTCCGGCGAGGAGCCCCAGGAGACGATCGGCGGAAGGTTGGCCGCGTCGAGCACGACGACGCGATCGAAATGCGCGCCTTCCTCCGTGTAGAGCGTCTTCCAGTAGTCGATCGCCATGTCCAGCGCCTTGCCCTTGGGCGCGCGGGGCTTGTCCTTGATGTAGTCGAAGGTGGTCTCGTCCGGCGCGATGAGGCCGGCGCGGGCGCCGCCTTCGATCGTCATGTTGCAGATCGTCATGCGGCCTTCCATCGACAGCGAGCGGATCGCCTCGCCGGCGAACTCGATGACGTGGCCGGTGCCGCCGGCCGTGCCGATCTCGCCGATGATGGCGAGGATGATGTCCTTCGCCGTCACGCCATCGGGAAGCTTCCCGTCGACGCGCACCAGCATGTTCTTCGCCTTCTTCTGGATCAGCGTCTGGGTGGCGAGGACATGTTCCACCTCGGAGGTGCCGATGCCGTGCGCCAGCGCGCCGAAGGCGCCGTGCGTGGAGGTGTGGCTGTCACCGCAGACGATGGTCATGCCCGGCAGCGTGAAGCCCTGCTCGGGGCCGACGATGTGCACGATGCCCTGGCGCACGTCCTTTTCCGAATAGTATTCCACGCCGAAATCGGCGGCGTTCTTCGCGAGCGCCTCGACCTGGATGCGGCTTTCCTCGTTCTTGATGCCCTGGTGGCGATCCGGCGAGGTGGGGACGTTGTGGTCGACGACGGCGAGCGTCTTTTCCGGCGCGCGCACCTTGCGGCCGGTCATGCGCAGGCCTTCGAAGGCCTGCGGCGACGTCACTTCGTGAACGAGGTGACGGTCGATGTAGAGAAGACAGGTTCCGTCTTCCTGGCGGCTGACGATGTGGTCGTCGAAAATCTTGTCATAGAGGGTACGGGGTGCGCTCATGGCTCTTCATCCGTCTGGGCATGTTGCGGGATACTGGAAATCGGCAGCGCAAGGCTGCGGGATCGCAAGCGATCAGGATAGGCGGCTGATAAGCGCCCCGAAAACACGCGCAAAGAAGCGTGCCGGCAGGCGCTTGTGATCCTGCAGCACGACGACATGCTTTTCCGTGCATCCGAACTTGGATTCCATGCCCCGCATATAACGATTTTTTGACGGTCCGGCAAGTTGTCACGCGCCGCCGGCATTTACGCTGCTTCCTAAAAATATCCGCCCCGCCTCCTTGTCGCGCCCACGAATTTTTGAGACTCGGTAGACGTATCCCGGCGAAGAGCCGGCTTGAGGGGACACAGATGAAGACGATCACCTGGCGGGACCGCCTGCGCTACCAGTTCGACAAGAGCATGGCGGCGGGGCCGATCGCGCTCATCGGCTGGCTTGCGGTCATTTCGCTGATCGTCATCATCATCGCAGGCTTGTTCCTCGCCTTTACCGGCATCACGCCGGAGGGGGGGGAGCCCGTGTCGTTCATCGAGGGCGCCTGGGAATCGCTGATGCGCACCATGGATGCGGGTACGATGGGGGGCGATGCCGGCTGGAGTTTCCGCGGCGTCTCGCTCGTCGTCACGGTCGCCGGCATCTTCGTGTTCTCGGCGCTCATCGGCGTCCTCAGTTCGGGCCTCGACGAAAAGTTGGACGAACTGCGCAAGGGCCGTTCGCATGTGCTCGAAAAGGAACACACGATCATCTTCAACTGGTCGCCCTCGATCTTCGACGTGATTTCGGAGCTCGTCATCGCCAACCAGAGCCGCCGCAATCCGCGCATCGTCATCATGGCGAGCAAGGACAAGGTGGAGATGGAGGACGAGATCGCCGACAAGATCGCCGATCTCGGCAATACCCGCATCATCTGCCGCAGCGGCGATCCGACGGACCTCTACGACGTCAACATCGTCAACCCGCAGGCCTCGCGCTCGATCATCGTCCTGTCGCCGGAAAGCGACTATGCGGATTCGCAGGTCATCAAGACGGTGCTCGCCCTCGTCAACGACCCGGACCGGCGCGAGGAGCCCTACCGGATCGCGGCCGAGATCCGCGATGCGAAGAATGCGGAAGTCGCGCGCATTGTCGGCGGCTCGGAGCTGCAGCTGGTGCTGGCGGATGAGCTGATCTCGCGCATCGTGGTCAGCTCCAGCCGGCAGGCGGGCCTTTCGGCCGTCTATACGGAACTTCTCGATTTCGACGGGTCGGAGATCTATGCCGTCGAGCAGCCGGCGATCGTCGGCAAGTCCTTCGGCAATGCCGTCATGTCCTACGACACCTCGACGCTGATCGGCGTCTGCGACACGCAAGGCGTGGTGCATCTCAACCCGCCGACGAACCGGCCGATCGCCGCCGGCGAGCGGGCGATCCTGATCGCCGAGGATGACGCGACGATCAAGCTGCGCAGCGGCGATTTCACGGTCGACCGCGAGATCGTCCGCCCGCCCGTCCATCATCGCCCGACCCCGGAGCGCACGCTGCTGCTCGGCTGGAACCGGCGCGGGCCGATCATCGCGCAGGAACTGTCGCGGTATGTCGCGCCGGGCTCGGAACTGATGATCGCGGCCAATAGGGAGGACCTTGAGAGCGTGATCGCCGGCCTGTCCTATCTTTCGCAGAACCTCACGGTTCGCTGCGCTGTCATCGACACGACGAACCGCGCGGCGCTCGATGCGCTCGACGTGCCCTCCTACGACCATGTGCTGGTGCTGGGCTACAGTGACGACATGGCGGCGCAGCCGGCCGATACCACGACGCTCGTCACCTTGCTGCAGCTTCGCAAGATCGCCGATGCCGCCGGGCAGCATATCGGTATCGTCAGCGAGATGATCGACGTGCGCAACCGCAACCTGGCGGCCGTGACGCGCGCCGACGATTTTGTCGTCAGCAACAAGCTGGTCAGCCTCATGCTGGCGCAGGCGTCTGAAAACGAGCTGATGGCGCAGATCTTCGACGAACTGCTCGATGAGGACGGCTCGGAAATCTACATGCGCCCGGTGACCGACTACATCGCCATCGACCGGCCGGTGAACTTCTACACCGTGACGCTTGCCGCGCTCATCCGCGGCGAGGTGGCGCTCGGCTACAGCCGCGCCGGCGCGTCCGGCCAGGACCTGCGCGCCATGGGCGGGGTCGTGGTCAATCCGGCGAAATCGGACAATGTGACCTTTGCCGCCGGTGACCGCCTCATCATCCTCGCCCGCTGACCGTTCTCATGTCCGACGCAGGCGGCGCTCCAGTGCCCGCAGGGCCAGGGAAAGGCCGATGGTGAGGATGAGATAGACATAGGCGACGATGGAATAGGTCTCGAAGAAGCGGAAGGAGCCGGACGCGTAGACCTTGCCCATCTGGGTGATGTCGGCGACGCCGAGCACGGAGACGAGGGACGAATCCTTGACCATCGCCACGAAATCGTTGCCGAGCGGCGGCAGGATGACGCGCACGGCCTGCGGAAAGACGACGAGCCGGAAACGCTGGAAGCGCGACAGGCCGAGCGCCTTCGCCGCCTCGATCTGTCCCTTGTCGACCGATTGGATGCCCGCGCGGAAAACCTCGGCGATGAAGGCGGAATAGCCGATCATCAGCGCGATGATCGCCCGCCACATCAGGGATAGGTCGCGCACCTGGACCGGCTCCAGATAGCCGGCGGCAAGGAGTGGGCCGATGGCGAAATTGATCACCGCCACCAGCGCCGGGGCGCCGACGAAAGCGATGTAGAAGAGCAGGACGAGCACCGGTACGCCACGGATCACCTCCGTGTAGAAGCGCGCGACCTGGCGCAGCGCCTTGCTTCCGGAGAGCGCCATCAGCGCGATGCCAAGACCGAGCAAAGTGGCGAGCAGGAAGGCGACGAGGGTCACGAAGATCGTCACCCACAGCCCCTTCAGCACGACGCCGAAAACCTGCCTGTAGAGATCGTTGGCGATGATGACGCCGGCAAGCGCCAGCGCGACGGCTCCGAGGGCGACCAGCCACCAGGGATAGTCGCCCTTCGCCGTATCAGGGGAGGCGGGAGCCATGGCCGCCCGCTACTGACCCATCTTGTAGTCGAGGAACCATTTCTTGTTGAGGCCGTCCAGCGTGCCGTCGGCCTTCAGCGCGGCGATGGCCGCATTGACCGGCGCGACGAGGTCCGAGCCCTTCGGGAAGATGAAGCCGAAATCCTCGGTGCCGAGCGGTCCGCCGACCACCTTGAGCTTGCCACCCGAGGCATCGACATAGCCCTTCGCCGCGACGCTGTCGGTGAGCACGAGATCGACGTCGCCTGCCTGCAGCGCCTGCACGGTCGCGCCGAAGGTCTCGAACAGCTTTATGCGCGGGTTCTGTTCGTTGCCGTCGAGGATCTCGTAGACGGCCGTGTAGAAGGGCGAGGTGCCCGGCTGGGCGGCGATCAGGCCGTCCGCCAGCGCGGCGAAGGATTTCGCGTCGTTGAAGCGCTCCTCGTCGCCGCGCACCAGCATGAACTGCTGCGAGCGCATGTAGGGATCGGAGAAGTCGACCTTCTCCTTGCGGTCGTCCTTGATGGTGATGCCGGTCATGCCGATATTGTACTGGTTGTCGGAGACCGCCTGGATCATCGTGTCCCAGCTGGCGTTCTGGTACTCGACCTTGACGTTCAGCCGCTTGGCGATCTCGTTCATCGCATCATATTCCCAGCCGATCTGCTCGCCGGACTTCGGATCGACGAACTGCAGCGGGGGATAGGCGTTTTCCGTGACGACGACGACGGTCTTGCCGCCGAGATCGGGCAGGTCGGCGGAAACGGCGACGGCGGGCATGAGGGCGGCGGCAGCAAGGCCTGCAAGAACGGCGCGGCGGGAAAACATCGAAATATGCTCCTGAAATCGTGGCGGCGGAACAGTGTCACAGGTTCAGGGAGGGAGGCAAGCGCAGCGCTTGCGTGCACACGCCTTTCCGCGAAACAAAAAAGCCGCCGGCCCGGGGGCCGACGGCTTTCCTAAATCGATGCGGCTGCCGGATTATTCGGCGGCGGCTTCCGCGGCCTTTGCGGCTTCGGCAGCGTCTGCTGCGGCCTTTTCAGCGGCGAGCGCCTGGGCGGCTGCCACCTTCTCGGCTTCGAGACGTGCCTTTTCCTCGGCAACGGCCTGGCGCTCGGCGTCGTTCAGCTTGCGGGCGCGCGTGCCGGTGTTCTCGACGATACGGGCCGACTTGCCGCGACGATCGCGCAGGTAGTAGAGCTTGGCGCGACGGACCTTGCCGCGGCGGACGATCTCGACGCTTTCGACGAGCGGCGAGTAGACCGGGAAGACGCGCTCGACGCCTTCGCCGTAGGAAATCTTGCGAACGGTGAAGCTCTCGTTGATGCCGCCGCCGGAACGGGCGATGCAGACGCCTTCATAGGCCTGCACGCGGGTGCGCGAGCCTTCCGTGACGCGCACGTTGACGCGGACGGTGTCGCCCGGGGAGAATTCCGGGAGGGTGCGCTTGGCTTCGATCTTCGCGGCCTGTTCGGCTTCGAGCTGCTGGATGATGTTCATCGGTCTAACCTTCGTGGTTCTTCTGAAACAGCCAGAGCGCTCGACGGTTACCTTATGGCCGTGGCCTTCAAGGTTAGTCCGTTGCCGGACGGAGCGGATTCGCCATTCTTTGATTGCAGGTCGGCGGGAGGTAATCCCAAATCCGTGCGGGCCAATACACCAATCGAACCAGCTTGTCATCCCCGCGGCGGAAGAATCCGCACGGGGAACGGCGGTTTTTCGGGCCTTGCCGGTCCGCCAGTGCCACGCTATCACGCTTTGCGGAGGAGGGCCGCTCATTTCAGCGGCCGCGGGTGGAAAGATCATGACGTTTGCCGATGCCGTTCTGCTGTTCGTCGCCGGGTTCCTGTCCGGCGTGGTCAATGCCATTGCCGGCGGCGGCACTTTCCTCACCTTCGGCGCGATGACGCTGACCGGCCTACCGCCGATCGTCGCCAATGCCACGTCCTCGATCACGCAGTTTCCCGGCTATGTCACCTCCTCTCTCGCCTATGCGAAGGAGATCAGGGCGGACTGGCGTGAGGCCGCGCTGCTCGGCGCGCTTTCGCTGGTCGGCGGGCTTGCCGGCGCGCTGCTGCTGCTGTCGCTTTCCAACCCGTCCTTCCGGGCGCTGGTGCCTTGGCTGTTGCTTGCGGCGACCGCCATCTTCGCCGCCGGGCCCTACCTGAAACCGAAGACGCTGAGCCCGGAAAAGCCGGTCACGCCGCTCGGCCTTGCCGGCCAGTTCGTCACCTCGATCTATGGCGGTTTCTTCGGTGCCGGCATGGGCATCATGACGCTCGCCGTGCTCGGCCTCACCAAGGGCGGCGACTACCATCGCCTGAATGCGCTGAAGAACTTCCTCGCCGTGGTGATCGCCGGCATGGCGATCGTCGTCTTCGCCAGCGGCAATGTGGTTGGCTGGCCGCAGGCGGCCGTCATGGTGCCGGCGGCGGCGTTCGGCGGCTGGTCCGGCGTCTGGGCGGCGCGGCGCGTGCCGCAGCCCGTCATCCGCGGCCTTGTGGTCGTGGTCGGCATCGCGCTGACGGTCTATTACTTCGTGACGGGCTGAGCGGCGAGAAGGTCCGGCCGGCGCTCGCGCGTCAGCTTCTCAGCCTCCTCGCGCCGCCATGTCTCGATGGCCGCGTGATGGCCGGAGGTGAGCACGCCGGGGATCTCCATGCCCTCCCAGACCTGCGGGCGGGTGTAGTGCGGGTGCTCCAGCAGGCCGCCCTCGAAGCTCTCGTGCTCGCCCGAGAGCGCGTTGCCCATGACGCCCGGCAGGATGCGCACCACGGCGTCGAGCAGGATCATCGCCGCCGGTTCGCCGCCGGAAAGGATGTAGTCGCCGATCGAGACCTCTTCGAGCCCGCGTCCATCGATGACGCGCTGGTCGACTCCTTCGAAGCGGCCGCAGACGATGATGGCGCCGTCACCGGCCGCCAGTTCGCGCACGCGGGCCTGCGTTAGCGGGCGGCCGCGCGGGCTCATCAGCAGGCGCGGACGGTCGTCGCCTTCGGAAGCGCGGTCGATGGCGCGGGCAAGCACATCCGGCTTCAGCACCATGCCGGCGCCGCCGCCGGCCGGCGTGTCGTCCACCGTGCGGTGGCGATCGGTGGTGAAATCGCGGATCTGCACGCAGTCGAGCGTCCAGTCGCCGCGGGCAAGCGCCTTGCCGGAGAGCGACTGGCCGAGAAGGCCGGGAAACATCTCCGGATAGAGCGTCAGGATGGTGGCGCGGAAAGCCACGTCATTCCCCGCCGTCTTCTTGCGGCGGGCGGCGGCGCCGGCTGCCCGGACCGTCGTTCTCCTCCTCTTCCAGGCCGGCGGCGACGGCGTCGATCAGAAGGCGCCCGCCCTCGAGATCGATCTCCAGCACGGCCGCCTCGGAAAAGGGAATGAGCACGGGCCGCTTGCCCGGCCCCTTGAGTTCGAGAAGGTCGCCGGCGCCGAAATCGAAGATGCCCGTCACCTTGCCGTGGCTGCGGCCGCTCGTATCCACCGCTTCCAGCCCTTCGAGGTCGGCATAGAAGAACTCGTCCTCGTCCAGCTCCTCGTCCGGCAGGTTGTCGCGCTCGATATAGAGGTCGGTGCCGTTCAGCGCCTCGGCAGCGTTGCGGTCGTTGATGCCGCGCAGGCGCACGACGACGACGTTCTTTGCCTCGCGCACCTCAAGGACTTCGAAGGACCGGCCGTCCTCGGTGTGGAGATGGCCGTAGTCGCCGATCGCCGTCGGGTCGATGGTGTAGGATTTCACGCGGACCTCGCCGCGCAGGCCCTGTGCCGCGCCGACGGTGCCCATGAGGACGGGATTTTCCAGCTTCGCCATGGTTCGGTTCCGTGTGGATTTGCAGAGCCTCTTACGACGTTCGCGCCGCGGCTCCAAATGAAAACGGGCGGCATGAAACACGCCGCCCGCTTGCGAAAGGGTCTTGCGAAGGATTATTCGCCGGCGGCAGCCGCAGCGGCGTCTTCTTCCTTCTGCTTCTTCTCGGCGGCGCGCTCGAGGGCCTTCTTGCCCGGCTTTGCCTTGTCCGGGTTGTTGCGGGCTTCGCGCTTCAGGACGCCGGCTTCATCGAGGAAGCGGGTGACGCGGTCGGTCGGCTGAGCGCCCTTGGCGAGCCATTCCTTGGCGCGGTCGGCGTCGATCTGGACGCGGTTTGCGTCGTCCTTGCCGAGCATCGGGTTCCACGAACCGAGCTTCTCCAGGAAGCGGCCGTCACGCGGCGAGCGGGCGTCGGCAACGACGATCTGGTAGTACGGGCGCTTCTTGGAGCCACCGCGGGCGAGACGGATTTTCAGGGACATGTCATTACTCCTTGGGATGTGACGTAAGCCGCTTTTCTCAAGCGGTGTTCTGGTTTGCACCGCTGTGTTCAGCGGCAATGGCTTCATGGTGCCGGATCACCTCGCGGATGATGAAGTTCAGGAACTTCTCCGCGAAATCCGGATCCAGATTGGCGTCCTTCGCCAGGCGGCGAAGGCGTTCGATCTGGTATTCCTCGCGCGCCGGGTCGGCCGGCGGCAGTTCATGCGTCGCCTTCAGCACGCCCACCGCCTGGGTGCAGCGGAAGCGCTCGGCGAGCATATGCACAAGGGCAGCGTCGATATTGTCGATCGACTGCCGGTATTCCCCCAATTGCTGCTTGACCTTCGGATCGATCGTCATGCCTCAATTCCTCACTTCTTCTTCGGCAGGCCGGGAAGGCCCGGGAGACCGCCGCCGAGGCCGGGCAGGCGAAGACCGCCGCCGCCGAGGCCCGGCAGGCCGCCCGGCTTGATGCCGGCCGCTTCCGCCTGCTTGGCGAGCGCCTCGAGCTGCTTCGGGTCCATCTTCGAAAGATCGGGCATGCCGCCGCCCAGGCCGCCAAGCCCCATCTTGCCGGCAAGGCCGCCCATCATCTGCTTCATCATGCCGCCCTTCTTGCCGCCCATCATCTTCATCATGTCCGCCATCTGGCGGTGCATCTTCAGAAGCTTGTTGATGTCGGCCGCATCGGTGCCGGAGCCGCTAGCGATGCGCTTCTTGCGGGAATGCTTGAGCATGTCGGGATTGGCGCGCTCGGCCTTGGTCATCGAGTTGATGATGGCGATCTGGCGGCCGAACAGCTTGTCGTCGAGACCGGCGGCGGACATCTTGTCCTTCATGCCGGCCATGCCGGGCATCAGCCCCATGATGCCGCCCATGCCGCCCATCTTCTGCATCTGGCGAAGCTGGTCGGCGAGGTCGTTGAGGTCGAACTTGCCCTTGGCCATCTTGGCGGCCATGGCGGCCGCCTTCTCGGCGTCGATATTTTCAGCGGCCTTCTCGACCAGCGAGACGATGTCGCCCATGCCGAGGATGCGGTCGGCGACGCGGCGGGGGTGGAATTCCTCCAGCTCGCCCATCTTTTCGCCGACGCCGATCAGCTTGATCGGCTTGCCGGTGACGGCGCGCATGGAAAGCGCCGCGCCGCCGCGGCCGTCGCCGTCCATGCGGGTGAGGACGAGGCCGGTGATGCCGACGCGGTCGTCGAAATTGCGGGCGAGGTTGACGGCGTCCTGGCCGGTCAGCGCATCGGCGACGAGCAGGATCTCGTGCGGATTGGACTTCCGCTTGATCTCCGCCATCTCGATCATCAGCGGCTCGTCGATATGGGTGCGGCCGGCGGTGTCGAGGATGACGACGTCATGGCCGCCAAGCTTTGCCGCCTGCACGGCGCGTGCGGCGATATCGGTCGGCGACTGGCCGGCGATGATCGGCAAGGTGTCGATGCCGGTCTGGACGCCAAGCTGGCGAAGCTGTTCCTGCGCGGCCGGGCGGCGCGTGTCGAGCGAGGCCATCAGGACCTTCTTCTTGTCACGCGTCTTCAGCCGGTTGGCGATCTTGCCGGAGGTCGTCGTCTTGCCCGAGCCCTGCAGGCCCACCATCATGATGACGACGGGAGCGGCGGCATTGAGGTCGATCGAGACGCCCTCGGAGCCGAGCATCGAGATCAGCTCGTCATGTACCAGCTTGACGACCATCTGGCCGGGCTTGATGCTCTTGAGGATTTCCGCGCCGACGGCCTTTTCGCGCACCGCATCGGTGAAGGAGCGCACCACTTCCAGCGCCACGTCCGCTTCCAGAAGCGCACGGCGGACCTCGCGCAGCGCCGCCGAGACATCGGCCTCGGAAAGCGCGCCACGGCCTGTCAGCCCATTCAGAATGGAGCCAAGGCGGTCCTGGAGTGTTTCAAACATCGCGTCTTCCTTCTTGTTTCCGCAGGTAGCGGAAACATCGGTGCCATCCGCGCCAAAAACAAGACGCAAAGCCGAAAAGCACCCGAGGGCGCATCGCGCTGTCGGGTGTTGACCTCCGGGATCTCTTTATACCTTTGACGGGTCCCGGTCGGTGGCTGCAAGTATCGTTACTTGTCGCAGATGGCGCGGCTTAAACAGCATTGGGCCCGGAAAGTCAAGGATCGGAAGAGACTGTCTGGTAATTGCGGCCCTTATGCGCCATATACGCGCGGTAAAGATGCGCCTTCTATGCGCGTGAAATACGGAACATCGCCATGGCAGCAGACGTGCAATTCGCCCGCATGAACGGGCTCGGCAACATGATCCTCGTCGTCGACATGCGCGGCCGTAGCGATGGCGTGACGCCGGACGCGGCGATCGCGCTCAACGCCGATCCCGCCACCCGTTTCGACCAGATCATGGCGATCCACGACCCCAGGGCCGACGGCACCGATGCCTTCATCGACATCCTCAACTGCGACGGCACCAGGGCGCAGGCCTGCGGCAACGGCACGCGCTGCGTCGTGCAGGCGCTGGCTACTGAGACCGGCCGCAAGGCCTTCACCTTCCAGACCGTCGCCGGCATCCTCAACGCGGTGGAGCACGCGGACGGCACGATCTCGGTCGACATGGGCAAGCCGGTCTTCGAATGGAACCGCATCCCGCTTGCCGAAGAATTCTACGACACGAGCCGCATCGAATTGCAGATCGGGCCAATCGACGCGCCGGTCCTGCATTCGCCTTCGGCCATGTCGATGGGCAATCCGCATGCGATCTTCTGGGTCGACCGCGACCCGATGAGCTTCGATCTCGACCGTTTCGGCCCGCTTCTCGAAAACCACCCGATGTTCCCGGAAAAGGCGAACATCACCCTGGCGCAGGTGACCTCGCCGGCATCGATGACGACGCGCACCTGGGAGCGCGGCGCGGGCCTGACGCTTGCCTGCGGCTCGGCCGCCTGCTCGGCCGGCGTTTCCGGCGCGCGCACGGGCCGCACGGGCCGCAAGGTCGCGATCACCGTCGCCAGCAGCCCGAACCGTGGTGTGCTGACGATCGAATGGCGCGCCGACGACCATGTCGTCATGACCGGGCCTGCCGAATGGGAATGGTCGGGTATGCTCGATCCCGCCACCGGCGCCTACCGCCGCGACGAAGCCGGGGCGGCCGCCCTTTGAGCGGCGTCGCGGTCATAACCTTCGGCTGCCGGCTCAACACCTACGAATCGGAAGTGATGCGCGCCGAGGCCGAGAAGGCGGGGCTGAACAATGCCGTGCTGGTGAATACCTGCGCCGTGACGGGCGAGGCCGTGCGCCAGGCCCGCCAGGCGATCCGCCGGGCGCGGCGCGACAATCCGCATGCCCGCATCATCGTCACCGGCTGCGCCGCGCAGACGGAGAAGCACACCTTTGCCGACATGCCGGAAGTCGACGCCGTGCTCGGCAACGAGGAGAAGCTGAAAAGCGCCTCCTATCGTTCGCTGCCGGATTTCGGCGTCTCGGCGGAAGAAAAGCTGCGCGTCAACGACATCATGAACGTGCGCGAGACCGCGCCGCAGATGGTCAGGCTGATCGATGGCCATGTGCGCGCCTTCGTGCAGGTGCAGAACGGCTGTGACCACCGCTGCACCTTCTGCATCATCCCCTATGGCCGCGGCAATTCCCGCTCCGTGCCGATGGGCGCCGTCGTCGATCAGGCGCGCAAACTCACCGAAAGCGGCTATTGCGAGATCGTGCTGACGGGCGTCGACGCCACCAGCTACGGCGCGGACCTGCCGGGCAGGCCGAGCCTCGGATATCTCGCGAAAGTGCTACTGAGACAGGTGCCGGAGATCCGGCGCCTCCGCCTCTCCTCCATCGACAGCATCGAGGCGGACGATCACCTCTGGGACCTGATCGCCGGCGAACCGCGCTTCATGCCCCACCTGCACCTCTCGCTCCAGCATGGCGACGACCTGATCCTGAAACGCATGAAGCGCCGCCATTCCAGCGCCGATGCGCGGGCTTTCTGCACGCGCGTGCGCGCTCTTCGCCCGGAGGCCAGTTTCGGCGCGGACATGATCGCCGGCTTTCCGACGGAGACGGAGGAGATGTTCGCCAATGCCGCGCGGCTTGCCGAAGACTGCGGCATCGCGCATCTGCACGTCTTCCCCTACAGCCCGCGGTCCGGCACGCCGGCCGCCCGCATGCCGCAGCTCGACCGGGCGCTCGTCAAGGACCGCGCCGGGCGCCTGCGCGCGACGGGAAAGCGGCTCGCCGAAGCCCATCTTGCCTCCATGGTGGGGAAGCGGGAAATGATCCTCGTCGAGAACAACGGCCTTGCCCACACGGAAAACTTTACGCTCGTCGACGCCGCGGGGCTGAAACCCCGCGACCTTGTGCCGGTCACGATCACCGGCCACAATGGCAGGCACCTGACGATGCGGCCCGAAACCGCCTTCTCGCATAACTAGCGGACACATCCTTCATGGCCCTCGGCTTCATCAAGAAGATCTTCACCTTCGGAAAAGACACCGCCCCCGAGGCGGAAGCGCCGGCCGTCGCGCCGAAGGGCGCTGAAGCCGCGCCCGAACCGGTTGCGGAAAGCCCGGAGCCTGCCGTCGTCGAGGAGCGGGACGCGCTGCTCGACGCGGCGGAAGCCGCCAATCCCGAAGCCGCCCAGCATGTGCCCGACGAGGCCGAGCCCGATATCTATCCACTGCCGCATGCCCCGGAGCTGCCCGTTGCGGAAGATCCGGTCGCACCGGTCGAGATGGAGACCGCCGGGGGCCCCGCGGATGACGCGCCGGCGCCCGGGATGGTGGAGGATGCCGTCGAGGAAGAACCCGTCGCTCCCCTCGAGGAGATCGTCGAGATCGAGCCGGTAGCGGCGGAAGAGATTGAGCAGCCGGAAGATGCGATCGCCCCGGTCGGGGAAACGACGACCGCCGAGGTGGAGGATCCGGTTCTCGAGGAGGCGATGCGCAGCGAGGCGCCGGCCCTGCCCAAGGGATTCGCGACGGCCGTGCGCGAGCCGGTGGCCGAAACCGTGGTGCCGCAGGCCAGGCGCACCTGGTTCCAGCGCCTGCGCGACGGCCTGTCGCGCACCTCCTCGCAGCTCACCGGCCAGATCACCAGCCTCTTCACCAAGCGCAAGCTCGACGACGACACGCTGCAGGATCTCGAGGACCTCCTGATCCAGGCCGATCTCGGCGTGGAGACGGCGCTGCGCATCACCGATACGCTCGCCTCCGAGCGCTACGGCAAGGACGTCACCGGCGCGGACGTCTCGCGCATCATGGCGAGCGAGATCACCAAGGTCCTCGACCCCGTCGCCAAGCCGCTCGCGCTCGACCTCAACCACAAGCCGCATGTCATCCTTGTCGTCGGCGTCAACGGCACGGGCAAGACGACGACGATCGGCAAGCTCGCGGCAAAGCTTTCCGGCGCCGGCCTGAAGGTGATGATGGCGGCGGGCGACACGTTCCGCGCGGCGGCCATCGAGCAGCTCAAGATCTGGGCGGAGCGCACTGGCTCCGATATCGTCTCCTCGAAGCTCGGCGCCGATGCCGCCGGCCTTGCCTATGAGGCCTACGAGCGGGCGAAGGAAAAGAAGAGCGACGTCCTGATCATCGATACCGCCGGCCGCCTGCAGAACAAGACCGAGCTGATGGCGGAGCTGGAAAAGATCGTGCGCGTGCTCGCCAAGCTCGATCCGGACGCGCCGCACACCGTTCTCCAGACGCTGGATGCGACGACCGGGCAGAACGCAATGAACCAGGTGGAGATTTTCCGCAACGTTGCGGGCGTCTCGGGCCTGATCATGACAAAATTGGACGGTACGGCCCGCGGCGGCATCCTTGTGGCCATCGCGGCCAAGCACAAGCTGCCGGTCTATTTCATCGGCGTCGGGGAGGGGATCGATGATCTCGAACCCTTCGAGGCCAAGGATTTCGCGCAAGCGATCGCAGGAGTCGAAGCATGAACAAGGCAGCACCGGGCGCCCCGGCCAAGGCGGAGGAGACGATCAGCCCGCTCCTCAAGATGGTGCTGGAACTCGGCCCGCTGGTCGTGTTCTTCTTCGCCAATTCGCGCGGCGAGTGGCTTGCGGAGACATTTCCGGTGCTGGCCGAAATGGGTGGGCCGATCTTCATCGCCACCGGCCTCTTCATGGCGGCGACGGCCATCGCGCTCGTCGTTTCCTGGGTCCTGACGCGCACCCTGCCGATGATGCCGCTGATCTCGGGCGTCGTCGTCTTCGTCTTCGGCGCGCTGACGCTCTGGCTGCAGAACGACACCTTCATCAAGATGAAGCCGACCATCGTCAACACGCTGTTCGGCGCGATCCTCCTCGGCGGGCTTCTCTTCGGCAAGTCGCTGCTCGGTTACGTCTTCCACGCCGCCTTCAAGCTCACCGACGAGGGCTGGCGCAAGCTGACGCTGCGTTGGGGCCTGTTCTTCCTGTTCCTCGCGGTGCTCAACGAGGTCGTCTGGCGTTCCTTCTCGACGGATTTCTGGGTGGCCTTCAAGGTTTGGGGCACCATGCCCATCACCATTCTCTTCACGCTCTCGCAGATGCCGTTGATCATGCGCCATTCCGTCGAGCAGCCGGAAGAGGACAAGGCGTCCTGAGGGCCGTCATCGTCCCGTCACCGAACCTTGGGTGAACCGTCATCGTCCCGTTACCGGACTGACATGCCCGCGACCCATGGTCTGCCCGTCGATTCGCGGGCTTGGCCGGAGGTGGCATGGCGATTGTTCCCGAGACGCTGACGCGGCGCTCGTTCCTTCTGACCGCAGGCGCCGGCGCGCTTGCGACCTCCTCGGCGCTCGCCGTTCCCTATTATGCGCGGCGCCATGGTGCGCCGGTCTTTTCCCACGGCGTGCAGTCCGGCGATGTCGATTGTTCCTCCGGCATGGTCTGGGCGCGGGTGGACCGGCCGGCCGAGGTGACGCTGGAATATTCCACCACCGAGAGCTTCCTCAACGCCTCCCGCCTGCCCGTCGAAAAGGCGACGATCGCCTCCGACAATGCGGTCAAGGCGATGCTGCGGGGCCTCCTGCCGGACCAGGACATCTTCTACCGCTTCACCGCCGGCGATCCCTATTCCAGCCATCTCGTCTCCGAGCCGGTCGTCGGCCGCTTCCGCACCGCGCCGATGCGCAAGCGCTCGGTGCGTTTCGTCTGGTCGGGCGATACGGCCGGGCAGGGCTGGGGCATCGACGATGTCGGCATGAAGACCTATTCGACCATGCTGCGCCACGAGCCGGATTTCTTTATCCATTCCGGCGATACCGTCTATGCCGACGGCCCGATCCCGGACGAGATTCCGCTGCGTGACGGCGGGGTCTGGAAGAACCGCATCGTCACCGACGAGAAGCGCACCGTGGCGCGCACGCTGGAAGAATTCCGGGGCCAGTGGAAATACAATCTGCTCGACGAGCATCTCCTGTCCTTCAACGCGCAATGCCCGACCTTTTTCCAGTGGGACGACCACGAGGTGCTCAACAACTGGTCGCAATCGAGCGATCTTTCCGGCGACCGGCGCTATCCGGAAAAGGAAATCGGCGTCTACGAGGCGCGCGCCCGGCGCGCCTTCCACGAGATGACGCCGATCCGCTATTTCCCCACCGAGCCCGGGCGGATCTTCCGCAAGGTCGCCTATGGGCCGCTGCTCGACGTCTTCTTCGTCGACCTGCGCTCCTATCGCAGCCCCAACCGGGGCGGCACGGAGAACGGCCTGTTCGGCTGGCGGCAGGCGGACTGGCTGCGCCGGGAGCTTTCGGCCTCGCAGGCCGTCTGGAAGGTTATCGCCTGCGATATGCCGCTCGGCCTCGTCATCTGGGACGACTACGCCAACAGCCTCGGCTATGAGGGCGTTGCCGATGGCCTCAACGGCCCGCCGGCGGCGCGCGAGCGGGAGATCGCGGACCTCCTCTCCTTCATGCGCGACAATGCCATCCACAATGTCGTGTGGTTGACCGCGGACGTGCACTACACGGCCGCGCACCATTACGATCCGTCGCGGGCAAAGTTTCAAGAATTCAATCCGTTCTGGGAATTCGTCTCCGGGCCGCTGCATTCCGGCACCTATGGGCCGAAGCCGCTCGACATGACCTTCGGCCCCGAAGTGCGGTTCATCAAGGCGTCGAAGGGCGGCATCGACAGCAACCTGCCGCCCTCGGTCGGCCTGCAGTTCTTCGGTCTCGTCGATATCAACGGGGCGAGCGAGGAGATGACGGTGCGCCTGATGGACCGGGAAGACCGGGAACTCTGGAACGTCACCCTGCCGCCGGTACGTGCCGCATGAGGCCGGCCCGCCAAAGCGCGGGCAACAGAGTTGCGCCCCGCCCCTTTCGCATTTGCGGAAAAACATGTAAGAGCCCGGCCATTGAAGACGGCGCCCCCCATACCGCGCGCCCCGAACCTCAGAGATTAAACCATGTCCATCCGCAATATCGCGATCATCGCGCACGTCGACCATGGCAAGACCACGCTCGTCGACGAGCTCCTGAAACAGTCCGGTTCGTTCCGTGAAAACCAGCGCGTTGCCGAGCGCGTGATGGATTCCAACGACATCGAAAAGGAGCGCGGCATCACCATCCTCGCCAAGGCCACCTCGGTGGAATGGAAGGGCACGCGCATCAATATCGTCGACACGCCCGGCCACGCCGATTTCGGCGGCGAAGTGGAGCGCATCCTCTCGATGGTGGACGGCGCGATCGTTCTCGTCGACAGTTCGGAAGGCCCGATGCCGCAGACCAAGTTCGTCGTCGGCAAGGCGCTTAAGGTCGGCTTGAAGCCGATCGTCGCGATCAACAAGATCGACCGTCCGGACGGCCGTCACGAGGAAGTGCTGAACGAGGTGTTCGACCTCTTCGCCAATCTCGACGCCACCGACGAACAGCTCGACTTCCCGATCCTCTACGGTTCGGGCCGCAACGGCTGGATGAACGTCAATCCGGAAGGCCCGCAGGACGAAGGCATGGCGCCGCTGCTCGACCTCGTGCTCAAGCATGTGCCGGAGCCGACGGTCGCCGAAGGCCCGTTCCGCATGATCGGCACGATCCTCGAGGCCAACCCCTTCCTCGGCCGCATCATCACCGGCCGCATCCATTCGGGCTCGATCAAGCCGAACCAGACCGTCAAGGTTCTCGGCCAGGACGGTCAGCTCATCGAAAACGGCCGTATCTCGAAGATCCTCGCCTTCCGCGGCATCGAGCGCACGGCGATCGACGAAGCCCATGCCGGCGACATCGTCGCCATTGCCGGCCTCACCAAGGGCACCGTCGCCGACACGTTCTGCGACCCGTCGGTCTCGGAAGCCATGAAGGCCCAGCCGATCGATCCGCCGACCGTCACCATGTCCTTCATCGTCAACGATTCGCCGCTCGCCGGCACCGAGGGCGACAAGGTGACGAGCCGCGTCATCCGCGACCGTCTCTTCAAGGAGGCCGAAGGCAATGTCGCGCTGAAGATCGAGGAGTCGGGCGACAAGGACTCGTTCTTCGTCTCCGGCCGCGGCGAACTCCAGCTCGCCGTCCTCATCGAGACCATGCGCCGCGAAGGCTTCGAGCTTGCCGTCTCGCGTCCGCGCGTCGTCATGCACAAGGACGAGACGACCGGCCAGATGCTCGAGCCGATCGAGGAAGTCGTCATCGACGTCGATGAGGAGCATTCCGGCGTCGTCGTGCAGAAGATGTCCGAGCGCAAGGCCGAGATGGTCGAGCTGCGCCCGTCGGGCGGCAATCGCGTCCGTCTCGTGTTCTTCGCGCCGACCCGCGGCCTCATCGGCTACCAGTCGGAGCTTCTGACCGATACGCGCGGCACGGCGATCATGAACCGCCTGTTCCATGATTATCAGCCCTACAAGGGCGAGATCGGCGGCCGCGTCAACGGCGTTCTGCTCTCCAACGAAGCCGGCGAAGCCGTCGCTTACGCCCTCTTCAACCTGGAAGACCGCGGCCCGATGGTCATCGATGCGGGCGAGAAGGTCTATATGGGCATGATCGTCGGCATCCACACGCGCGACAACGACCTCGAGGTCAACGTGCTGAAGGGCAAGAAGCTCACCAACATCCGCGCCGCCGGCAAGGATGAGGCCGTGCGCCTGACGCCGCCGATCAAGATGACGCTGGAGCGCGCGCTTTCCTGGATCCAGGACGACGAACTCGTCGAAGTGACGCCGAAGTCCATCCGCCTGCGCAAGCTCTATCTCGACCCGAACGACCGCAAGCGATTCGAAAAGCAGCGTTCGGCCGGCGCGGCCTGAGCCGTTTCCCCGCAACGGGATGATTTTGACCCCGGCGCTCGTGATGAACGGGCGCCGGGTTTTTTCATGTGTGTGCCATCGTTTTACGACTTGTGACGTTTGTTAAAAAAGCGTTAACTTTTCCGCGTGCCGACCGGCACTCGCCTGTGGGCAGGGAAGCCTCCCGTGCCCGCGCGGGATTCCGGTTGAAACGGTGCCGGAATATGAGTCGTGTTATGAAGACACTGTCGATCGATGTGCGGCGCGCCGAGCCGCAGGATGCGCGCGCGATATCCGAGACGCACCGGGTATCGTGGCTGCAGGCCTATGGTGGCCTCATTCCGCACAAGCCGCTTATCCAGATGGTCGACCGCCGCGGCGAAGGCTGGTGGCGCAAGGCGACGCGCGGCCCCGCGACCCTCCTGGTGCTCGACGTCGCCGGCACGGTGGCCGGCTACGCCACGCTCGGCCTCAATCGCGCCCGCGCGCTGCCGCAGGAAGGCGAGATCTACGAACTCTATCTGCGGCCGGAATACCAGGGCATCGGCCTCGGCCGGCTGCTCTTCGGCGAGGCGCGGCGGCTCCTGAAGTCGCTGGGCTGCGAGGGCATGATCGTCTGGTGCCTGGAGGACAGCGAGCATGCCGAGCGCTTCTTCCGCTCCGCCGGCGGGCGCGACATTGCCGAGGGCATGGAGAATTTCGGCGACAAGGAGCTGAAGAAGCTCGGCTTCGTCTGGCCCTGAGCCCTATTCGACGGCCGGCGGCAGGTGCCGCATCGGCTCGCCGGAAAGCTTGCCGCGCGCGCCGTGCCATTGTGGCTCGGCCATGCCGCAGGCGAAGTCATGGGCCTCGTCGTCCGCCACCTTGCGGGCGAGGGCGTTGGCGTCCTTGTTCTCCAGCGCATCGACATAGCCGACGATGCAGCTCGTCGGGTTCTCCACTGTCGCGACCGTCGAGACGACGAGGACCTGGCCGTAGCGCGTCTCGGTGTCGCTGGTGGTCTCGGTGTTGGAGACGAACCAGCGCACGATGGTGGCGACCGGCCTTCCATCCGCCGCAAGCCGCCATTCGATCTTCGCATTGGTGTGGTTGAACTGGCCGAAGCTCTCGAAGGCCTCATCCAGCCAGGCCTTGCTTATCGGGCCGTAGACCTGGCTCTGCCGCAGATCGCCCTCCTTGAAATAGACCGCGAGGTCCTTGTAGCCGGCGCATTGCAGGCTCACGCTGCCGCCTTCCGCCTCCTGCGACAGCGTCTTGCAGGCATCGAGGTCGCGGTCCGTATAGGTGCTCTCGTTGGCCCGGGCGGCCGGTGCGGCAAGGGCCGCGGCAAGGAGAAAAGGGGTCAGGCGCATAGGTCGTCCTCCGCTCTTGGGGAGACGGGACACGGACCCCATCTATTCGCCTGCCGCGAAAGTCATGTTGCACTGCACTGGGATTCGCTTTAGGAAGCCCGCGAACAGAACCATTCCACCTGAGGGAGCCCCCATGCGTATCGATGCGATTTCCGTTGGCAAGAATCCGCCGGATGACGTGAACGTCATTGTCGAGGTACCGGTCGGCGGCCATCCGATCAAGTACGAGATGGACAAGGAAGCCGGCGCGCTCGTCGTCGACCGCTTCCTCTACACGCCGATGACCTATCCGGGCAATTACGGCTTCGTGCCGCACACGCTGTCGGAAGACGGCGACCCGATCGACGTGCTGATCGCCAACACCCGCCCGCTCGTTCCGGGCTGCGTCATCAATGTCCGCCCGATCGGCGTCATGGTCATGGAAGACGACGGCGGCAAGGACGAGAAGATCATCGCCGTTCCGGTGCCGAAGCTGACGCGCCGCTACGACAAGGTCGAGAACTACACCGACCTGCCGGAGATCACGCTGAAGCAGATCGAGCATTTCTTCGAGCACTACAAGGACCTGGAGCCCGGCAAGTGGGTGAAGATCGCCGGCTGGCAGGACGTCCATGTCGCCAAGAAGATGATCCTCGAAGCCGTCGAGCGCTACGAGGCGAGCAAGAAGTAAGCGGCTACCGGGCTGCTGCGCTTTCGAGCCTGAATACGATGTCCTCCGGGTCGCCCTCGATCCGGAGGATTTTCTTTCTCTGGGTGTCGCCGGTAAGCAGGCTGACCGCCGATTTGGGCACGCCGGCCGCCTTGGCGATGAGGGCGAGCAGCGCCTTGTTGGCCTTGCCCTTGTCCGGCGGGTCGCTGACGCGCGCCTTCAGGTAGCAGGCGCCGTCGCTGCCCGTCTCCCAGCCGTCTATCGCATCGCGCCCGCCGTTCGGGGTGAGCCGCACGGTCAGGCGCACATGGTAGTCGTCTTGGCGCCGCAGGGCGGCGCCGGGTGCTTGCGTCACAGGACGGCGGGCGCCAGAACGCTGCGGATCACCTGCTCCAGGAAGAACAGGATGACGAGCACGACGAGCGGCGAAAGATCGACGCCGCCGAAATTCGGCAGGATGCGGCGGATCGGGCGGTAGATCGGCTCTGTCAACTGATAGAGCGAGCGGCCGATGGTGGCGATCACCTGATTGTTCGCGTTGATGACGTTGAAGGCATAGAGCCAGGAGAAGATCGCCGAGGCGATCACCAGGAACCACGCTATGCTGATGATGAACAATAGGGTGTTGATGACCGCTATCATTGATGTCTCCAATTGGTTTCGTCTCGACATGTAGCCATTGCGCGCCCTGCCAGCAAGGCCGGGCGCCGGATGGCGCGGCAACATGTTTAATGGCGCGGGGCCGGGCGCCCCCGGGTGAATGTCCTCAGGCCTCGTGGAAGATGCGTTCCAGGAAGGACGTCATCCAGAGCCGGAGCGCCGCATCGTGCAGCAGGCGCCCGTCGAGATGGGCGCGGCCGACCTGTGCGCCCGGCAACTCGAAACGGTGCGCGCCGCGCACCACCCAGCGGTGCATCATGGCAAGCGTCAGTTCGCCGTGGAACTGGATGCCCCAGGCATTGTCGCCATAGCGGAAGGCCTGGTTCTCGTAGTGATGGCCGGTGGCGAGCAGCGTGGCGTCCCGCGGCAGGTCGAAGCCCTCGCGATGGAACTGGTAGACCATGTCCGGCCAGGGCATCAGCGCCGTGCCCGCCTCGGTTGCCGCCAGCGGATACCAGCCGATCTCCGTCCACCCCTCGGCATGGCCGAAAACCGTGCCGCCGAGGTTCTTCACCAGCATCTGCGCACCGAGGCAGATGCCGAGGAAGGGACGGTTCTCGCTCAGCGGCACGGAGAGCCAGTCGATCTCCGCGCGCACATAGGCCTCCTCGTCATTGGCGCTCATCGGCCCGCCGAAGACCACCGCGCCCGCATGGTGCGACAGTGTCTCGGGCAGCGGATCGCCGAGGACGGGCCGACGGATATCCAGCGCGTGGCCCATCGCCTGGAGGATCTGTCCGACGCGGCCGGGGCTGGAGGTCTCCTGGTGCAGGACGATCAGGACGGGGCGCTTGCGGTGCGGCTTGCGGGGAAAATCGAGCATGGCTCAGCCTTCGTCCGGTGCCTCGTCCGCCGCGGCACCGACCCGCCCGGCCACTTCCTGCCGCTTCATGATGCGCTCCCGGCCGGAGACGCCGAGCAGGTCCGCGATGCGCCAGATGGCGTGGTCCTCCATCTCGCTGCGCTCGCCGTCCGCATAGACGATCTCCCAGAGCAGGCCGATCAGGTCGATGCGCTGCTCTTCCGAAAGCTGGCGCTTCAGCTCGGAGGTGAAGCGGAAAAAATCGATCGCCTCGCTCTCGGCATCGGTGCCGGCGGCGACCAGTGCGTCGAGTTCGGCCTCGTCGAGGTCGTAGAATTCCTTGAAGCGGGCCCGCAGCGCCTTCTTCTCGGCCGCCAAAATCTTGCCGTCGGCCTCCATCACCTGGATGCAGAGCGCCATCACGGCGACCCGCGGGTCGTCGGCGGCAAAGGCCGGTCTGTCGCCGCCGGCAAGGCCCGCCAGAAACTGCTGCAAGCGTTCGAACATTCGGTGTCGCCCCGTTCCCTCAAGCCCTGGGAGATGCTGCGTCCTTCGAGGTCGCGGCACCGTCGTCTTCTTCCGTTTCGTTCAGAACAAGCGGAAGCCGCTCGTCCCGTCGCGTTTGACGGCGCCTTCCTTGACGCCCGGATCGTCAGGCAGGCCGAAGAAGGGGCGCTCCTCTTCCTCCGCGGCCACCGCTTCCCTCGCCTTTTCCACCGTCGCGACCCTCGCCGGTGCGGCCTCCACGACCGCGGCGACGACGACGGGCTTCTCCGCCTCCACCGTCTCGGTCCTGACGACCTCCTCGACCCGCGCGGCGGGCTTGCTCTCGATGGCGAGCGGCGGGAGGGTGCGGATGGCTTCGTCGACGGCGGCGGTCGAACCCTCCTCGATCGGGCCGTCGAGCGGGCTGACCGGCGTCTTCCATTCGAAAGCGTCGAGGCGGCCGGTGATCGGCGAGACGGCCCGCCATTCCGGCGCGGTGATGCCGTCTGCCGTCCAGGCCGGATCGCGCGGTGCCTTCAGCGCCTGGTTCATCCAGTGACGGATGCGGCCCTGATCGCCCGTCTCGGCATCCTCGATATCGGCCAGCAGCAGGAAGGCGCTCTCGCGCGGCGACAGGCGGGCGGCCGCCTCGGCCTTGGCGCGGGCCAGCGCGAAGTTGCGCGTTTCAAGCGCGGTTTCGGCGACGGCATAGAGCGCTTCGGCATTGTTCGGCCGCAACGCTTCGAGCTTCTCCGCCCGCTTCAGGCGGTCGGTCGCCGAATCGCCGCTGCGCGCACGGACATAGAGTTTCGCGACATCGCCATGGGCGGTCGCCTTCCAGAGCTTTTCGAGGATGGCGGCGGCCTTGCGCAGGTTGTCCTCGCGCAGATAGGCCTTGGCCGCCACGAGGCCGGCGGGCACGAAGGTCTCGTCGAGCTTCAATGCCTGCTGGGCATCCTCGCGGGCGCCCTTGGGGTCTGCGTCGAGCCTTGCGGTGGCGCGTGCCGTCAGCAGCACCACCTTGCGGCGGGCATGGGCCTTCTTCTCCTCGGCCGAGCCGGAGCGGCCGTCGCCGAGAAGTTTCAGCGCCTCGTCCCAGTCGCCGGCCTCGGAGCGGTATTCCAGCGCGGCTTCTGCCGCCCAGGGCAGCTGCGGCGCTTTTTCCGCGGCGCGTTCGGCATATTGCCGGGCCGCCTCGTTCGCGCCGAGCCGGCGGGCCTCCAGGTAGAGGCCGCGCAGGCCGAGTTCGCGCGTTTCCGGGTCATCCGCCATCAGTTCGAATTTCCGGCGCGCATCGTCGTAGCGGCCCTCGATCATCGCCGCCTGCGCTTCGAGCAGGTGGATGAGCGGCTCCTGGTCGGCACTCAGGAGACCCTTGGTGCGGCCGAGCATTTTCCGCGCGCCGGCGGCGTCGCCTGCTCCGGCGGCGATCAGGCCGGTGGAGAGCGCCTGGTAGCCGCGATCGCGCTTGCGGGCGCGAAAGTAGCGCTGGATCGTGTGCGGCGAGGTCCACACGACGCGCAGGATCCACCAGGAGAACATGATCGCGGCGACCAGCGAGACGATCAGCGTGGCGGCGACCATCAGGCTCATGTCGGCCCGCTGGCCCTGCCAGATGATGGAGAGTTCGCCGGGACGGTCGGCAAGCCAGGCGAAGCCGGCGGCGAGCGCGAGGACGAAGAGAGCGAAGACCAGAATGCGAATCATGAAGCCTGTCTCCTCAGCCCTGGTTGCCTGCGGTGCCGGTCGCCGTGCCGTTGAGGGCGCCGGAAACGACGGTGCCGATCAGGCCTTCCACGCTCACGCGTTCGTCGAGCTTGCGCTTGTAGTCGGCCGCCGCGGCCTGGCCTTTTTCCGGCAGGGTTTGCCATTCGATCTGCGCCCCCTTGAAATCGCCGTTCTGCAGCTTGTTCTCGATGCGGGCGACCACCGCTTCGGGTGTGTCGCCCTCGATGCTGCCGACGGGGCGCACGCGGATCGCCGAGGCGGCGCTCGACATCAGCCGGTTGAAGATGCCCGCGCCGCCTTCCGGCTGGTGCACGGCGTCGAGGATGGCATCGGCCGCCGCCTGGAAATCGCGCACGAGATCGGCGCGCGAGGATACGCCGACGGCGGCGTGTTCGCGCAGGCCGGCAAGGGAGGGATCGTCCGGCGCGATGCTGGCGAAGGCCTCCAGTTCGGCAAGATAGGGACCGCCGCGGTCGATCGCGGTCTTGAGGGCACTTGCGGCAACCGCCCGCGCCATCTCGATATCGCTGCGCGGTTCGTCGAGCTTCTCCTCGGCGGCGGCGATGCGTTCGGTGAGCTGGCTCTCCGTCGCGCTGACCGCCTCGGTGGTGCGCGCGATGGCCTCGCGCAGTGCCGCGAGTTCCGTCGTCAGCCGTGTCACATCGCCTTCCAGTTTGCTGACGGCCTCCGGGTTCGCGCCGGCATCGCTACCTTCGCCGGCGGATTTTTCCAGCGCGGCGATCCGGGTCTCGATCGGCTGGAGATCGACCGGACTTGCCGGCGTGCTTCCGGCCAAGGTTTCGGAAAGCCGCGTCTTCAGGGCCTCCACCTCGTTCGACAGGGTGGAAACGGCGTCGGATTGGCCGGCCCGGTCGGGGCCGATCGTTGGCAGGTAGCCGCCATATTGCAGGCTGCCGGCGCCCAGGAGCGCGATCAGGCCGCCCAGTATGCCGGCCGCCAGTGTGCCGGCATTGCTGCGCTGCGGTGGCGGCGGCGTTTCGGCGCGCGCCGGCTCCTCGTAGGTCGCACGGGCAGGCTCGATCGGCTCGGCCTTTTCTTCGACCGTCTCGGCGGCGCTTTCAGCCGCCGCGGCTTCGACCGTCTCGGAACCCTGGTTTTCCGGCATTTCGGCCGTTGCCGCTTCCTCGGCCGCCTGTGCCTCGTTGCTTGCGGAGGCGGGAACCGCTTCGAGGTCGATCGTCACGGGTTCGTCGCCTGCCTTCTTGCGACGGGACGGGGTTTCCGGTTCCATGGCGACCTCCTCGCGTTCATGTGCATTGCATTAAACGTAGACAGGGAAGGCAGCGAGGGAAAGACCCTTGCGGCAAATTCGTCCGCCGCCACCTGGCCTTCAGAGCAGATCCAGCAGGCTTTCCTCGTTGGGCGCCGAGGCGATGACGGTGGATGCGGCAAAGCGCTGCGGCACGGCCTTGGCGACATTCGTGCTCATGCAGAGCATCAGCGTGGACAGGAAGCGCTCCGGGATCTCCACGAGCGGGGAGAGCTTGAAGAAGGCCCGGGCGCTTTCGCCGGAATAGAACAGAACGGCATCCGGCACCGGTTTGAGAAGCGCGTTTTCCGTCTCCGCGCGCCGGGGGGCGACAGGCACCATGCGGTAAGCCTCCACGGTGCGGAGCGGGACGCCCGCCTCGACAAGGCGCGCCTCGAAGCCGCGCGCGCGCGGCACGCCGGCGAGATAGAGGATCGGTTCGGCCGGCATGCCGAAATCCCGGCAATGCGCCGCGATCATGTCGGCAAGGTCCCGGCCGTCGCCGCCGGGGGTGAGCACGGTGCGGAACCCCGCCGCGCTGGCGGCGTCCGCCGAGGCCCGCCCGACCGAGAAGACCGTGGTCAGGAGATGGCGGTCGAGCGCCTCGCCAAGACCGCCGAAGAGGCGCGCCACCTCGGCGCTGGTGATGGCGATGGCCGAATGGCGCTCCGCAAGCGCTGCCTTTACCGCGTCAAGGTCGTGCTCGGGCCTCGACAGCGGCAGGCATACGGTGTCGTGGCCCAGCGCGGAAAGCTTGCGGACGGTGCGGCCTGCCGCCTGTTGCGGGCGAAGGACGAGGACGCGCACGGCTCAGCTCCAGCTTTCGAAGAAGCCCGCTCCCGCCTTGTCACGGATCGCCTGTCCCGCCGCCTCGCCGAGCCGGCCGGCCTCGCTCGCCGGGCCGCTCGTTTCGATCTCGTGGAAACGGCTGCCGTCTGGCGTCAGGATCATGCCGCGGAACTGGAGGCGCTCGCCCTCGACCGTCGCATAGCCGGCGATCGGCGTGCGACAGGAGCCGTCGAGCGTGGCGAGGAAGCCGCGTTCGCAGGAGACCGCCGCGCGCGTCGCATGGTCGTCGATGGCGGCGAGCAAGCCTTCCGTGCCCTTGTCGCCGATGCGGCTCTCGATGCAGATCGCGCCCTGCGCCGGGGCGGGCGGGAAGGAGACAGGATCGAGGATTTCCGTCGGCACGTCGAGCTTGCCGAGGCGTTTCAGCCCGGCATAGGCGAGCAGCGTCGCATCCGCCTGGCCTTCGGCGAGCTTGCCAAGGCGCGTATCGACCTGGCCGCGGAAGACGATGACGTTGAGATCGGGCCGAAGGCGCCGGATGAGGGCCTGTCGGCGGAGCGAGGCCGAGCCGACGGTCGCGCCCTGCGGCAGGTCGATAAGGCGGGCGACGCTGCGGCCGATGAACGCATCACGCACGTCCTCGCGCGGCAGGAAGGCGGAAAGGTGCAGCCCCTCCGGCAGCTTCGTCGGCATGTCCTTGGAGGAGTGAACGGCGAAATCGAGCTCGCCGGAGGCAAGCTGCGCCTCGATCTCCTCGGTGAATAGGCCCTTGCCGCCGATCAGCGCCAGCGAACGGTCGGTGATGCGGTCGCCCTTGGTGGAGAGGACGACGATCTCGAACATGTCTTCCGGCAGGCCATGGGCCGCCATCAGGCGCGAGCGGGTCTCGTAGGCCTGGGCGAGCGCCAGCGGGCTGCCCCGCGTGCCGATCCTGAAAGGTTTTGTTTGCATCCGCCTTGATCCGTTGTTACCGGGATGTCTCGTAACCGGCTTTCCGGCCCATCGCAATCAATTCCCAAGTGCTACATGTCGTCCCATCTGACCATCCTGGGCATCGAAACGAGCTGCGACGAGACCGCCGCGGCCGTTGTCATGCGCGATGCCGGGGGGCGGGGCGAGATTCTCGGCGAGGTGGTGCTGAGCCAGCTCGAGGAGCACAGCGCCTATGGCGGCGTGGTGCCGGAGATTGCCGCGCGCGCCCATGTGGAGGCGCTCGACAGCCTGATTTCCGAGGCGCTGCTGCGGGCTGGGAAGTCGCTCGGTGATGTTGACGCGATTGCCGCGACGAGCGGGCCGGGGCTGATCGGCGGCCTCATCGTCGGGCTGATGACCGGCAAGGCGATCGCCCGGGCGACGGGCAAGCCGCTCTACGCCGTCAACCATCTGGAAGGCCACGCGCTGACGGCAAGGCTGACGGACGGGCTTTCCTTCCCCTATCTCATGCTGCTCGTCTCCGGCGGCCATACCCAGCTCGTCCTGGTGCGCGGCGTCGACGACTACGAGCGCTGGGGCACGACGATCGACGATGCGCTCGGCGAGGCCTTCGACAAGACCGCCAAGCTGCTCGGCCTGCCCTATCCGGGCGGTCCGGCGGTGGAGCGCATGGCGAAGACCGGCAATCCCGAGCGCTTCACCTTCCCGCGGCCGCTTGTCGGCGAAGCGCGGCTCGATTTCTCCTTCTCCGGCCTCAAGACGGCGGTGCGGCAGGCTGCGCAGTCGATCGAGCCGGTAAGCGAGCAGGATATCGCCGATATCTGCGCCTCCTTCCAGCGCGCCGTCTCGCGCACGCTGAAGGACCGCATCGGCCGCGGCCTCGAACGGTTCCGCACGCTCTTTCCGGGCGTCGAGACGCCTTCGCTGGTCGTTGCCGGCGGGGTGGCGGCAAATGCGGAGTTGCGTGCGACCTTGCAGGCGCTGTGCGACAAGCAGAAATTCCGCTTCATCGCCCCGCCGCTGGCGCTGTGCACCGACAACGCATCCATGATCGCCTGGGCGGGTCTGGAGCGCATGGCGGCCGGTTTCGCGCCGGACGACCTTGCCGTCGCGCCGCGCTCGCGCTGGCCGCTCGACCGTGCGGCGGCGACGGTCCTGGGGTCCGGCAAGCGGGGAGCCAAGGCATGAGCACCAGCGCGAGGATCGCCGTTATCGGCGCGGGCGCCTTCGGCACGGCGCTGGCAAGCGTGGCCGCGGCAGGCGGCGGCGACGTCACGCTGATCGGCCGCGATGCGGCGGCCGTCGATCTGATGCGTACTGCGCGGCGCAACGAAAAGGCGCTGCCCGGCATCGACCTGCCGCCTGCCCTTGCCTTCAGCGCCGACGCCAGGGCGATCCGCGGTGCCGGCATCGTGCTGTTTGCCATGCCCTCGCAGGCCCAGCGCGATGCGGCGCGGTCCCTGGCGCCGCTGCTGGCGCCGGGCACGGCGGTGGTGATCTGCGCGAAGGGCATGGAAAAGGGCACCGGCCGGCTCTTGACGGAGGTGCTGGAGGAAGAGCTTCCCGGCCGCGAGGTCGCCGTGCTCTCCGGCCCCGGCTTTGCCGCCGACATCGCGAACGGCCTGCCGACGGCGATGGTGATCGCCGCGCGCACGGCCGAGACCGGCGCCGCGCTGGCGCAGGCCCTTTCGGGGCCGACCTTCCGCCTCTATCCCTCGACCGACCGCATCGGCGTGCAGCTCGGCGGCGCGCTGAAGAACGTGCTGGCGATCGCCTGCGGCATCATCGAGGGCGCCGCGCTGGGCGATTCGGCACGCGCGGCGCTGATCTCGCGCGGGCTTGCGGAACTGTCGCGCTTCGTCGCGGCCCATGGCGGGGAGGGCGCCACGGTCACCGGGCTCTCCGGCCTCGGCGACCTCGTGCTGACGGGGACGAGCCACCAGTCGCGCAACCTGCGCTTCGGCATCGCGCTCGGCCGTCACGGCGATGCCGCCGGCTGGTCGGGCGATCTGGTGGAAGGCGCCTTCGCTGCCTCGGTCGCCTCCGGCGTCGCCGCCGAAAAGGGCATCGACATGCCGATCACCGACGCGGTCGCCCGCATCATCGACGGCAGCCTCGACGTGAAGACCGCCATCGGGCAGCTGATGACGCGCCCGATCACCCAGGAATGACAACGGAAGGATCGTTTCATGCATTTCGCATTTCTCTGCCAGGACAAGCCCGGTGCGCTGCAGGTGCGCCTCGATACGCGCCCGGATCATCTCGCCTACCTGAATGGCCTCAATGCCGACGGCAAGCTCGCCTTCGCCGGCCCCTTCCTTGGCGACGACAGCAAGCCGACCGGCAGCCTGGTCGTGGTCAAGGCCGAGACGATCGACGAGGCGCGCCAGATCGCCGAGAATGACCCCTATGCCAAGGCGGGTCTTTTCGCGAGCGTCGAGGTGAAAGCCTGGAACTGGGTCTTCAACAATCCGGAGACCTGATCCGCATGGCATACTGGCTCTACAAGTCCGAACCTTTCAAATGGTCCTGGCAGATGCAGAAGGATGCCGGCGAGGCCGGCACCGAATGGACCGGTGTGCGCAACTATCTCGCGCGCAACCACATGCGGGCGATGAAGATCGGTGACAAGGGCTTCTTCTATCACTCCAACGAGGGGCTGGAGATCGTCGGCATCACCGAGGTCTGCGCCCTCTCGCATCCCGACACGACGGCCGGCGAGGATCCGCGCTGGGACTGCGTCGACATCCGCGCCGTGCGCGACATGCCGCGGCCCGTCTCCCTGAAGGACGTCAAGGCCAATCCGAAGCTCGCCAACATGTCGCTCGTCACCTCCATGCGCCTTTCGGTGCAGCCGGTGACCGAGGAGGAGTGGATCGAGGTCTGCCGCATGGGCGGCCTCGACACACCGCCGCGCTGATGACCCACCGGGCGGTGCTCCGGTGAAGACGGATCCCGAGGTCTTCATCCGCGGCAATACGGGCGTTCTCTCCCCGCCCCATGTGCCGGAGGTGAGGCTGCGCCTTGCCACCGAGGCGCACGACCTCTGGCTGAAGACCGAGGAGGAGCTGGAGGAGATCGGCCTGCCGCCGCCCTTCTGGGCCTTCGCCTGGGCGGGCGGGCAGGGGCTTGCCCGCCATGTGCTCGACCATCCCGCGCTGGTGGCCGGAAAATCGGTGCTGGATTTTGCCAGCGGCTCCGGCCTCGTCGCCATCGCGGCGCGGCTTTCCGGCGCTGCCGCGGTGCTGGCGGCCGATATCGATCCCTGGAGCAAGACCGCCGTCCGCCTGAATGCAGCGCTCAACGGCCTCGAGATCGCCCATATGTCGGAAAACCTGATCGGCCGGGACGAGGGTTGGGATGTCGTTTTGGCCGGCGACGTCTTCTATGACCGCAGCTTCGCGGATGTGCTCCTGCCCTGGTTCTCGGCGCTCGCGGCGCGGGGCGCCGTGGTGCTCGTCGGCGATCCCGGCCGGGCCTATTGCCCGCGTGAGCGCATGGAGGCGCTCGCCACCTATGTGGTGCCGGTGACGCGGGCGCTGGAAGACAGCGAGGTCAAGAAGACCACGGTCTGGCGCTTTCGCGCGTCAGGCGTGTGACGGTCTCTACGACCGTCAAAATCCCGGGCGGATGACGCAGACGCCGGCTTCCCACGAGCAATCGTTCTGCCCCGGCGTCACCACGATGACCTTTCCACGGTTCTCGACGAGGGGCGCATCGACCCGGTCTTCGTAGTAGCGGTCCCTGTCGACATAGAAGTAGATGCCGTTGCCCGGATCGCGATAGGCCGAGATGGCGCCGCCGTAGAAATTGCGGTCCTTGCGCCAATGGCGATCGCGGTGTCGTTCCACGCGGCGGTCGTCACGATAACGGTCGCGCGGACGCCATTCGCGTCGCTCGATGCTGCGACCGATGAAGCTGCCTTTCGACCAGTCCGCATCGGAATTGTCCGACCAGCCGACATCGGGGCTACGGTCGCGGGCCGCAGCGGCCGTCATGCCGCCGGCCGCGAGAGCGACCGCAAGCGCTAGAACTTTGGTCGCATGGGACGCTGAAAACAGAGTCATTCTGTCCTGCCTTCCGGATTACGCTTAACAGATCCTTAACGGCAAGATGGGGCAGCGCCCGGCAAAAGTCACGGATTTGGTTATGAATTTTCCAGTTATCGTTAATTGGCGGAATGCGTCCTGGAATGGCGCAAACGCGGTAGGCCGCTTAATCGATTAAATTCATTTTGCACTGCAAGAAGGCTTGTGGTTCCGCGTTCCGGTGATTAAACGTCGCAATCACTGCATTGTGCACAACATACTGCAATTCCGGAGAAAATTTGTCCAGTTTATGGCTCTCCGGGGTTCCGTGAGGTTCAGATGGCGAATGTCACTCGAAGCCGGCCGCTCTCGCCGCATCTCCAAGTCTACAAGCCGATCCCGACGATGGTCATGTCCATCGTGCATCGCATAACCGGTGCCGCCCTTTACTTCGGCACCGTGCTCGTCGCCTGGTGGCTGATCGCCGCCGCCTCGGGTGAGGCCTATTTCGACTGGGTCAACTGGTTCTTCGGCACGCTGATCGGCCGCCTCGTGCTCTTCGGCTATACCTGGGCGCTGATGCACCACATGCTTGGCGGTCTTCGCCACTTCATGTGGGACATGGGCCGCGGCTACGAGAAGCACTTCAACACCAAGCTCGCCATCGTGACCCCGTTCGTCTCCGTCGCCCTGACGGTGCTGGTCTGGATCATCGGCTACCTGGCCCGCTGAGGAGAGTTCCATGGATATGCGCACCCCTCTCGGCAAGGTCCGCGGCCTCGGCTCGGCAAAGGACGGCACGGAGCATTTCTGGCGCCAGCGCCTGACGGCCGTCGCCAACGTTCCGCTGCTCCTGTTCTTCGTCGGCTTCCTGATCTGCTACAACGGCGCCTCCCATGCGGAAGTCACGGCGGCCCTGTCGAACCCGATCGTCGCCGTCCTCATGGGCCTTGTCGTCGTCTCCGGCCTCATCCACATGAAGCTCGGCATGCAGGTCATCATCGAGGACTACGTGCACGCGGAAGGCGTGAAGATCGCGCTCCTCATGCTCAACACCTTCTTCGCGATCCTGGTCGGCGGGCTCTGTCTTTTCGCCGTCCTCAAAATCGCCTTCGCAGGATAATCCATCATGGCAGCGATCTCTTCCCCGGCGGCCAACGGCAAGGCCTATACCTATGTGGACCATTCCTTCGACGTGATCGTCGTCGGCGCCGGCGGCGCGGGCCTGCGTGCCACGCTCGGCATGGCCGAACAGGGCCTCAAAACGGCCTGCATCACCAAGGTCTTCCCGACGCGTTCGCACACCGTCGCCGCCCAGGGCGGCATCGCCGCCTCGCTCGTCAACATGACGCCCGACTGCTGGCAGTGGCACCTGTACGACACCGTCAAGGGCTCCGACTGGCTCGGCGACGTCGACGCCATGCAGTATCTCGCCATGGAAGCGCCGAAGGCGGTCTATGAGCTGGAGCATTACGGCGTACCCTTCTCGCGCAATGCGGAAGGCAAGATCTACCAGCGCCCGTTCGGCGGCCACATGCAGAATTACGGCGAAGGCCCGCCGGTGCAACGCACCTGTGCCGCCGCCGACCGCACCGGCCACGCCATCCTCCACACGCTCTACGGCCAGTCGCTGCGCAACAATGCGGAATTCTTCATCGAGTATTTCGCGCTCGACCTGATCATGTCGGCCGACGGCCGCTGCACCGGGGTCATTGCCTGGAACCTCGACGACGGCACGATTCATCGCTTCGCAGCGAAAATGGTGGTGCTGGCGACGGGCGGTTACGGCCGTGCCTATTTCTCCGCCACCTCGGCCCACACCTGCACGGGCGACGGCGGCGGCATGATCGCCCGCGCCGGCCTGCCGCTGCAGGACATGGAATTCGTGCAGTTCCACCCGACCGGCATCTACGGCGCCGGCTGCCTCATCACCGAGGGCGCGCGCGGCGAGGGCGGCTATCTCGTCAATTCCGAGGGCGAGCGCTTCATGGAGCGCTATGCGCCGTCGGCCAAGGACCTTGCCTCGCGTGACGTCGTCTCGCGCTGCATGACGATGGAGATCCGCGAAGGCCGCGGCGTCGGCAAGAACAAGGACCATATCTTCCTGCACCTCGACCATCTCGATCCGGCCGTGCTGCACGAGCGCCTGCCGGGCATTTCCGAGAGCGCGAAGATCTTCGCGGGCGTCGACGTGACGCGTGAGCCGATCCCGGTCCTGCCGACCGTCCATTACAATATGGGCGGCATTCCGACGAACTACTGGGGCGAAGTGCTGAACGCCGACAGCCAGAACCCGGAGCGCATCGCGCCCGGCCTGATGGCGGTCGGGGAGGCCGGCTGTGCCTCGGTGCACGGCGCCAACCGCCTCGGCTCCAACTCGCTGATCGACCTCGTGGTCTTTGGCCGCGCCGCCGCGATCCGCGCCGGCGAGGTGATCGACCGCAACGAGGCCGTCCCGGCGCTCGACATTGCCGCCTGCGACAGGATCATGGACCGCTTCGACCGCCTCCGGAACGCCAATGGCAGCACGCCGACGGCGATCCTGCGCGACAAGATGCAGCGCACCATGCAGGAAGACGCCGCCGTGTTCCGCACCCAGGAATCGCTGGAAAGCGGCTGCCGCCGCATGACGGAGATCTGGAAGGAACTGCCCGACATCAAGGTCACGGACCGCTCGATGATCTGGAATTCCGACCTTGTCGAGACGCTGGAGCTGGAAAACCTGATGGCCAACGCCATCACGACCGTCTACGGCGCCGAGGCGCGCAAGGAAAGCCGCGGCTCGCACGCCCGCGAGGATTATGTCGACGGCCCCTTCGCCGGCCGCGACGACGTCAACTGGCGCAAGCACACGCTCGCCTGGGTCAACGAGGCGGGCGACGTCAAGCTCGACTATCGCCCCGTGCACACCGATCTTATCGCCGACGGGATCGATCCCAAGAAGATCGCGCCCAAGGCGCGCGTCTACTGATCACGAGGAGAACAGGACATGGTTGAACTCGCTCTCCCGAAGAATTCGCAGTTGACCGAGGGCAAGGTCTGGCCGAAGCCGGAAGGCGCCACCAACACCCGCGAGTTCCGCATCTACCGCTGGAACCCCGACGACGGAAAGAACCCGTCGGTCGACACGTTCTACATCGACGTCGACGATTGCGGCCCGATGGTGCTCGACGCGCTGCTCTACATCAAGAACAAGATCGACCCGACGCTGACGCTGCGCCGCTCTTGCCGCGAAGGCATCTGCGGCTCCTGCGCCATGAATATCGACGGCACCAACACGCTCGCCTGCACCAAGGGCATGGACGAGGTGAAGGGGGCCGTGAAGGTCTATCCGTTGCCGCACATGCCGGTCGTCAAGGACCTCGTTCCCGATCTCACGAACTTCTACGCCCAGCACCGCTCGATCGAGCCCTGGCTGAAGACGGTGTCGCCGACGCCGGCCAAGGAATGGAAGCAGAGCCATGAGGAACGCCTCAAGCTCGACGGTCTCTATGAGTGCATCCTGTGCGCGTGCTGCTCGACCTCCTGTCCGAGCTATTGGTGGAACGGCGACCGCTATCTCGGCCCGGCCGTCCTCCTCCAGGCCTATCGCTGGCTGATCGACAGCCGCGACGAAGCCACCGGCGAGCGTCTCGACGACCTGGAAGATCCCTTCCGTCTCTATCGCTGCCACACGATCATGAATTGCGCCCAGGCCTGCCCGAAGGGCCTCAATCCGGCGAAAGCGATCGGCGAGATCAAGAAGATGCTGGTCGAGCGCAGGCTCTGACCCATGTGATGGACATTCACGAAACGTGAGGAGGCGGCTCGACTATTCGGGCCGTTTCGTCTTGATTCATGCGGGCGATTCACGTTAATTCGGCACAAATTGCTGCACGGCAGCAGTATCGGGCAGATATTGGGAGTGTAACGACATGCGGATTCACCATGTGGCAGGCGGGCTGATGATGGCGCTTGCTCTGGCCGGTTGCCAGCGCACGTCGATGGACAGCGTCAATACGCAGCAGAATATTAGCCCGCTACAGGCCCAGCCGATCGGCAGCGTCTCCTCCAGCCAGCTTCCCGATCCGACGACCGACACCTCGCAGTTCCCGGAAAAGCCGACGACCGACACGGCGATGGCCACCGGCATGGATGCCGGAGGCGGCGCGGCGGATGCGGCAGCCGCGACGGCGCTCGACGTCACCAAGGAATCCATGGTGGGCAACTGGCGTGTGGCGAGCGGCCCGTCCTCCTGCGACATGTTCCTGACGCTCACCAATCTCGGCAGCGGTTCGCGTGGCGGCACGCGTGGCTGCGCGGGCGAGCTGACGACGATGGGCTCCTGGGAGGTTGCCGGCAAGCAGGTGGTGCTGAAGGACCGCAACGGCAACGCTATCGCCCGCCTCTACAAGTCGGCGGACACCCGCTTCGACGGCACGACCAATTCCGGCCAGCCCGTCAGCCTTTCGCGCTGATCGCATCCTTCCGACACCGACACGGATAGAACCCGCCCATGGGCAAGGACTGGGACAGCGGATCGACACATCCGGATCATGGCGTTTCGGATAGGCTGCAGGCCCTTGTCGCGAGCGGCGAGCTGAAACCGGACCCGGCCCAGAAGGCCATGGCCGCCCGCTTCGACCGGCTGCTCGCCGATCTTCACGCCCAGCGGCCGGCCCGCAAGTCCAGCGCCCTCGGCTGGCTTTTCGCTTCGCGAAAGCCCGAGACCGTCAGCGCCCCCAAGGGCCTCTACATCCATGGCGGCGTCGGGCGTGGCAAGACCATGCTGATGGACATGTTCTTCGAGCTGGCGCGGGTGAAGCGCAAGCGTCGGGCGCATTTCCATGAGTTCATGGCCGATGTGCACGACCGCATCCACAAGCACCGACAGAAGCTGAAGGCCGGCGAGACGAAGCAGGCCGATCCCGTGCCGCCCGTCGCCGCAAGCCTCGTCGAGGAGGCACGGCTTCTGTGCTTCGACGAGTTCTCGGTGACGGACATCGCCGATGCGATGATCCTGTCGCGGCTTTTCGGCGAGCTCTTCCAGCGCGGCTGCATTCTCGTCGCGACCTCCAATGTCGAGCCCGACAATCTCTACAGGGACGGCCTCAACCGCGGGCTTTTCCTGCCCTTCGTCGATCTCCTGAAGCAATATGTCGAGATCGTGCCGCTGGATTCGCTGACCGACTACCGCATGGAGAAGGACAGCGGCCTGCCGGTCTTCCGTCATCCGCTCGGCGTCGAGGCGGACATGGCAATGGATGCGGCCTGGCGGCGCGAGACGGGCGGCGGGACGGGGGAGGCCGGGACGATCGCCTTCCGGGGCCGCAGCATCGCGGTGCCGCGGGCCGTTGGCCGGGCTGCGCGTTTCTCCTTCGCCGATCTCTGCGAGAAGCCGCTGGGCGCCGCCGACTATCTGGAAATCCTCGCGCATTACGACACGCTCTTCGTCGACCACATCCCCTTGCTGGGGGCGGAGAGGCGCAACGAGACGAAGCGCTTCATCAATCTCGTCGATACGATCTACGATCACCGCGTGCGGCTCTTCGCCTCCGCCGTGGCGGCGCCGGAAGACCTGCTCGTGACCCGCAAGGGCACGGAAGGCTTCGAGTTTGACCGCACGGTCTCGCGTCTCATCGAGATCCGCAGCACGGAATATCTCGCCGACCACAAGGCACGCTATGCCGGGATGTGACGGAAGGGTGACGGATATTCTTACGTTTACGTAAGATATTTGGTATCTAACCGATTGAAAAACTTCGATACAAAAGTATGTGTTGAATTTTTAACCTGACAAGCGTAAGCCCTTGCGCCGAAAGGTCCCGCAATTGCGACATTGGGGGCCTGTTGATCGGAGCAAAGGAAGCTTTCATGGCCCGCAAGAAGATCGCACTTATTGGTTCTGGCATGATCGGTGGCACGCTGGCGCATCTCGCCGGCCTGAAGGAACTGGGCGACATCGTCCTCTTCGACATCGCCGACGGCATTCCGCAGGGCAAGGGCCTCGATATCGCCCAGTCCTCGCCGGTCGAGGGCTTCAACGCCTCGCTGACGGGTGCAAGCGACTATGCCGCCATCGAAGGCGCGGACGTCTGCATCGTCACCGCCGGCGTTGCCCGCAAGCCCGGCATGAGCCGCGACGATCTTCTCGGCATCAACCTCAAGGTCATGGAGCAGGTCGGCGCCGGCATCAAGAAGTATGCCCCGAACGCCTTCGTCATCTGCATCACCAACCCGCTCGACGCGATGGTCTGGGCGCTCCAGAAGTTCTCCGGCCTGCCGAAGAACATGGTCGTCGGCATGGCCGGCGTGCTGGACTCGGCCCGCTTCCGCCTCTTCCTCTCCGAAGAATTCAAGGTCTCCGTCCAGGACGTCACCGCCTTCGTCCTCGGCGGCCACGGCGACACGATGGTGCCGCTCGCCCGCTACTCGACCGTCGCCGGCATTCCGCTGACCGACCTCGTCAAGATGGGCTGGGTCACCAAGGAGCGCCTCGAAGAGATCATCCAGCGCACCCGTGACGGCGGCGCCGAGATCGTCGGCCTGCTGAAGACCGGCTCGGCCTACTACGCCCCGGCCGCCTCCGCCATCGAGATGGCCGAATCCTACCTCAAGGACAAGAAGCGCGTCCTGCCCGTCGCCGCCCACCTCTCGGGCCAGTACGGCGTCAAGGACATGTATGTCGGCGTTCCCACCGTGATCGGCGCCGGCGGCGTCGAGCGCATCGTCGAGATCGACCTCAACAAGGCCGAGCAGGAAGCCTTCGACAAGTCCGTCGGCGCCGTCGCCGGTCTTTGCGAAGCCTGCATCAACATCGCGCCCGCGCTGAAGTAATCCCGATATCCAGACAGGATCTTCCCTATGAACATTCATGAATATCAGGCCAAGGCTCTGCTCAAGAGCTTTGGCGCTCCGGTCGCCGAGGGCGTCGCGATCTTCTCCGCCGACGAGGCGGAAGCCGCTGCCAAGTCGCTGCCCGGCCCGCTCTACGTGGTCAAGAGCCAGATCCATGCCGGCGGCCGCGGCAAGGGCAAGTTCAAGGAGCTCGGCCCCGATGCCAAGGGCGGCGTGCGCCTCGCCTTCTCGATCGACGAAGCCAAGGCCCATGCCAAGGAAATGCTCGGCAACACGCTTGTCACCGCCCAGACCGGCGAGGCCGGCAAGCAGGTGAACCGCCTCTATATCGAGGACGGAGCCGACATCGACCGCGAACTCTACCTCTCGCTGCTCGTCGACCGCTCCGTCGGCCAGGTTGCCTTCGTCGTCTCGACGGAAGGCGGCATGGACATCGAGGCCGTCGCCCATGACACGCCGGAGAAGATTCTCACCGTCGCGATCGACCCGGAAGCCGGCGTCACCGCCGCCGACCTCGCCAAGCTGACGGCGGCGCTGAAGCTCGAGGGCGAAGCCAAGGCGGACGCCGAAAAGCTCTTCCCGATCCTCTACAAGGCCTTCGTCGAGAAGGACATGAGCCTGCTCGAGATCAACCCGCTGATCGTCATGAAGAACGGCCGCGTGCGCGTTCTCGACGCCAAGGTCTCCTTCGACGGCAACGCGCTGTTCCGCCATGACGACATCAAGGCGCTGCGCGACGAGACCGAAGAGGATGCCAAGGAAATCGAGGCCTCCAAGTGGGATCTCGCCTATGTCGCGCTCGACGGCAATATCGGCTGCATGGTCAACGGCGCGGGCCTTGCCATGGCGACGATGGACATCATCAAGCTTTACGGCAAGGAGCCGGCGAACTTCTGTGACGTCGGCGGCGGCGCCGGCAAGGAGAAGGTCGCGGCGGCCTTCAAGATCATCACGGCCGACCCGAAGGTCGAGGGCATCCTCGTCAACATCTTCGGCGGCATCATGAAGTGTGACGTCATCGCTGAAGGCGTGGTCGCAGCCGTGCAGGAAGTCGGCCTCAAGGTTCCGCTGGTCGTTCGTCTCGAAGGCACGAATGTCGAGCTTGGCAAGAAGATCCTGAACGAATCGGGTCTGGCGATCACCGCCGCCGACGATCTGGATGATGCTGCCAAGAAGATCGTCGCCGCGATCAACGGCTAACCTGAAGGACCAGACCTCATGTCGATTCTCGTCAACAAGAACACCAAGGTCCTCGTTCAGGGCCTGACCGGCAAGACCGGCACCTTCCACACCGAACAGGCGCTCGCCTATTACGGCACGCAGATGGTCGGCGGCATCCACCCGAAGAAGGGCGGCGAAACCTGGACCGGCTCGAAGGGCGAAAGCCTGCCGATCTTCGCCTCCGTTGCCGAAGGCAAGGAAAAGACCGGCGCGGACGCCTCCGTGATCTACGTTCCGCCGGCAGGTGCTGCGGACGCGATCATCGAGGCGATCGAAGCGGAAATCCCCTTCATCACCTGCATCACCGAAGGTATCCCGGTTGCCGACATGGTGCGCGTCAAGGCCCGCCTCGACCGCTCCTCCTCGCGTCTGCTCGGCCCGAACTGCCCGGGCATCCTGACGCCGGAAGAATGCAAGATCGGCATCATGCCGGGCTCGATCTTCCGCAAGGGTTCGGTCGGCATCGTCTCGCGCTCGGGCACGCTGACCTATGAAGCCGTGTTCCAGACCTCCAACGAGGGCCTCGGCCAGACGACGGCCGTCGGTATCGGCGGCGATCCGGTCAAGGGCACCGAGTTCATCGACGTGCTGGAGATGTTCCTGGCCGACGACGCCACGACCTCGATCATCATGATCGGCGAAATCGGCGGTTCGGCCGAGGAAGATGCGGCACAGTTCCTCATCGACGAGGCCAAGAAGGGCCGCAAGAAGCCGATGGCCGGCTTCATCGCGGGCCGTACCGCTCCGAAGGGCCGCACCATGGGCCATGCCGGCGCTGTCGTTTCCGGCGGCAAGGGCGATGCGGAATCCAAGATCGCGGCGATGGAGGCGGCGGGCATCCGCGTCTCGCCTTCGCCGGCGCGTCTCGGCAAGACCTTGGTCGAAGTCCTCAAGGGCTGAGAAACGAAACGGGGATCGGCCGGCTGGAAATGCCGGCCGGTCCGTCTCTTCCCGGCGCGGTGCGCGCCGGGCGGCAAGCCGGGAAGGCCCGGTCAACACGATCGTTCGGGAGGCGGGCGCGGCGCCCGCGAGAAACCATGGCACGGCAAGACGCCAACGAACAATTCCTGGCCACGTCCTTCCTCGACGGAGCGAACGCGGCCTATATCGAACAGCTCTACGCCAAGTACGAGGCCGATCCTGCCTCCGTCGGCGAGGAATGGCAGGCCTTCTTCAAGGCCCTCGAAGACCAGCCCTCCGACATCGTGAAGGCGGCCAAGGGCGCCTCGTGGAAGCGCGCCAACTGGCCGATCGCGGCAAACGGCGAGCTCGTCTCGGCGCTCGACGGCAACTGGGGCGTCGTCGAGAAGGTGCTTGAGAAGAAGGTGCAGGCGAAGGCCGAGGCCGTCGCCGCCAAGACCGGCGCTCCGGTCAATCAGGCTGACGTCAACCAGGCGACGCGCGACAGCGTGCGCGCCATCATGATGATCCGCGCCTACCGCGCCCGCGGCCACCTCCATGCCAAGCTCGATCCGCTCGCCATCGCCGCGCCGGTCGAGGATTATCACGAGCTTTCCCCCTCGAACTACGGTTTCGAGGACAAGGATCTCGACCGCAAGATCTTCATCGACAACGTGCTCGGCCTCGAATACGCGACCGTGCGCGAAATGGTCGAGATCCTGGAGCGCACCTATTGCTCCACCATCGGCGTCGAGTTCATGCACATCTCCAACCCGGAAGAGAAGGGCTGGATCCAGGAGCGCATCGAGGGACCGGACAAGGGCGTCGACTTCACGCCGGAAGGCAAGAAGGCGATCCTGCAGAAGCTGATCGAGGCGGAAGGCTTCGAGCAGTTCATCGACGTCAAGTACAAGGGCACCAAGCGCTTCGGCCTTGACGGCGGTGAATCGCTGATCCCGGCGCTCGAGCAGATCATCAAGCGGGGCGGCCAGCTCGGCCTGAAGGAAATCGTGCTCGGCATGGCCCACCGCGGCCGCCTCAATGTGCTTACCAACGTGATGGCCAAGCCCCACCGCGCCGTCTTCCACGAGTTCAAAGGCGGCTCCTATGCGCCGGACGACGTGGAAGGCTCGGGCGACGTGAAGTACCACCTCGGCGCCTCCTCGGACCGCGAGTTCGACGGCAACAAGGTGCACCTGTCGCTGACCGCCAACCCCTCGCACCTTGAAATCGTCAACCCGGTCGTCATGGGCAAGGCCCGCGCCAAGCAGGACCAGATGGCGACCGTCTTCGAGGGCGACATCATCCCGCTGCGCGAGCGCGTCAAGGTCATGCCGCTCCTCCTGCACGGCGATGCGGCCTTTGCGGGCCAGGGCGTCGTCGCGGAGATCCTCGGCTTGTCGGGCCTGCGCGGCCACCGCGTCGCCGGCACCGTGCATGTCATCATCAACAACCAGATCGGCTTCACGACGAACCCGGCCTTCTCGCGCTCTTCGCCCTATCCGTCGGATGTGGCGAAGATGATCGAGGCGCCGATCTTCCATGTGAACGGCGACGACCCGGAAGCGGTGACCTATGCCGCCAAGGTCGCGACCGAATTCCGCATGAAGTTCCACAAGCCCGTCGTGCTGGATATCTTCTGCTATCGCCGCTTCGGCCACAACGAAGGCGACGAGCCGGCGTTCACGCAGCCGAAGATGTACAAGGCGATCCGCGCCCACAAGACCGTGGTCAACCTCTACGGCGCGCGCCTCGTTGCCGAGGGTGTGATCAGCGAGGGCGAATTCGAGAAGATGAAGGCCGACTGGCGCGCCAATCTCGAAACGGAATTCGAGATCGGCCAGTCCTACAAGCCGAACAAGGCCGACTGGCTGGACGGCGTCTGGTCGGGCCTGCGCTCGGCCGACAACCAGGACGAACAGCGCCGCGGCAAGACCTCCGTGCCGATGAAGCAGCTCAAGGAGGTCGGCCGCAAGATCGCGACGATCCCGGAAGGCTTCAAGGCGCACAAGACCATCCAGCGGTTCATGGACAACCGCATGCAGATGGTCGAGACGGGCGAGGGCCTCGACTGGGCGATGGCGGAAGCGCTGGCCTTCGGTACGCTCTGCGTCGAAGGCACGAAGATCCGCCTGTCCGGCCAGGATTGCGAACGCGGCACCTTCTCGCAGCGCCACTCGGTTCTCTACGACCAGGAGAGCGAGGATCGCTACATCCCGCTCGCCAACCTCTCGCCGACCCAGGCCCGCTACGAGGTCATCAACTCGATGCTCTCGGAAGAGGCGGTGCTCGGCTTCGAATACGGCTACTCGCTGGCCCGGCCGAACGCGCTGACGCTGTGGGAAGCCCAGTTTGGCGACTTCGCCAACGGCGCGCAGGTCGTCTTCGACCAGTTCATCTCGTCGGGCGAACGCAAGTGGCTGCGCATGTCGGGCCTCGTCTGCCTCCTGCCGCACGGCTATGAAGGCCAGGGTCCGGAGCACTCCTCCGCCCGCCTGGAACGCTGGCTGCAGATGTGCGCCGAGGACAACATGCAGGTCGCCAACGTCACGACGCCGGCGAACTACTTCCACATCCTGCGCCGCCAGGTGAAGCGCGACTTCCGCAAGCCGCTGATCATGATGACGCCGAAGTCGCTGCTGCGCCACAAGCGTGCCGTCTCCTCGCTGTCGGAACTGGCGGGCGAAAGCTCGTTCCACCGCCTGCTCTGGGACGATGCCGAGGTCATCAAGGACGGCCCGATCAAGCTGCAGAAGGATGCGAAGATCCGCCGCGTCGTGATGTGCTCGGGCAAGGTCTACTACGACCTTCTGGAAGAGCGCGAAAAGCGCGGCATCGACGACGTCTACCTGCTGCGCCTGGAACAGCTCTATCCGTTCCCGGCCAAGGCGCTGATCAACGAACTGTCGCGCTTCCGCAACGCCGAGATGGTCTGGTGCCAGGAAGAGCCCAAGAACATGGGCGGCTGGGCCTTCATCGACCCGTATCTCGAATGGGTGCTCGCCCATATCGACGCCAAGTACCAGCGCGTGCGCTACACCGGCCGTCCGGCCGCTGCCTCGCCGGCGACGGGCCTGATGTCGAAGCACCTCGCGCAGCTCGCCGCCTTCCTCGAGGATGCGCTGGGCGGTTGATCCGCCCGGCCCTATCTCTTCTCACGCAAAGACACGAACGAACGGAACTCAACTCATGGCTACCGAAATCCGCGTCCCGACCTTGGGCGAATCCGTCAGCGAAGCGACCGTCGGCACCTGGTTCAAGAAGGTCGGCGACGTCATCAAGGCCGACGAGCCGCTCTGTGAGCTCGAAACCGACAAGGTGACGATCGAAGTGCCGGCGCCGGCCGCCGGCGTCCTGTCCGAAATCACTGCCGCTGCCGGTGAAACGGTTGCCCCGGGCGGCCTGCTCGGCCAGATCTCCGAAGGCGCTTCCGCAGGTGCCGCGGCGCCCGCCGCTGCCGAAAAGGTCGAGAAGGCCGCTGCTGCCGCGCCCGCCGCCGAAGCCAAGCCCGCCGCCGGCGCCGCGATGCCGGCGGCCCCGGCCGCCGCCAAGATGCTCGCCGAGAACAACCTCTCGGCCGACCAGGTTGATGGCTCCGGCAAGCGCGGCCAGGTGCTGAAGGGCGACGTCATCGCCGCCGTCGCCAAGGGCATCACGTCTTCCACCGCCGCTGCCGCCGAGCCGGCCAAGGTCGTCGCCCGCGCGCCGTCCTCCGAGGCCGACGCGCCGCGCGAGGAGCGTGTGAAGATGACGCGCCTGCGCCAGACGATCGCCAAGCGCCTGAAGGATGCTCAGAACACCGCCGCCATGCTGACCACCTACAACGAGGTGGACATGTCGGCCGTGATGGACCTGCGCAACCGCTACAAGGACCTCTTCGAGAAGAAGCACGGCGTCAAGCTCGGCTTCATGGGCTTCTTCACCAAGGCCGTCACCCACGCGCTGAAGGAACTGCCGGCCGTCAACGCCGAGATCGACGGCACCGACATCATCTACAAGAACTACTGCCATGTCGGCGTCGCCGTCGGCACGGACAAGGGCCTGGTCGTTCCGGTCGTGCGCGATGCCGACCAGATGGGCATCGCCGCGATCGAGAAGGAAATCGGCCGCCTCGGCAAGGCCGCCCGTGACGGCGCGCTCTCCATGGCCGACATGCAGGGCGGCACCTTCACCATCTCGAACGGCGGCGTCTACGGTTCGCTGATGTCCTCGCCGATCCTCAACGCCCCGCAGTCCGGCATCCTCGGCATGCACAAGATCCAGGAGCGTCCGGTCGTCGTCGGCGGGCAGATCGTCATCCGCCCGATGATGTATCTCGCCCTCTCCTACGACCACCGCATCGTCGACGGCAAGGAAGCCGTGACCTTCCTCGTGCGCGTCAAGGACAGCCTGGAAGATCCCGAACGCCTCGTTCTCGATCTCTGAGCGGGGAATCCCATGGAGGCGGCAGCGTCAGCGTCTTTGCCCATGCTCGTGCTCCTGGCATTGAGCGTGGCGCTGCTCGTCTTCCATGTCGGGCTTCAGGGCATGCTCTCGACGCGGGAACTCGGCTCCGCCTGGAATGCCGGTCCCCGCGATGAACCGCGCAGGCCGGCCGGCGTGATCGCCGGACGCGCCGCGCGCGCGTCGGCGAACTTCCGGGAGACCTATCCGGCCTTCGTCGCCCTCGCCTTGGCGCTCGCCATCGCGGGCGATCCTGCGGGCTACGGGCTTGCCGGCGCATGGTTGTGGTTCGCTGCCCGGCTCGTCTATCTTCCGCTCTATCTTGCGGGTGTACCCTATATCCGTTCGCTCGTCTGGATCGTGGCCCTGGCGGGGCTCGCGGTCATGGCGGGCGTGATCATCCTCTAGAGCATTTCCGCTTTTCTTCGGATCGCGAAAACGCTCCAACTTTTTGTCGTAACGCAATTCCGGACGCAGACCGCAGCGCTCTTGCTGGAATTGCTCTAGGAGGCAGGCATCCCATGAGCAGCTACCTTCTCGAACTCGCCTCGCTGATGGCGATCTTCTCCTTCGCCATTGTCTCGCCCGGCGCGGATCTCGCCATGGTCATGCGCCAGTCGCTCGTGCATGGGCGGCGCGCGGCGATCGTCACGTCCTTCGGCATCGGCGCATCGCTGATGGTCCATGTCACCTATACGATCCTCGGTCTCGGCCTCATCATTTCCCAGTCCATCTACCTCTTCAACATCGTGAAATGGTGCGGTGTCGCCTACCTCGTCTATATCGGCGTCAAGGCGCTGCGCGCGAAGGGGACGGACCTGACCCTGGCGCCCGCCGATGCCGACGAGACGAAGGTCGGCCAGTCGACCCTGCGTGCCTTCAGCCTCGGCTTCCTTGCCAACCTACTCAATCCGAAGGCGGTGTTCTTCTTCCTGTCCATCTTCTCGACCGTGGTCAGCGCCCACACGCCGATCGCCGTCAAGTTCGGCTACGGCCTTGTCATGGCGAGTTGCCTGATCGCCTGGTTCGTCGGCGTCTCGCTTTTCATGACGACGCCGAAGATGCGCGCCGCCTTCTCGCGCATGAGCCGGTGGATCGACCGTACCAGCGGCCTCGTCTTCATCGCGCTCGGCATCAAGCTCGCCACGGAAAAGGCCCACTGAGCCATGCGCGCCGTCCTCGTCCTTGCCGGGTTTCTCGCCGCGACCGCCGCCTTCGCGGCGGACTGCCGGCAGGACCGTGCGATCTATGCGGATCGCGACGGGGGCTATGAGCTGGTTTTCGAGCCGGTCGGCTCCGACGCCGCCGCGACAAGCCATCATTTCAAGCTGAAGGTTCTCGTGAGCGGCGTGGTGCTCGATGGCGTCGTCATGCCGGGCGAGCCCGCCCGGTCCAACGGCATGGTCCTGCACGATTGCCCGGAAGGCGATGCGACCGGCGAGGAGATCGCCGCCTGCACCGTCTGGGAGGGCGTCATCTACGCGCTCGACGGCACCGGCGATGCCGGCCTCCTGCCGGAGGAGGGCGCGGCGGCGGCCGAGACCCTGCTTCTGTCCGGCTTCGGGCCGTCGGTGCGCTATTCGAAACTGTGGGACGACGGCAAGGCGCGCGTCGCGCCGTCGGACGTCTTCAAGCGGAAGGGATGTGCAGCATGACCGAAGCTCCTGTTCTCCTCGTTACCGGCGGCAGCCGCGGCATTGGCGCCAGCGTGTGCCGCATGGCGGGCGCGGCCGGCTGGCAGGTGGCGGTGAACTATGCCGCCAATCGCGACGCGGCCGAGGCCGTGGTCGCCGATATCCGGGCACTCGGCGGTTCGGCGATCTCGGTTGCAGGCGATGTCGGCACCGAACTCGGCCTTGCCTCCATCTTCTCCGCCATCGACGGCACGTTCGGCCGGCTCGACGGGCTCGTGAACAATGCCGGCATCGTCGCCGTTCCGCAACGCGTCGACGAAATGTCCGCCGAGCGGCTGGAGCGGATGTTCGCCGTCAACGTGATGGGTTCGATCCGCTGCGCCCAGGAGGCGGTGCGCCGCATGTCGACGCGTCATGGCGGGCGCGGCGGCGCCATCGTCAACCTCTCGTCGATGGCGGCGCTGCTGGGCGCTGCCGGACAATATGTCGACTATGCCGCCAGCAAGGGCGCCATCGATAGCTTTACGACCGGCCTTGCACGCGAAGTCGCCGCCGAGGGCATCCGCGTGAACCTCGTGCGTCCCGGCATCATCGACACCGATATCCATGCGTCCGGCGGCCTGCCGGACCGGGCGCGCGAAGCCGCCGGGCTCATCCCGATGCAGCGGCCGGGCACGGCCGACGAAGTCGCCCATTCCATTCTCTATCTTCTCTCCGACGCGGCATCCTATGTGACGGGTGCCGCCCTCAACGTCAGCGGCGGCCGCTAGGGCCCCGCTAAGGAAGGACTTGCCATGGCATATGATCTCATCGTTATCGGTTCCGGCCCCGGCGGCTATGTCTGCGCCATCAAGGCGGCCCAGCTCGGCCTGAAGGTCGCGGTCGTCGAAAAGCGCGCGACCTATGGCGGCACCTGCCTCAATGTCGGCTGCATCCCCTCCAAGGCGCTGCTGCATGCCTCCGAAACCTACAGCCACGCCGCGCACGGCATGGAGGCGCTCGGCATCGATGGCGTCAAGCCGACACTGAACCTCGCCAGGATGATGGCGCACAAGGACGCGACGGTGAAGTCGAATGTCGACGGCGTCGCCTTCCTCTTCAAGAAGAACAAGATCGACGGCATCCAGGGCACCGGCAAGGTGCTCGGCGCCGGCAAAGTCTCGGTCACCGACGACAAGGGCGGGGAACAGGTCCTGGAGACGAAGAACATCGTCATCGCCACCGGTTCCGACGTCGCCGGCATTCCTGGCGTTCCGGTCGAGATCGACGAGACGGTCATCGTCTCCTCCACCGGTGGCATCGCGCTTGAGAAGGTGCCGGGCCATCTGATCGTCGTCGGCGGCGGCGTGATCGGCCTCGAGCTCGGCTCCGTCTGGGCTCGCCTCGGCGCCAAGGTCACCGTGGTCGAATATCTCGACACCATCCTCGGCGGCATGGACGGCGACGTCTCCAAGCAGTTCCAGCGCATGCTGGTCAAGCAGGGCATGGAATTCAAGCTGGGCGCCAAGGTGACGGGCGTCGAAAAGGCGGGCTCCGGCGCCAAGGTGACCTTCGAGCCCGTCAAGGGCGGCGAGGCCGCCACGATCGAGGCCGACGTCGTGCTGATCGCCACCGGCCGCAAGCCCTACACCGAAGGCCTCGGCCTCAAGGAAGCCGGCGTCGCGGTGGACAATCGCGGCCGCGTCGAGATCGACAATCACTTCCAGACGAACGTTGCCGGCATCTATGCCATCGGCGACGTGGTGCGCGGCCCGATGCTCGCCCACAAGGCGGAAGACGAGGGCGTTGCCCTCGCCGAGATCATCGCAGGCCAGGCCGGCCATGTGAACTACGACGTCATTCCGAGCGTCGTCTACACCCAGCCGGAAGTCGCCTCCGTCGGCAAGACGGAAGAGGAGCTGAAGGCCGCGGGCATCGCCTACAAGGCCGGCAAGTTCCCCTTCACCGCGAACGGCCGCGCCCGCGCCATGCTGGCGACGGACGGCTTCGTCAAGGTTCTCGCCGACAAGGAGACCGACCGCGTGCTCGGCGTGCACATCGTCGGCTTCGGCGCTGGCGAGATGATCCACGAAGCGGCCGTGCTGATGGAATTCGGCGGCTCTTCCGAAGACCTCGGCCGCACCTGCCACGCGCATCCGACCATGTCGGAAGCCGTCAAGGAAGCCGCCCTCGCGACCTTCTTCAAGCCGATCCACATGTGATCCGGTCAGGCGGCTGCGACAACCGGCCGCCTGTCTTCGCCCGGCGAAGAGGGGCACCATGGAGGCCTTCAAGGATGGCCTTCATGTCCCCCGTTTCGAGACCCGTCTCGCTTCCGCATCCGCTTCTGCCCGCCGCCGACTGGGCGGACCGCTTCACGCTGGGCCTGCCCGTCGAAAACCTCACGGCGCGGGAGGCGGCGCGGCTGGCGCTCGAACATCCGCCGGCCTGGATACGCCGGCTCATGGTGCTGCGCAATGCGCTCGTCCGGCCCTTTGGCCTGAAGGGGGCAGCCGGGAAGGCTGCGCCGTCGGAGACGGAGATCGGCGGTTTTCCGGTGGTCAGCGCCGACGACGACCGCGTGGTGCTCGGTTTCGACGACCGGCACCTGGATTTCCGCATCGTCATCGATGTCCGGCAGGACCGGCCGTGCGGCCAGACGCTCAGCGTCATGACGCTCGTCCACCGCAACAATCTGTTCGGCCGGCTTTATCTTGCCGCCGTGCTGCCGTTTCACAAGTTGATCGTGCGTACCATGCTGGCGGGCATCGGCAAAAGGGTCTCGCGTCCGCGCAAGGCCTGAGCCTCAGGGCACGGCGGTGATGGTGAACCCTTGCTTGCGCAGTAGCTCGACCACGCCTTCCGGGCCGGCAAGGTGCAATGCGCCGACGGCGACGAAGACGTTGCCGTCCGCCAGAATCGGCGCAGCGCGCTCCGCCATCGTGTGGTTGCGGTCGATGATGATGCGCTGCTCGAAATCGGCATAGGCTTTCGCGTCGGCGTCCGTCTCGGGCGCGGCGGCGCGCATCATCGGCATGATCATGCCGGTATCGCCGGAGAGATAGAGCTGGCTCATCGTCTCGATGACGTCCTTCAGCGTGTCGCCGAGTTCCAGCGTCTGCACCAGGCCCTGAACCTGCGGCTCGAGCGGCAGGGAATCGAGAGCGGAAATCTGCTCGACGAGTGTCTCTAGGCCCTTCAGCGTCTTGCCTTCGGCAAGCGCGTCCCTTGCGAGGCGCTGGTCGAGGAAGGCCGCACCGGCCGTCTTGCGGGCGATCTCGCAGGCGGGAAGGGCGACGAAACTGGCGATCATCCACGGCTTCATGCGGCCGACGGCGGCAAGCGAGAGGCCACGGCTCTTCAGGCCCTCCGCCAGCTTTCCGGCATCCTCCTCGTCGAGGAAGTCGGTGATGGACCTGCCGTCGGTGAACATGGTGAGATCCGGGCGGCCGAGCATCGCAGCGGCGGCCTTCTTCTCGTCGGTGATCTCGTCCGATTCGACCACGATGGTCGCGGCCGCGGCAAAGGCGGTGCGTGCGGCTTCCGGCATGGCCAGCACGCGCGGGTCCGTCACATGCATGGTGCCGAGCAGCCAGGAGACGGGCCGTCCGTCCTTCTCGATCTTCCAGAAGATGCCCTTGCCGTTCGGCAGGGCGTCGGCTTCGGCGCGCAGCTTCGCGTAGCCGGCCGGATCGTCCTTTTCGAATTTCTCCAAGAGGTTGACGCCGCCGCAGGCCGGCGGTTCCTCCGCCCGGGCCGGCGAGAGGGCGGCGAGCACGAAGAGGAAGACGAGCGCGACCAGCACATGGACGGCGGCGAGCCCCCAGAGGCCGGCCTCGGCCAGCCGGTCGGCAAGCGCCGGGCGCTGCCGGCGAAGAAGGACTGTCATGGTCGCACTCCCTGCATTTCGGCGGACCCTAGCCGTCCCGTCCTCACAATCCCTTAACGCCTCATGCCCGCGGATGGGCACGGTCGTAGATTTCGAGCAGCCGGGCGGAATCGACACCGGTATAGACCTGCGTGGTGGAAAGGCTGGCATGGCCGAGCAGTTCCTGGATGGTGCGCAGGTCCCCCCCGCCCGCCAAAAGGTGCGTGGCGAAGGAATGGCGCAGCGCATGGGGCGTCGCGCTGTCGGGCAGGCCCAGCGCGCCGCGCAGCTTCTGCATCTCGCGCTGGATGATCGCCGGCTGCAAGGGGCCGCCGCGGGCGCCGCGGAAGAGCGGCCTGTCCTCGGCCAACGGCATGGGGCAGAGTTCCATGTAATCCTTCACGCCGGCAAGGGCCGGGGCGATCAGCGGCACGATGCGGGTCTTGTCGCCCTTGCCGGTGATGCGCAGCGCGCTCGGCGTTCCGGAAAAATCGGCAGGCGTCAGCGACAGCGCCTCGGAAATGCGCAGGCCGCAGCCGTAGAGGAGCGTCAGGACCGCGGCGTTGCGCGCGCGGATCCACGGTTCCTCGGCCAGTTGCTCATGGGCGTCGACGACGGCGATCGCCTGCCGGGCGGAGAGCGGCTTCGGCAGGGACTTCGGCTGTTTCGGCGAGCGCACGGCGGAGGCGCCGGCGGCATTGGCGAGGCCCTTGCGCTCCAGATGGCGCAGGAACGAGCGCAGGCCCGCAAGGCCGCGGCCGAGCGTGCGGGCGCCCGCGCCGTCGCGGCGGCGGGCGGCCAGGAAACCGCGCAGGTCCGCCGGGCGAAGGTCGCCGATGTCCTTGAGGCGGGCCGGGGCCGCCAGATGCTGTGTCAGGAAGGTGAGGAACTGGCGGGTGTCGCGCTCATAGGCGTCCAGCGTGTTGCCGGAAAGCCGCCGCTCGTCGGAAAGCGCGTCCAGCCAGGCCTGCCGCTCCGCGAGAAGCGCGGGATCGGCGATAATGAGAAGTTCGGTCATGCAAAGAGGATCGACGATTTGCGTTAACGTTGGCTTCACGGGCGGGATCAGGCGCTTATATAGAGCGTCGTCGCCACCAATCCGGGGGTCATCATGCTCTTGCGGTCCATGTCCGCCGAAAACTACCGTTCGCTGCGTTCAATCCGCATGGACCTCGGCCGGGTGAACCTGTTCGTCGGCGAGAACGGGGCGGGCAAGTCCAACCTCTACCGCTCACTGCAATTGGTGCAGGCGGCGGTGCGCGGCAGCTTCGCCCATGAGATCGCGGCGGAGGGCGGCATGGCCTCGGCGCTCTGGACGGGCAGGCGGCGGGCGAACGAGCCGGTGCGCATCCGCCTTGAAGCCGAACTACTCGATGAGGACCGCGCTGTCACCTTCCGCTACCGCGTCGAGGCGGGGTTGCGGCCGCCGATAGACGCCGCGGGTTTTGCCTTCGAGCCGCAGGTCAAGGCCGAGGAATTGTCGATCGAAACCGGCCGCCGGCCGGTGATCATGATGAAGCGCGGCGGACCAGGCATCATGGTGCGCAGCGAGGCGGGCCGGATGGTGGAGTATCCCGAACAGGCCCTGACCTCCGAGACGGCCGTAGCGCTTCTCGGCGATGCCGGCCATTATCCGGAGGTCGGTACGTTCCGCCGCGCGGTTTCGCAGTGGCGGTTTTTCCACGGTTTCCGCTCGGATCGCGATTCGGCGCTCCGCCAGCCCTGCCTCGCCGTCACGGCACCGCTCCTCGACGAGGACGGGGCGAATATGGCGGCCGTCTTCGCAACGCTGAAATGGACGCGGGGAGATACCGTCGATCTCGACCGCGCGGTGGCGGATGCGTTTGGCGGCGCGCGGCTTTCCGTGCCGGAGCCCGAGGAGTTCGCCTCCTACGGGCTGACCTTCCCGCAGTTTCCGCAGCGCGTTTTCCAGCCGCGCGAGCTTTCCGACGGGCAGATCCGCTTCCTGGCGCTCGCCGCCGCCCTTCTCTCCTACCGCACGCCGCCGCTGATCGCGCTGAACGAGCCGGAGGCGAGCCTCCATCCCGACATGCTGCCGCCGCTCGCCGGGATGATCGCGCGGGCGGCCGAGGGGAGCCAGCTCTGGATCGTCACCCATTCCGAGCGGCTGGCGCAGGAGGTGGAGACGCGCTGCGGCGTCAGGGCGAAGCGCGTCGTGCGCAATGACGGGGCGACCTGGATCGACGGCATGCGGCTGACCGGGCAAATGCCGGAGGACGACGAGTGAGCAGGCCGGTGGCGATCTTTGCGGTTTTCTTCGCGCGGCGGTGGAGGCATCTTCGCGGGCGATGAGCAGCGATTCGACCGACCTTTTCGGAGAGAAACTCTTTCCGCGCACGGTGCCCGTGATGGTGCCGGTGCCGACGCCCACGCCCTATTCCTATAGTGTGCCGGACGGCATGGCGGTGGAGCCGGGCTCGATCGTGCAGGTGCCGCTCGGGCCACGGCTGGTGCCGGGCGTCGTCTGGGACGGCGGCGATGACGGCAAGGTCGATCCGAAGAAACTGCGGCCCATCGAGAAGGTTTTCGATTGCCCGCCGCTTTCCAAGGAAATGCGCGATTTCCTCGATTGGGTCTCCGCCTATACGGTGACGCCGCCCGGTCTCGTCGCCCGCATGGCGCTGCGCGCGCCGACCGCCTTCGACCCCGAGCCGATGATCGAGGGCCTTCGCTTCACCGGCCACCGGCCGGAGCGGCTGACGAGCGCGCGCGAGCGGGTGCTGGAACTGATTGAGGACGGCGTGCCGTGGACGCGGTCCGGCCTTGCGCACGCTTCCGGCACCTCGACCAGCGTCATCGACGGACTGGTGAAACAGGGCACGTTCGAGACGGTCTTCCTGCCGCCACCGCCGGTGGTGGCGGAGCCGGACCCCGATTACGTCGCGCCGCGGCTCGAAGGGCCGCAGACGGAGAGCGCGGCGGAACTGGTCGAGAGCGTGCGGAAGGGCGAATTCTCCGTCTCGCTGATCGACGGCATCACCGGGTCGGGCAAGACGGAAGTCTATTTCGAGGCGATCGCCGAGACGTTGCGGCAGGGCCGGCAGGTGCTGATCCTGCTGCCGGAAATCGCGCTGACGGCGAGTTTCCTCGAACGTTTTCAGGATCGCTTCGGCGCCAAGCCCGCGGAGTGGCATTCCGATCTCGCCCCCCGCATCCGCGAGAAGGTCTGGCGGCAGGTGACGACGGGGGATGTGCGGGTCGTGGCGGGCGCGCGCTCGGCGCTGTTCCTGCCGTTTGAAAATCTCGGCCTCGTCATCGTCGATGAGGAGCACGACCCGGCCTACAAGCAGGAGGACCGCGTCTTCTACAATGCGCGCGACATGGCGGTGGTCCGGGCGCGCATCGGCGATTTTCCGGCCGTGCTCGTCTCGGCGACGCCTTCGGTCGAAAGCCGGGTCAACAGCGATGTCGGGCGCTATCGCAAGCTGCACCTGCCGACGCGCTACGGCGACGCAGCGCTGCCGGACCTGCATCTCGTCGACATGCGGCGCCATCCGCCGGCGCGCGGCGGATTCCTGTCGCCGGTCATGCTGCGCGGCATCCAGCGCACCATCGAGAAACAACAGCAGGCGCTGCTCTTCCTCAATCGCCGGGGCTATGCGCCGCTGACGCTCTGCCGGGTCTGCGGCCATCGCTTCCAGTGCCCGCAATGTTCGAGCTGGCTGGTCGAGCACCGGTTCCGCGGGCAGATCCAGTGCCATCATTGCGGCCACGCCGAGCGCACGCCCGAAGCGTGCCCCGAATGCGGCACCTTCGATCATCTCGCCGCCTGCGGGCCGGGAGTGGAGCGCATTGCGGAAGAAGTGGAGCGGCATTTTCCCGAGGCGCGCACCATCGTGCTTTCCTCCGACCTCATGGGCGTGAAGCGGTTGCGGCTGGAATTGGAGGCCATTACGCGGGGCGAGGCGGATATCGTCATCGGCACGCAGCTCGTTGCCAAGGGGCACAATTTCCCGCTGATGTCGCTGGTCGGCGTGGTGGATGCGGATCTCGGGCTTGCCAACGGCGATCCGCGGGCGGCGGAGCGCACCTTCCAGCTTCTCTCGCAGGTGACGGGGCGCGCGGGGCGCTCGGGCCTGAAGAGCCACGGCCTCATCCAGACCTACCAGCCGGCCCATCCCGTCATGCAGGCTATCGTCTCCGGCGATGCGACGGCGTTCTACGACCGCGAGATCGGCGAGCGGGAGAAGGCGCTGCTGCCGCCCTTCGGCCGGCTCGCCTCGGTCATCGTATCGGCCGACACGCGCGGCGAGGCGGAGGCGCATGCGCGCGGGCTGCGCCAGGCGGCGCCGCAGGTCTCCGGCATCTCGATCCTCGGTCCGGCGGAGGCGCCGCTGGCGCTGATCCGTGGCCGCCACCGCTTCCGCCTTCTGGTGCATGGTCGGCGCAACAGCGATATGCAGACTTTTCTGCGCACCATGCTCGCCAACGGGCCGAAGGAGCGGGCCTCGCTCCAGGTCCAGCTCGACATCGATCCGCAGAGTTTCCTTTGAGCCCGAAGGTTAACAAAGAGTTGTGCGAATTTTTCTCGCACGCTTCTGCCCATCGCAAGCCTGTGCGATAGAGGGCGACAGGCACTGACGGGAGAAACGCCGCGATGGAATTCTACATCCCCACCGAGACGGGCGAGTTCCTGGCGTTCTGTGCGGCCATCGCGACCGCGCTCTTCGGCCTCTTTGCCCTTTTCGCGCCCGGCACGGCCCTGAAGCTTGCCGGGCTCCAGGTCCGGGAGGGCAGCCGGGAAGGCTACGCCTTCGCCCGTTCGGCCGGCGGTTTCCACGCGGGGCTCGCCATCGTCGCGCTCCTGATGGCGCAGAGCTGGATCTACATGGCGATCGGCGGCGGCTTCGCGCTCGCGGCCTTCGGCCGCATCCTCTCGATGATGTCGGACGGCGCCTTCACGGCGAAGAATCTTCTCGTTCTCGCCATCCAGGCCGTGCTCGCGGCCTTGCCGCTCGGCTACGCCTTCGGCTTCCTCTGAACGCAAAAACCGGCTTCTGACGCCCAAAAGCAGCAGAACAGAGTGCGCGCAGTCAACTTTTGCCCCGACTGTGGCCGACTTATGGCGCATTCCTGCGTCCGGCGTGTTGCGAGTCCCGGTTTCGTATGCTAGACGAACCGCGAAATTCAGAGAAAGCGGGCGCAAAAGCCTGTACGGACTGAAGATTACCGCAACGATTTCAAGTTGTTAGGACCGTAGCTCCGCTACTGCCCGGCCTCTTGAATGAAAAGAAGAGAAGCTTGTGCCCGTGGCAGACACATCCCAGCTTGTTTCCGGTGTTGCAGAAAGATACGCGTCTTCGCTTTTCGACCTCGCTCAGGAAGCCGGTTCGGCTGACAGTGTCGGTGCCGATCTTGCCCGCTTCCAGGCGATGATCGACGAAAGCGACGACCTGAAGCGGCTGATTGCCAGCCCCGTCTTCTCCGCCGAAGATCAGACCAAGGCCATCGCCGCCGTCGCTGCGAAGGCCGGCATCACGGGCCTCGTCGCAAACTTCCTCAAGGTCGTCGCGTCGAACCGCCGCCTCTTCGCCGTTCCCGGCATGATCAAGGCATACCGCGCCATCGCGGCCCGCGCCCGTGGCGAAATCACGGCCGATGTCACCTCGGCCCATGCGCTGACCGCGGCGCAGGAAGCAGAATTGAAGGCGGCGCTGAAAGGCGTCACCGGCAAAGACGTGGCGATCGCCGTCACCGTCGACCCGTCCATTCTCGGTGGTCTGATCGTCAAGGTGGGATCGCGCCAGATCGACACGTCCCTTCGCACCAAACTCTCTACTCTTAAGCTTGCACTGAAAGAGGTCGGCTGATGGATATCCGCGCCGCGGAAATTTCCGCAATTCTCAAAGATCAGATCAAAAACTTCGGCAAAGAGGCGGAAGTCTCGGAAGTCGGCCAGGTGCTCTCCGTCGGTGACGGCATCGCCCGCGTCTACGGCCTCGACAATGTCCAGGCCGGCGAAATGGTCGAGTTCCCCGGCGGCATCCGCGGCATGGCGCTGAACCTGGAAAGCGACAATGTCGGCGTCGTTATCTTCGGTTCCGACCGTGACATCAAGGAAGGCGACACTGTCAAGCGCACCGGTGCCATCGTGGACGTTCCGGTCGGTCCGGAACTGCTCGGCCGCGTCGTAGACGCGCTCGGCAACCCGATCGACGGCAAGGGCCCGATCAACGCTGCCAAGCGCGCCCGCGTCGACGTCAAGGCTCCCGGCATCATTCCGCGCAAGTCGGTTCATGAGCCGATGTCGACCGGCCTCAAGGCCATCGACGCCCTCATCCCGGTCGGTCGCGGCCAGCGCGAGCTCGTCATCGGCGACCGCCAGACCGGCAAGACCGCCATCATCCTGGACACGATCCTGAACCAGAAGGCGATCCACGACAACGGCCCGGACGGCGACAAGCTGTACTGCGTCTATGTCGCTATCGGCCAGAAGCGTTCGACCGTCGCCCAGTTCGTGAAGGTCCTCGAAGAGCGCGGCGCTCTCCAGTACTCGATCATCGTTGCGGCAACGGCTTCCGACCCGGCGCCGATGCAGTATCTCGCACCGTTCGCCGGCTGCGCGATGGGCGAATATTTCCGCGACAACGGCAAGCACGCCCTCATCGGCTATGACGACCTTTCCAAGCAGGCCGTTTCCTATCGCCAGATGTCGCTCCTGCTGCGCCGCCCGCCGGGCCGCGAAGCCTATCCGGGCGACGTCTTCTACCTGCACTCCCGCCTCCTCGAGCGCGCTGCAAAGCTCAACGACGACATGGGTGCCGGTTCGCTGACGGCTCTGCCGGTCATCGAGACCCAGGGCAACGACGTTTCGGCCTTCATCCCGACCAACGTGATCTCGATCACCGACGGCCAGATCTTCCTAGAAACGGACCTGTTCTACCAGGGTATCCGCCCGGCCGTGAACGTCGGCCTGTCGGTTTCCCGCGTGGGCTCCTCCGCCCAGATCAAGGCGATGAAGCAGGTCGCCGGCTCGATCAAGGGCGAGCTTGCCCAGTACCGCGAAATGGCGGCCTTCGCCCAGTTCGGCTCGGACCTCGATGCCGCGACGCAGCGCCTGCTGAACCGCGGTGCGCGCCTGACCGAACTCCTGAAGCAGCCGCAGTTCTCGCCGCTGAAGACGGAAGAGCAGGTCGTCGTGATCTTCGCCGGCGTCAACGGTTACCTGGACAAGCTGCCGGTCGCTTCGGTCGGCAAGTTCGAGCAGGGCCTCCTCGGCTACATGCGCTCCGAAGGCAAGGCGATCCTCGACACGATCCGCGCCGAAAAGGCGATCAGCGACGACACCAAGGGCAAGCTGAAGGCTGCTCTCGATGCCTTCGCCAAGAGCTTCGGCTGAGACCTAACGGTTCGAGCCCTGCGCGCCCATGGCGCGCAGGCAGCCCGGGAACTTTGATTGACGCATGATCCGCCCAGGGGATTTTCTGGGGGAGCATGTTACAGGACGGAAAACGGATGCCTTCACTTAAGGATCTGAAAAACCGGATCGCCTCCGTCAAGGCGACGCAGAAGATCACCAAGGCGATGAAAATGGTCGCCGCGGCGAAGCTTCGGCGCGCCCAGGAAGCGGCCGAGGCCGCCCGGCCCTATTCGCAGCGCATGAGCGCCGTTCTCGCCAATATCGCCCAGGCCGTCGGTCAGGACGATTCGGCGCCGCGCCTGATGACCGGCACGGGCAAGGACCAGGTTCATCTGCTCGTCGTCTGCACGGCCGAACGCGGCCTTTGCGGCGGCTTCAATTCGCAGATCGCGCGCCTGGCGCGTGACCACACCCGCAAGCTTCTGGCGAGCGGCAAGACGGTCAAGATCATCTGCGTCGGCAAGAAGGGCTTCGATATCCTGCGGCGCGAATTCGCCTCGCTGATCATCGACCGCGTCGACCTGCGCGAAGTCAAGAAGATCGGCTTTGCCAATGCGGACCAGATCGGCCACAAGGTCATCGATCTGTTCGAGCAGGGCGAATTCGACGTCTGCACGCTGTTCTATTCCGAGTTCAAGTCGGTCATCGCGCAGATCCCGACCGCGCTTCAGCTCATCCCGGCCTCCGCTCCGGCGGTCGCTGCCGAGACAACGGGCGCGACGGCCATCTACGACTATGAGCCGGACGCCAGCGCGATCCTCGGGGATCTCATCCCGCGCAACATTTCCGTCCAGATCTTCCGGGCCCTGCTCGAGAACGTCGCCGGCGAAATGGGTGCCAAGATGAGCGCCATGGACAACGCGACCCGCAATGCCGGTGAGATGATCAACAAGCTGACGCTCAACTACAACCGTCAGCGCCAGGCTCAGATCACCAAGGAACTCATCGAAATCATCTCGGGCGCCGAAGCGCTCTAAGGACCAGGACAAAGAGGGTAAGATACATGGCTAAGGCAGCTACCCCTACGGAAACCGCAGCGGAAAAGAAGCCGGCTGCTCGCAAGCCGGCAGCGAAGTCCGCTGCTGCAACCAAGGCGGCGGCTCCGGTCGCAGCCGGTGCAACCGGTCGCGTCACCCAGGTCATCGGCGCCGTCGTTGACGTCGCCTTCGACGGCGATCTGCCGCTCATCCTGAACGCGCTGGAAACCGACAACAACGGCAACCGCCTCGTTCTCGAAGTCGCCCAGCACCTCGGTGAGAACACCGTGCGCACGATCGCCATGGACTCGACCGAAGGTCTCGTCCGCGGCCAGCCGGTCACCGATACCGGTGCTCCGATCACCGTTCCGGTCGGCGACGAGACGCTCGGCCGCATCATGAACGTCATCGGCGAGCCCGTCGACGAAGCCGGCCCGCTGGTCACCTCCGGCAAGCGCGCCATCCACCAGGAAGCTCCGGCTTATGTCGAGCAGTCCACGGAAGCGCAGATCCTCGTCACCGGCATCAAGGTCGTCGACCTGCTCGCGCCTTACGCAAAGGGCGGCAAGATCGGCCTCTTCGGCGGCGCAGGCGTCGGCAAGACCGTTCTCATCATGGAACTGATCAACAACGTCGCCAAGGCGCACGGTGGTTACTCGGTATTCGCCGGAGTGGGTGAACGCACCCGCGAAGGCAACGACCTTTACCACGAAATGATCGAATCCGGCGTGAACAAGCACGGCGGCGGCGAAGGCTCCAAGGCCGCGCTCGTCTACGGTCAGATGAACGAACCGCCGGGCGCCCGCGCTCGCGTCGCCCTGACCGGTCTGACGATCGCCGAAGACTTCCGCGACAAGGGCCAGGACGTTCTGTTCTTCGTCGACAACATCTTCCGCTTCACGCAGGCCGGTTCCGAAGTGTCGGCTCTGCTCGGCCGTATCCCGTCGGCCGTGGGCTATCAGCCGACGCTCGCAACCGACATGGGCCAGATGCAGGAACGCATCACCACCACGACCAAGGGCTCGATCACCTCGGTCCAGGCCATCTACGTTCCTGCCGACGACTTGACCGACCCCGCGCCGGCAACCTCGTTCGCCCACCTCGACGCAACGACGGTTCTGTCCCGTTCGATCGCCGAAAAGGGTATCTACCCGGCCGTGGACCCGCTTGACTCGACCTCGCGCATGCTCGACCCGATCGTCGTCGGCGAAGAGCACTACGAAGTCGCCCGCAAGGTCCAGACGACCCTGCAGCGCTACAAGGCTCTCCAGGACATCATCGCCATCCTCGGCATGGACGAACTGTCGGAAGACGACAAGCTGGCCGTTGCGCGCGCCCGCAAGATCGAGCGCTTCCTGTCGCAGCCGTTCTTCGTGGCCGAAGTCTTCACCGGTTCGCCGGGCAAGCTCGTCGCTCTCGAAGACACGATCAAGGGCTTCAAGGGCCTCGTCAACGGCGACTACGACCACCTGCCGGAAGCCGCCTTCTACATGGTCGGTTCTATGGAAGAAGCCATCGAGAAGGCCAAGAAGCTGGCTGCCGAAGCTGCTTGATGAATTCGGGCGCCCTTCGCGGGCGCCCGTTCCTGCCGGACGACATCAGAAGAAGTGAATGGTCATGGCCGACAATTTCAACTTTGAACTCGTTTCCCCCGAGCGCCTGCTGGTTTCCGGCAGCGTCAGCGAGGTCGTCATCCCGGCGACCGAGGGTGAGATGACCGTCATGGCCAACCATGCGCCGGCCATGACGACGATCAAGCCGGGCGTCGTCACCGTGAAGTCCGCGGACGGCAAGAAGGATCGCTACGTGGTCTTCGGCGGTTTCGCCGACATCATCCCGACCGGCTGCACCCTGCTGGCCGAATCGGCCGTGCATGTCGACGACTTCAAGAGCGACGACATCGTGCGCCGCATCGAAGCTGCGCGTGCCGATCTGGCCCATGCCAAGTCGGACGACCAGAAGTTCGGTATCGAGACGTATCTCGCCGAACTCACCACGCTGCAGGGCATTGTCGTTCCCGTCTGATCACGCCGCTCGCTTTCGCCCTTCGAACCCGCCGTCTCCGGCGGGTTTTTTATTGTCTGCAATTTGTCCTTTTGGCGGAGGGTCTTCTTTACCCTGTCCGAAACAAGGCGTACCTGACCGAAACGTCAGCTTGTCTTCATTTGCTGTTTCTTTACGACGCTGGATGAGAGTGGCGCGCAAGGGTGCGCCATGAGGGCGAACCATCGCATCAGGATGAGCAGGATGAGCAGCAAAATCGTACCCGTCATCATGGCCGGCGGAAAGGGCACGCGCCTCTGGCCGCTGTCGCGTGCCTCCGCGCCCAAGCAGTTCCTCGAATTCCTCGGCGAAACCACGCTCTTCCAGAAGACGCTGTCGCGCGTGGCCGATGCGGCGCTCTATGCGGCGCCGGTCGTCGTTACCAACAGCGACTTTCGCTTCCTCGTCGCCGAGCAGGCCCGCGCCGCCGGCGTTGCGCTCGCCTCGATCCTGCTGGAGCCCGTCGCCCGCAACACGGCGCCGGCGCTTGCGGCCGCCGCGACCTTCGTTGCGCGTCGGCACGGCGACGATGCGATCATGCAGGTGCTCGCCTCCGACCACGAGATCGACGCCGACGCCACCTATTTCGACTGCATCGCAAGGGCGGCCGCCGCCGCGAGGTCCGGCCGCCTCGTCACCTTCGGCATCACGCCGAGCGAGCCGGCGACCGGCTACGGCTATATCGAGACCGGCGAGGATCTCGGCAACGGCGCCAATGCCGTGCGCCGTTTCGTGGAAAAACCGGACCATATGCGGGCGACGGCCATGCTGGCGGCGGGCGGCTACCTCTGGAATTCCGGTATGTTCATGCTGCCGGTCGGGCTTTTCCTGCGCGAGCTTCGGCAATATGCGCCTGCCGTGCTGGAGGCCGCAGCGGAGGCCGTCACCAAGGCGCAGCACGACCTCGATTTCGAACGGCTCGACGAGGCGGCCTTTGCGCGCGCGCCCGATATCTCGGTCGACTATGCCATTTTCGAGAAGACGCCGATCGCCGCCGTCGTGCCCTCGCCCATCACCTGGTCCGACCTTGGCAGCTGGGATTCCGTGTGGAAGACCGGCCGGCAGGACGAGGCGGGCAATGTCGCCGACGGCAGCACGACCGTGCTCGACACGCGCAATTCGCTGGTCATCTCGCGGGACATCCACGTCGCCGTGCAGGGCCTCGACAATGTCGCCGTCATCGCCAGCGAGGACGCCGTCTATGTCGGGCGCATGGAGGACAGCCAGAATGTCGGCAAGCTGGTCAAGCATCTTGCCAGCCTGCCGAAGACGGCCAAGCTGACCGAAACGCACCCGACCTCCTACCGGCCCTGGGGCGGCTACACCTCGGTGCTGAACGGCGAGCGGTTCCAGGTCAAGCGCCTGTTCGTGACGCCCGGCAAGCGGCTGTCGCTGCAAAAACACCATCACCGTTCCGAGCACTGGATCGTGGTGCGCGGCACGGCCGAGGTGACGATCGGCGACAGGACGGTCATGCTGCGCGAGAACGAATCCGTCTATATCCCGCAGGGCGAGGTGCATCGTCTCGCCAATCCGGGCAAGATCCTGCTCGAGCTGATCGAAGTGCAGACCGGCTCCTATCTCGGCGAGGACGACATCATCCGCATCGAGGACGAGTTCGGTCGGGGATGATCGCCGCTAAATCAGCTCCGCGCCGGCAAGGGTCACCCTGAGGGCGGTCAGGCGGCCGGTGGCGTAGCAGGTCGTGTCGATGCAGATGCGGCCCTTGCCGAAGACCGGTTCGCGTCCCGCGGTATGGCCGTGGATGACGGTCAACGGCAGGCCGGGGCCTTCGCTGAGGAAGGGCTCGCGGATCCAGATCAGGTCGTGGTCCTCCTGCCGGGCGAGTGGAACGCCCGGCATTATGCCGGCATGAACGAAGAGCCGGTCGCCGCTCGAAACCGCGATCGGCATGGCCTGCAGGAAATCGACATGGTGTTGCGGCACCGCCCGGCGCAGGGCCGAGCCGAGCGCGTGCGTCGCCTCGCCGCGGTCGGGATAGGCCGCAAGGTCCAGCCCGTAGGAGCGCAGCGTCGCGTCGCCGCCGTAGTCCAGCCAGCGCAGGTGCTGGTGCGGGTTGAAGATGAATTTCAGGAACGTGTCGTCATGGTTGCCGCACAGCGCGATGCGCTCGATGCCGTCGCCGTGGTCGGGCGTCGCCAGATGCTCGATCACCGCCCGGGAGGCCGGGCCGCGGTCGACATAATCGCCGAGATAGAGGATGAGCGGCCGCTCGGCCATGCGCGACGCGGCATCCGCGCGAATGCGCTCCTCCAGTGCCAGCAGGGCGTCGAGGCAGCCATGCACGTCGCCGATGGCGTAGATGAGCGGGCGGTCGGCGGCAAGGGTGAGGCGCTGGCGAAGCATGGGCTGGGTAGGGAGGGTCATGGACCTGTCATAGCCGGGACGAGCCGGGGAGGGAACCGGCAAAGTGGCGCATCGCCGTCAGCGCCGCCGCCCCGGCGGGCACCGCCCGAGGGCGCGGCATGCCGCATCGATCCAGATACCGGCCTTTTCCCGCATGGCATCCCGCTGGGGGCCGGCAAGCCGCGGCGTGGCGGCCGAGGCCGCGCCGCGCGCCACGAGCGTTTCGGCAATATCCCTGCCGCCGGCCGCGCAGGTGAGGAAGGATACGCCGGCGAACCGTATATCCTCCTTACAGGTCAGGCTTCTGCCGGCGATCAGCCGCTTGAGGGCGATGCGCGCCTGTTGGCCGCAGACGGCAATCGTGCCCGCGGCATCGCGGCAGAGCCGCTTCGGGTCGACCGGCACGGCATCCGTCAGAATGTAGAGCCGGCCACGGTCCTCGAAGGAGGCGCTGTCGAAAACGGTGACGCGGACCGTGGGGTGAAGGCGCAGCGGCAGCACGATCGGCTCGACGGCCAGCCGCTCATAGCCCTGCGTCTTCCTGTCGACGCGCACTGGCCTGTCGGTCCAGATCGGGTCGTCCGAGGTCGGGCCCGGCTCGAGCCCGGCGGCCGGGGCTGCGGCCGCCGAAAGAAGGAGCAGGAGCAAGGCGGGCGCCTGCGTCCGTCGTGTCCGCCTTGCGGGTCCCTTCATGGCAAACTCCCTCTTCCCGTGCGTCACAGCTTGTCCGGCAGCGGCAGCCAGCGGCTGCGGTCGAAATAATCCGGCAGGTAGGAGCCGCGGTTTCGCGTGCGGTCCGGCGTGATGATGAAATTGTAGCGCGGCGTCTCGCTGAATTCCTTCTTGAGCTGGATGCGGTTGCCGAAGCGGATGATGTCGAATTCCGTGAGGGCGCGGATATTCGCGAAGATGTCGGGCGCCTCTCTCCAGCGCACCTCGTCGAGGAAGACCTCGATGGCTGCGATGACGGCCTCCGTCACGCGGTTCTGCGTTGCCGCGTTCTCGATGTTGAGCTTGATGCGGAAGGAGGAGACGCGGGTTTCCGCATTGCCCCGGATCGACAGGAAGGCGGAGGAGGGTGGGTTCGTGCCGTCGCCCGCGTCGGGGAATTCCCGGTAGGACTGGCACTCCCAGCTTTGCCGGTCGAGCAGACCGGCCTTCCAGCCCGCCGTTTCGAAGCCGCCGCGGCGCAGCGCCTCGCAGAGCATTTCCGGCGCCTTGCGGATGGTGCGGACGAACTGGGTCTGCATCGGCGTGACAGGGGTCAGCAGCCGTTCCGAGATGAGGCCCTTCGGGCGCGGCAGGCGGTTGCCCTTCAGCTCATAGGGCCGGAGCTGGCGTGCATGGGGCGCCACGGTGACCGGATCGTAGCCGAAATGGGCGAGCAGCCGGTTGAGATTGCGGTTGCCGTTGGCCAAAAGCGCGGTCGCGCCGATCGCTCCGAGCAGCCCGATGGCCAACAGCCCGAAGACAACCAAGCCGGATCTGCCTTGCTTCCGCTCCGTCATGCCGAACCGCGCTATTGCCCGTGTCGATGCGATGGGCCGCATCCATCGATCTCCCGCTCCTGATAGGCTACTCCCCGGATGCCTGCAAGCGCGCGGGCCTACGGTGCGATACGGCTGGCGAGCAGGCTGTCATGGAGCCGGAGGGCTTCGGGCGGCGCGGTGCGGAATTTCGGCAGGCCGAGATGGTAGCCGTAGCCGGTGACGAGACGCGCCACCCCGAGCTGTACCAGCGTGCCGTCGGCAAGCGGGGCGGCAAGGAGATCGAGGCTGCCGAGCGCCACGCCGTCGCCATTGAGGGCGGCGTCGATGGCGAGCGCATAGGTGGAGAAGGTAAGGTGCGGCCGCGGCGGCGCCTTGCGGAACGCCTGCGGCGCGACCCTTTCGAGCCAGGGGCGGAAGGAGATCCAGTTGGCGTTGAAGCGCTCGTAGTCGATGAGGTCGAGGTCGGCGAGATCGCCCGGCATGACGGCGGCGGCATCAAGCCCCTTGCGGGCGATATAGTCCGGCGAGGCGACGGGGGCGAGCGTCTCGGCGAGCAGCGGCGTCAGCGACCAGCGGGGGTGTTCCCCGGCACTGTAGAGGATGACGAGGTCGTTGTTCTCCGAGGCGAGATCGGCCGGGCTGTCCGACGTGACAAGGCGCAGGGCGACGTCGGGATTGTCGCGGGAGAAATCGCGCAGGCGCGGGCCGAGCCAGAGATGGGAGACCGACCCGCTGGCGGCGAGCGATATGCTCTGTCCCGCCCCGCTGCGGAACGGCTCCAGGCTTTCCTCCAGATAATCGAGCGAGGCGCGCACGCGCTGGAACAGCCGTTCGCCGCGCGGCGTCAGCGCCAGGTTCTTGCCGCTGCGGGTGAAGAGCTGCGTGCCGAGATGGTCCTCCAGCCCCTTGATGCGCCGGCTGACGGCGGCCTGGGTGATGTTCAGCTCCCGCCCGGCGCGCGAGAAGTTCATGTGCCGGCAGGCAGCGTCGAAGACGCGGAAGGCTTCGAGGGGAATATGGGCGAGCAGGGCATCCTTCATGATCTGAAATTATCAAAAAGGCCGAAAAATCCAAGGATTTGAAAATCTGAAATCGTGATGCACGGTTCGGCAAATCCGTTTGGGAGGTTCCGTGCAGTTCACAACGTCTTTCGTGCCCGAAATCCGCTTCGGCGAAGGGGTCCATGATACCGTCGCCGCATCGGCCCATGCGTTCGGCGCGCGCTCGGTGCTCGTCGTCATCGACGGCTTCCTTGCCGCAGGCGGGCCCGGTGAGCGCCTTGCCGCCCGGTTCGATGCCGAGGGCGTGGCGGTGACATTCTTCTCCGGTTTTTCCGGTGAGCCGAAGCTCGATGCCGTGGAGGCTGCCACGGCCGCCGCCCGCGGCAAGGACCTCGTGGTCGGCCTCGGCGGCGGCTCGGCGCTCGATATCGCCAAGATCGCGGCCTGCGTGGCGGCGGGCGCGGAAGACCCGATGCACTATGCGCTCGCCGCCCATCCCCTGCCGGGCCGGCCGCTGCGCAAGATCCTGGTGCCGACGACGGCGGGCACCGGCTCGGAAACCTCGGCGACGACCATCTTCACCGGGCCGGAAGGCAGGAAGCTGTGGATCTGGGGGCCTGAGACCAAGGCAGACCTTGTTCTGCTCGATCCGGCGCTCACCGTGACGCTTCCGCCGAACCTCACCGCCTGGTGCGGCCTCGACGCCTTCGTCCATGCCTTCGAGGCGGCGACCAATCGCAACGCCCATGCCGGCGCCGCGCTCTATGCCCACGCCGCCCTCGGCCTTCTCGCGGGCGCGCTGGAAACGGCGGTGCACAATCCCGCGGACAGCAACGCGCGCGGAAAGATGCTGCTCGGCGCCTGCTATGCCGGCATCGCGATCGACAATTGCGGCACGGCGATCGCCCATACGATCAGCCATGCGCTCGCCGGCCTTGCGCCGGTGCATCACGGGCTCGCCACGGCGCTCGGCTTCGAGGCGACGCTCGGCTGGCTCGTCGAGGCCGATACGGCCGATCTTGCCGCGGCGGCGCGGGCCTGCGGCCTGCAGGACCCGGCGATGCTGCCCGGTTTCGTCGCCGACCTGATGGATCGCTGCGGCATCGTGCGCGCCCTGCCGGCGGCCTTTGCCGCCTTCACCGCCGAAGACCTCGCCCGCGAAATGCGCGCACCGGAGAACCAGCCGATGCGCCGCTCGACGATCCGGACGGTGTCCGACGCCGATATCGATGCCTTCGCGGCCAGCATGATGGCCCTGCCCAGGACGCTCTGAGGACGACCATGACCGAACAGCACAGCCGCGCCTATTGGGAAGATCGCCTTGCCGGCCTCTCGCTTGCCCGTGGGCACTTCATCGACGGCGGGGTGCAGCCTGCCGCATCCGGCCGGACCTTCACCCGCACGCGGCCGATGGACGGCCAGCCCGGCGCCGTGCTGGCGCGCGGCGATGCGGCCGATGTCGACCGCGCCGTGGCCGCCGCCCGCGCGGCCTTTACGAGCGGCGTGTGGCGATGCCGGGAGCCTCAGGAGAAGAAGCGAATCATGCTGCGCTGGGCGGAACTGATCCGCACCCACGGCGAAGAACTGGCGCTTCTCGAAACGCTCGATGTCGGCAAGCCGGTGCAGGCCTCGCTCGGCGTCGACGTGCGCCTGTGCGCCGAGGGTATCCAGTATTACGGCGAGATGATCGACAAGATGTATGACGAGATCGCCCCGACCGGGCCGAAGGCGCGCGCGCTCGTCCGCAAGGTGCCGCTCGGCGTCGTCGCGGCGATCACGCCGTGGAACTATCCGATGATCATCGACGCCTGGAAGCTCGGGCCGGCGATCGCGGCCGGCAACTCCGTCGTGCTGAAGCCGGCCGAGCAGTCCTCGCTCTCGGCGCTGCGGCTCGCCGAGCTTGCCGTCGAGGCGGGCTTGCCCGCCGGCGTCCTCAACGTCGTCACGGGCTTCGGCGAGGAGGTCGGCAAGCCGCTCGCGCTCCATGGTGATGTCGACATGGTCGCCTTCACCGGCTCGACCGAGGTGGGCAAGCTGATCATGGGTTATGCCGCGCAATCGAACCTCAAGCGCGTGGCGCTGGAACTCGGCGGCAAGTCGCCGCTCGTCGTCTTCGCCGATGCCGATCTCGACGCGGCGGCGAGCGCGGCCGCCTGGGGCTGCTTCTACAATTCCGGCGAGACCTGCCATGCCGCCACGCGCCTCCTCGTGCAGCGCCCGGTGCAGGACGCGCTGCTCGAAAAGATCGAGGCGGTGGTAGGCCGGGAGATCGTGCTGGCCCATCCCTTCGAGCCGTCGGCGCAGATCGGCGCGTTGATCGAGGCGGAGCATATGGACAAGGTCCTCGGCCTCGTCGCGGCAGGCGAAAAGGACGGCGGGCGCCGCGTCTTCGGCGCGGAGCGCGTCTTGTCCGAAACGGGCGGCTACTATGTCTCGCCGGGCGTCGTCACGGATGTGACGAACGACATGCGCATCGCCCGGCAGGAGATCTTCGGCCCCGTGCTGGCTGCCATCGCCTTCGACACGGAGGAGGAAGCGCTCGCCATCGCCAATGACACGGTCTACGGGCTCGCCGGCGCCGTCTTCACCCGCGACATGGACCGGGCGCACCGCTTCTCCGAGGGCATCCATGCCGGCACGGTCTGGATCAACACCTACGACATGTCGAATTTCGCGACGCCCTTCGGCGGCTTCAAGCAATCCGGCTTCGGCCGCGACCGCTCGGTGCATGCGATCGACAAATATTGCGACTACAAGACGATCTGGCAGCAGTTCGGCTGATTGAATCCCAAGGGAGGAGTGCATGAGCAGGATCGTTTCCATCGACATCAGCCATCACAGGCTGCCGCTCGATCCGCCATTCAAGGCGAGCTGGGACGGGCGTCCGCGCCGGCATTTCGACGCGACGATCGTGCGCGTGCGCGACGATGCGGGCCGCGAAGGCATCGGCTCCGGCGACCTGATGAAGGGGTTCGAGGGGCACGAGGACCTGTTCATCGGGCAGGACCCGCGCCGTCTCGAACGGCATTACGAGGTGCTGTCGCATATCAATTTCCACTATGGCCGCTGCTGGCCGCTCGATCTGGCGCTCTGGGACCTCGCGGGCAAGGTGACGGGCGAGCCGGTCTGGCGCATGCTGGGCGGCCGCGCCGACCGGGTGCGGCTCTACGCCTCTTCCGGCGTGCTGCGCGAGCCCGCCGCCATGGCCGACCAGGCCGAGCGCTATAGCGCGGAGGGCTTTCCGGCGATGAAGGTGCGGTTCTCCTCCTCTGCCGGCGGGCGCAACGGCTGGCGTGAGGACGTGAAGGCGCTGGAGGCGATCCGCGCGCGGGTCGGCGACCGGCTGGAGCTGATGGTCGACTGCAACCAGGGTTGGCGCATGCCCTGGGACACCACCCTCTCCTGGACCTTCAAGGATGCGCTCGTCGTCGCACGCGAGCTGGAACGGCTCGGTGTCTACTGGATGGAGGAGCCGCTGCACCGCTCCGACCGCAAGGGCATGAAGGCGCTTAAGGAGGCGACGAGCGTGCGCATCGCCGGCGGGGAGATGACGCGCGAGCTCCATGAATTCCGCGACATCATCGAGGAGCGCGCCTTCGACGTGATCCAGCCGGACGTGGTGCTGGTCGGCGGCATCACGGGATGCCGGCGGCTTGCCTTCCAGGCGCGCGAGGCGGGCGTCGCCTTCACCCCGCATTCCTGGACGAACGGCATCGGCGTGCTCGCCAATGCGCATCTGACGGCGGGAGCGGGCGATGCGCCCTTCCTCGAATATCCCTATGACGGGGCGGAATGGAGCGAGGCGCGCCGCGATTATCCGCTGCAGGCGCCGCTGCGGCACGAGGGCGGCTGGCTGGCGCTGGGCGAAACGCCCGGCCTCGGCGTGGTCCTCGACGAGGACCGGCTCCGCGCGACGCGGCTCGGCTGAGCCGCTTCACTTCGTCCTCTCGCGCATTCGACCCTTGACATCCGCCCCGGGGAGGCCGACTTCACGGGGGACACGGACGCGAAGGAGACGAGCCATGAGCGAGGCAGCCCGCACGACGATCGACCAGGCGGAAGTCGACCGCTTTTCGGCGATGGCGGCCGAGTGGTGGGATCCGGCCGGGAAGTTCCGGCCCCTGCACAAGTTCAATCCCGTCCGCCTCACCTATGTCCGCGATCTCGTTTCCGCCCAGTTCGGCCGCGATCCCGCGGCGCATCGCCCGCTCGAGGGGTTGCGTATCCTCGATATCGGCTGCGGCGGCGGCCTGCTCTCAGAGCCGATGGCGCGCATGGGAGCGGATGTGCTCGGCGCGGATGCCTCGGAAAAGAACATCGGCATCGCCAAGGCCCATGCCGCAGGCAGCGGCGTTCCGGTCGATTACCGCGCCGTGACCGCCGAGGCGCTGGCGGAAGCCGGCGAGACCTTCGACGTCGTGCTCAACATGGAAGTGGTCGAGCACGTCTCCGACGTCGATTTCTTCCTCACAACCTGCGCCTCCATGGTGCGCCCGGGCGGCATGATGTTCGTCGCCACGATCAACCGCACGCTGAAGGCGGCGGCGCTGGCGATCTTTGCGGCGGAGAACGTGCTGCGCTGGCTGCCGCGCGGCACCCACCAATATGAAAAGCTGGTGCGTCCGGAAGAGATCGAGACGCCGCTGACGGCCTCGGGACTGACGGTGACGGACCGCACCGGCGTATTCTTCAACCCTCTCTCCAACCAGTGGAACCTGTCGAAGGACATGGACGTCAACTACATGCTGGTGGCACGCCGGGCCTCTGCCTGAATCACGCCTTCAGCGTCTTCGCGGCGGCCAAAAGGTCTTCCTGCCCGGCCGCATTGCGTGCGGCGATCGCCTTCACGCTCTCGCGGTCGATGCCGATGGTGTTGCCTTCTGGGCAGAAGGGCGCCTTGAAGGTGAAGGCGCGGGGCGTCGGGCCGTGATCGGCAAGATGCTCCAGCCGTTCGGCGCCATCGGCCCAGAGGGGCCGGTCGCCTTCCGCCACCCACCAGAGCACGAGGGCGGGCCAGGCCTGCCGCTGGTTCCAGTTGCGAGCGTTTTTCAGGGCGTCGGCATGGACGCCGTTATAGGTGAAGGCCATCAGCGCCTCGAGCCCGCTCCACAGCGAGAGCGAAGAGGGGGCGTCCGCAAAGCCGCTGCCGGCTATGAAGCGGGGATAGACCTTCTCGCCCCAGCTTTCCGGCCCCGGCTCGCCGTCATAGCCGGACCGGCCGATGAAGCCCTCTGCCCGGTTCGCCGCCTCGAAATTCAGCGGCTCACGCAGGCGGAAGCCTTCGACGCGCGGGCTTTCGTAATCGTCGACATGCAGGCCGAAATTGTAGATCGCGAGATGGTGACCGCGCATCAATTGGTTTCGTCGGGCAGAACGGGAAGCGGCGCGACCTCGACGCCCTCCTCCAGCAGCTCGCGCACCTCGTCCGCCGAGGCCCGGCCGATCAGGCCGCGCTGTTCGGCCTCGCCGTAGTGGATCTTGCGCGCTTCTTCCGGAAAGCGCTCGCCGACATCCTCCGAATTGGCGCGGATGGTCGAGACGATTTCCCGGAGCTTGCTCATCATCTCCTTCTGGCCGGCCTGCACGACCATTTCCTGGCGGCGCTCCTTCTTGCGGGCGGTCGAGACGGAGGGCGCCATCAGGCGCTTGGCAACATGGGCGGAGCCGCAGGCGGGACAGGAGACGAGCGCCCTCTTCTGCTGGCGGTCGAAATCATCCGCCGAGCCGAACCACCCTTCGAAGGCGTGCCCGTTGTCACAGGAAAGCTCATAGCGGATCAAGCGGCGACGCCTCCCTTCGCGGATGCTTCCGCCGTTTCCAGCGTGAAGGCGCGCCCGTTGCGCAGGTTGGGGATCTTGTCGTGCGCGGCCTTGACGGCGGCGGTGTCGACCTCGGCGAGCACGACGGCTTCGCCGGTGCCGCCGGCGCTGGCCAGGACGCGGCCCCAGGGGTCGATGATCATGGAGTGGCCGAAGGTCTCGCGGCCGTCCTCATGCACGCCGGCCTGCGCGGCGGCGACGATGTAGACGCCGTTCTCGATGGCGCGGGCGCGCAGCAGCGTTTCCCAGTGCGCTTCGCCCGTCTGGCGCGTGAAGGCGGCGGGAACGGAGATGATCTCGGCCCCGGCCTGCGCCTGGACCTTGAAGAGTTCGGGGAAACGCACGTCGTAGCAGATGGCGAAGCCGAGCCGTGCGAAGGGAAGATCGGCCATGCGTGCGACGGCACCCGGCGAATAGACCGCGCTCTCGCGCCAGCTCTCGCCATTGTCGAGGTCGACGTCGAACATGTGGATCTTGTCATAGGTGCAGACCCGACCGCCGTCGGGGCCGAACAGGAAGCCGCGATTGGCGACCTTGCCGTCGGCAAGCGCGATGGCTGTGGAGCCGACATGCACATGGATGGAAAGTTCGCCGGCCAGTTCGGCCGCGGCGGCGACGACGAGGTCGTCGGCCTCCGTGCGCAGGATGGCGCGCAGCCCCGCCCGGTCGCGCTGCAGCGCGCCGGTCATTTCCGGCGTCTGGACATAGACCGCGCCCTTGGCGGCCGCCTCGCGCACGAGGCGGCGCATCGTCTCCACGTTGCGGACGGGATCGGTCCCGGAGCACATCTGGAGGGCGGCGATCGTGGCGGTCATGGGAGCGTCCTCAGGCTGCAAGCAGGGCGTCGAGTTCGCCGGCGCGCTCCAGGGCGTGCAGGTCGTCGCAGCCGCCGACATGGCGTTCGTCGATGAAGATCTGCGGGAAGGTGCTGCGGCCGTTGGCGCGCGCGATCATCTCCTGGCGGACCTCCGGCGCATGGGTCGCGTCGTGCTCCTGGTAGGTCACGCCCTTGGTTTCGAGAAGTTTCTTGGCGGCGCTGCAATAGCCGCAGAACTGACGGGTATAGATGACGACCGAAGCCATATTCTCCTGCTCCAAAGCTTGGAAAACCTTGTCTTTCATATAGGTCCGGGAAGCGCCCTTGCAAAGGTCAAAACGGTGACGTCGGCAACACCCGCCCGTTTCAGCGCCCGCGTGACGGCCGAAACGGTGGCCCCGGTCGTATAGACGTCGTCGACGAGAACGACGCGGCGGCCGAACAGCGCCGCGCGGCCCCCGGGCGTGACGGTGAAGGCGCCGCGCACGTTGTCCTCGCGGGCGCGCGGTCCGAGGCCGATCTGCCGGCGGGTGCGCTTCGTGCGGCGCACGGCGTCGATGAGAACGGGCCTGCCGGCAAGGCCGCCGAGCGCGCGGGCAAGCTCCGACGACTGGTTGAACTTGCGCCAGAGGAGGCGGAAGCGATGCAGCGGCACGGGGACGATGGCGTCCGCGGCCTCCACGGCACCGTCGCCGGCGCGCAGCATCCAGCCGGCCATCATCGGCGCGAGGTCGGTGCGGTCGCGGTATTTCAGCGCATGGACGAGCGCGCGGGCAAGATCGTCGTAAAGCGCGACGGAGCGCAGCCGGTCGAAGGCCGGCGGGTTGGCAATGGCGTCGGCGCTGAGGATGCCCGGGCCGAGATCGTGCGAGAAAGGCGTGCCGAGCACCTCGCAATAGGGGCGTTCGATCAGGGCGAGCTTCGACCAGCAGTACGGGCAGAGGCTCGCGCGGCTGCCGAGCAGCACGCCACAACCGGCGCAGGCGGGCGGATAGACGAGGTCGAGGGCGCCCTCCGCAAGGCCGCGCAACCGGCGGGCGAGGACCTGCCGGAGAGGGACTGCCGGCGCTGCCTCGGCCTCGATTTCGCCCATGCGGTTGACAATAGCCGGTCAGAGCGGCCAAAGCGAATGGTATTGCGAACCGGATCTCTCCCATGGAAACGCTCTTCGACCAAGCCCTGATCGACACGAACCGGCGGCGCGCGCTCGCCGGCCAGCCGGCGGATTTCCTGCTCGACGTGGTGGCGCGCGAGCTTGCCGAGCGCCTCGGCGTCATCGAGCGTCGCTTCGAGCGGGCTGTCGAACTGCACGGCCATACGGGGGCCGCCGCGCGGGCGATCGTCGCGACGGGCAAGGTGGACGGCATGGAGCGCGTGGAGAGCGACGCGCGGTTCGCCGCGCCGGGCGAGACGGTGACGGTCTCGCCGCTCGAGACGGTGCCGCTGGAGCCGCAATCGGCCAATCTCATTGTCTCGCCGCTCGCGCTGCATCTTACCAACGACACGCCGGGCGTCTTCGTGCAGATCCGCCGCGCGCTGAAGCCGGACGGCCTGTTTCTCGCGGCCATCCCCGGCAGCGGCACCCTGCAGGAACTGCGCGAGGTGCTGCTTGCGGCGGAAAGCGAGATCACGGGCGGGGCGAGCCCGCGCGTCATTCCCTTCCCGGATGTGCGCGATGTCGGCGCGCTTCTCCAGCGCGGTGGTTTCGCCCTGCCGGTGACGGACCGGGAGACCTATACGGTGCGCTACGATTCGATCTTTCCGCTGATGAAGGACCTGCGGGCCATGGGCATGGCCAATCCGCTCGCCGGCCGCAGCCGCCGACCGCTGACGCGCGGCATATTTCTGCGCGCGGCGGAGCTTTATGCGGAACGGTTCTCCGATCCGGACGGGCGCATCCGCGCGAGTTTCTCGGTGATCTACGTGTCGGGCTGGGCACCGCATGAGAGCCAGCAGAAGCCGCTGAAGCCGGGTTCGGCGACGATGCGTCTGGCCGACGCGCTGAAACAGGGCGGGCGCGGCTGACCGGTTATTCCATGCCGGCCGAATCGATGCTGTTCGAGATCGTGGTGAGGGTCTCGGAGAGGCCGTTGCCGAAGGCTTCGAGGCCGGCCACCAGGCCGATCGAGATGAGCGCCAGCAGGAGCCCGTACTCGATGGCCGTGCCGCCGGCGCGATCGCCGCAGAATGATTTCAGCAATGTCCGCATCATTCCTCGCTCCCGCGCCCTACGCGCATGTCCGTTGTCTCCTCAGCAGCCGGTGCTGACGCCGTTGCCGCTGACGATGCACACGGCGCCGGGCATTTCCTGCAGCACGCTACGGCGCACCGTATAGCGTTTTCCGCCTTCCGACGGGATCGAGCCCGTCGAGATCATGTCGAATTCATCGGGCACGTTCGCCATCATGCGCTTGTCGGTCTTTGCGGACAGCACCGGAGTCAGAACCAGAGCAAGCGCGATGACGGCCGTGCCGAAAAGCAGGGCGAGGTTGAGCGCACCGGTACGGCTGTCGCCGGCCGGCGTGAAATCCTTCTCCTGAACGGTTTTCCAGAAGTCTTCGTCACGCATCTGAGGGTCTCGTAGGCATTCATTGCAACGTCAGGCCCAATCTTTGAACCATGGTGCTAAACGATTGCTTAACGGAGACTGAAAAATGCGGGGTAAATCCCTGCCGTCCCGCTCACAGAAGGTCCATCAGGAAGGGAATGAGCGGCTCGTCGGCCGGCGGCATGGGGTATTCGCGCAGTGCCTTGGGCCGCACCCACTTGATCGCTTGCCCCTCGCGGCCATGCGCTGTGCCCTCGAAGCGGCGGCACACATAGAGCGGCATCAGGAGATGGAAATCGTCGTAGGTATGGCTGGCGAAGGTCAGCGGCGCGAGGCAGGCGACCTTTGTGCGGATGCCGAGTTCCTCGTCCAGCTCGCGGATCAGCGTCTCCTCCGGCGTCTCGCCGGGCTCCACCTTGCCGCCGGGAAATTCCCAGAGGCCGGCAAGCGTCTTGCCCTCGGGGCGCTGTGCGAGGAGGACGCGGCCATCGGCGTCAACCAGCGCGCAGGCGGCGACGAGCAGGATGCGGCGGGATTTCGTTTCGCTCTCGCTCATGCCGCGGCAGGCCCCCGATAGCTGTACTGGTAGACGTCCTTGAAGCCGGCGCGGCGATAGAGCGCGATGGCGGCGGTATTGTCGGCCTCGACCTGTACCCAGGCCTGGCGGGCGCCCTTGAGCTTGGCCCAGCGCAGGGCGGCGTGGAGGACCGCGCTGCCGAGGCCGGCGCCGCGCCGCTCCTTCGCCACGCCGAGCTGGAGCACGCCGACGAGATCGTTGTCGTGCACGGCAATCGCCACCGCCGTCGGGCCGAAAGCGGGTTCCTCGAAGATGAAGAGGCCGGTTTCCGGCTTGATGGCGTTGATGATCTCGGTAAGGCCGGGCTTCAGCGCCGGGTCGTCGCCGGCGACGCGGATGCGCGCATCCACGAAGCGACCGACGTCGCGGCTCGGCAGGTGATCGAGGCCCTCATCGCGCGGCAGCGTGGCAAGATCCGCCATCATGACGATGGTGCGGCCCGCCTCCGTCCAGCCGGCCTCGTCCATGTGGGCGACGAGCTTCGGCGGGGTCAGCGGCGTCTGGCGCACCAGCAGCGGCCGGCCGTAGTCGGAAAATTTCTTGGCGGCCTTCTGCAGGCGGATTTCGAGGTCGCGGGTGTCGGACGGGTCGAGCGGGTTCACCGAGTTCAGCCGGCGCGAGGGATGGCCGGCGGTCAGCCGGAAGAGCCAGCTTCCGTCATAATGCACGGATGCGGCCGGCCAGGCGCGGAAGCCGACGGCTTCCAGCCGGCGGACTTTCGGCAGATCGCTCATGTTTTCTTCCGATGGCGTCACGCGAGAGGGCCTTTAGCTGCGATAGTCGCCATTGATCTCGACATATTCCTTGGTGAGGTCGCAGGTCCAGACCGTCGCCTTGCCGGTGCCGAGGCCGATCTCGACGCGGACGGGAATGTCCTGCCGCTTCATGACCGCGGTCGCGGCCTCTTCGGAATAGGTGGGATCGCGCTCGCCGTCGACGGCGACGCGCACGTCGCCGAACCAGATGGCGAGGCGGTCGCGGTCGGCCATCTCGCCCGACTTGCCGACGGCCATGACGACACGGCCCCAATTGGCGTCCTCGCCGGCCACCGCGGTCTTGACCAGCGGCGAATTGGCGATGGACAGCGCGATGCGCTTGGCCGCGGCGTCGTTCTCGGCGCCCTCGACGGTGACTTCCACCATCTTGCGCGCACCCTCGCCGTCGCGCACGACCTGGAGCGCGAGGTCGCGCAGGAGATCGCTCAGCGCCGCCCGGAAACCGTCGAGCGCGGCATCGTCCGCGGTGACGGGCGCCTGGCCCTCGGCCGCGCCGGTGGCAAACAGCATCAAGGTGTCGGAGGTCGAGGTGTCGCTGTCGACGGTGACGGAATTGAAGGTCGGGCCGACACCGGCCGACAGCAGCGATTGCAGCACCGGCGCCGGAATATCCGCATCCGTCACCACGAAGGAGAGCATGGTCGCCATGTCGGGCGCGATCATGCCGGCGCCCTTGGCGATGCCGTTGATGCGTACGGTGACGCCGCCGAGCTCCGCCGTGCGCGTGGCGACCTTCGGATAGGTATCCGTCGTCATGATCGCCTTGGCGGCCTCGAACCAGAAGTCCTCCGTGCCGGAGGCGGCGAGGTTGTCGAGCACGCCGGAGAATTTCGTCGCGTCGAGCGGTTCGCCGATGACGCCGGTCGAGGCGAGGAACACCTCGCTCTCCTTGCAGCCGACCGCCCTGACGACGGCTTCGGCGGTCATCCTGGTCGATTCGCGGCCCTTGCGGCCGGTGAAGGCATTCGCATTGCCGGAATTGACCACGACGGCGCGGGCGACGCCCCCGGGAAGGTTGGCGCGGCAGAAATCGACCGGCGCCGAGGGGCATTTCGAGCGGGTGAAGACGCCGGCGACGGCTGCGGGTCGGTCGAACACCATCATCAGCACGTCCGTCCGGTTCTTGTACTTGATCCCGGCGGCGGCGGTCGCCATGCGCACGCCGCGCACCGGCGGCATGTCGGCATAGGTTTTGGGAGCGAGCGGGGAGACGGAACCGGACATCGTGCTTTCCTGTTGCAAGAAGGGCCCGGCAGTTGCCGGGCCGTCGTCGATTACTGCTGGCCTTCGGTTGCCGGCGCTGCTTCGCCTTCGCCCGCGGCTTCCGGCTTGTTGACCGCGTCATAGGCGGTCTTCAGCGCGGCGTCCTGGATGTCGATCGGAGCGGCGGCCTTGGCCTTTTCCAGGAGTTCCAGATACTTGTCGCGCATGACGAGCTGACGAACCTGGCTTTCGACCTGGTCGAGCGCCGGGGGCTGCTGCTTGCGCTTGTCCTCGATCTTGATGACGTGGAAGCCGAACTGGCTCTTCACCGGCTCCTTCGAATAGGCGCCCTTTTCCAGCGCGAAGGCGGCCGTCTCGAATTCGGGAACCATGCGGCCCTTGCCGAAATAGCCAAGGTCCCCGCCTTCGGACTTGTTCGGGTCGGTCGACTTTTCCTTGGCGATCTCGACGAAGTCCTTGCCGGCGTCGAGGTCCTTGATGATGGCCTTGGCCTCTTCCTCGGTCTTGACGAGGATGTGGCGCGCGCGGATCTCGTCTTCCGGCTCGATGGCGGCGACTTCCTTGTCGTAGCGCGCCTTCACCTCTTCCGGGGTCACGGCGTCGACGACGTGCTTCTTGAAATAGGCATTGTGCAGTTCGCGATCGGTGAGGAAGGCGAGGCGCTGCTTGAAGTCGGGCGTGTCCTGCAGGCCTTCCTTGCCGGCATCGGAGGCGAGCAGCTTCACGTCGATGATCGAGGAGAGGGCGGCGACGCGCTTCTGCTCGTCCGGCAGGTTGGCAAGCTGCGGGTCGAGGCCGGCAATGGCGAGCTTCAGCTCCGATTCGTGGATCTCGAGGGCACCCACCTTGGCGATGACGGGATCGGCTGCCGCATCCTCAGCACGGACGCCGGTGCTTGCGGCGGCAATCGCGATCAGGGCGACTGCTGCGAGCTTGCTGTACTTGAACATATTGAAAAAGACCTTTCACATCCTCGCCGGAATCGGGCCGATATCCGGTGCCAAACGGTTCAACACCACCAGAATGTGGCAGTTGTGCAACCGCTTGAGCCGTTGACATCATTCGACCCCCCTCTTATCTGTCACGCAATCCCGCGTCCAGAACAGTTTCCGGGCGTCTCAAGGCTTTGCGCGCAAATATCGTGCGACCTGTCACGCGCCGGGCGCCCATGAAGAAAGGACCATCCTGATGGTCAGCCTCGGCGGCATAGCCCGCAAGTTGTTCGGTTCCTCGAACGATCGTCGCATTCGCTCCTACAAGCCCCGCGTCGACGCGATCAATGCGCTCGAACCGCAGATGAAGGCGCTGTCCGACGACGCGCTGCGGGCAAAGACCGTGGAATTCCGCGAGCAGCTCGCGAGCGGCAAGACGCTCGACGACATCCTGGTCCCCGCCTTTGCCGTCGCCCGCGAGGCGGCCTTGCGCGTCCTTGGCCTGCGTCCCTTCGACGTGCAGCTCATCGGCGGCATGATCCTGCATGAAAAGTCGATCGCCGAGATGAAGACCGGCGAAGGCAAGACGCTGGTGGCGACGCTTCCCGTCTACCTCAACGCGCTCGCCGGCAAGGGCGCACATGTCGTGACGGTCAACGACTATCTCGCGACGCGCGACAGCGCGCTGATGGGCAAGATCTACGGCTTCCTCGGGCTTACGACCGGCGTCATCATGCACGGCCTCGACGACGACCAGCGTCGCGCCGCCTATGGCTGCGACATCACCTATGCGACGAACAACGAACTCGGCTTCGACTATCTGCGCGACAACATGAAGTACGAGCGCGGCCAGATGGTGCAGCGCGGCCACTTCTTCGCCATCGTCGACGAAGTGGACTCGATCCTCGTCGACGAGGCGCGCACGCCGCTGATCATTTCGGGTCCTCTCGACGACCGCTCGGACCTCTACACGACGATCGACGCCTTCATCCCGATGCTGGACGAGGCCGATTACGAGATCGACGAGAAGCAGCGCTCGGCCAACTTCTCGGAAGTCGGCACGGAGAAGCTGGAGGGCCTGCTGCGCGAGGCCGGGCTGCTCAAGGGCGAATCGCTCTACGACGTCGAGAACGTCGCCATCGTCCACCACATCAACAACGCGCTGAAGGCCCACAAGCTCTTCACCCGCGACAAGGACTACATCGTCCGCAACGACGAGATCGTCATCATCGACGAATTCACCGGCCGCATGATGCCGGGCCGCCGCTACTCGGAAGGCCAGCACCAGGCGCTGGAAGCCAAGGAGAAGGTGACGATCCAGCCGGAAAACCAGACGCTGGCCTCGATCACCTTCCAGAACTATTTCCGCATGTATTCCAAGCTCGGCGGCATGACCGGCACGGCCTCCACGGAAGCCGAGGAATTCGGCAACATCTACGGCCTCGACGTCGTGGAAGTGCCCACCAACCTGCCGATCCAGCGCCTCGACGAGGATGACGAGGTCTACCGGACGGTCGAGGAGAAATACAAGGCGATCATCCAGGAGATCAAGGACGCGAAGGAGAAGGGCCAGCCGGTCCTCGTCGGCACGACCTCGATCGAGAAGTCCGAATATCTCGCCGAGCGGCTGAAGATGTCGGGTTTCAAGGACTTCCAGGTTCTCAACGCTCGCTACCATGAGCAGGAAGCCTATATCGTTTCGCAGGCCGGCGTGCCGGGAGCCGTGACGATCGCCACCAACATGGCTGGCCGCGGCACGGACATCCAGCTCGGCGGCAATCTCGAAATGCGTCTTGAGCGCGACCTTGCCGAGATGGAGCCGGGTCCGGAGCGCGACGCCAAGCGCGATGCCATCGTCGCCGAAGTGAAGAAGCTGAAGGAGCAGGCGCTGGCCGCCGGCGGCCTCTATGTTCTCGCCACCGAGCGCCACGAAAGCCGCCGCATCGATAACCAGCTGCGCGGCCGTTCCGGCCGCCAAGGCGACCCGGGCCGCTCGAAGTTCTTCCTGTCCCTGCAGGACGACCTGATGCGCATCTTCGGCTCCGAGCGCATGGATTCCATGCTGCAGAAGCTCGGCCTCAAGGACGGCGAGGCGATCGTTCATCCCTGGATCAACAAGGCGCTGGAGCGCGCGCAGAAGAAGGTCGAGGCACGCAACTTCGACATCCGCAAGAACCTCCTGAAGTATGACGACGTGCTGAACGACCAGCGCAAGGTCATCTTCGAGCAGCGCATCGAGCTGATGGACGGCGAGAATCTTTCGGAAATCGTCGGCGACATGCGCCACGAGGTGGTGGAAAACCTCGTGCGGATGCATATTCCGGAAAACGCCTATGCCGAGCAGTGGGATGTGGCGGGCCTCAAGAAGGGCGTTCTCGAACAGCTCAACCTCGATCTGCCGATCGACGCCTGGGCGGCCGAGGAAGGCATCGACGAGAAGGACATCCTGGAGCGGCTGCACAAGGCGACCGACCAGGCCGCCGCCGACCGTGCGGAACGCTTCGGCCCCGAGATCATGACCTATGTCGAGCGCTCCGTGCTGCTCCAGACGCTGGACCACCTCTGGCGCGAGCACATCGTCAACCTCGACCACCTGCGCTCCGTCATCGGCTTCCGCGGCTATGCCCAGCGCGATCCGCTGCAGGAATACAAGGCCGAGGCCTTCGAACTCTTCCAGGCGCTGCTGGCGAACCTGCGCCAGACGGTCACCGCGCAGTTGATGCGCGTCGAACTGGTGCGCCAGGCCGCCGACGCCCCCGCGCCGGTGCCGCCGGACATGGAGGGCCACCATATCGACGGCACGACCGGCGAGGACGATTTCGGCGAAGGCAATGGCGGCGGCTTCATGGCCGTCGGCGTTTCGCCGGAGGATCGCGATCCGAACGATCCGGCGACCTGGGGCCGCGTGTCGCGCAACGAGGCCTGCCCCTGCGGTTCGGGCAAGAAATACAAGCATTGCCACGGCGCCTTCGAGCAGGCGTGATCAAAAAATGACGTTGGCGGCTGATCCTGTCCGCCGCCTTCAATCTCCACCGTCATCCTCGGGCCTGACCCGAGGATCCAGGCGGCGCGCGCGGGTTTGTGATGTGGATGGTCGGGTCAAGCCCGACCGTGACGGAGGAGAAGGCTCGATCCGCGGCTGGCTTTTTGAATATCATGTCCGGGCCGCGTATTCTTTGTCATCCAACCGTTTGTTAACCCTGATCTGACAAGACTGATCCTCGTTCTGTTCTGCGTTGCGTTCGGGTTCCTGTGTTGATGGCGGTCATTCAGTCGGCGGAGAAATTGCTGCCATCGGCCCTGCGCGGCAGGGCGGAACCGCTGGCGCGTGCGCTGGGAACGATCCTCATCAGCGATGACCCCCGCAACCTTGCCCAGCGCATGGCGCTCGTCACCTTCGCCATTCGCGTCGTCAATGCGGCGATCGCCTTTCTCTCGCAGATCGTCCTTGCCCGCCTGATGGGGGAGTTCGAATACGGCATCTTCGTCTTCGTCTGGGCGCTCGTCGTCATCTTCGGCGACATGTCCTGCCTCGGCATCCACACCACCGTGGTGCGCTTCCTGCCCGACTATGCGGGCCGCAGCGCGCATGCGGAGATCCGCGGCCTCACCTCGACGGCACGCGTCTTCGCCATGCTGTCCTCGACGACGCTGGCGGCCGTCGGCCTCTGCGTCCTCTGGTTCTTCCACGACAGTTTTGCCGACTACTATGTGGTGCCGCTTTTCGTCGGCCTGTTCTGCATGCCGATGATCGCGCTCGGCGACGTGCTCGACAGCACGGCGCGCGCCCATAGCTGGGCGGTGGTGGCCCTCAGCCCGACTTATATCATCCGCCCGCTGCTGATCCTCGGCTTCATGGTCCTGGCGGTTTACCTGGATGCGCCGCATACCGCGCTCACCGCGATGGTCGCCGCGCTCGCCGCCACCTACCTTACGACCGTCGTGCAGTTCTTCAACATCCTGCGCCGGCTCAGCAGGCGTTACGTCAAGGGACCGCGCAAGCTGGAATTCTCCCTCTGGATCAAGGCGGCGCTGCCGATTTTCCTGATCGAGGGCTTCGGCTTCCTGCTCACCAATTCCGACGTCATCGTCGTCGGCCTCTATCTCGACCCGGAAAGCGTCGCCATCTATTTCGCCGCGGCAAAGACCATGGCGCTGGTGCATTTCGTGTTCTTCTCGGTGAAGGCCGCGGCCGCGCCGCGCTTTTCCGCGCTGTTCTCGTCCGGCGACCGCGTGGCGCTGGCGCGCTTTGCCGGCGAGACGGTGCGCTGGAGCTTCTGGCCGTCGCTGGCCGTGGGGCTCGGCGTGCTGGCGCTCGGCCATTTCCTCCTGTCGCTGTTCGGCGCCGCCTTCACGGCCGGCTACAGCCTCATGTTCATCCTCTTCGTCGGCATCCTCGCCAAAGCGCTGATCGGGCCGGGCGAGGTGCTGCTCACCATGGCCGGCCAGCAGAAACTCTGCGTCCTCGTCTACGCCGTGGCGCTGGGGGCCAATATCAGCTTCAACGTCACGCTCATTCCGCTCTTCGGCCTGACGGGCGCTGCCGCCGCCACCGCGGGCGCCATGATCGTCGAGGCGCTGCTGCTGCACCTCGTCGTGCGCAGAAAACTCTCCATCATTCTCTTCGCCTTCGCCAATCCGGTGAAGGCAAGCCTTGCCAACGGGATGGACCGCCATGACCGATAGCCACGGCTTCGACCACACGATCGCGGCAGGACGCGTCCAGGCGGCCATTCCGCCCGCCCTATCGCATGCCCCCCCGGCGGACCAGCGCATCGAGGTCGGCCGGCCCGGCCGGTCGCTGGCGCTCTATCCGGCGACGGCCGGCTATGAGCTGCAGCAGGAGCTCGACTTCCTGTCGAACCGCGTCATGGAGCCGAACGTCTTCTTCACCGGCCGCTTCCTCGCGCCTGCCATGCCGCGCCTGGAAGACCGCACCGTGCGCCTTTCGGTGCTGCGCGACGAGGGCGCCGGGCGCAGCCGCATGCGCTTCCTCATGCCGTTCTCCATCGAGAAGCCGGGCTTTTCCATCGGTTCCAGCATCCTGCGCGTCTGGTCGAACCCGTTCGGCCCGCTCGGCACGCCGCTCGTCGACGCCGAGGAGGCCGCCGAGACGCTCGACAACGTGCTGGAAGCCTTCGGCAGTGCGGGCAGCGGCCTGCCGGGCATCCTCGTTTTGCCGGACTTGCGCCTCAACGGCGCCTTCGCGCAACTGATGCGCGCCGTGGCCATCGGCCGGAACCTTCCCGTCACCGTCACCGACACCTATCGCCGCCCGATGCTGGAGAGTTTGCTCGACGGCCAGACCTACCTGCAGCACGCCGTCTCGCCGGAGCATTTCCGCGAGCTGCGCCGGCAATGGCGCAAGCTCGACGCCATGGGCGCGCTTTTCTACAACGTCGCCCGCCAGCCCGCCGATATCCGGCTGCGCATGGAGGAGTTCCTGCTGCTCGAAGCCTCGGGCTGGAAGGGCCGCGGCCGCACCGCGATGATCAACGACCGCTACCGCGCGGCTTTCGCCCGCGAGGCGATCAGCAACCTTGCCGAGATCGACGGCGTGCGCATCCACACGCTCGACCTCGACGGCCGCGCCATCGCCTCGATGATCGTCTTCATGACGGGCGGCGAGGCCTATACGTGGAAGACCGCCTATGACGAGGACTTCGCGAAATTCTCGCCCGGCAAGCTGCTGGTGGCGGAACTGACGGAGTGGCATCTCGACGATGCCAACATCGCCCGGTCCGATTCCTGCGCCGTGCCGGACCACCCGGTGATGAGCCGCTTCTGGGAGGAGCGCGAGGACATGGGCACGCTCGTCGTCGGCCTGCAGCAGAACCGCGACCGCGACGTGCGCCAGGTGGCGACGCAGCTTCACCTCTACCGCAACACGCGCAATGTCGCGCGGTTGCTGCGCGAGAAGATCCGCGCGCTGGCGCGCCGCTAAGGGGCGGGTGCGGCTTCGTAAATCAGGCGGCGAAGGGCGTTTCCTCGGCCGCCCGCTTGCGCAGGAGGTGGCGGATGACCTTGCCCGAGGTCGTCAGCGGCAAGGTGTCGACGAAATCCACCTCGCGCGGATATTCATGCATGGAAAGGCGCGACTTCACCCAGTCGCGTATGTCGTCCGAAAGCGCCTGCGAGGGCGCGTGGCCGGGGCGCAGCATCACATAGGCCTTGACGATTTCCGTGCGCACCGGATCTGGTTTCCCCACGGCGGCGGCAAGCTGCACGGCCGGGTGTCCGGCGAGGCAATCCTCGATCTCGCTCGGGCCGATGCGGTAGCCGGAGGAGGTGATGACGTCGTCGTCGCGGCCGAAGAAGGTGACGTAGCCTTCTTCGTCCATGCGGCCAAGATCGCCGGTCGTCATCCAGTCGCCGATGAATTTCTCTGCCGTCGCCCGCTCGTTCCTCCAGTAGCCGAGGAACATGACGGGATCGGGCCGCTTCACCGCGACCTGACCGACGGTGCCGCGCGGCATTTCCCGGCCGTTCGCATCGATGATGGCCACCACATGGCCGGGCACCGGCTTGCCGATCGGCCCCGGCCGCGACACGCCGAGTTTTCCGATCGAGCCGAGCACGATGTTGCACTCCGTCTGGCCGTAGAATTCGTTGATGGTGATGCCCAGCGTATCGCGCACCCATTCCCAGGTCTCGCGGCCGAGCGATTCGCCGGCCGAGCCGATGGTGCGCAGGTTCAGCCGATATTTTTCGCGGGGGTTCGCGACCGATTTCATCAGCCGCAGCGCGGTCGGCGGGATGAAGGCATTGCGCACGTCCATGTCCTGCATGATGCGATAGGCCATGTCGGGATCGAACTTCTGGCCCGGCGAGGAGACGACGGGCACGCCGAGCAGCAATGCCGGCAGGAGCACGTTGAGAAGCCCGCCCGCCCAGGCCCAGTCGGACGGTGTCCAGATGCGGTCGCCCGGCTGCGGCAGGTATTCGTGATGCATCTGGAAGCCCGGCACATGGCCGAGCAGCACGCGATGGCCGTGCAGTGCGCCCTTCGGTGGCCCCGTCGTGCCCGACGTGTAGATCATCATCGCCGGATCGTCCGGCCCGCTGTCGACCGCCGCAAAGGGGCCAGCATGGCGGGCGAGGAGGTCTTCGAAGGATTTTGCCGCGCCGCCCGCGGCCGATCCGGTAGCGATCACCAGCTCGAGGGCCGGCAGGTCGGCCCGGATCGGCGCCAGCCGCTCCAGGCCGAAGCAGTTGGTGACGATCGCCCGCGCCTCGGCGTTCTTCAGCCGGAAGGAGAGCGCGTCGGCGCCGAAAAGCAGGGCGAGCGGCAGGGCGATGGCGCCGAGCTTGTAGATCGCCAGATGCGCGATGACCGTCTCGAAACCCTGCGGCAGCAGGATGGCGACGCGGTCGCCCACCCGGATGCCCTCGGCCGCAAGCGCCGCGGCGAAGGCATCCGACCGGGCGGCGAGTTCGCCATAGGTAAGGGAGAGCGGCGGGCCGTCCGGCAGGAAATGCTGAAGACAGACCCGAGCGGGATCGCGCGCCGCCCAGGCATTGGAAACCGCGGTGCCGATGTTGAAGCGCTCGGGGATCTGCCAGTGGAAATCCCGGTACAGCGCATCATAGGTCGATCTCTCGGCGAGCATCGGGCGGCACTCCAGTTTGCTGCATTGCACCTAGCATTCCGGAGGGCCGCCCGGCAATGGCGGCTTTTGGGGGCTCAGAGTCAGGAGAGGCGGTTGTCCACCTCGCCGACCTCCTTGACGGAGGCGGCGATCGCGACGGCCCGGCCTGCCTCTTCGGCCGAGCCGACGCTGCCGGAAAGGATGATCCGCGTGCCCTTGCAGGTGACGGTGATGTCGGAGGCATCCACGTCGCCGGCGATCGACAGCGCATCCGCCACCGCGGCCTCCAGCCAGGCCGGGTGCGGCCCGTCGAAATGCTCGGGCGGTTCGCCCTTGAACGTCCCTTCCTTGAAGACCATGTCGCGCTCCTATTGCCCGGCTTCCGCAGCAAAACGCGGAAGGAGCATATTTGTTCTTTACGGCTGAAGGAAAGACGGGCGGCGCGCGATATCGGCGACCCTGTCCCCGAAACGGTCGAGACCCAAGAGCGTGCACATCGCTCTCGGGTCCCCCTCCGCAACCACATCCGGGGGTGTCTGTCGTTGCACCGGGTAAATGCGGTCCCGCAAAATTTGTTCCCGCTAAAAAGCAAATTTTCTGAAGGATTAGCCGGGGGCATCGTTGGATGTATTGCGCGCAGCCGATCGTTGAGGCCATCTCGCGCCGGGCCCGTTCCACGGGCCGGCGAATCGAAGCGAGGGCTGAAAGCGCTACGCTCCGGCGAATAGCCGGCAGGTCCGGGAATTTTGGTGCCCCATGCCAGCATTGAAGCGCCGTGGCGCAGGAAAACACGTTCTAACTTTACGTCGCGAACCGCCTGACTCTCCCGGTAGGTTCTTGTTTCATTCTCAAATTGTGAGTAGCTTATTGTCGCAATGCGTTGTCAACGTAAAGGTGGACCGAAAGGGGGGCTGGTTTGGCACGTTCGCTCAACAAGCTTTCTGCTCTGTCGGTGAAGGGCGCCCGCCCCGGTAAATACTCGGACGGTGGTGGCCTCTGGCTGCATAAGGCTGAGGCCGGCTCAGGCAAGTGGGTTTTCCGCTTCACTATCTACGGCCGGCGCCGGGAGATGGGCCTGGGCTCGACGAACGACGTGTCCCTGAAGGATGCGCGGGAGGCGGCCGACAGATGGCGGGGCATCGCGGCCAAGGGGCTCGATCCGATCAAAGAACGTGAGCGTGAGCGTCGGGAAGCTGAAAAGCGCCTCCACCTCCTGCGCGAAGTTGCCGATGACGCCTATGAAAGCCGGAAGGCCGAATTGAAGGGCGACGGCAAGGCTGGGCGATGGTTCAGCCCCCTGGAGCTACATATCCTTCCTAAGCTCGGAAAGACCCCTGTCGCTGAAATCGATCAGACCGGTATTCGGGACGTGATAGCCCCCATCTGGCACTCGAAGGCAGAGACAGCCCGGAAGGCGCTGAACCGGCTCGCCATCGTCATGCGTCACGCCGCCGCGCTGGGTCTGGAGGTTGACCTTCAGGCAACGGACAAGGCGAGGGCGCTCCTCGGGCAGCAGCGCCACAAGGCCGGGAACATCCCCGCTTTACCGTGGGCCGAGGTGCCGGCTTTCTATGTGTCGCTCTCCGAACCTACCATTACCCACCTTGCCTTGCGGCTCCTCATCCTGACAGGCGTTCGCTCAGGCCCCCTTCGCCATCTCCACGAAAGCCAGATCGACGGCAACGTTTGGACCATTCCCGGCGAGGCGCAGAAAGGCCGCAAGGACAAGACGCCAGATTTTCGCGTGCCTCTTGTCGACGAAGCGCTCGCAGTCATCGACGCGGCAAGATCCCATGCCCGCGATGGCTTCCTGTTCCCGAGCGTGAGGAAGGGCGTGATTTCGGACGCCACCATGTCGAGGCTCATGGAGCGCCGAAAGATGGATGCTCGTCCGCACGGGTTTCGCTCCAGCCTTCGCGACTGGATCGCAGAGACGACGGACACGCCCTTTGATGTAGCAGAGACCATGCTGGGCCATACGGTCGGCGGAAGGGTCGAGCGGGCCTATCGCCGAACGGATTTCATCGAGCAGCGCCGGAAGCTTCTGGAGCGTTGGGCGAACCACGTCACCGGCAAGAGCGGCAAGCTCCTGCGCTTGGTGGAGAACGAATAGCAGGAGCCCGCAGAGATAGAGCGGCAAGGTGCAGCGATGACGATGGATTGGTGGTATCGGCTCAATGGTGCCCAACAGGAAGAGGCTCTGGCAAAGCAGCGAAAGCGGCGACAGCGGGCGCTTACAGAACAGCGAATAACCATACCGAACATGCCGCCAGCCCGAGACGGGATTGCCGTTCGGGCATGGGCGCGGCGGAGAAAGGTCGAGCCTAACCCCGCGCCGAATTGGTCACTCTCGATGGTTATGGCGTGGATCATCTGGCGAGACTTCGGCCGCGTTAAAGAGATGCAGGAAAAGGGGAGAGTATCCGGTATCGCCTTTTCGTTAAGAGCTGCTAGAGATGAGGTCAACGGAATTCACGTTCCGGTGTCAGTTCCAGCGGATGCTTTCGAGGAACTATCCCAAGCGGCTCAAGGCAATGGAAGCGTCGTCGGCTACATCGAAACACCGGACGGCCGATTAGATGCTCTATCACCGCAACTATGGCCGCGCTTAAAGCTCGTCGACGATGACCATCGTTTTGTTAAGTCCAACGCGAAGCATGATCCAATCTTTAAGGCGGACGATGTGATGCTCATTTGGCCTCCGATGGATCAGACGCCTTGGCGCGCTCCGTTGCCGGATGCCAAAGCATTGTCGCGCGCATTGTCACATGCCGCACACGCTGCCGCCGAAGCAGACGGGGCAACCCCTGCCGTCGTAAGCGAGGACAGCGCCCGGGTTGCTGAGATATCTCGGCCTAAAGCCTCGGGCGCAAAGCGCGGAGCGAGGCCGCGATACGATTGGGCCGCATTCGACGCCGAGCTCGCTAGGCTCATCGAATTTGAGGGGGCGCCTTCAGCATCGGCCGATCCAGACTGGACACAAGCGCGCGTCGAAGAGCGTATGATGGAGTGGTGTTCTTCCGAGTGGGGAAAGGAACCCGGCGAGTCCACCATCCGCGCAAGGGTTTCCGAATACCTTGCAAGTCTTTGATTTTACGAGGCCAATAAAGCCGGCAATTCCAATCGATCGGCTTTATTGGCTTTATCGTCCGACAGGCGCGTATTGATCGCGCACGTTGCTCCCGTGAACAGATCACGGAAAGGCAACGCAAATGGACAACACCTTGTCGCAGTCCCCTTCGGTTGAGCGCCTGCTGACCGATCAGGAAGTAGCCGATATCTTCCAGGTGCACCGCGGCACCATCTGGCGCCGGGTCAAGGACGGAACGCTCCCCAAGCCCATCCGCATCGGCAGCATCACCCGCTTTCCCCAGTCCGAAATCGTCGCAGCCCTTGAGGCCGCCAAGCGTAAGCGCGCGGCATAAGGGGGCGGCCATGAAAACGAAGAACCCGGCAGGCAATGCCAACCGGGCTCTGGTGAAAATCGCAGCAATCGCCAAACCGCTCGATAGCCAGAACCCTACCGAACTCCCCCTGAAAACTCAATCGGAAATGCTCGCAGCTCGCGCCGTCATGCGCCGTTGCCGCGTGTCCTTCTGGCACGCCTTGGTCATCTGCCGCGCTTCCGGTCTCGGAGGTATCAACGCATGAACAAGTTCTCCCTGCGCGCAGTCATCACCCTTCCTGACGGCTCCGAAAGCCTGCCGGTGACCGTCATCGGGCGTGATGCCTGGATGCTCGATCAGCTGATGCAGGTCGGAGCCCACGGCCTGACCTCGATCGAGCGGCCGGCCCCCCGGATTTCGCACTACGTTCACAAGCTCCGCGGCTTCGGCTTCGATATCGATACCGAGTACGAAGGGCACGGCGGCCCGTTCCCCGGCAAGCACGGCCGGTATCGCCTCCTCTCCAAGGTCCGCATCGTCGCTGACAGCAGGAAGGTGGTGGCGGCATGAACGTCTCCCACCTCGCCAAGCTCCTTCATGGCAGCGTCTACCGGGGCAATGAGGTCCTTTGCCCCGGTCCCGGCCACTCCCTGAAGGACAGGAGCCTTTCCGTCACCATCGTTGATGACGGCTATCTCGTTCATTCCTTCGCGAATGACGACTGGCGGGATTGCCGCGACCATGTTGCCGATCTGCTCGGCATTCGCGGGGAGAGCCGGTTTGCCCGGCCCTCTCAGGAAGATATCGAGAAAGCCCGCGCTGCCGATGAGGCGCGGGCGAAGAAGATCGAGGCGCATGCGCTGGAGTGCTGGAAGGAAACTGTTCCTATCGACGGCACCATTGCAGAGACATATCTGCGAGGGCGAGGCATCACCTGCGCCTTGCCCGAGACACTGCGCTTCCACCCCGATTGCCGCCATCCGTCGACAAGGCGCCTGCCGGCTCTGGTGGCGCGCGTAGACGGTGCCGAACGTTTCGCCATCCACCGGACCTATTTGCGGCTGGACGGCTCCGGCAAGGCGGATATCGACCCGGCAAAGGCTATGCTCGGCTCCGTCGCCGGCGGTGCCGTCCGTCTCACCAATGGCGGATACCGCCTGGCTGTCTGCGAGGGGATCGAGACCGGCCTGTCCCTCGCCTCGGGGCTGGCAAACGGTTCGCCGACCGTATGGGCCGCGCTGTCCACCAGCGGTATGAAGCGCCTGGTCCTGCCAGCCTCTCCCGGAAGCCTCCTCATCGCCACCGACGGCGACGAGGCCGGCCGCGCCGCCGGCAATGCCCTTGGCGAGCGTGCCTCTGTCCTGGGCTGGAAAGTCTCCCTCCTCCCGGCTCCCGAAGGTCGGGACTGGAATGATGTTCTCCGCATGAAAGGACGCGCAGCATGAGCGTGGTCGAAGTCCCCTTCAAATCAGACTGGCCGGAAGCTGATGCACGCTATCTCGGCGATGCTCTTCCCAGGCCGCCCGAAATGCCCCTTGATGACGTGTTCTCTCGGGCATGGTGCGACTGGATCCGAAATGCCGCGGAAGCGAAGTCCGCTCCGATCGATTATATCGTTGCCGGCATCCTTTCCTCGTGCGGCGCTATCGCCGGCAATGCCCGCTGGTCCTTCCCCTGGAGCGGGTGGGCCGAACCGCCCATCCTCTGGTCGATGGTCATCGGCTCGCCTTCCGCAAACAAGAGCCCCGGCCTTGAGGCCGTCATGACGCCCATCAAGTCGGTTGAGGCACGCCTTCGAAAGGAATCCCTCCGGGAGTTGGCGGAATGGCAGGTGAAGGCCGACCTTGCGAAGCTGCATGACAGCGCATGGAAGGAGGCTGCAAAGGCGGCAATCAAGAGCGGAGACGAAGAGCCGTCCAAGCCGGAAGACGCTGATGCTGGCGCGCCTCCTGTCATCGCGCGCCTGGCTGTTATCGATGCCACCATCGAGAAAATCGCGGACATCATTTCAAAGCAGCCTCGCGGACTCCTCGTCTATCGCGACGAGCTTTCGGGCTGGCTCGGGAACATGACCCGGTATTCCAATGGTCCGGATAAGCCGTTCTGGCTCGAAACCTATGGCGGGCGGCCTTACACCGTCGAGCGCATGGGGCGTGATCCGCTCTACATCACCCGCCTGTCAGTCGGCGTCGTCGGTGGTATTCAGCCCGACGTGCTCTATGAGGAGGTTCTGAAGTCCTCTGTCGATGATGGCTTCCTCGCACGGTTCCTGCCCTTCTGGCCCTTGCCCGTGCCGCTGAAGAAGCCCTCCGTGTTCTGGGACGAGGTCTTCATGGAGAATGCTTGCGAGCGACTGCTGCAGCTCGACATGCCGGCCGACAGCAACGGCAATCCTGCCCCGCGCTTCATTCCCTTCTCCTCTGCGGCGCAAAATCTCCTCCAGAAGTTTCGTGTCGAGCAGCGGGAAAGGGAAAAGGACTACGAGGGAAAGGTGGTCTCCTTTCTGGGGAAGCTGCCGGGGATTTCCGTACGCCTCTCCTTGGTCCTGGCCCTGCTTGATTACGCCTCCGGCGAGGGCGACGAGCCGAAGGAAATCACCACCCAGCATTTCGCCCGGGCTGCGCTCTTCATCGAGGAGTACCTGTTGCCGATGGCGATGCGGACATACGCCAGCGTCGACAAGTCCGAAAAGGTGATGACGGCCCGCAAGCTGGTATCGCTCATCAAGGAAAAGCAGTGGCGACAATTCACCGCCCGAGACGTGATGCGTGCCGGCCGTATCGGCCTTGCAACATCCGAGCAGATCGACCCCGGTCTGAAGGAATTGGAAGAGGCGGACATCCTTCGCGCAATCAGCGTCCCGACCGGGCCACGCGGAGGACGCCCCAAGCGGGTCTACGCGGTCAATCCTCAGACGCATGGAGAACGGACATGAGCTTCTGGAGGAACGTACTCAAGGGGGAATACGAGGATGTATCTCTCTATACCCCTGACAAAACCGATAAAACTGACAAAACCTCACAAGTAATTGAAATTAAAGAGGTAATCGAAACTTCTCCTTCTCGACAAAACCTGACAGAACCTGACAAAACCCCCAACATCGTACGGATTTCGTCCGATGTCAGGCCAGTGTCGGCCCCGCGCCACCCCAATCCGGTCCGCACCATCATGGATCGCCTGGAAGGCGACATGGAGCGATATGCCGATGCGCTGCGCACCTATGGCCCCATGAGCTATGGCCAGGCGATGCATGTTCTCGGCTGGGGAGCAACGCGCGCCGGGTGCGCTGAGAGCGACCTTCGCGCCGCCGGCCGCATCGCGTTCAACCAGATCGGGCGGGCCTATCTCGTCGACGAGGAGTCCGGCCATGACGAATGACCCTGCTCCTACCGTAGCGGAGGCCGCCGCATGGCTCGCCTCTCAGCCTGAGCCGATCCCGCACGTCATCCCCGCCTTGAAAGAGCGCTTCGGCCTGACAGGTCTGCAAGCTTGCCAGGCCATCGCGCTCGCCCGAAACGCACCGGCCAAAGATTGCACCACGAAGCAGGAGAACGACGAATGACCGTTTATGGTGCACGCACGATAAAACGCGAACGCCGGACGGCGGCGGCTATCGAGCAACTGGATAGCCAGATCCTCGACGTTCTTCGCGAAGACCATCCGCAATCGGTCCGACACGTCTTTTACCGGATGACGAACCCGCGACTGCCGGAGCCGGTGGAGAAGTCCGACCGCGGATATCGCCACGTTCAGGACCGCATGGTGAAGCTGCGCCGCTCTGGCCGCCTGCCGTTCGATTGGGTGACGGATGCCACGCGCCGCGGCTATCACACCCAGACCTTTCGCGGGAACGGCGATTTCCTCCGCCGCATGAAATCCCTCTACCGGGCGGACCTGTGGCAAATGTCCGCCTATTACTGCGAGGTGTGGTGCGAGTCCCGTTCCATCGCTGGCGTCATCGAAGACGATTGCCGGGAGCTTGCCGTGTCGCTGTATCCGGCCGGTGGCTTTTCCAGCATCACGCTCGCCTATGAGGCGGCCGAGGCGATCAACGTTTGGTGTGAGGGCAAGCCGGTCGTCATCTACTACATCGGCGATTTCGACCCGGCCGGCGTCCTGATCGACAAGGCGCTTGAACGGGAACTGCGCAACCACCTCAACGGGGATATCGATCTGCATTTCATCCGGCTCGGCATCACCGTGGAGCAGATTGCGCAATACGACCTTCCGACCAAGCCCCGCAAGGATGGAGACCGCCGCGCCCTGCATGTTGCGGAGACCGTCGAAGCTGAAGCCATGCCGGCCCGTGTCCTGCGCGAAATCCTGCGAGCGAACATCGAAGCCTTGTTGCCGGATCGCGCCCTGGCCGTGGCGAAGGTCGAAGAAGAGGATGCCCGCCGGTATTTCGAGACCATGGCGAGCATCGCGGGAGGTGCGGCATGACGCTCGCCAGCTATCTCACCACCTGTCTGACCGTTTTTGCCGTCTGCATCGTCCCGGCCTATGGCCTCGTCATCTGGAGGCTGAACCGATGAACATGCATGCGTCCAATCTGGACATTGAGAAATTTCGCAAGATCCACGCCCATGTTGTTCGCGGCGCCAGCCACGGCGAGCGGGAAAACGCCCGCCGCATGGCGGAGGCGATGGCGGCCAAGGCCGGGATGACCTACCAGGCTGCCGTGTCCAGTTTGGACGCTAAGCCCGCTGCCAAGCCGGCCAGCTTCTTCGACGGGTTCGAAGACTGGATGGAGGAGAAGGAACCGGGATACAAGGCAAAGAGGGCACAGGAGAATGCGGAGCGGCAGGACCGCTATGCCGCACGGCGCGCCGAGCTTCTGAAGCAGTTCGGCACCATCAAGGCCATCTTCGATCCGACCGACCGCGAACGGCTTCTGCTGCAGGCTGGAAAGCAGTTTGTGACGAAGCGGAGATCCTATGTCGATGTCTGCGGCACTCGACGGTATTTTTCTGACGAATTCGCCGGAGTGCATGGCACCTATTTCCGGCTGGGGGATGTTGATCCTGCGGCTATCGCGGCCATCAAGGCGGCATTCCCGTTTCCTCAGACGGTCGCAGAAGCCTTCGAGGAATTGCGCTCCTGGGACAAGCTTGAAAAGGATCGGGCCCAATTCTACGACCATCACGAATTCTATTTCGATCTGCCGATCGAGCTTCGCGTCGAGCTGCTGCGCGATGTGATGCGCAATCAGCCCGTCACCTCATGGGAGGATCTGGACGCACGGTTCCATTACAAATCCTATTCGTGGCAGCAGCAGTGGATCGATGAGAGAGAATTCGAGGACGCGGAATGGTCCCGGCTTTTCGCTGACGTGCAAATCCTGCGGGCGCGGTCGGCGACTACCCCGACGAAATCGGGTCAGTCCGACACCCCGGCCCACTGTGGCCCGGGTCACGATAACCCGGGTGCTCAATCTGGACACCGGACCACCAGCCAGAAGCGCGCCGACGTGCTGTCCATGTTGGACGCTCACCCAGATCTATCGAGCCGTGAAATCGCGCGCCGTGTCGGCGTCAGCCCGCAAACCGTGAGTAACTGGCGGCAAAGGAAAGCGAAATGACCTCTCCCAGCAATGACACGCCCCCGATCCTCATGCTCAAGTCTGAGATTACCAGCCTGAAGGAGGCCGCTCACCGAACCGGCAAAAGCGTGAGGACCATTCAGCGATGGTGCGCCCGCTTCGGCATCGGCAGGCAGTCGGGAAACGGTGCCCCGATGGAGGTTTCGGATATCGCCTTGGAAATGGTGATGCACGGCGACGAGGTGGCGCTCGACCTATTGCGGGCCGGCGACAGGCGTCATCCCCGTGTGAAGCGGTACTATGACCACCTCGGCATTCTGATCGAGGATGGTCCGAAGTAACCCCGCCGGGTGTCCACACATGTCATGACATGTCATCTCCCCATCCCGGTCCAGACGTGGGATTCTCTCCTGCGAAAGGAGAAGAACATGAGCGAACCTCAGACCACCAAGACGACGAAGCGAGAAGGCCGTGCCCCTGTCATGCTTCGCGGTGCAAGCGTCATGACAAGCTTTCGAGATGCCCTCTTCGACGCATCCAATCGTGCCGGCATGACGCCGAACGAATTCGTGCTGCAAGCAGCGGGCGAGAAACTGAAGGCCACCGGGCGCACCTTCTCGGGCGTCTTTCATCCCGGCGATGTTACCGAAACCTGTTCTGTTCTCGGTGGAGGAATGCACTGATGGCACTCACAATCCCCAGTTTCGTGTTCGGTGGCGACACCGGTCTTTCCGCGGATGACCTGAAGCGCCAGCGTGAAGTAGCGAAAGCCCTCTTGGCGCGGGGCATTGGCGCACCCCGCAATGTCGGAGAAGGCCTCTCCGCGCTCGGTAATGCCATCGCGTTTCGGATCGCCAAAAACAAACTGGAAAAAGGCGAAACCGCTCGCGAGACCGAAAGCCAGGGCATTTTTGATGACCTGATCGGTGGCGGCTCTTCGTCCTCGATGCCGACGCCTGGTGCAGCCGGTGAGATTGCCGCGACCGCGCCGGGAACCGGTACTGGTGGCGGCGATATGCAAGCCTATCGCGATGCCATCGCCTCGATCGAGAGCGCGGGCAGCGGTGATTATCAGGCTGTTGGTCCTACGCATTCGAAACTCGGCCGCGCGCTCGGGCGCTATCAGGTCATGGAGGCCAATATCGGCCCATGGTCCCAGGAGGCGCTTGGCAAGGCGATTTCGTCTGACGAGTTCCTTGCGAACCCGGAGCTGCAGGACAGGATCTTCGACCACAAGTTCAAGGGCTATGTCGACCAGTTCGGCCCGGAAGGCGCGGCGCAGGCGTGGTTTGCCGGCCCGGGCGGCGTCGGGAAGGGTGATCGGAAGGATTCGCTTGGGACGAGCGTTTCCGCCTATGCTGACAAGTTTTCCCGGGCGCTTGGCGGCGCTGGCGGAGACCAGGTCGCCAGTCTCGATCCTGCTGCTGGCATGGCCGAGGGTGCAATCGTTCCCGGTGCCGAGCCCATCGTGCCGATGGAAGGGCAGGGAATGCCCGATACCGCTGTTGATGGCGGTCAGAACCCCGCTGTGGCCGCGATCGACGCGCAGACGACAGCGCTGCCGGTGCCGGGGCAGGCCGAGCAGACCGACGGCATCATGCAGGCCGTCAACGGGACGAACACAGGCGGCACATTCGGGCTGAACCCGATGCAGCAGGAGGTGGCGCAGGCCGTCATCAATCGCGGCGGGCCGACGCTCGAAAAGCTGCTGCGTGCTGCGGCCGACCCGCGCCTGACGGATGAGCACCGCAAGGTTGTCGGCGCGCTGCTGGAACGCGAGATGGCGAAGGAGCAGGCCGCGGCCGATGAGCAGCGATGGCGCGCTCGGCAGGACTATGAGCGCCAGGCTACCGAGGGTGACCCGCTCCGGAAGCTCCAGCTTCGGAAGGCGCAGGCCGAGGTGGATGCGCTCGGCCAAGGCGAATTGAAGGTAGTCGGAAAGCGGCTCGTCCGTGCCATGCCTGATGGCAGCATCATTGATGTGACGCCGGCCACAGGTGGCGCAAACGCTAGTCCGTTCCGCTTTGAAGGAAGCTCAGTCGAGGCCCAAGCGTTGAACGGTCTGATGGACTCGGGACAGCTTACGCCAGAGCAGGCGCAGCAGCTCGGCGCCGGAAAGACCATCACTGGTCCTAACGGCGAAATCATCTTCATGACGCCGCAGGGCGTATTCGGCTCGACGGTTGACGGTCAGACGCAGAGGCTTTCCGGCGATATGCCTGATGCAGGCGCTATCGATAAGGGCTCGCGCGGCGGCAACATCACCTTGACGGAGCCAAAGGTGACGATCGACGAGCGCAAGGCCATGGGTTTCGCTGACCGCATGGGTGAGTCGGGAAGGCTTCTCAACGAATTCGAGAATGCGGGGCTGGGTACGTGGGATCAGTTCGTCCGAGGCAACGACTGGATACCGGACGTCGCTGAAAACTGGATGGTCAGCGATGATTTTCAGCAGTTCGACCAGGCTCGACGCGATTTCATCAACGCGCAGATGCGCCGCGAGTCCGGCGCCGTTATCTCGCCTGAGGAATTCGACAACGCCAACAAGCAGTATCTCCCGCAGCCCGGCGATACGCCGGAGGTCGTGAAGCAGAAGCGGGCGAACCGTCAAACCGTAATCGACTCTATGGCCCGCGATGCCGGCCCTACCTATGGCAGCGAAATAGCCAATCCGCTCGCAGACGCCCGGAAAGCAATTGCCGCCGGCGCAAACCGTGAAGCGGTTATCCAGCGCCTTCGCGAAAACGGTATAAACCCGGAGGGGCTTTGATATGGCAGGAATGTTTGATGACCTGATCCCGGGTGGCGGAGCAAGCAACGGCATCAGCTTCGACGACCTCATTCCGAAGAAAAGCGGCCAGCACCTCAGCTATGAGGAAGGGCTTGCCCTTATCGAGGAGGAGGAGCGCCGTCGGCGCATGGAGGGTGGCAGCGGAACTGTCGGGGCGGCTATCGCCAGCACCGTCGACGGTATCCCTATCGTCGGCCCTTACATCAAGGGCGGCACTGAACGCGCGGCCGCCGGCCTGTCGTCGCTCATCAATGGCCGGTCCTACGAGGATAACCTGAGCCAGGCTCAGGATCTGACGAGGACGGCCCAGGAAGAGCATCCGTATGTGACGACGGCCGGGAACATCGCCGGAGCCGTTGGCGGCACTCTGCCGGCCGTAGCGGCGTTCCCTGCGGCATTCGGGGGTGGTTCGGCCGGCCTCGGAACAAGAATGGCCCTGAGCGCCGCTTCGGGCGCTGGCTTGTCGTCCGCCGATAGTATGGCGCGAACAGGCGGGGACATTGGTAAAGCGGGAGAGGCTGCCTTGTGGGGCGGCGGTGCCGGCTTTCTTGGCCTGCCGGTCGGCGCCGTAGCCGGCAAGGGCGTCCAGTCCGTAGCAGACGCCCTGCGGAGGCGCGCGGCGGCGAAGGCAGCAGGCACCACGCCCTATGCGCTCGAAATGCTCCAGCAGGCCGCCACGCGCGACGGTCTCGATCCGGCGACCATGCGATCCATGCTGGATGATCTGGGGCCGGATGCCATGATCGGCGACCTAGGCCCGAACCTTCAGGGCAGGATGGCTGCCCTGGCAAACCTTCCGGGCGAGGGGAACGCCACCGTCCGCCGCGCGCTCGACGCTCGCCACGCCGGGGCCAACAGCCGCCTGGCCTCCACGATTGACGACACGCTCGGCACGGCCGTAGCGCCGTCCACCATCGACGATGCCATTGTGAAGGGGCAGAAGGTCATTGGTGAGCGCTACCGTGACGCCTTCCGTGGTGCCCGTGCTGTCGATACCCGCCGCATCGCGGATGGCTTGGAGAGCCACGCTGTCAATCTTCGCGGCGATGCGCAGACGGCCATGAAGAAGGTCCGGTCGATGCTGAATATCACTGGCACGGACGCGCTCGATCCGAACCCTGGCACGCTGTTCCAGACCCGTCAGGCCATCGACGGCATGATGGAGACGGAAACGAATTCCAAGGCGATTGCCGCCCTTTCCGAAGTTCGAAAGCAGGTTGATGACCTGTTGGCCGACGCGGTGCCGGGCATCAAGGAAATCGACGGAGCGTACCGAGAGCTTGCCAGGCAGCGCGAAGCCTTGCAGCGCGGTCAGACTGTGCTCGATACCGGCAGGACCGCGCCGTGGCCGTCACAGGTGGCCGATGAGGTGGCGGAGGGTGTCATCCCCCAGGGAACGTTTATCGGGCCGTCTGGCGGCACGGCGCGGATGCGGCAAGGTACCCGGGCAGACATTGCCCGCATCCTCGGCAACAATTCCAACAATGTTGCCAAGCTCAACCAGCTTCTCAAAGGCGAAGGCAGTTGGAACCGCGCACGGCTGGCTTCCATGTTCGGGGAGGACAAGGCCGATCAGCTTTTCCGCGTTCTCGACGGCGAACTGAAATACGCACAGACGCGCGAGTTCGCAACCGGCAACAGCTTCACCGCTGGACGAACGGAAAGCATGCGAGAGCTTGGCGGCGGTGGCGATCCGTCATTCCGCGTGCGCGATGCCTATGCGGCCGGCGGCACGCCTGGCGCGCTCCGTGGCGCTGTGCTGAAGGGCGTGGACAAGATGTTCGGGAAGGCTATCGACGCTCGCCGGGCGGTGAACAATGCCGACCTCGCCGATATCATTGCCAGCAACCGGGATGACATTGTGCAGGCCCTCATCGCGCGTCAATCAACGCCGCGCGTCTCTCCCGAAGTCGACATGGTGGCGCGGGCGTTGCTCCTCGGCGGTGGCTCTGTTGGCGGGCGGTAGCGGGCGTCCTCCAATTTTCTCCATATCATTTCATGGCAGAACCGCCCTTCGGAAAGGAAATACAGAATGTCTCCTCTTGAAAATCCGGGCGAAGTTTCGGCGGCTGCCCTCATCGGGCATATCCTGGCGATTGCAGACAGCGGCAGAACGGGCCCCGATGTTGCGGACGAGCTGAACGGTTTTTTCAGTGTTCTCGATACGCTGCCCTGCAAGACTATCGAGGATGCGCACGCCTATGTTCTCCTCGCACACCGCCTCTGGAACGTTGTCCTTGGCAATGTCGGGTGCGGGCAGATGCCCTCCGAAGACGTGGTTCTGAAGGGGAGCATCTATCTGGCGATGGCCAGCGACTTCATGGGAAAGGCGTTGTCCATGCGGACCTATTGCGAAGCGCAGGGAACCTTGCACTGAAAACAGGGTGCAGGACAGGTGAAACATGAAACTGTCGACATATAGCGAGGAAACCGCAGGAAGGATTTGCGAGCGCATTGCCGATGGCGAGAGTTTGCGGTCGATCTGCGATGACGAAGATATGCCGGCGAGGTCGACGGTATTTCGTTGGCTCGGCGAGAACGAGGCGTTCCAGTCGCAATACAGTTTTGCACGCGAAGCCCAGGCTGACGCGCTCTTCGACGACATGCTCGACATTGCCGACGACGGCCGCAACGACTGGATGGAGAAGCACAACGCCGATGGCGAGGCGATCGGGTGGCGCGAGAACGGCGAGGCAATCCGCCGCTCGCAGCTTCGCATTGACGCCCGAAAGTGGATGGCGGCGAAGCTTCGGCCGAAGAAGTACGGGGACAAGATCGAGGTCGCGGGCGATGCGTCCAACCCGCTGCATACGGTAATCGAGCACCGGATTGTCGATCCTCGTCGATGAGGTTCCGCATTCCTGCACTGGCTGATCGGATCTCCGGAAGGGCGAGAATGTCTAGGTGCCCTTGCCAACGCGATAGCGGGCGATGAATGATCAGGCATGCGATCAACCCGCCCGATTCTCGTTTCGTTGCTGGCTCTGGCCTGCGCCGCATGCGCTCCTACTGGAGGAGATGGACATGTTTTCACCCTCTACAGGAACAGCGCTCTTGACGAAGGCATGCGAATACACGTCGCGACCTTCGATGCCGACGACGGCTCCGACTACAATAGAGAAAACTGCCAAATAGCCGTCGATCTGTTCGCGGGCCAACCAGGTGTCTCGGTTCGATACTGGTGCGAAAAAGGAAGATATCGAGAATAGGCGCCGCGTTCGACCGACGGATACGTGCATGCCAATTCTTCCGTCGCCGCGGGAATGCGTGTAGGCTTCTGAAATGGCCAGTTACCACTACTACACCGCCGCCCTACTCGCCGCCCTGATCACTTTCGCGGGCGTCTGGGCCGGATATCGGGCAACTCAGCGAGACAAGCGCCTTGGGATTGATGGCGGGTGGCCGTTGATTGTGTTTGGGCTAGTGGTAGGCGGATCGATGCTTGCCCTCTATTACCTGGGCGATTGGCTTCAGGACGCTCTTCCTACCGTGTGGCTGCTTGGCCAAATCCTCTTTGGGAACCTCATGGCTTGCTGCATGGTGGTCGTTTTGCATGCGCTTCGGACGGGGCAATTGGGCGGGCGACCGCAGCGGATATATTTCGGCATGCTTCTAGTCGCTGCGCCTGCTTTCGCGATCTACGCTCTCGCCTCATGAGCTATCCAGCTCGGTGACCACCCTTTCGCCGCGCCGTCTGCGCAGCACGTTCGTTAGCGTGGGCGCCAACAAACCGGTCTGCGGGGCCGGGCTGGAGCCATCTTCCGCGGACTCTTCTTGCGCGTCGGGCGCTCTAATCCTTCCAGGCTGGTTTGACTCTCTACTGCATCGTGGCAAACTCCTCATCGGGGACGAGGGGCGACATGAGGCGAACTCTGGGGCTATTGTTGGGGACTTTGGTGACCTGCGCCCATGCGCAGACCAAAGAAGACCTTGCCCCGTTCATGGTCGTCGAAAATGTGCCGCAGGCGATATTGCTCAATGGCCCGATCGATCCTCGCAGCCCCCTCGCGTTTCGGCGAGCGTTGGAAGCAAACCCAAAAGCTGAGGTATTGGTTCTAAATAGCGTTGGCGGTGCCGTGCAAAGCGCCTTGCTGATAGCGGAAGAGGTCCATGCTCGGAGCATGAGTACGCTCATACTGGAGGAGAGCGAGTGCCTATCTGCCTGCTCGCTCATCTTCTTTGCTGGAAAACAACGGGCTACATTCGGTAAGCTCGGGGTGCACCAGATGTCAGGAGCCGACGATCTGAAGGCAGCTCAACTCAATCTGTCTGATATCCTTCAGTCGCTTGAAAAGTACCAAGTCGACAATGCGGTCATTCTCCGGATGCTTCGAACGCCGCCGGCCGAAATGTATGTGTTCTCGCATGACGAGGTCACGGAGCTGGGCATTAATCGCCTGCTTGAACGGCAAGGGGAAGCTGCGCCAGTGCCTTTTTCAAAGCAGACCGAGGCGGCACCGAACGAACTCGCCAAGGCATTTGTCCTGGGGGTAATTGCCTCCGGATCACTCAAGAGCAGTGAACTGGTCAGCATGTCCAACCAAGTCTACGCGGAGGCGGTCACTTTCTATGGTAAGGCGATGACAAAGACCCAGGTGCTTGCCGACAAAATCCAGTACGCCAGCCGGTGGCCCGTCCGCTCATCTGTTGCTCGTCCTGCTACCGTTGTCGCGACATGTTCCCAGTTCCGCTGCCGCGTTACCGGTGTCTATGACTGGCGCGTGTCCGATCCAAAAAGGAGAAAATCTCTAAGAGGTAGCGCGATGTTTGACTACGAAGTGGAGATGGCCCCCAAAATGCGGATCATCGCCGAGAATGGCGAGGTGCTTTACCGAGCGCTTGGCGACTGATTGGCCACTACGGCTCGTGTTTTTGCTCGCCTGTACGACAAGAACCGCGTCGGTCGGTTGCGCACGCTTCAATCATCGTCCGGAAGCTTCGTACGTTTTCCGTGGTCCCGTGGGCATGCAATCATCGGTGCACTTCCCGGGTCTTGATAAGGGTCACCCGTCCTTCGGCTTCGCCAGTCGCACACCAGCACCGCCGCCATTCTCGGGGATGAAGACAACTCCTGCAACTTCAAGCGCTCGCCGTATCGCTTCGAGGTTGTTATGAGTAGGGACACGCCGGCCCTTTTCGAAATCTCGGATTGTCGAAAGCCCAAGATGTGACGCCTGGGCTAACTGCTCTTGGGACCATTCGATGAGGCCGCGAGCGGCGCGTGATTGTGCGGGTGTAAGCATGGAAGGCACCCTACACCACTAGAATAATATCGTCCACCGTCAACGATTACTGTTGACGATTAACCTTAACCGATGCTATTCGTTGCTCATTGACGAATTTCGTTGAGGAGCAACGCAAATGCCGAACGCACCCGTTCCGGCCGCCGCCGGAGGTATGCCTAAATTCCACCGCTCGGAAATCATGAAGGCCGCATGGGCGCATTACCGCCGTGCACAGGCCTATGTCGCCCGCAATCCCTATCTGCGCGGCACGCTCGTCCGCTTCGGTGATTGCCTCAAGGCGGAATGGAAGCACGCCAAAGCCCAGGCCGCCAAGGCAAAGCTGGACGCGGCGGTCATCGCGCGCATCGACGCCCTGAAGGCCGAAATCCTCAACCTCGACTGCAAGCCCTTCGGCATCCGGATCGGTGCCGAGCGCGCGGCTTTGTCGGCGGAACTCGCAACACTGGAGATAGCGTAATGGAAAAGCCCACGTCGATTTATCTCCTGCTCGCCACCTATTGGCAGCGCGTGGACGAGCTCACCGAGGCCATGACGCGCACAGATGCGACCGAGCACGAGACGGCGGAACACGCCGCCGCGTTCGCGGCCCAGATCGAAGCCGGGGAGCGTGTTCGCGATGCGGAGGTGGCGATTGCCGCGTTTGTGCCGAAATGGAGGTACGAAGCGAAAACCAAGGCCAGCTTCCTTGCCGCTCTCGCAGACGAGAACCAAGGCACCCTTGACGCCGAGGTGACGGCCGGCCTCTTGTCGTCGCTTTCCGATGTTGTCCGCTGGTCGGACCCGGTAGGAGGGGCGTCGGCATGACGGAAGCCCTCGCACGCCTCGGCGCCACCTTCGCCGCCCTCATGGCCGACTATCGCGCCGCTCAGTCTCAGCTTGCCGCGCTCCAGCACGAAGCCGACCGCACCGCCGCCGACGCCGGCTTGGTCTACGGCTCCTCGGCCTGGTCCGCGCATCGGTTCGCTGTGACCGGCCGCACCGTCCACCACGTCAATGAGCTTTACGAGAAGCTGGAGGATCTGGCGCAGCAAATCGCGCCGATGCGCCCCGCCTGCTTCGCCGGCCTCCTCATCAAGGCCCGCGCGCACCAGTTCGCCGGTAACCCCGCCGCCATCATCAACGAAATCGAAGCCCTGGCGGAAGCCAGCAATCAGGAGGCCGCATAATGGACAGGAGAACCGTTCTCAAGGGTGGCATCGCCGTAGCGCTCACCGCCCATACTGCAGTCGCCTCCGGAGAGGCATTGCCGTCCACTTTGGACATGCTGATTTCCGAGCATACGCGCGTCTTGGCTCTCGATAAGGCCGCATGGACCGTCGTTGCCGACCTGAGCGAGCGCCTGGACGAGAGCGAGGGCGGGCACCCCTCGGTCAGAGTTCAAACCTCATACCTCCATCGAGGGCGGGACGCGGACGGAAACGATATCAAAACGCCGATCTATTCCTATTCGGAGGCGGAGATTGAGAAGGCGTTTGCCGACGACCTCAAAACCCTCCTGCTGTTCAACTCGGCATCACGGCAGGCCCTCGTCAAGGAAAACTGCGAGAGAAGGCTTGCCGCGAAGCTGGCGGAGTTTCGCAAGCTCCAAGCCGAATACGACCAGCGTGAGCAGGATATCGGGCTGACTGAGGCGCTTGCAGAGGCCAGACGGATCGCCGACGAGGTGCGGGATATCGAGGCAGAAATCATAGCCCTCGTTCCGGCAACCCTCGCAGAGGCAGTCCAGAAGGCCGCCTGGTGCGCGCGGGCATATCAGTCCGACGACGCCTATCTCTGCGAACATGGCGATGGCCACCAGCAAAATCCGCTGTTGATGGCGCTGGAAGCTATCGGGAGGGCATCGGCATGAGGAACCTCCCCGGAGCCGGCGAGCGGCACTGCGCCTCCTATGCCGTCGCCAACCTGTCGTCGCTGTTCACCGTCTGCGCCCTTGCCCTGAACGACGTTGAGGGATGGAGCGACGAAATCAGGAAGCGTGTCACCCAGGATATCAAGCACGTCATGGAAATGGGTGCGCTGCTGGCTGAGGACGCCGCGGCGCTGACGGAGAAGCAAATCGCGGAAGCGGGAGGCGAGCAATGACCTCCAATCTCTTCCCGAGCCTTTTCGTATCGGTAAACAGTGCGGATCACCAGAAATCCGACGTGTATTATGCCCTCCTCGACCTGCGCCGCCTGACAACGATGATGGTGGGCTTCATGGGTGAAATGAACTTCGGTACTGCCGAGGATCGAAATCACGACCTTGAGGCCGCATTCTCCCTCGCCAAAATCGTCTCGGATCAGGTTCACCTCGTTTCCGTTCTGGCTAAGCCTCTGGATGGCCCGAGCGGTCCGGAGGGAGATTGATGCGAAGCCTCGCCATCGAACGCTTCCGGCGCGCCGAAGTTGAGCGCCACATCGAGGAACTGATTGCCCTGCTCGACTTGATGGACGGCGATGCCGACCTTGAGGAAAACGGCGATGCCGACTGGTCCGGTTATGAGGAGGAATTGCCAACGCGCCATTGGTCGGGCGACGGCGTGGCAACGGCGTTGCGCCCGATTGAAGCCTCGGCGGCAGCATCCAAGCGGGCCGACGAATACGCCGACACGCCGCGGCCGCCGCTGATCTATGATTTTCGGGGAGGTGCAGGCCGATGAAGCTCATTGCCCTCCTCATTGCAATCGGCCTCCTGCGGGCTGCCAAGGTCATTGCCGGGGCTGGCGAGCTTGTGGCCGACGCCGGATTATGGATCGTCGACCAGATCGACCCGAAGACCCGGAGGCGCACATGAGCGCGGTCTCTGCTATGCCGGCCGCCCCGGTGCCGCGCCTCCTGCGAGGTCCAACGCGGTCGGAACTATTCACAGGAGGATTGAAACCGGATACTCAGATTGGGTCAGGCAATGACTAGAGGTAGAGCCATGAAAAGTTTCGATTCCCGCACGTACAGCATCAACGATTTTGTCGAGTGGGACGCCCAGAAACAACTCGTGCTCAACCCAGCCTTTCAGCGGCGCGCGGTCTGGAGCGACAAGGCCAAGAGCTACCTCATTGATACCATCCTGCGCGGAAAACCCATCCCGAAGGTATTCATTCGGCAGAAGCTCAACGTCACCACCAAAACCTCCGTCCGAGAGGTCGTAGACGGCCAGCAGCGCCTGCGAACCATCCTGTCCTACGTGAAGGACGGGTTCGCGGTCGGTCGCAGCCAGCATCCCGAATACGGTGGCCTGCGGTTCAGTCAGTTGCCGGAGGAAGTACAGGCGTCAGTCCTATCGTTTGAAATCGCCGTTGACCTTCTCATCAACCTTCCGGATGCCGAGATCCTCGACATTTTCGCACGCTTGAATTCCTACGCGGTTGTGCTGAACGAACAGGAAAAAATCAACGCATCCCACTTTGGGCCATTCAAGGTTCTGTGCGATAAGATCGGATTTGACTACAACGCCTACTGGACGGAACAGGGAATTCTGTCAGCCGCACAGATTCTTCGAATGCAGGAGGTCAATCTGGTAGCCGACATCATGATTGCCATGATTGAGGGAATTAAATCTAAGAAGCAGATCAAGCGCTATTATGCTGCCTATGAAAGCGATTTTCCGCACGACATGGATTTGCTCGAGCAGCGTTTCCGTCAGACCGCTGACAAGATAGCGGCGCTATTCCCTGAAGGCCTGTCACGTTCGGAGTTCCGGCGTAATCACATCTACTACACCCTGTTCACAGCAGTGTATCATTCCTTATTCGGTCTGAACGACTTCACTAACAATAACAGTCCCGTACCTCGACCTTCATTGACAACCGACGCCGAAATCCAGGGCGCCCGCAACAGACTGGACCGAGTTAGTGAGTTGTTCGAAATTGAGGACCTCAACACCCTAACGCGCGAAGAGCAGCAGTTTCTGCAGGACAGTCGTCGCGCCACAACCGACGAGCCCGTCCGCGAACGCAGAACGAAGTACCTCCTTAGCTTGATGGGGTAATCCATGCCCATCGCGCAATCTCTTGCGGACTTCCAAGCAAATGTCACGCAATGCGATAACCTCATCGCTAATGCGCACCAAGTCGATGCCAATCAGGTTCATCTTTTGCCGCCGCGAGACCGCGAGCAAATTACGGTAGCGGCGTTTCTAAATCTGTTTATCTCGTGGGAGGAGTATGTCGAAGCGGCCCTGAATGACTTTATGATGGGCGAACCGACAACCAACGGCACACAGCCAGTGAAATACGTGAACCCGACGACCCGCGAGCATTCGCAGAAGATGGTTGTCCACACCCACAAATACTTCGACTTTGCGAACCACGAAAACGTGCGGCGATTGGCAAAGATCTACTTCGATAACGGGTATCCGTTTGAGACGCCTATGAGCAGCATCATTTCAGACTTGAGCGACCTTAAGACTATGCGCAATGCGTGTGCCCACCTGTCGTCGTCCACAAAGGCTGCCCTTGAAGCTTTAGCGAATCGAATCCTTGGACAGCCGCAGCCAGGCATCACCATCTACCGGTTCCTGACCATGAATCACCCGAACGTCGCAAACGGCACCATCTACGCAACCTACCGCGACAAACTCTTAGTGGCGGCCGGGCTTATTGCGCAGGGCTGATGAGCTACAAAGGCACGGTAGACGAGGTGCATCTGCGCCTAGTCGCGAAGTTGCGGGCCCAGGCCGGTTGATGGTGGTCATCGACTTAACGCACAACCAGTGGACCGGCGCGCAAGATGTGACCGAATTTGCCCCTGGTGCGGCGCCGCCTGGCCGATCTGGAGCGCCACGCCTGCCGCTGGCCGGTGAACGATGCCAGCCTTTCCGAGCTGCATCTGTTCTGCGGGGAGAGGACGGCGACGGCCAAGCCGTACTGCACCAGGCATTGCCGGCTCGCCTACCGTGTTCGGCCGGCTTGCCCCACCTGAATCCACGTCGGGTTTTTGCTACGATTATGACGGTGCACCCGCTGGAAACCACCGGGTTTGGCGCCTGAATCCGAAGTGGAGCCCGATGTTGAGAAACGTTGAGGCTCAGGCATTCTTTTCTCGACGGGCGGGCCTTACAAACCTCACTTCTCGGAGGCGATTTCCCCGCCGTTGCCTGGGCATTTATGCGATTCGCCAGCGCTCAAGCGCGCTGCGATCGAATGGGTTTGCGTCACCGATTTTAGCCCCTAACTGTATATGGCTATTCTTTGAAATTATCGAAAAGTGCTGTCACTACGACGTGCGCCAATCCGATGATTTGAGCTAAGTTTTGGACGAGCAAGAGCGGCAGAAGCCACTCATATTTGGTGAAGTCCCACGTTCCTTCGCCAACTTTCACAAGGAGTATGATCTGAAATATTACAAGGCCTGCTAACACGGCCATCATGAATAAGGACCAGCTCGCTTTGTTGCTGTGGTGCCGTTCGAATGCCAGCAGCTTAGCGTAGGCGAGCTGGCGGTTAACTTCGCCATCTCCGTCGTCGGTTGGAGCAGGGGGCTCCGGCTTATTTGTGGGAGGGGCACCCCCCTGCTTCAATATTTCGTCTAAGATGTCGTCTCGCGATGGAATCGGATCACTCGGCATGGGTCAATCGATATTCCATCATCGTTCGGCTGACGTCGAAAACTGAAGCAAGTACTGAAACCGGAGCGTTACGCACACCCTTAAGTAAGTGGTGCGGTACGAGCAGCTCTGACGCGAATGCATTTGCTTCCTGCTCAAATGCATTGCTGGCCTCCACCTTTTGAAAACGCGGCAGCACGGGATATGCTTCAGGATGCGCTTCAAAAGCTCTTCGGTGAAGCATCCAGTGGCCTAGCTCGTGAGCTATCGTGAACCTCTGGCGATTTGTCGGATCTGCTTTGTTGACGTAGATACGGCGGTCCTTGAAATCTAAAAGCCCGGCAACTTTTTCGGCGAACTTCCCCATATCCGAGAACACGACGTTGACGCCGTTCTGTTCTGCCACTTCGACGACAGGTATCGACGGCGAGCTGAAAATCTCAGCGAGTTTTCTTGCTTCGAGCCGTGCGCCCTTCCTGTTTGGGGCGGCATCAGCGGCCATGGCGAATGTCATGATAGCCTCCTCCACATGGACCAACAGGTAAAGCCCGGGGTTTGCCCGAGCTGCTGAACATTCCATATATATGGCATAGATTCGCTAACTCGCAAGACGTCGGCCGTCCTCAAATCGACGGCTTTAACGCTTCCTGTTCGCGGCTTCGCTCTCTTTCTTCTGTTTTTCCCGAAGCTTCACAAGTTCTGCATAGCCGCCCATTGGGCAAACCGGAGGGGTAGGGGTCACCACCGTGCGCCGGGACAGCGGCGCCGGCTTCGAAGCTTCGATTAGCGCGTCTAGATCCTCCTGGGTGAAAACCATCCTGTTCCCGAGAATTCGGCACGCGCCAACGTTGCGCATTTGCCGGCAGGTGGCCCCCTCAAAACTGAGGAGACCCAAGAAGGTCTCAGACATACATCCAAGCCAGCGCGCACAACAGTGCCCCGCTCATCAAGATTGCGAGCGTATATAGGGTGATCCGCATGACGGTGCCTCCCTATAATCAACAATGCGATCAGGCGACCAGATTAGCCCCGCCTGTATTTCGCCCTAAGGCGAGCATGTTCGGCCCCGCCCCTATCGTCGGCAAGCTCTCGGCTCGGGAAGCGTTGCGTCCTAGTGGGGTGGCCATGCTCCTCGACGGTAAGAAGCCATTCCTTGCCGTCCATTTCAACGGTGACATTGTAGACCGGCACGTCATCCAATTTAGCCACTCCTCCGAAATCTTGCACCTGCTCCGGCGGGATCCGATAGACGGGGAAGGTTCGCCCAGATGCGTGCCAAAGGCAAGACTTCTGCAGTTTCTTGAGCTTGTCGAGATAGGTGCCTGTGTCGAGTTTGGTCCCGGTGATCATGTCGATAACTTCGGGGATGACTTTCTCGCCGCGCTCGGCCTCGCGCTGCACCGTTCTCTCGTCGCGACCAGTTGCCTTCGCGGTTTGGGCAGCAAACGACAATTTGTCGTTTGCTGTTTCCTGGCGCGCCTTGCCACCGGCTACGTGCTGCGCCGTTTCCGGGTGAAGCTCCAGATAGATCGCTTTCCGCCGCGCCGTCTGCGAAGCTCTCTCTGCCGGCGACAGCTTACGTCGCCGGAATTGATGTCGGGGAACCCTCGCTCTTGCCCCCCGACCCTAAGAGAGTACGTAGGCTCAACGGCCAGTCTTTTTCGGTTTCTCTCGCAAATCCCGAGCGGCCTTCAACGCGGCCGCCAGCGCTATCTTAGCTCGCATCTCCTCGGGGACCTTGGCGCCCGCCTGCCTTCGCGGCTGAAGTGAAGGCAAATGCGTAGCGGGTAAGCCAGGTTCGGCCAGGCGTTCTATCCGCTCGACCTCCCCGCCTCGTATACGCATCAATTTTCCGCTTAGCCGGAAGTAAGGCAGTCGATTGGTCCGCATGAGGTTTCGGATGTGTCTCTCGGAGCAGTTCCAGCGCTCGGCGAGTGAGGCGGGTGAAAATACAGCTGGTATCGCTTGCGGTTCCCTTTCAGGCTGATCTGCCGCTTGCATCGCAACTGCACTTTCGCCGATCGAAATAGAGCCATCCGCGCCGAGATGGATTGTAACGCTTTTCTCTCGCGCAACATCGGCTGCCGCCCGCACTTCCTCGGCTGACCAACGGCCGAACATCTGAGATGCTGTACCCATCCATCCTTCCCTTCATCTCTTCCTTACGGATGGACTTTTCGTGCACTCGGCTGAGGCAGCGCTGCTATCCGCCGCGCAGGATCCTGTCGGCGTTGGTCGTGGGCTTTCCTCTCTCCAATGAATTGAAGTCTTTGAGGGAAAGCCGCTCGGCCGCAACGGCGGTGAAAAGGCGGGAGCAGTAAATCGTGGCAGCGCCCTTCTCGTCCGCCCCGACACCCGCTGCCATTTTGCTCGTTACTCGACCACGCGCATGCATCTGCGTGGCGCAGTTCGAGATGATGTTGTCGATCAGCCCCGGCTTCTTTCGGAGATTGCGCTGGACCTCCTTGTACTGTTTCGCCGTCAGCTCCTGCGCCGCGGCCGGAAGCGCGACAGCCAGCCCCACCAGCACTATCAGAAATCGCATTTTCCCCTCCGTGCGCTCCGTGGACCAGTCCCTTGATGCTCGCGTAAGTCGACGCAGCCTGCAAGCCTTTGTTGGCGACGATAAGTCCAGGAGGATTTGACAAGCAATTGTCGGCCCTCGGCGTTCTCCGCTGAGGGGCTGGCGCGTCACATCCCGGCGGAACATCGCGGCTTAATCTTAGTTTCCAATAAATCTCGAAAACAATGGAGGCTGAGATGTTTCAGGCATCTCTTGGCGGCGGCTTCGGTGCGCAGGGGTACGGCCTGCGCGCGTCGATCAGCGCCGCAGTCGCGTACGACGAGCTTTGCTCACAATTCAAAATCGAACTTACCTTCGAGCCTCAGGCAATCATCATCGAAGGACGCATTCCACCTGCGGTCGCGCGAAGGGTTCGCCAGATCATTACCGAGGTTGCAGGTGCGGTCCCGGTTTGGGATCGAACGTTCTGGATAGGATAAAAACGTCAGCAACCTCCATGCCAATATGGGCTCTACCGCTTCGCGGAGGACCAACTCGCAGTTTTGGCAGTGGCGCACGGTTCGACGTCGTGTTGCTCTCCGCGAGCAAAGGAGAGCAGCGTGATCAAGAGCACCCACTTCGCCGTCCAACTCAGCTATCGCGTTTGGCTCGTGACCTTCGTGAGCGATGTCGGGATTACCGAAACCAGGCGAATGACCAGCGTCGAGTTCGTTGCAATGATCGAGGGGGAGGCGCGCTTGGGTGTTGATGGCGCCGAGCGCGAGCTATAGAAGGCCACCAGCCTATCTGATCCCCCTATAGGTCCGATGGGTCAGAGTGGGGCATGCGGCAGAAACCCGTATGCTCCCACTCGCCGAGAGCATGGCCAATATGCTTTTCCGAGATCCGACCCTAAATGAGGAAGAACAGGGATTTTCGGGGAGGACGATGGAAGACGCGAACGAAACCGCCCATCAACGATGCAAGCAAGCCGTCCTGGCCGAACTGATCGCCGTAGGCTGCGCGCCAGACAATCCGATCGACCTTTACATGGTAGGGCCTGCCCTGGTGGCGGCCGGCTTCACCGAGCAGCAGATTGTCAGTGCGCTCGACAGCCTCGTCTATGACAAGCGCATGGAGTATGCGGGCGGCAACAGGGTGCGCTTAACGTAGCCCCTTTACTCGACTCCTGCGCCCTTCCGTTGCATCCTGCTTTATCGAACCAGAGGGGTGTTGCGTCATGGCTCGACAAATCGCGCTTTGCTTTGTCATCGGCATAGCGGCCTACGCCTGCTTCTGGATGGCGTGGCACTGGTTTTGAGGGCAGTATGGATGTTCGCGCCCGTCTCCGTCGGATGATAAAAAACGAGCAAGCGATACTCGACTTGCAGCAAAACGGCATTCGTGACGGCAGCACTGGAAAGACGGCGCGTTCCGAAATCGAGAGCGATGCCATTGCCGAGGCGAAGCGGCGGATCGCAATGTATGAAATGCTTCTGGCGGATCTCGATAAGCGGTAGGAGTTTTGTCACCAGTACGCGCACGCGCGAGGAAGGTGCCGCGCCAGCCCGATTTTCTGCCAGTCATTCGCGGGCGCGAAACACCGCTGACCGATTTTCTTTACATCGTCACGCGGGCGCGGGAATGCAGCGCCTGGCACTCCTTCGATATCCGATGTTCCTCGGAGAGGTACGCGCACGCGCGCGAGGCAACCAATTTTCCGTACATCACCACGCGCGCGGGATTTCCCGTAATTGGAATGCGCCTCTGCCAAGCGGGACAGCCTGCCTGCCGGGAAACTACCGACATCTCGGTAGTTTGGCCCACCGATTTAAGTGAGGTCATTACACGCGCGGGTAGCCCCTCAAAACCGAGGCCACCGATTTATCCAGCATCATCGCGCGAGAGGAGGGGGTTTTGCGACCAATACGCGCGTGCGCGTGCGCGCGAGGCAGGGAGTTTCGCGTCAAGTTGACGCAAAGCCTCAATGCGCGGACCCGCTACGGGAGGCCGGCAGGGGGTTTTGTCAGGTTCTGTCAGGGTTTTGTCAGGAACGGAAAATCATGATTATGAAAGTAACATCAATTGGTTGAGTAGTTTTGTCGGTTATGTCGGTTTTGTCAGAGGGGTATAGATATCTGGAGGGGATAGGAGTTTCGGGGCCAGTACGCGCGCGCACGCGAGGGGGCTTTGTCAACCTCAGCCCCAAGAGGGAGTTTCGGAAGCCGTAAAAGGTCGAGAGCCGACCAATCCAGCATCAATAGCTGGAACCAATTCAAGATTGTACAGGGCCAATTGAGGATTGCACTGGATGAAATCCCATGAGCCGTTGCCCTGACCCACTGAGTGTGTCTCTCTGTCGATGCAGGATGGAGAGAGCTATGGGTTTCCCGTACAGGAAATGGGCGTTTCGCGGACTGAGACTTGCCCTATTGATCGGAATTCTCTTCGCGGGGCATGACGCGATTACTCGATATCTGACCTGGAGCGAGATGGAGGCTCGGAACCTTGAATCCATGAGGGGCTATAGCTGCGCGGCCCTCCTGAGTGATCAGGATCTTATTGCGAAGCAGAACGAGTTCGGCACTATCAACGTCAGGTCCTTCCAGTGCGCCGACAGGGACTTTTTCGTCTCCATGTCGGAGATCAGAGAAGTCAGGGCCGGCATCATGGATTTCTCAAACAGCTTTCCCACCTTCGACCTGGTGTCCACCTTCTCGGCTGGATTGGTGGGGGCCGTGATGGTTGCGCTGATAGTGGCGGCCGCGTTGGTCTGTGTCTGGGTGCTTCGCTGGATTTGGGGTTCCCGCTCCGCGGAGTGACGATGCTCGATACGCCCGCAAAGCCGCAAGCCTACCGCGCTCACAAAGGTGGGCTAAAAGGTGGACTGAAATTCCCTTCATCGACTGTATGGCCTGAGAAACCAGCGTTTCTCGGAAAATTTTGGTGCCCCATGCCGGAATCGAACCAGCACTCCTTTCGGAACTCGATTTTGAGTCGAGCGCGTCTACCAGTTCCGCCAATGGGGCACGGCACTTGCAGCCATCGCCGTTTACACGAAGCGTTCGCGGGCGGCAACCGGCAAATCCGGGAACGGGCGCGATCACATATGCGTGCGGGTGATTTACAACGCCGCCTCACCTGATAGAACTCGGCGCCGTTCGCCGGCACCCCTGCCGGCCCGATTGGACGATCCTGATGACGGCATCCCTCGATCTTTCCCGCAAGGCATCCGCAGGCCTCCTGACGCTCGGCATGGCGGCGACCGTCGGCGGTGCGCTCGGCTTCGAGCATATCGGCGGCTACATCCCCTGCGCGCTCTGCCTCTTGCAGCGCGATCCCTATTATTACGGCATCCCCGTCGCGATCGCCGCGCTGCTGTCAGCGCTCCTCGGCGGCCCGGCCTGGCTGACGCGGCTGCTGCTCGCCGTCGCCGGCATCATGATGCTCGTCGGCGCGGGCATGGGCGTCTACCACGCGGGCGTCGAATGGGGCTTCTGGGAGGGACCTGCAACCTGCGCGACCACGGCGCAGGGCGTCACGCAGAATGCCGGCGACCTCCTGTCCGATCTCAACACGAAGCATGGCCCCTCCTGCACGGAGGCGTCCTTCCGTCTCCTCGGCCTGTCCTTTGCCGGCTGGAACGTGATCGCAAGCCTCATCCTCGCCGCGATCGCCTTTTCGGGCGTGCGGTCGGCGAAAGCGTGATATCCCCGCAACCCGGTCGCAAATGCCTGTTGGTGCCGCAAAAACGCCCGGCGTTTCTGCGGGCCCGGCATCAGGGCTGCAGTTCGACGTCCCAGTAGAGATAGTCCATCCAGCTTTCGTGCAGATAGTTGGGTGGAAACAGTCGCCCGTTGTTGTGCAGATCCTGAACCGTCGGCTGGTAGGGCTTCTGATGCGGGTGCATGCCCGCCTGCTTCGGCAGCTTGCTGCCTTTTCTCAAATTGCACGGGGAGCAGGCCGCGACCACATTGGCCCAGGTCGTCTCGCCGCCATGGGCGCGCGGGATGACATGGTCGAAGGTCAGGTCGTCCGGCGACCCGCAGTACTGGCATTCGAACTTGTCGCGCAGGAACACGTTGAACCGGGTGAAGGCCGGATGGCGTGACGGCTGCACGTATGTCTTCAGGCACACGACGCTTGGCAGGCGCATCGTGAAACTCGGGGACGACACCGAATGGTCGTATTCGGCGATGATGTTTACGCGGTCGAGAAACACTGCCTTGATCGCGTCCTGCCAGGACCAAAGCGACAAGGGATAATAACTCAGCGGCCTGTAGTCAGCATTCAAGACAAGGGCTGGCAGGGCCTGTGGTGAAACAGAAATCGTCAAGGGCTTCTCCTGATCGATTCGGCATCTGCCCTTCTATATTAGGCTCGTTGTTACAGCATTGTGAAGCGGGAAAGGAAAAGCGAAAACAAGCTATTTCGCGGCCGCTCAGCCTTCGAGCACCGGTGCCGCCTCGCGCCGCATCTCCCGCGAATAATAGGCCCAGAACAGGCGGGCCGAGACACCGCGCCAGGGCGACCAGCCCTCGGCGATCCGATCGAGTTCCTGCGGGCTCGGGCGCACGGCGAGGCCGAACGCATGGGCGACCGCGTTTTGCAGCGCGATGTCGCCGGACGGGAAGATATCCGGATGGCCGCCGCAGAACAGCAGGTAGACATCCGCCGTCCAGCGGCCGATGCCCTTGATGGCGGTCAGCCGGCGGGTCGCCGCGGCCGCCTCCATGTGGCAGACGGCGTCGAGGTCGAGTTCGCCGCGATCGACGGCGTCGGCGGCGCGGCGCAGCGTTTCCGTCTTGGCGCGCGACAGGCCCACGGCGCGGCAGTCCTCGTCGGAAAGGGCGAGGATATGGTGCGGCGTGATATCGCCGGCCGCTTCCTCCAGCCGGCGCCAGATGGCGTCGGCGCTGGCGCGCGAGACCATCTGCGCGACGATGATGCCGGCAAGGCCGCGATAGCCGGGCGAAAGGCGGCGAAGCGGCACGGGGCCGGCCTTGTCGATGACGGTGAAAAGGCGCACGTCGATGAGGGCGAGATCGACGAGACCCGCCGCGACATCCGCATCCGTCCTGATCATGTGCAGTTGCATTTTCGTCAAGCGGCCCCGGTGCCAAGCATGATGCGCAAGAATCTACAGCGGTTTTGCGATGACATCATGCGACAAATCAAACAGTGTGACGTGACACGCCTCTTCATGCCAGAAGACCTCATGCCACCTGCTTTGTCAAAAAATCGCGTCTTCCGGTTCGCGCCGAGCCCGAACGGCCTCCTGCATCTCGGCCATGCTCTCTCGGCGATCCTCAACCACGACCTTGCCGCGGCCTGCGGCGGACGCTTCCTGTTGCGCATCGAGGATATCGATCCCGCCCGTTCGCGCCCCGAATTCGAGACGGCGATCCATCGTGATCTCGCCTGGCTCGGCCTCGACTGGGAAAGACCGGTGCGGCGCCAGTCGGAGCATCTCGCCTTCTACGGCGAGGCGCTGGAGCGCCTCAAGGCGATGGGCGTGCTCTATCCGGGGTTCCTCAGCCGCGGCGAGGTGAAGGCGCGGGTCCTCGCGCAGGAAGCCGCAGGCGGTTTGTGGCCGCGCGATCCCGACGGCGCGCCACTCTATCCGACGGAGGAGCGCTCGTTCGACCGCGACCAGGCGCTCGGCTGGATCGCCGCGGGCCGCCAGCATGCCTGGCGGCTCGACATGGAGAAGGCGCTGGCGCGTGTGCCGGGGGCGCTTGCCTGGTCGGAGGCGGGCGAGGGGCCCGGGGGGGAGACGGGCCTTGTCGCGGCGCGGCCGGAGCGCTGGGGCGATGTCATACTCTCGCGGCCGGACGCGCCGGCGAGCTACCATCTCGCCGTGGTGCTCGACGATGCGGCGCAGGGCATCACCGATGTGGTGCGCGGGCAGGATCTCTTTCATGCAACGGCCGTGCACCGCCTGCTGCAGAGCCTGCTCGGCCTTCCGGCGCCTTCCTACCGGCATCATGGGCTGGTGCCGGGGCCGGATGGACGGAAACTGTCCAAGAGCAACGAGGACACCGGCCTTGTGGCCTATCGCGAAAAAGGCGTCTCACCGGCCGGCATTCGCGCCCTGCTCGCGAGCTATGGCTTCGTCCTCCATTGAATCCTCCTCCGGTCGCGGCGGCTTGCGCACGCCGCGGACCCTGTCGAGGATCAGGTGCTTCACCCGGTATTTCATCAGCGCCGCGTTGATTTCCGCGCCGATGATGAAGATCGCCCCGACGATGTAGAGGAAGACCAGCGCCACCATGATCGAGGCGAGGCCGGCATAGGTCGAGACGTAGTTGGCGAAGGTGGCAAGATAGGAGGCGAAGGCATAGGCGCCGATGCTCCAGGCGATGAGCGTCACCAGGATGCCCGGCAGCACATCGGCGATCTTGCGCCGGCCGGCGGGCAGCCAGAGATGGGCGATCAGCAGGCCGACGAGCAGCACCAGGACGGTGCCGAACAGCCCCCAGCTTTCCACCCAGGAATAGACATAGGTCAGCCAGGGCAGCCAGTCGCCCGTCGCCCGCACGGCGAGGGGGGCCGCGACGAGCACGATACTGAGGACTGCCAGCGCCAGCACACCGGCGATGACGAAGCCGAGGCTGGCAAGGCGCGTGACGTACCAGTAGCGCGTCTCGGCCACCCGGTAGGCGCGGTTGAGCGAGACGCGCAGCGCCTCCACGCCGTTCGAGGCGAAATAGGCGGCGGCGAGCACGGAGAGGGTCAGGAGCCCGCCGCGCGGGATGGTCAGTACCGCGACGACCTCGCGCGAGATGGGGGCCGCGATCGATTCCGGCCAGGTATCGAAGATGAGGTGCACGGCGGTTTCGGCGAACTGGTCTGCGCCGAGGAAGGAGCCGAGCGCCGTGCCGAAGATCAGGAAGGGGAAGATCGCCAGCAGCGTCGACAGCGCGACATGGCTCGCCATGGCCCAGCCGTCGTCTTCGGAAAAGTGCCAGATCGCATCGAAGACGACCTTGTAGGCAAGGCGGATGGCGGTCGGCATCGGCAATCCCAGTCCCTCGCGGCTATCTTCGGCCGCTCTTGCATTGTCTGCCCGCAGATAACCCCTTACACCGGGATCGGTTCAGGTGTGGTCCGGATTCAATGGTCTGCCACGTCACCGCGCCTCATGAGAGGCGCGCGGCGTGCTGGGGATGAATATGGGAAACACGCGCAGATTTGTACAGGAAACCGCCATGCCTTCTTCGAATGCGGCAATGCCGCCGAGCATCATCGTCACCGGGTGCTCCTCGGGCATCGGCGCCCATTGCGCCCGGGCGCTGAAGGCGGAAGGCTGGCGCGTCTTCGCCACGGTGCGTCGGCAGGAGGATCTCGCCAGCCTCGAGGCCGACGGCATCGAGGCGCTTCTGATGGATTATACGAAACCCGAGACGATCGCCGCGCTTGTCGAAACCGTGCTGGAGCGCACCGGCGGCCGGCTCGACGCGCTGTTCAACAATGGCGCCTATGGCCAGGCCGGTGCCGTCGAGGACCTGCCGGTCGAGGCGTTGCGGCTGCAGTTCGAGACCAATGTCTTCGGCTGGCACGACCTGACGCGGCGGGTGATCCCCGTCATGCGCCGGCAGGGTTTCGGGCGCATAGTGCAATGCTCGTCGATCCTCGGCATCGTGCCCTATCGCTGGCGCGGCGCCTACAATGCCTCGAAATTCGCGATCGAGGCGTTGTCGCTGACGTTGCGCATGGAGCTTGCGGGTTCAAGCATACATGTCAGCCTCATCGAGCCGGGGCCGATCGCCTCGCGCTTTACGGCCAATGCCCTGACGCATATCGAGAAGAACATCGATCTTGAGCATTCGGTCCATGCCGAGGAATATCGCCGCCAGCTCCGGCGCCTGCGCGGCGAGGCGAAGCCGGCGCGCGGCAAGCTTGGGCCGGAGGCGGTGCATGCGGTGCTGCGCCATGCGCTGACCGCCAAGACGCCGAAGCCGCACTATGTCGTGACGACGCCGGCCAGGCAGGGCGTGCTCCTGAAAAAGCTGCTGCCGGCGGCGCTCTTCTACCGCATCATCGGCAGGCTCGGCTGACGCGGCGCGGCGTCGCAGGGTTTTTGCCCGCAAAAAGCGTGCACTTTGCGCAAAATGCCCTATGTGAATAGGGCTGACGGAAATCAAATCGGATCGTTGGCATGTCTTCCTTCCTTACCTTCATGACCCTGCTCGTCATGGGCCTCGTCGCCATCGTGCTGGTGCGCGGTCTCGTAAACATGGCCAGGGGCGGCAGCGGCAACACCTCCAACAAGCTGATGCAGCTTCGCGTGCTCTTGCAGGCGGTCGCGATCGTCCTCATCATGCTGACGCTCTGGATCACGGGCGGCGGTCGCTGAGGGGAACATGGTCAAGCTCAACAAGATCTATACGCGCACGGGCGACAACGGCACGACCGGCCTCGTCGCGGGGCCGCGTCGCAAGAAGCACGACCTGCGCGTCGAATCTTATGGCGAGGTGGACGAGGCGAATTGCTGCATCGGCCTCGTGCGCCAGCACCTTGCCGGTCACCCCGATCTGGACGCGATGCTGATGCGCATCCAGAACGACCTGTTCGATCTCGGGGCGGACCTTGCGACGCCGGAGACCGGAAAGAAGCTCGACTACGAGCCCTTGCGCATCGCGCAGGTGCAGGTGGACCGGCTGGAGAAGGAAATCGACCTGCTCAATGCGGATCTCGAGCCGCTGCGCTCCTTCGTCCTGCCGGGCGGCACGCCCGCGGCGGCGGCGCTGCACCTTGCGCGTACCGTCTCGCGCCGGGCCGAACGGCGGATCGTCGCCCTGCAGGATATCGAGGGCGAGGCGGTCTCGGCCGCGGCCGCGGCCTATATCAACCGGCTCTCCGATTTCCTCTTCGTTGCCGCGCGCTGGGTCAACGACAAGGGCCGCACGGACATATTGTGGGTTCCGGGCAAGAACAGGTAAGCTCGCTTCCGGCAGGCCTTGGGGGAAGGGGATCCATGTTCATACCGCTGCACGATGCGAACGCCCTGAAATACATCAAGGTGCAATATGTCACGATCGGCCTGATCGCGATCAATGTCGTCGTCTGGCTGGTGACGGGGCTGGCCTCCACGCAGGCCTTTTCCGATGCGACGGTGGTCGGCCTCGGTTATATTCCTGCAGTCGTCTTCGATTTCGCCGACCTGGAGCCGAGCCTCGTGCTGGTGCCGGAGGACGCAACCTACATCACCTATGCGTTCCTGCACGGCGATTTCATGCATCTCGCCTCGAACATGCTGTTCCTCTGGGTATTCGGCGACAATGTCGAGGATGCGCTCGGGCATTTCCGCTTCCTCGTCTTCTATCTCCTCTGCGCGGCGGCCGGCGCGCTGGTGCACGGCCTCGTGCAGCCGGATTCGGAAGCGCCGCTGATCGGTGCGTCGGGGGCGATATCGGGCGTGGTGGCGGCCTATTTCCTGCTGCATCCGAAGGTGCGCGTCTGGGTTCTGGTGTTCTTCCGCATTCCCCTGCCGCTGCCGGCGGTCATTCCGCTCGCCTTCTGGATCGCCCAGCAGTTCTACATGCTGGTGGTCGATGGCGACAGCGGCGTCTCCTGGGGCGCCCATGTCGGCGGCATCGTTGCGGGCGCGATCCTCGTGCTCGTCCTGCGCCGGCGGGGCGTGCCGCTGTTCGACCGCACCATCGTGACGCCGAAGGCGGTGCGGCATGTCGAGGCGACGCCCGCCGCCGTCGAGGAGACGGCCGCGCAGCCTTCCCCGCCGCCGACCCATTGGGGGCGGTGAGCGTGCCGCGCGGAGGAAATTGACGTGAACGTAAAGGCAAATTATAACCCGCCCGTTTTCAGGCCGGGAGGGGCCGTGGCGCATTGTAATTGGGGAAAAAACGCGTATCGATGTCGCCAACCGACAATCAGGGCGCCTTTGAAAGGCGCATTTTCCCTCGCGAGCATTTGAAGGAAGGAAGCCATGAAGATCCTGGTCCCTGTAAAGCGGGTCGTTGACTACAACGTGAAGATCCGTGTGAAGGCGGACGGCTCGGGCGTCGAGCTTGCCAATGTGAAGATGTCGATGAACCCGTTCGACGAGATTTCCGTGGAAGAGGCCTTGCGGCTGAAGGAAGCCGGCAAGGCGGAGGAAATCGTCGTCGTGTCGATCGGCCCGGCCAAGGCCGAGGAGACGCTGAGGACGGCGCTTGCCATGGGTGCCGACCGGGCGGTGCTGGTCGAGACGGACGACGCCGTCGAGCCGCTCGCCGTTGCCAAGATCCTGAAGGGTGTGGCTGAGGCCGAACAGCCGGGCCTCGTCATCGTCGGCAAGCAGGCGATCGACGACGATTCGAACCAGACCGGCCAGATGCTGTCGGCCCTGCTCGGCTGGGCGCAGGCGACCTTCGCCTCGAAGGTCGAGATCGGCGACGGGAAGGCCCAGGTCACCCGCGAAGTCGACGGCGGCCTCCAGACCATCGACGTCAAGCTGCCGGCCGTGGTCACCACCGACCTTCGTCTCAACGAGCCGCGTTACGCCTCGCTGCCGAACATCATGAAGGCGAAGAAGAAGCCGCTCGACAAGAAGACGCCGGCCGACTTCGGCGTCGATACGAGCCCGCGCCTGAAGGTGCTGAAGACCGAGGAACCGTCGGGCCGCAAGGCGGGCGTCAAGGTGAAGAGCGTCGCCGAACTGGTCGAGAAGCTCAAGACCGAAGCCGGCGTGCTCTAAGGCAGGAAAGGGAGAACATTACCATGGCCATTCTTCTTCTGGCAGATCACGACAACGCGCATCTTTCCGACCAGACCGCCAAGGCGCTGACGGCAGCATCGAAGATCGGTTCGGATGTGCATGTGCTCGTCGCCGGCTCGGGTGCGAAGGCGGCGGCCGATGCGGCCGCAAAGCTCTCGGGCGTCTCGAAGGTTCTGCTTGCTGACGACGCAAGCCTTGCCAACAACCTGGCCGAACCGCTGGCGGCGCTCATCGTGTCGCTTGCCGGCGGCTATGACGCCATCGTCTCGGCGGCGACCTCGGTCGGCAAGAACGTGCTGCCGCGCGTTGCCGCCCTGCTCGACGTCGCGCAGGTCTCCGAGATCGTCGAGGTTGTCTCGGCCGATACGTTCAAGCGGCCGATCTATGCCGGCAATGCCATCCAGACGGTCCAGTCCACCGACGCCAAGAAGGTGATCACCGTCCGCACGGCCTCCTTTGCGGCGGCCGGTGACGGTGGCAATGCCGCGGTCGAGACTGTCGCGGCCGCTTCGAATCCGGGCCTGTCCACCCACGTCAAGGATGCCCTGTCGTCGTCGGATCGTCCGGAGCTGACCTCGGCGAAGATCATCATCTCGGGCGGTCGGGCGCTCGGTTCGTCGGAAAAGTTCCAGGAAGTCATCCTTCCCGTCGCCGACAAGCTGGGTGCCGCCGTCGGCGCGTCCCGCGCGGCGGTCGATGCCGGCTATGCGCCGAACGACTGGCAGGTGGGCCAGACGGGCAAGGTGGTCGCCCCGCAGCTCTATATCGCCTGCGGCATCTCCGGCGCCATCCAGCACCTGGCCGGCATGAAGGATTCGAAGGTCATCGTCGCGATCAACAAGGACGAGGAGGCGCCGATCTTCCAGGTCGCCGACTACGGCCTCGTCGCCGATCTCTTCCAAGCCCTCCCCGAACTCGAAAAGGCCCTTTGAGCCGGCTTTGACCGGGTTCTTTGCGACGATGATTTCACTGGAAATATACGTCGCGGCGTTTTATCACTTCACCGGGCCGGCTCGACCGGCCCGGTGTTTTTTTGCCTGCGCATAGAGGCGCAGAGCGTGTGACGGGGCGATTGGCGCTATGATCAAGAATGTCGGTATTGTCGGTGCGGGCCAGATGGGATGCGGTATCGCGCACGTCTCTGCCATGGCCGGATACAAGGTCCACATCTACGATCTGTCGCCGGAGCGCGTCGAAACCGGTCTGGCCACGATCAACGGCAACCTCGCCCGCCAGGTTTCCTCCGGCAAGATGACCGATGAGGAGCGCAAGGACGCGCTCGCCCTGATCAAGGGGTCCTCCGACATCAACGACCTTTCCGACGCCGATCTGGTCATCGAGGCGGCGACCGAAGACGAGACCGTCAAGCGCAAGATCTACGGTCAGGTCTGTTCCGTGCTGAAGCCGGACGCGATCCTTGCGACCAACACGTCCTCGCTGTCGATCACGCGGCTCGCCTCGGCCACCGACCGGCCGGAACGCTTCATGGGCATTCACTTCATGAACCCCGTTCCGGTCATGAAGCTGGTGGAACTCGTGCGCGGCATCGCGACCGAGGAAGGCACCTTCTCCGCCGCCAAGGAATTCGTCGCCAAGCTCGACAAGACGATCACCGTTGCCGAGGATTTCCCGGCCTTCATCGTCAACCGCATCCTTCTGCCGATGATCAACGAGGCGATCTACACGCTCTATGAGGGCGTCGGTTCGGTGGAAGCCATCGATACCGCCATGAAGCTCGGCGCCAACCACCCGATGGGCCCGCTGCAGCTCGCCGATTTCATCGGCCTCGATACCTGCCTGTCGATCATGCAGGTGCTGCATGACGGCCTCGCCGATTCGAAGTACCGCCCGTGCCCGCTGCTGGTGAAGTATGTCGAGGCGGGCTGGCTCGGCCGCAAGTCCGGCCGCGGTTTCTACGATTATCGCGGCGACGTCCCGGTCCCGACGCGCTGAGCGGCGGGACATTTCCCCAGCCTGCCCCTTTCAGGGAAAAATGTTTCGCCTGCCGCGAGCGCCGCGGCAGGCCATGCCTCGGATCGGGATCGGCCGGTCGCTATTGTCTGCCCGAATTCAAGTTCCATTCGGGGTTTTTCAGATGAAACGTTTGCTCCTTCTCGGCGTGGCCCTCCTCGGTCTCGCCGCTCCGTTCTCCGCGCAGGCCGCCGACAAACTGCTCAACGCATCCTATGACGTGGCGCGCGAGCTTTTCGCCGCCGAGAACGAAGCCTTCGTGAAGGGGCATCCCGGCGTCACCGTCGACCAGTCGCATGCCGGCACCTCCAAGCAGGCGCGCGCCATCGTCGAGGGCCTCGAGGCCGACGTCGTGACCTTCAATCAGGTGACCGATATCGACTTCCTCGTGAAGAACGGTTTCGTCGCCGACGGCTGGCAGCAGAAGTTCCCGAACAATGCCTCGCCCTTCTACTCCTTCCCGTCCTTCCTCGTGCGCGCCGGCAACCCGAAGAACATCAAGGACTGGGCGGATCTCGCCCGTGACGACGTGAAGGTCATCTTCCCGAACCCGAAGACCTCGGGCAATGCGCGCTACACCTATCTTGCCGCGACCGCCTATGCCAAGGAAGCCTTCAAGGACGATCCGGCCAAGGTCGAGGAATTCGTCACCAAGATCTTCGACAACGTGCCGGTCTTCGACACGGGCGGCCGTGCGGCGACGACGACCTTCGTCGAGCGCGAGATCGGCGACGTCATCATCACCTTCGAGGCGGAGACCAAGTCGATCGCCAAGCAGTATGGCGAGGACAAGTACGAGAGCGTCGTGCCTTCCGTTTCGCTGCTCGCCGAATTCCCGGTCGCCATCGTCGACAAGGTGGCTGACGCCAAGGGCAGCCGCGACCTCGCGAAGTCCTATCTCGAGTTCCTCTATGCGCCGGAAGGCCAGAAGATCGCCGCCGAATTCGGCCATCGCGTGCATGACGAAAAGGTCGCCGCCGAATTCAAGGACCAGTTCCCGGACATCCGCCTCGTGAATGTCGACGACGTCTTCGGCGGCTGGAAGAAGATTTCCGAGGAGCATTTCGCCGAAGGCGGCGTGCTGGACAAGATCTACGGCAGCCGCTGATCTCCCGACTTTCGCTTCATGGCAACCGGCGGGCGCAAGTCCGCCGGTTGTGGCGTGAGAAATATCCGCGCAGACTTGGCCGGATAGCCGCGTTCCGCACTTCAGATTGAGAAAGGAAGCGTCTTGAGACGGCGTGTACTGCCCGGATTGCCGCTCGCGCTCGGCATAACCCTCGTCTACGTGGCCATCATCGTCGTGCTGCCGCTGGCCGCGCTCGTCTTCAAGGCGGCAAGCCTCGGGCCGGAGGACTACTGGCGCATCATCTCGTCGGACCGCGCTTTTGCCAGCTACCGGGTCACGGTGCTCTGTGCGCTGGCCGCGACGGTGTTCAACCTCGTCTTCGGCCTGTCGCTCGCCTGGGTGCTGGTGCGCTACCGCTTTCCCGGCCGCCGGCTGGTCGATGCGCTCGTCGACCTGCCCTTCGCGCTGCCGACCGCCGTCGCGGGCATCGCGCTCACCACGCTTTTCGCCACCAACGGCTGGTTCGGCGGGCCGCTCTCGTTTCTGGGCATCAAGGTCGCCTATACGCCGCTCGGCATCATCGTCGCCATGAGCTTCACCAGCATCCCCTTTATCGTGCGCACGGTGCAGCCGGTGCTGGAAGAGCTGGACCCCGCGCTGGAGGAGGCCGGGCAGACGCTGGGTGCAAGCGACCTGTCGATCTTTGCCGGCGTCATCCTGCCGCTCCTGACGCCGGCGCTGCTGGCCGGCGTTTCGCTTTCCTTCGCCCGCAGCCTCGGCGAGTTCGGCGCGATCATCTTCATCGCCGGCAACCAGCCGTTCTCCACCGAGATCACGGCGCTGCTCGCCTTCATCCGCCTTGAGGAATACGACTATCCGGCCTCCGCCGCCATCGCCTCCGTCATGCTGTTGACGGCCTTCGTCATGCTGGCGATCACCAATCTCATGCAGGCGCGCGCCCTGCGCTATACGGCAAGGGGCTGACCATGGCGCATCCTTCAAAGGGCAAGCCGCCCCGCGTCGGCGACAACCCGGTCTTCCGCCGCTCGCTTCTCGCCTTCGTGCTCGTGCTGGTCGCGCTGATGATCGTCGCCCCGCTCGTCGTCATCGCCGTCGAGGCCTTTTCACGCGGGGTCGGCTATTTTGCCGCCTCCATCGCCGATCCGGACACGCGGCATGCGATCCTGCTGACGGTCGTGACGGCGCTGATCGCTGTGCCGATCAACACAGCCTTCGGGGTTGCGGCGGCCTGGGCCATCACCAAGCACGATTTCCGCGGCAAGCGGCTGCTCACCGTCGTCATCGAATTGCCCTTCTCCGTGTCGCCCATCGTGGCCGGCGTCTCCTATCTCTTCGTCTACGGTCTGCAGGGCCTGTTTGGCCCGGCGCTGCAATCGGCGGAGATCAAGATCCTCTTCGCGCTGCCGGGCATCGTGCTGGCCAGCATGTTCGTGACCGCGCCCTTCGTGGCGCGCGAACTGATCCCGCTGATGCAGGCACAGGGGCGCGACCTGGAGGAGGCGGCCACCTCGCTGGGGGCGAGCGGCTGGCGCACCTTCTTCTCTGTCACCCTGCCGAACATCAAGTGGGCGCTGCTCTACGGCGTCGTGCTGTGCAATTCGCGCGTGATGGGCGAATTCGGCGCCGTCTCCGTCGTCTCGGGCAATATCCGGGGCCAGACGAACACGCTGCCGCTGCATATCGAATTGCTCTATCACGATTACAACGCGGCGGGTTCCTTCGCCGCCGCATCCATTCTTGCCGGCCTTGCCATCGTCACGCTTGTCGCCAAGGTGGCGCTGGAGCGGCAGGGCGCGGGCCGCGTGCAGCGCCCCTCTCAGCTGGCCGGCGCCGACAGTATCACTCCGGAGGTGAAACCGTGAAGATCCGCCTTACCAATGTGGTCAAGGAGTTCCAGACCTTTCGCGCCGTGCACGGTGTGTCGCTCGATATCGAGAGCGGCGAACTGGTGGCGCTGCTCGGCCCGTCCGGCTCAGGCAAGACGACGATCCTGCGCATGGTCGCCGGTCTCGAATATGCCGATGACGGCGCCATCTATTTCGGCGAGGAGAACGCCACGGACATTCCGGTCCGCGATCGCGGCGTCGGCTTCGTCTTCCAGCATTACGCTCTCTTCCCGCACATGACCGTCGGCGAGAACATCGCCTTCGGCATGAAGGTCTCCAAGGTCAAGCGTTCGCCCGAGGCGATCGCCAAACGGGTTGCCGAACTGCTCGACCTCGTGCAGCTCAGCGGCCTCAAGAACCGCTTCCCCGGCCAGATTTCCGGCGGCCAGCGCCAGCGCGTCGCGCTCGCCCGGGCGCTCGCCGTCGATCCGCGCGTGCTGCTGCTCGACGAGCCCTTCGGCGCGCTCGACGCCAATGTGCGGCGGGACCTGCGCCGTTGGCTCCGGAAAATCCACGACGAACTCGGCATCACCACGCTCTTCGTCACGCACGATCAGGAAGAGGCGCTGGACCTTGCCGACCGGGTCGTCATCCTCAACAAGGGCAAGATCGTGCAGGAGGGCACGCCCGAGGCGGTCTGCCGCAATCCGGCCGATGCCTTCGTGATGAACTTCCTCGGCGATGCGAACCGGCTTGACGCGGATATCCGCGGTGGCAAGGCCTATGTCGACGGCGTGGCCTTCGAGGCCGGCGGCGTGGCTGACGGCGGCGGCCAGATCCTGTTCCGCCCGGCCGACGTCACCTGGCGCGAAGAGGGGCAGGGCATCGCCGCGAAGATCGTGCGGGTCATCGACCGGCCGGATTCGCGCCGCGTGCTGGCGCTGACCGGCAGCGGCCAGCCGGTCGAGTTCGACACGGCGCCGGAATTCCCGCACGGCAAGGGCGAGGAGGGCTTCCTCGACATCCGCCGGCCGCGCGCCTACCCGGCGGCGTGAGGGAAGTTCCGGCAGCGTCCTAGCTTTTCGGCACCGCCAGCGCGGCGTTGATCAGGGCCTTGGCGTCGTCGCTGTCCCAGGCGGCGGGGCCGTTCATCGCGGAGATCAGGCAGCCCTTGTCGTCCATCAGCAACGTGACGGGCAGGCCGAAGGCGAGGCCTTCCTTCTTCAGCGTGTTGAAGACGCCCATCGAGGCATCGCGGTAATAGCTGAGGTCGTTGACGCCCGTTTCGGTGAGGAAGGCCTTCGGCTTCTCGTCGTCGCCGGTGTCGATGTTGATCGCCACGACCTCGAACCTGTCGCTGCCGAGTTCCTTTTCGAGCGCGTTGAGCGCCGGCATTTCCTCGCGGCAGGGCACGCACCAGGTGGCCCAGAGGTTGACGAGCAGCGTCTTGCCGGAAAAGTCGGCGATCGTCTTCTTCTTGCCGTCCGGCCCGTCGAAGATGAGATCGGGCAGCGGGCGGTGCGCGTCCACCGTGCGCATGGCGGCGACCTGCCCCTTCGAAAAGGGCGTCAAGGCTTCGGCCTTCGCCGCGGCGGCCGCGCAGGCGGCGGGATCGGCGGAAGCGACCGCGCCATTGCCAGACAGGCTTTCCTTCACGTATATCGCAGCACCACCGGCGAGAAGTCCGGCGAGCCCGGCAATGGCGATCAGCTTTCCTGCCGGCAGGCCGAGTTTCTTCTTCACTGTCATTTCATTCTCCAGGACGGGACCCATGGCTGACGGCACTTCCGAGACGAAATCCTCGAACCAGATGTGGGGCGGCCGCTTCGCCTCGGGACCGGATGCGATCATGGAGGAGATAAATGCCTCCATCGGCTTCGACAAGAAGCTTTACGCCCAGGACATCCGCGGCTCAAAGGCGCATGCCGAAATGCTTAGCCACCAGGGCATCATTTCGGCGGACGATAAGGAAAAGATCGTTCACGGTCTCGACACGATCCTGTCAGAGATCGAAAGCGGCAATTTCGAGTTTTCGCGCCGCCTGGAAGACATCCACATGAATGTCGAGGCGCGGCTGGCGGCGCTGATCGGTCCTGCTGCCGGGCGCCTCCACACCGCCCGCTCGCGCAACGACCAGGTGGCGCTCGACTTCCGCCTCTGGGTGAAGGAAGAGCTGCAGAAGACCGAGAAGGCGCTGACAGGCCTCATCGCCGCCTTTCTCGACCGCGCGGAAGAGCATGCCGAGACCGTCATGCCCGGCTTCACCCATCTCCAGACCGCCCAGCCGGTGACCTTCGGCCACCATTGCATGGCCTATGTCGAGATGTTCGGCCGTGACCGCCAGCGCGTGCGCCATGCCATCGAGCATCTCGACGAGAGCCCGATCGGCGCCGCTGCGCTTGCCGGCACGGGCTACAATATCGACCGCCACATGACGGCGAAGGCCCTCGGCTTCCGCGAGCCGACCCGCAACTCCATCGACACCGTGTCGGACCGTGATTTCGCGCTGGAATTCCTGTCGATCGCTGCGATCGCCGGCGTTCACCTGTCGCGCCTTGCCGAGGAGATTGTCATCTGGTCGACGCCGCAATTCGGCTTCATCCGCCTGTCGGACGCCTTCTCCACCGGCTCCTCCATCATGCCGCAGAAGAAGAACCCGGACGCGGCCGAGCTGGTGCGCGCCAAGACCGGCCGGATCAACGGCTCGCTGATCGCGCTCCTGACGGTCATGAAGGGCCTGCCGCTCGCCTATTCCAAGGACATGCAGGAAGACAAGGAGCAGGTCTTCGACGCGGCCGAGAGCATCGAGCTCGCCATCGCCGCGATGACCGGCATGGTGCGCGACATGACGATCCGCACCGACAGGATGAAGGCGGCGGCCGGTTCCGGCTATTCCACCGCCACCGACCTTGCCGACTGGCTGGTGCGCGAGGCGGGGCTTCCCTTCCGCGACGCCCACCATGTGACGGGCCGCGCCGTGGCGCTGGCCGAGAGCAAGGGCTGCGACCTTGCCGAACTGTCGCTGGAAGAGTTGCAGGCGATCCATGCCGCCATCACCGCCGATATCTTCAACGTCTTGACGGTCGAAGCCTCTGTCGCCAGCCGCAAGAGTTTCGGCGGCACGGCGCCGCTGGAGGTGCGCAAGCAGATCGCCTGGTGGCGGCAGCGGAACTGATCAGATCGCTTGCAGGACTCATCAGTAGATTAAGGGTGCACAAGGGCGGGCGAATTCGCTAAGGATGGTGCCCACCCGATCACCGGCATTCCAGGGAACGCTTCATGACACGCATCGATATCGGCAGGCTGGCGCTCGTGCTCTGCCTTTCCGCAGCGGTTCTGACCGCCTGCGGCCGCAAGGGCGATCTCGACCTGCCGGGCGGCGCGCAGCCGGTCGTGAAGACCGTCGACGGCAAGAAGGTCGAGCAGGTCGAAGACAAGCCCTTCATCCTCGACCCCCTTCTCTGAAGGATCAGAACCCGTGAACCATTTCGAGCATCGCGACGGCATCCTCCATGCGGAGGACGTGCCCGTTCCGGAAATCGCCAAGGCGGTCGGCACGCCCTTCTACATCTATTCGACGGCCACGCTGGAGCGCCACTACAAGGTGTTCTCCAAGGCGTTCGAGGGCGTCGATGCCATGGTGTGCTATGCCATGAAGGCGAACTCGAACCAGGCGGTGCTGAAGACGCTCGCCCGGCTCGGTGCCGGCATCGACGTGGTCTCGGAAGGCGAATTGCGCCGGGCGCTCGCCGCCGGCGTTCCCGCCTCGCGCATCATGTTCTCCGGCGTCGGCAAGACGCCGCGCGAGATGGATCTGGCGCTTGAGGCCGGCATCTACTGCTTCAACGTCGAATCCGAGCCGGAACTGGAGGTGCTGAACGCCCGCGCCGTCAAGGCCGGCAAGGTGGCGCATGTCTCCTTCCGCATCAATCCCGACGTCGACGCCCGCACGCATGCCAAGATCTCGACGGGCAAGAAAGAAAACAAGTTCGGCATTTCCTGGGAGCGCGCCCGTGCCGTCTATGCCCGCGCCGCCGGCCTGCCGGGCATCAAGGTGACCGGCATCGACATGCATATCGGCAGCCAGATCACCGAGCTGCAACCCTTCGAGGATGCTTTCAAGCTGTTGCGTGAGCTCGTCGATACGCTGCGCGCCGACGGCCACGCGATCGATCACGTCGATGTCGGCGGCGGCCTCGGCATCCCCTACAAGACGGACAATGCACCGCCGCCGCTGCCGGATGCCTATGCCGAGATCGTCAAGAACCAGCTCAAGGGCTTGAACTGCAAGATCGTCACCGAGCCCGGCCGGTTGATCGTCGGCAATGCCGGCATCCTCGTCACCGAGGTCATCTATGTGAAGGACGGCGGCGAGAAGACTTTCGTCATCGTCGACGCGGCGATGAACGACCTCATCCGCCCGACGCTTTACGAGGCGTGGCACGAGATCCAGCCGGTCGTCATCTCCGCCGCCAGCGCGCCGCGCATCCGTGCTGATGTGGTGGGCCCGGTCTGCGAGACCGGTGACTACCTGGCACAGGACCGCGAGATGGCGCAGCCGAAGCCCGGCGACCTCATCGCCGTGGGTTCCGCCGGCGCCTATGGCGCCGTGCAGGCCGGTACCTACAACAGCCGCCTGCTGGTGCCGGAAGTGCTGGTCAACGGGTCCGAGTTCCACGTCGTGCGGCCGCGGCAGAGCTACGATGACCTGATCGGCCTCGATTCGGTGCCGGACTGGCTCGCCTGACCACCGCAAGCGCTGAAACCGGCCGCCCGCGCGATCACGATTTTGCGCGCGCCCTCGTCTTCGCCACAAAGAATGTTATCTTCTGGCGGTGACAACCAGCAGCGGAGAGCGGCGCCCGATGGCGATTGACACGCAAGGACAGCGCGAGAGGGAGGCGAGCGGCAACCCGGTGGCCCGACGGCTTGCGGGCAAACGCCTTGCCGCCCAGGCCGTCCTCTATCTGGAAGCGCTCGCCCCGCGGCTGCTGCCGATCCTGCTTCTGGTCGCTGCCTTCCTGGCGCTGACATGGTTCGGCTATTTCCGCCATGTGCCGGCCTGGCTGCATCTTGCAACGCTCGCCGTCTTCGCGCTCGGCCTCGTCGGCCTGCTTTTCCGCCTGCGCGGCATCGACTGGCCGTCGACCGACAGGGCCTATCGCATGCTGGAGGCGCGCAATGCGCTCGCCCATCAGGCGATCCGGGTGCAGGACGACCGACCGGCCGGCGGCGATGCTTTTGCCGAAGCGCTGTGGCGCGAGCACCAGGCCCGCATGGCGCGGATGATCGGCACACTGAGAACCGGGGCGCCGGAACCCGATATCGCTCGCCACGACCGCCATGCCCTGCGGGCCGTGCCGCTGCTCCTCGTCGCCATCGCCTTTGCCTTCTCCTATTCCAACCGCGGCGGCCTGCTGACGGATGTCGTTTCCCTTCGCGCTCCTGCCGAAACTGCACCGGACGTGCGCATTGACGCCTGGGTGACGCCGCCGGCGCACACCGCCCGCGCACCCGTCTTCCTCACCGGCACCACGCAGGGCGAGGCGGCGAAGGGCGAGATCCGCATCCCGCAGTTCAGCGAATTGACCGTGCGCGTCACGGGCGGCAGCGGCGAGGAGGCGGCCAGCTACCAGGTGACCGGCGAGGAAGCCGCCACGGCCATTCGTCCCGAGGCGGAAAAGCCGAAGGACGAGAAGGTCGAAGCAAAGGTGCCGGCCGCGGTGGCCAACGGCGCGAGGACCATGCGCTACGAGATCCTGAAGGACGGCACGCTCTCGGTCGCCGGCCAGACCTGGAGCTTCGCGGTCATTCCGGACCGCGTGCCGGAGATCGCCTTCGACGGCATTCCTAAGAGGACGGTCGCCGCGGCGCTGGAGATCAGCTTCATCGCCAAGGACGATTACGGGATACAGGAGGCGCATGCGGAGATCGTGCCGGTCGACCAGCCGAAAGATGCCCGTCCGCTCTATCCCTTGCCGGAATACAGGCTCGACCTGCCGCGCCGTGCCGCGCGCGACGCCAAGGGCACGACGAGCCGCAACCTTTCCGAACATCCGCTCTCCGGCAAGCGCGTCAAGATCACGCTCGTTGCCAAGGATGCCGCCGGGCAGGAAGGGCGCAGCCAGCCGGTCGAGATGATCCTGCCGGCCAAGGCCTTCTTCGAGCCGCTCGCCGCGGCCGTCGCCGAGGAGCGGCAGGTCTTCGCGCTCGACGCCAACCAGTTGCCGCAGGCGATCGCCCTTAACGAGGCGCTGACGATCCGGCCGGAAGAGACGATCCCCAACCTCACGCACTACCTGCTGCTGCAATCGGCCAATGCCCGCATGAAGCTCTCCCGCACGGAGGACCAGATGCGCGAGACGGCGGATTATCTCTGGGAAATCGCCCTCGGTATCGAGGACGGCAACCTGTCGCTCGCCGATCGCCGGCTGCGCGAGGCGCAGAAGGCGCTCTCCGAGGCGCTGGAGCGCAACGCCTCCGACGAGGAGATCGCCGCGCTGATGAAGGAGCTGCGCGAGGCCATGCAGGCCTATATGGAGGAGCTTGCGCGGCAGGCGGCCAAGAACGGCCAGTTGCAGCAGAACGCCCAGCAGCAGGGCCAGATCCTGCGCCAGCAGGACTTGCAGCGCATGATGGACCAGATCGAGAACCTGGCCCGCTCCGGCGCGCGTGACCAGGCCCAGCAGATGCTCTCCGAATTGCAGCGCATGATGAACAACCTGCAGGCTGGCCGGCCGCAGCAGGGCCAGCAAGGCCAGCAGAACGACGCGATGCGCCAGCAGATGGACAAGCTCGGCCAGCTGATGCAGCAGCAGCAGAAGCTGATGGAGCAGACCTTCCAGTTCGACCAGGCGCTGCGCGACCGCCAGCAGCGCGGCGATCCGATGCCGGGCGAGGAGGGCGAGCAGCGGCCGGGCGACAACGGTGCCGGCCAGCAGCCGACCGACCAGATGACGGCCGACGAGCTTCGCGAGGCGCTGAAGAAGCTTCAGGAACAGCAGGATGCGCTCGGCAAGCAGCTCGGCGAGATCCAGGAGGCGCTGAAGGGCATGGGGCTGGAGCCCGGCGAAGGTTTCGGCCAGGCCGGCCGCGAGATGAAGGGCGCGTCGGAAGCCTTGGGCGAGGGCCAGGGCGAATCGGCCGTCGGCAGCCAGGGCCGCGCGCTGGAGGCGCTGCGCCAGGGCGCGCAGAACATGATGAGCCAGATGCAGGCCATGGGGCAGGGCCAGGGGCAGGGACCGGGCGAAGGCATCCCGCAGGCCGGGCGAAACGGCCGCGATCCGCTGGGCCGCGAGCGCGCGCTCAACGGGCAGGGCCCCGACTTCGGCGGGCCGACCAAGGTTCCGGAAGAAATCGATATCCAGCGGGCGCGCGAAATCCTGGAAGAGATCCGCCGCCGCCTCGGCACCGGGGCAGCGCCCGGTTTCGAGCGGGATTATCTGGAGCGGCTGCTCGGCATCCGCTGAGGCGCGGTCAGGCCGCGAGCGCCGTCGCCACGGCGCGGCGGATGTCCGGCAGGCTGAAGGGCTTGCTCACCACGTCGACAATCTTCGAGGCGAGATCGTCGGCCCGCTCGCGCTGCTCGGCATAGCCGGTCATCAGCAGGATCTTCAGCGCCGGATGGGCGGCGGATGCCTTATGGGCAAGCTCGATGCCGTCCATGACGGGCATGCGGATGTCGGACAGGAGGAGATCGAATCCGCCCTCCGTCAGGGCGTCGAGCCCGGCGGCACCGTCCGGCGCCTCGACGGTCTCGTGGCCGTCCATGCGCAGCGCCCGCGCCACGAAGGTGCGGAGCGAATCCTCGTCTTCGGTGATCAGGATCTTGGCCATCGGTTCCCCTTTCGGTCCATTCATCCGGCCTCGTTCCAAGGGAAGGGGAGGCCGGAGCGGCGGCCGGTTGCCGGTGCCGCTCTTCAAGCGAAAAGACCAGACTTTCCTTGTCGATCGGTAAACGGCCGATGGGGGAATCTGCGGTCAGGCGTCCGCGTCGCCCGTCACGATGCCGACAAAGGGCAGTTCGCGGAAGGCATAGGCGACGTCCATGCCGTAGCCGACGACGAAATGATCCGGGCATTCGAAGCCGACATAGTCGGCCTCCAGGTCGGTCTTGCGCTTCTCGCGCTTGTCGAGCAGCACGGCGATGGTGACGTTCTTGGCGCCGCGCTCGTACATCAGCTCCTTGGCGAAGCTGAGCGTGCGGCCGGATTCGAGGATGTCGTCGATCAGCAGGATGTCGCGGCCGTGCACGTCGCTGTCGATGTCCTTGATGACCTTGACGCCCTGCGAGACGGTGCCGGCGCCGTAGCTCGACAGCGTGATGAACTCGACTTCCGGGGCAAGGCCGGCCGCGTGGAGGGCGCGGGTGAGGTCGGCGGCGAAGATGAACGAGCCCTTGAGGACGGCGATGACGAGAAGGTCCTTCGTCGGTCCGCTGGCGATATCGGCCGCCAGTTCCTCGTTGCGCCTGGCGATCGTTGCGGCGTCGTAGAGCGTTTCGATCTTCTTTCCGCGGACAATCTGCATCGCGAGGCGGCTCCTTGGGCATGGAAAACAAAGGAGCCGATTAGCACAGTCAGCGGGCGGGCGCACCCTCGGCGGCAAGCGAAACCGAGACTTTCGGCACTTTTCCGCCATTGTGCGGAACGCGCAATGCGAAGGTCGTGTCGGCGCCCGGCGCGAGCGAGGCGGTTTCGAGGAAGAGACGGTGGCGGAGCGGCTTGCCCGTGCCTTCGAAGGAGATGTCGATCGGAGGCACGGCCGCAACGGCGTCGCTGCCATTGGTGAGACGGCCATAGACGGCGAGCACCTTCATGCCGTTGCGGTCGTCTATCGTGGTGACGAGATCGGCGATCCGCAGTGTCTTGCCGGCGTCGCCGGCGGGAAGCGCCGCCATGAGGGCGGAGAGCCCGCCGGCATAGGCGAAGACGAAGATGAAGGCCGCCATGACGAGGCCGGCGAAGGTGCGGCCCGGAAGGCGCTGCAAGCCCGCCTCGCACAGCCGGGCGCCGGCGGCGGCGATGCGCAACAGCAGCGGCCGCCGTGCGTCGGCCGGCATGGGCCGGACGGGACGATGATTATCGTTGGAGGTGCGGACGGCGGGGCTGCGGATGACGACGAAATCGGCGTCGACCGCGTCGAGGCGCGCCGGGGACGGCCTTGCGCTCCTGCGGGCCGGCGTCTTCGGTTCCGGCGGCAGAAGGTCGATCCGGCCCTTCGCCTCGCGTCTTGCCCTGAAGGCGTTCATCGCGACCTCCTCGCCTGGCCAGCGCCTTCCCGCGCAAAATCATCGGCGAAAAGTCGGGCATTGAATGAAATCCTTACCAAACGTAAACCATACTGGTTAATGCTTCGGAAACCCGACCGTGAAAGAGCCGTTTTCCTGTGCGACCTCGCCAGCGAACCTGCGGGCAAGGGTAACCCGCTTCTAGAACCGGATTGATCATTGATTCACTTCGAGAATGTCGGACTGCGTTATGGGATGGGCCCGGAGATCCTCCGCGACCTGACCTTCGATATTCCGCGCCGGTCCTTCCAGTTCCTGACGGGGCCGTCGGGCGCCGGCAAGACGACGCTGCTGCGCCTGCTCTTCCTCTCCCTGCAGCCGACGCGCGGCATCATCCGCACCTTCGACCGCGAAATCTCGACCATCCCGCGCGACGAACTGCCGATGCTGCGCCGGCGCATCGGCATCGTCTTCCAGGATTTCCGCCTGCTCGATCACCTGACGACCTATGAGAATGTTGCCCTGCCGCTGCGTGTGCGCGGCAAGGAGGAGGCGAGCTATCGCGCCGACGTGCTCGAACTCCTGAAATGGGTCGGGCTCGGCGAGCGCATCAACGTGCTGCCGCCGGTGCTGTCGGGCGGGGAGAAGCAGCGTGCGGCCATCGCCCGCGCTCTCATCGACCGGCCGGAACTGCTGCTCGCCGACGAGCCGACCGGCAATGTCGACCCGCCGATGGCGCGGCGGCTCCTCAGCCTCTTCCTCGAACTGAACCGGCTCGGCACGGCCGTGGTGATCGCCACGCACGACCTGTCGCTGATGGACCAGGTGGAGGCGCGGCGCATGATCCTCTCGCAGGGGCGGCTCGATATCTATGACTGACGCGCCCGACGACACCGCCAAGGACGCCCAGCCGGCCCGCCGGCCGGAAATGAAGGTGCGCCCCACGGCGCCCATCGTGCCGCAGGCGAACGTTTCCGGCAACGCGCTGATGCTCGTCATCGCCATCATGGCTTTCCTTGCCTGCCTCACCTTCGGCGCGGTCAGCATGGTGCGGGCGACGGCGGCGAGCTGGCAGAGCCAGATCTCCCGCGAGATCACCATCCAGATCAAGCCGGGCGACGATCTCGACATGGAGAAGGCGCTGGCGGATGCGCGCGACCTCGCGCTCACCTTCTCCGGCACGCGCGACGGAACGATCGTCGACAAGGCGGCGACGGCGCGGCTGCTCGAACCCTGGCTGGGCGAGGGGCTGAACATCGACGAACTGCCCGTGCCGCGTCTCGTCATCGTCACCATCGACGAGCAGAGCCCGCCGGATTTCGCCGCGATGCGGGCGGCGCTGGCGGAAAAGATTCCGACAGCCTTCCTCGACGATCATCGCACCTGGGTCGACCGCCTCGTCGCCATGGCGCGCACGACGGCCTTCATCGGCACTGGCGTCCTAGTGCTGGTCTTCTCCGCCATGGTGCTGACCGTCGTCTTCGCCACGCGCGGCGCGCTTTCCGGCAACCGGCATATCGTCGAGGTGCTGCATTTCGTCGGCGCCGAGGCAAGCTTCGTCGCGTCCGAATTCCAGAAGCACTTCCTGAAGATCAGCCTCAAGGGGTCGGTGGCCGGCGGGTTCCTGGCGGCGCTGTTCTTCGCCATTGCCGGCTTCTGGCAGGGGCGCTCCATCGCCACCCCGCAGAGCGACCAGGCGACGGCGCTGTTCGGCACCTTCTCCATGGGGCTCACGGGCTATCTCGGCATTGCCGGAACCATTGCCGTCATCGCGCTCCTGACCACGCTGACGGCCCGGTTCACCGTCATGCGCACCATCCACGAGATCGACCAGATCCGTTCCGATCCGTCGCGAACCGACCAGTTGCCCGACCCATGATACGGGCCGGACGAACCGCCGCCGCGAAACGGACTATCCGTCGCCGCAATCGCGTTCTATGGACGGAATCATGAACGCGCTCGAACGGGTAAAGCCGGGTCTGCCACAGGGCGCCCGGTCTGACGGAGAGGGGCGGCGGCGCAAGGGCCCCGTCCGCCTTGCCGTGCGTGCGGTTCTGGCGCTCATCCTGCTTGTCGCCGTGGCGGGCACGGGCGGCTTCCTCTACTTCGCCGAGACCGTCGCCGCGCTGGAAGCGCCGCGCGACCCGAAGGCCGATGCGATCGTGGTGCTGACCGGCGGATACCAGCGGATCGACAGGGCGATCGGGCTGCTCAAGCGGGGGGCGGGCCAGCGGCTGCTGATCTCCGGCGTCAACCCGGCGACGAGCGGCAACCAGATCCGCAAGCTCACCCAGAGCTCCTCCTCGCTGTTCGAATGCTGCGTCGACATGGGCTACGAGGCGGTGGACACGATCGGCAACGCAAACGAGACGGCGCGCTGGATCAGCGATCACCGGTTTCGCCGCGTGCTCGTCGTCACCAACAACTACCACATGCCGCGCAGCCTCCTGGAGCTGAAGGTCATCGATCCGCGCACGGAGTTCGTCGCCTATCCCGTCGTCAATTCGGACCTGAAGAGGGGCAACTGGCTGCGCCAGCCGGGCGTCCTCAAGGCGATGCTGTCGGAGTATCTCAAATACAGCCTTGCGCATATCCGCGCCTTTGCCGGCGCGCGCAGCTGGTCCGGCCTTCGCGGTGACATGGCGGGCCTTTCCGGCGGCTGATCCCCCCGCTTTTTCGCATCCCGCCGCTGCGAAGCCGCTCATGCAGTTTTGCGCGACAGCCTCCGGAATATCGTGTAGGGCGAAGGAACGCGTCCCGCTGACAGGCTGCCCGATGATCGTTTTCCGTTCCGTGCTTTTCAATACCCTCTTCTACCTGAACCTCATCGCACAGATGATCGTCATGACGCCGGCCTATTTCCTGCTGCCGCGGAAGAAGGCCTATGTCATCGCCAAAAACTGGGCGAGGAGCAGTCACTGGCTCTTCGACAAGGTCGTCGGCACGACCTTCGAGATCGAGGGGCTGGAGAATATCCCGAGGGATGGCGGCTACATCTTCGCGCCGAAGCACCAGTCCTTCTGGGATGCCTATGCGCTACTGCCCTGGCTCGACGATCCCTTCTACATCCTCAAGCGCGAGCTGACCTGGATCCCGCTCTTCGGCTGGTATCTGAAGAAGCAGCGCATGGTGCCGGTCGATCGCAGTGCGCGCGGCAAGGTCATGGCCGCCGTCATGCAGCGCACTAAGGACGAGATGAATTCCGGCCGCCAGCTCATCATCTATCCGGAGGGCACGCGCCGCCCGCCGGGCGCGCCGCCGGAATACAAATACGGCATCGCCCGCCTCTACCGCGATCTGCAGGTGCCCGTGGTGCCCGTCGTCATGCATCCGGGCCTGTTCTGGCCGCGGCGCAAGTTCATCCGCTATCCCGGCCACTTCAAGGTGCGCATCCTGCCGGCGATCGGGCCGGGCATGGATCCCGATGCCTTCCTCGCCCATCTCGTCGAGGTGATGGAGACGGCCAGCGACCGGCTGCTGGTGGAGACCGCCGCGGCGAACCCGAATTTGCCCCTGCCGCCGACGGCCGAGCAGCGGCTGGCGGAGCTGAAGGCGCACGCCGCCGCCTGATCAGGCCGACGGGCCTGCGTGAAGCTTTTCGGCGGTGCGGCCGACATCCTCCAGCCAGTGATCGCGAATGCCCATGTCGCGCAGGTGCGCCAGCGTGTTGCGCACATAGTCCATATTGGCTCCGGATTTTCCGACGGCGGTGCTGATCGTGGCCGCCGCTTCCTCGACGGTGAGCGCGCCGGCGAACTGATGGTGGGCGCGGTCGCAGATATAGGCGAGCGTCGAGACGCGGCGACCGTCGCCGAGCGTGGCGGAGAGGGTGCGCTCGAGATAGACATGGGTGACGAGTTCGCGCTCGCGCAGATAGTCGACCACCGCCTCCCGGCTTGCGGGGGCGATACGGAAGGCGACGCCGCGGCAGGAGCCGCCGCGATCGAGGCCGAGGACCAGGCCGGGTCTCTGCTCGGTGCCGCGGTGCACCCAGGAGCGCACGCAGAGCGCGCGGCGGAAGCCGAAGAGATGGGCCGGCTGCTGTTCCTCGAATTCGAAGCCCGGATTCCACATCAGCGATCCGTAGCCAAAGACCCAGAATTCGTTCATATCCACCGTCACGTCGCTCACTTCTCTAAAAGCCGCCGCAATTGCCGGCTTTGACGCCTTCGCGGGCAAATCACGCCTGCCACCATTGGAGAACACCATGGCCTCGTCAAGCCGCCCGGACGCTTCCGGCGTCACGCGAAAACTCGTCCGGCTCGCCGTTGCCGTCGTTCTCGTCGCCGCGCTCTATACGGGCGGATGGTTCTATGCCGCAAGCTGGCTGAAGGATACGCTCGACCGGCAGCTCCTGGCATCCGCGCAGGGCATGCATTCGGCCTCGTGCAGCAATCTCTCCGTTCGCGGCTTCCCGTTCCGCATCGGCCTCTTCTGCGATGCCGTTGGCATCGACGACCGCCCGACCGGCCTCTCGGCGACCTTCGGCGCGCTGCGCTCGGCCGCGCAGGTCTATCGCCCGGGCCACGCCGTCGTCGAGCTCGACGGGCCGGCGCAGGTGCGCGTCACGCCCGATCTCGTCTTCGACGCCGACTGGGACCTCATGCGGGCGAGCGGCACCGCCTGGACGGACGGGCTCGACCGCGCCTCGATCGCCTATGACGGGCTGAAGGGCCGGCTCAACGTGCCCTCCGAGGCCGTCTCGCTCGGCGTGACCGCCGCGCATGGCGAAAAGCATATCCGCCAGTCCGGCGGGGCGCTCGACGTCGCCGCCTCCTTCGATACGCTCGTGCTCGATCTCGGCGACCGGGTATTGCCGCCGCTGGACGTTTCGACCGACATGACGATCGCCGATGCGGCGACGTGGATCTCTGTCGAAGGCCCGCCGGCCGACGCGCCGCTCGGCGCGAAGGTGGAACTGCGCCGCCTGTCGCTCGACCTTGGAGACGGCAAGGTGGCGACCCTTTCCGGCCCGCTCGAAGTCGGCGAGGACGGTTACCTTTCCGGCACGCTCGATCTCGACATTGCCGGCATCACGGTCTGGCGCGACCGGATCTCCGAGGCGTTTCCGGAGATCGCTGCGACGGCAACGCAGGTCGCGCAGGCAATCGAAGGCCTGTCGAAGGGCGGCGACCGGGCGGTGGTGAAGCTCAACGTGCGGGACGGGACCGTCTATCTCGGCCTTTTCCCGATCGCCTTCATCCCGCCGGTCTGATCTCAGCCCTTCCTGTCGGCGACCGGCCGGCCGAAGTTCGGCGCGGAGGTGTCCTGGCCCGCATCGATGATCGAACGGCGGATGGCGCGGGTGCGCGTGAAGAGGTCGAAGAGCTTCTCGCCGTCGCCCCAGCGGATGGCGCGCTGCAGATAGGCAAGGTCTTCGGAAAACCGGGCCAGCATTTCGAGGATCGCGTCCTTGTTGTGCAGGCAGACGTCGCGCCACATGGTCGGGTCGGAGGCGGCAAGGCGAGTGAAATCGCGAAAGCCCGAGGCGGAATACTTGATGACCTCGGATTCCGTCACCGTCTCCAGATCGTCCGCCGTGCCGACGATGTTGTAGGCGATGATGTGCGGCAGGTGCGAGACGATGGCGAGCACCTTGTCGTGGTGCTCCGTGTCCATCTCGTCGACCTTGGAGCCGAGCGCTTCCCAGAAGGCGGCGAGCTTGCGCTTGGCCTCCTTGTCCGTCCCGTGCACGGGGGTGAGGATGCACCAGCGGTTCTGGAAAAGCTCGGCGAAGCCGGCGTCGGGGCCGGAATGCTCGGTGCCCGCCAGCGGGTGGCCGGGGATGAAATGCACGGTCTTCGGCATGTGCGGCAGCATCTGCGCGACGACCGAGGCCTTGGTGGAGCCGACATCGGTGACGATGGCGCCGGGCTTCAGGTGCGGGGCAATGTCCTCGGCCACCTTGCCGGAGGCGCCGACGGGCACCGAGACAACGACGAGGTCGGCACCCTCGACCGCCTTGCCGGCGTCCTGAACGTAATCGGTGCCGAGTTCGAGTTCGCGGGCGCGGTCGAGCGTCTCCTGGCTGCGGCTCGAAACGGTGACGGTTTTCGCAAGGCCCTTCGCCTTGACGGCGCGGGCGATGGAGGAGCCGATGAGGCCGATGCCGATCAGCGCGATCTTGTCGAAATGTCCGTCCGTCATGCCCTTGGCCCTTCGTTTCCGCGTGGGCCCGCTCTAGCGGGCGGGCCGGCATTTGTCGAGGGGATCAGCGCGGCGCGCGCTCGCGCGTCGTCGGCACGCCGTGCGGGGCGAGCACCGGCACGAAGACGCGGCGTGAGGCGCGGGCGGCGACGGGCAGGCCCTGGTAGAGCCGCTTCTGCGCCTCCACGATGATGACGCCGGAGAACATCGGCCAGAGCATGCGGCCCAGCCGCTCGAAGGCGCTGCGCAGTTTCTGCACGCTGCGCAGCTTGGAGGGCGGGAAGAACAGCGCTTCGGCCGAAGCGCCGGGCGTGAAATTGGTTTCGCGCAACAGCGCGGTGAGCTGGCCGCGCGAATAGGGCCGGCCCGAGCCGAAGGGCGTATGCTCCATGCGCGCCCAGACGCCGCGCCGGTTCGGCACGACGATGACGAGCCGCCCGCCGGGGGCCAGCACGCGCCAGAGTTCCTTCATCGTCTCGCGCGGGTTTTCCGCGAATTCCAGCGAATGCACCATCAGCACGCGGTCGACTGAGGCGTCCGGCAGCGGCAGTTCCTCGTCAAAGACGAGCGCCGTGGAGGAAAGCTCGCCCGGCGGCCAGTTCACCGCGCCCTGGCCGGCCGGCATGAAGGCGAAGGTGCGCTCCGTGTCGGCGCGGAAGCGTTCGAGATAGGGCACGGCATAGCCGAGCCCGACCAGCCGCTCGTCCGGCAGGCGCGCCCAGAGCGAGGCGAGGGCCATGGCGATCGAATGGTCGGCGAGGCGCCCGAGCGGCGAGTGGTAGAATTCGCGAAGGTCGACGATATCGGCATGCATGACCTGAATGTGCGTGATGGGCCGGTGGACTTCAAGGCCGATTGCCTTACATTCCCGCCGACCGGCCCGCCAATGCGATGAGGAATGCGCCATGACCCCGTTGGAAATAGACCTTTTTTCCTGCCGCAGCGACAATTTCGGCGTTCTGCTGCACGATCCGGCGACGGGGGCGACCGCGAGCATCGACGCGCCGGAGGAAAAGCCGATCCTCGATGCGCTCGCCCGCCGCGGCTGGACGCTCAGCCATATCTTCACGACCCATCACCACGCCGACCACGTCGAGGCCAATCTGGCGCTGAAGGACCGTTTCGGCGCGACGATCGTCGGGCCGGCGCGCGAGGCGATCCCGGGCATAGACCGGAAGGTGGACGGCGGCGACAGCTTCGATTTTGCCGGCAGGCGGGTCGAGGTCATCTGGACGCCGGGGCATACGGCGGGGCACATCTGCTTTCATCTGCCGGCGGAGAAGCTGCTCTTTGCGGCCGATACGCTCTTTGCGCTCGGCTGCGGCCGGCTTTTCGAGGGCACGCCCGCGCAGATGTGGCAATCGCTCGGAAAGCTCGCCGCGCTGCCGGAGGAGACTACCGTCTATTTCGGGCATGAATACACGCTCTCCAACGCGCGCTTCGCCGTGACGGTCGATCCGGACAATGCCGCGCTCGCGAGCCGCGTGGCGGAGATCGAGGCGCTGCGGGCGGCAGGCGCCTTCACCGCGCCGACGACCATCGGCCTCGAAAAGGCGACAAACCCCTTTCTGCGGGCCGGCGATCCTTCGATCCGCTGCCATCTCGGCATGGAAACGGCGAGTGACGCCGAGGTTTTCACCGAAATCCGCGCGCGCAAGGACCGGTTCTGATCAGGCGGGTTTTGCCGCCGCCTTGCGGAAGATCATTTCCTTGGCGGCGAGGATGGCGCCGCCCGTCACCAGGAAGCAGGCAAGGCCGATGCGCCAGGACGGTTCGGCAAAACCGGAAAGGATCAGCACGAGCGTCGAGAGCAGCGGCGCGGCATAGCTCGCCGCCCCGAGGATCTGGATGTCGCCGTTCTTGACGCCGAAATCCCAGGCATAGAAGGCCGCGCCGACGGGCAGCAGGCCGAGGCCGGCGACGGCGAGCCATTCGACCCCCGTCTGCGGCCAGACCGTTGTTTCCAGCATCAGGTGGCAGAGGAGCGAGAGGAGGGCGGTGGCAAGGCAGAAGCCGGTCACCACATCCGTCGAGACCGCCTCGAAGCGGCGCGTGAGCAGTGAATAGCCTGACCAGGTGAAGGCGCACAGGAAAGCCGCGCCGTAGCCGATGAGATAGGCCTCGTCGAAGGCGAAGCCGTTGCGGCCGACGATGAGCACCGTGCCGCCGAGGCCGAGGATCGCGCCGAGGACATGGTTCCATTTCAGCCGCTCGCCCGGCAGCAGTGCCGAGCCGACGACGATGAGCAGCGGCCAGAGATAGGCGATGAGGCCGGCTTCCACCGCCGGCGCGTTGCGCAGCGCGGTGAAGTAGAGGAAGTGGTAGCCGAAGAGGCCGAGGATGCCGGTGATCCAGACCTTGGCCGGTTGCCTGAGCAGCCGGGCGCGCGACGGCCGGGCGATCAGCACGACGAGGCCGGGCAGGCTGCCGATCAGGAAGCAGACGGCGGAGAGCTGGAAGGGCGGCATCTTGCCCGACGCCGCGGTGAAGAGCGCGAGCAACGACCACATCAGGATCGCCGTAAAGCCAATCAGGGTTGCACGCGTCTTCAAGCCGATCACTCCCGCCGGTCCGCCGCCGGGCCGGGCGCGTCAGCCGCCGAAGCGCGTGGCCGAGACGGTGACAGGGCCGAGCTTGGTCGGAATCTGTACATAGACCGGAGCATATACCTTCGCGCCCTCGGCCTTGGCAAACCAGATTTCCATCGTCTTCAGCTTGCGCAGGTATTCCACGTCGTCGCGGCCCTTCTTGTAGCCGGATTTCGGGATGAAGCGGAGGCCGCAGACGACGACCTCGCCCTCGAAGCCCTTGGTGGAATAGGGCTTGGTGCCCTTGGAACTCAGCTTCAGATCGAGGCGGCTTTCACCGTCGAAGATCGGCAGCGTCTTGGGGCAGACACGGCTGCCCTCCGGGATGATGAGGCCCGAGATCGGGTCCAGCACGGCGCGCATGTCGGCGGTGGAGACGGGCACCCAGTTCTTCGGCTTGCGCCGTGGCGGCGTCATGCTGGCGGTGACGACATTGCCGTTGTGGAAGGTAACGTCGATGGCGCGGCTGCGCTTGCCGCTCTTGTAGTTCACCGAATAGGTCCTGGCGTGCAGCCGGCCGCGGATGACGGTGCCGGAGACCGAGGTCGTGCCCTTGGTGCTGGAAAAGATATCGGCAAGGCCGGCCGATTGCATGCTGCCGGAAATCGTATAGCGGTTGCCGTCGAAGGCCGAGCGGAAGGTGGCGGTGGCCACCGGCAGGCCGGACAGGCGAATGCTGTAATCCGTGCGGTGCTCGATCTCCGCCGACGACAGCGGCGTCGCGCCGCCCGCAAGGGCAAGCGACATGACAGCGCCAGCAATCCAAACCCGCCCGTTCATTTTCACGACTCCCATTGAGACGCCCCGCCTAGTGTGCCATTGCGGCGATTCTACGCCGCGGCAAAAAGTCCGATCCAACTTGCTCTTGCCCGCAGATCATGGCTTCTGGCAACTGAATTCAGGATGAACGGCAGGTTTGGCTTGACGTCGGCGCCGCCTGTGACTATAGAACCGCGACTTTCCAAAAAGGCCAGATGGACTGCGGCCGGTTTCGGTGCCGGAAACGTATTGTCCTGAACCAAGAAAAATAGGTGTACCATGTCCCGTAGTTGCGAATTGACCGGCAAGGGCGTCCAGTCGGGCAACAATGTGAGCCACGCAAACAACAAGACGAAGCGCAAGTTCCTGCCGAACCTGTGCAATGTCACGCTGATTTCCGATGCCCTCGGCCAGCGTTTCCGTCTTCGCGTTTCCGCTGCTGCGCTCCGCTCCGTCGAGCACCGCGGTGGCCTCGATGCCTTCCTGCTGAAGGCCGAGGAGAACGAACTGTCGATGCGCGCCCGCCTGCTGCGCCGCCAGATCGCCAAGAAGACCGCTGCTGCCGTCGCTGCCTGATTTCAGGCATTCGGCCAGATCGTTTCATTGAGGCTTGACCGGGTTCCGGGCAGGCCTCAATGCTTTGCGCCTATCGTTAGAAACTCCAGCTGGTGGCATCACCCAGGGTAAAAAAATGCAAGCGAACCGCATTACGTTCTTCTATGTCCTCCTGATGACGGCCGTCGTCGTCGCCTCCAACGTGCTCGTGCAGTACCCGCTTTCGGGAGAACTGTTCGGCATCGCCCTCGGCGACCTCCTGACTTACGGCGCCTTCACCTATCCCATCGCCTTCCTCATCACGGACCTCACCAACCGCCAGTTCGGCCCACGCATCGCGCGCCGCGTCGTCGCGGCCGGTTTCCTCGTGGCTGTGGCCTTTTCCTTCGCCGTCGCCTCGCCGCGCCTCGCGATCGCGTCCGGCTCGGCTTTCCTGTTCGGCCAGCTTCTCGACATCTCCGTCTTCAACCGGCTGCGCCGGCAGAGCTGGTGGCGCGCGCCGCTGATCGCCTCGCTGGTCGGCTCGGTGCTCGACACGGCGATCTTCTTTTCCTTCGCCTTCGCGCCGGCCTTCTCCGTCTTCGGCCCGAACGATGCCTTCGCGATCGAATGGGCGCCGGTGCTCGGTGTCCTTGCGGCGGAAGCCCCGCGCTGGATCTCCTGGGCGCTCGGCGACTTCTCGGTGAAGGTCTTGGTTGGCTTTGCCATGCTGCTGCCCTACGGCGCGCTGATGAGCAGGCTGAAGCCGATGCCGGACGTCGAAAAGACGGCTTGAGGCGAAAAGCCGCCCGCATTCTGCGGATGAGTCTGGGCAACGGAAAACCTCGCCCCAACCACTGTCGTCATCCTAGGCCTTGAGCCGAGTATCCATCGCCGCATCCTGAGCGTGGATACTCGGCTCAAGGCCGAGCATGACGGAGGAGGGGGTGGAGGCCTTACTTTTCCGGAAGCAAGCGAAATTCCAGCATCAGGTTGCGCTGGAGGATCGAGTGGTTGTCGTCGGAAACGACGATGAGGCGGATATCGTCCTTACCCATAACCACCACGTCCAGGCCTTCCATGTTGTCGATCTGGTGGCTGAGGTCGACGTCGATCAGCACGTCGCCGTCGACCACCGCGCCGGGGCGGATCTTCCCGCCGTCGATGCGGCGGATACGCATGCCGACACCGTCGGAGAGGCGGAAGCGACGCTCCAGCAACAGGAGGTCGCCGTTCGGCAGGAAGGCGCCGTCGGTGATGTCCCAGGGGTCGTTGCGCGTGACGCCGAAGGTGCCGGCGCGCGGGCCGCCGAGCACGGCGGCAAGGACGTTGCCGTCGCGATCGAGGCTGCGTTCCGTGACGGCGACCGGCACGGCCCCGAGCGGCCCCGCCTGCGGCGACATGGCCAGTGTTTCCATGCCCCGGTTGCTGCGCAGTTCGCGCCGCGGGAAGGGCAGGGCAAGGCGGCGCGCAGGCCTTGCCTCCATGAAGCCGGGATCGGGATAGGCGTCGATACGGTGGACGTTCTCGAAGCTCACCAGAACCTCGTCCTTGCCGATGGCAAGGCCTTCCGCATCCATCTGGTATTTGACGTTCTCGTCCTGCCCTTCATCGTTGAGCATGGAGCGCACCTTGAGATCGGCAAGGCCGCTCAGCCGGCCCTCGGCGTCCCGCGCGATGCGGCCGGTCAGCCAGTGGCCGGTATCGAGCACGGCGACGAAGTCCTTTCCGTCCGCGCGAAAACGGATCGCCGACACCGCGCCGAGCAACGGATTGCCGGACGAATAGCTGATGCCGCCGAGGAATTCGAGTTTACCGAAGATGCGTTGCTCGGCGCCGAAGGTGAACTGCGTGATGGCGCGGCTGGTGACGGAAAGTTCGCCGCCTTCCGCAACTGCCGGCCCCGAGAGCGCCAGGCAAAGGCCGAGGGCAACAAGAGGCAGGCCCCGCAAAAAGCCTGCGATGCGCCGGCGTGGCGCCGGCTCAGCCGGCACGGCGGCGACCGGCGGTGCGTCCGCTGGCGGCCTCGTCGGCGAAGAGCGAGGCAAGCTGTTCCGTCATGGCGCCGGCCAGTTCATCCGCATCGACGATGGTCACGGCGCGGCGATAGTAGCGCGTCACGTCATGGCCGATGCCGATGGCGAGAAGCTCGACCGGCGATTTCGTCTCGATCTGCTCGATGACGGCGCGCAGGTGCCGCTCCAGGTAGTTGCCGGGGTTCACCGAGAGTGTCGAATCGTCGACCGGCGCACCGTCCGAGATCATCATCAGGATGCGGCGCTGCTCGGGGCGGGCCAAGAGACGGTTGTGCGCCCAGATCAGCGCCTCGCCGTCGATGTTTTCCTTGAGCAGGCCCTCGCGCATCATCAGGCCGAGATTGCGCCTTGCACGGCGCCACGGCGCGTCGGCGGCCTTGTAGACGATGTGGCGCAGGTCGTTGAGGCGGCCGGGCGATTGCGGCTTGCCGCTGCCGAGCCACTTTTCGCGCGACTGGCCGCCCTTCCAGGCCTTGGTGGTGAAGCCGAGGATCTCGACCTTGACGCCGCAGCGCTCCAGCGTGCGCGCCAGGATATCGGCGCAGGTGGCGGCGACGGTGATCGGCCGGCCGCGCATGGAGCCGGAATTGTCGATGAGGAGCGTCACCACCGTGTCGCGGAAGGTCGTGTCCTTTTCGCGCTTGAAGGAGAGCGGCTGCATCGGATCGATGATGATGCGCTGCAGGCGGGCGCTGTCGAGATAGCCCTCTTCGAGGTCGAATTCCCAGGCGCGGTTCTGCTGCGCCATCAGGCGGCGCTGCAGGCGGTTGGCGAGGCGGCCGACGGCGCCCTGCAGATGGGCGAGCTGCTTGTCGAGGAAGGCGCGCAGGCGGTCGAGTTCCGTCTCGTCGCACAGCTCCTCCGCCGTAATCATCTCGTCGAATTCCTCGGTGAAGACCGTATAGTCGACCTTCTCGTTGAAATCGCTGAACGGATGGTTCGGGCGGCGAACCTCGCCGGGCGTCTCGCTGTCGTCGCCGTCGTCATCGACGAGATCGTCGTCGGAGATCTCCGCGCCGTCCATCTCGCCTTCGTCCATCTGCTCGTCGGACGTCTCGTTCTCGTCGGCGGGCGCAGCGTCGTCGCCGGCGTCCTCCTGGCTGTCGTTGTCTTCCTGCTCGTCGCTGCGCGGCTGGTCCTCGTCCTCGGGCGTTTCCGAATCGTCCGGCTCGGTTTCGTCCTCGCCATACTGTTCGGCGACGTTCATCGAGGCGAGCATGTTGCGCACGACGCGCGAGAAGGCCTGCTGGTCGTTGATGGCGGACGAAAGCCCGTCCATGTCACGGCCGGCCTTGTCGGTGATGAAGTCGCGCCAGAGGTCCAGCACCTTGCCCGCGGAGGCCGGCGGGGCCTGGCCCGTCAGCTTCTCGCGCACGATGAGCGCGACCGCCTCTTCGAGCGGCGCATCGGCCTGGCGGGTGATCGCGCCGAAATTCGCCTTGGCGTATTTCTCCGTCAGCATGGTGGTGAGGTTCTGCGCCATGCCCGGCATGCGGTTGGAGCCGATGGCCTCGACGCGCGCCTGCTCGACGGCGTCGAAGATCGCGCGGGCGTCAGCCCCCTGCGGGGACATGGTCGCGTGGATGCGCGCGTCGTGGCACGCCTTGCGCAGCGCCATCGAATCGCCGAGGCCGCGGGTGATCGCGACTTCGGTGGGCGAGGGGCGTTTCGTCAGCTCCGGCAGGCGGATGCGTTCGCCGGTCATGCCGGGGCGCTCGTTGGCGAAGGAGACCTCCACCTCCGCATCGCCGGCGACGGCGCGAACGCAGCCCGTCACCGCGCGGCGGAACGGCTCCATGTCGACCACGCCGCCGGGCCTCGGCTTCGAATTGTCTCCGCGAGCTGCCATGCGCTTTTACCGGGGCCTCAGGCCGTCGCCTCCAGCACGATATTGGCGGCGCTTTCCTTTAGCTCCACGCCGAAGGCGCGCTGGTAGAGTTCGGCAACCAGCGTGCGTTCCAGCTCGTCGCACTTGTTGAGGAAGGTGACGCGGAAGGCGAAGGCGAGATCGCCGAAAATCTCGGCGTTTTCACCCCAGGTGATGACGGTGCGCGGGCTCATCACGGTGGAGAGGTCGCCGTTGATGAAGGCGGCGCGGGTGAGATCGGCGACGCGGACCATGCGCGAGATCGTGTCGCGCCCGTCCTTGCCGGCGGCAAGGCGCTTCACCTTGGCGGCGACGATGCTGACCTCGTGGTCGTGCGGCAGGTAGTTCAGCGTGGTGACGATCGACCAGCGGTCCATCTGCGCCTGGTTGATCTGCTGCGTGCCGTGATAGAGGCCCGTCGTGTCGCCGAGGCCGACCGTGTTGGCGGTCGCGAAGAGGCGGAAGGCGGGGTGCGGGCGGATGACGCGGCTCTGGTCGAGCAGCGTCAGGCGGCCGGCGGATTCGAGCACGCGCTGGATGACGAACATCACGTCTGGACGGCCGGCATCGTATTCGTCGAAGACGAGCGCGACATTGTGCTGGTAGGCCCAGGGCAGGATGCCGTCCTTGAATTCGGTGACCTGAAGACCGTCCTTGACGACGATGGCGTCCTTGCCGACGAGGTCGATACGGCTGACATGGCTGTCGAGGTTGACGCGAACGCAGGGCCAGTTGAGGCGGGCGGCGACCTGCTCGATATGGGTCGACTTGCCGGTGCCGTGGTAGCCGGAGACCATGACGCGGCGGTTGTGCGCGAAGCCCGCGAGAATGGCGAGGGTGGTTTCCCGGTCGAACAGGTAGTCCGGGTCGAGGTCCGGCACGTAAGCGTCCGCCTTGGAATAGGCCGGGACCTTGAGGTCCGTATCAATGCCGAAAACCTCCCGGACGGATACCGTGGTATCGGGGAGGTTGGAAATATCGAGATCCATCTTGCTCATCACGTCTCCGCGGGCGGCGGGTTCGCCTCCACCCCAATGTCCTAACGCCGACTGCGCCCTTTGCCTGACGGCATCGCGCGAAACCGGGCGATTCCGTCCGGCCGCAAAATGCTCTAGCAGAAGCCGGCCTGCTTTAACAATTGATATGCTTGGATGACCGCGCGAAAACGCTCTTCCGAGCCTCTATCTCCGCCATTTGCATCGGGGTGATGCTTTTTGACAAGGGCTTTGTAGGCGGTCTTGATGTCCTGGGCCGTCGCGGTGGCGGCAAGACCGAGCGTGTCATAGGCCTTCGCCTCCAGCGTTTTCAGCTTTCGGGCGCGGGGTTCCATCTGTGGCCGGCGGCCCTTGCCCTCGGCGAAAAAGCCGAAAGGATCGCGGATGCGCTGATTTGCCCCGGCCGAGCCCGAGCGCGCCGTTCCCTGTGCCGGGCCGTTCTTCGCCGCCTTGTTGACGCCGATCGTCCAGGTGGGGCGGTGGCCGGTGATCGCCTCCTTCTGGTAGCGGGCGATCTCGCCGTCGGAGAGGCCGGAGAAGTAGTTGTAACCCTTGTTGTATTCCTTGACGTGCTCGAAGCAGAACATGAAATACTGGCCCTCGGCATTGCGGCCGACGGGCGCGCGATGCACGGCATTCTCCTCGCAGCCATCCCACTGGCACGTCGGCGCGGAACGTTCGGGACGCTCCACGCGCCGCTTCGTGCGGATGCGGTCGAAGTATTTGGAATCGAGTTTCATGGCCCCATTATGGGGTTCCGGAAGGCCTGCAACAAGAATTGACAAAGCGGATTGTTGCTGGCTTTGTGGAACCATTTTGTGCGTTGCGGCGCACGGTTCCCGCCGCCGAAGGTTCGCCATGTCCATGAAGTCCAGCATCACCGAGAAACTGACCGCCGCCTTCGCGCCGGAACGGCTCGATGTCCTCAACGAGAGCCATCTGCATGCGGGCCACCAGCCGGATTTCAACGGCGAGGGGGAGACGCACATGCGCGTGCGCATCGTCGCCGCCGCCTTTGCCGGCATGGGCCGCGTGGCGCGCCACCGGGCGATCAACGACCTGGTGAAGGCGGAGTTCGACGCGGGCCTGCATGCGCTGGCCGTCGAGGCGGCTGCGCCCGGCGAGGCGACGCGCTGGTGATGAGCGCATTCCCGCTTTTCTTCGAATAGCGAAAACGCTCTCATTTTTGTTTTTGCGCAATTCCGGACGCAAAACCGCTGCTCACTTTTGTTGGAATTGCTTTAGGTTCGCGGCGTTTCCGGCTCGACGGGGCGGACGCGCAGCTTGGTGATGCGGTTCTTCACCCGCTTCATGACGATGAAGCGCTTGCCGTAGAAGGTGAAAGCCTGACGCTCTTCCGGGATCGATTTCGATTCGTGGATGACGAGGCCGGCGATGGTCGTCGCCTCCTCGTCGGGCAGGTTCCAGTCGAAGGCGCGGTTGAGGTCGCGGATCGTCACGCCGCCATCGACGACGAGCGAACCGTCCGCCTCCTGCCGCACGCCCTGCATGTCGACGTCCTTTTCGTCGGAGATATCGCCGACGATCTCCTTGAGGATATCCTGCAGGGTGACGAGGCCCTGCACCTCGCCATATTCGTCCACCACGGTGGCGAAATGCTCCTTGCGGCGCAGGAACGCGGCGAGTTGCTCCTTCAGCGTCGTGGTGTCGGGCACGAACCACGGCTTTTGCGCCACGCTGGTGATGTCGAGGTTCTTCGGCTCGATGCCGGGCTCCGCCAGCGCGCGCAGAAGATCCTTGGCGTGTACGACGCCGACGATGTTGTCGACCGAGCCCGCCCAGAGCGGCATGCGCGTATAGGGGCTTTCCAGCACGGCCTTGACGATCTCCTCCGGCGGGTCGCCGGCGTTCAGCGCCCGCATGGTCGTGCGGTGGACCATGATGTCGGAGACTTCCAGCGCATCGAGGTCGAGCATGCCGGAGGACTTTTCCCGATCCGATCGGGCGGCCGCGCCGTCGCGGGGAGGCTGGCCGTTCCGGCGCTCGCCCTCCGCCTCGCGCGTCTCCTGGTGCGTGCGCCAGAGCGTGGCGATCGGCCTGCGCCAGCGGAAAAGCGCCATGGCGAGAACGATCAGGCCGACGATGGGGACGATCGGCGGCCAGGAGAGGGGAGCGAGCGCGGCGGGCGTGTCGCTGTTCATTTCGGCAGCTTTTCCTTGAGGAAAGCGATGACCTCGGATTGCGGCACGTCGTCGGCGACGAAGGACTGGCCGACACCGCGCGTCAGGATGAAGGTGAGCTTGCCGCCCTTGACCTTCTTGTCCTGGGCGATGGCGTCCATCAGCACCTCCGCCGGCGGCAGGCCGCCGGGGATCTGGCCCATGGCGGTCGGCAGGCCCACTTCGCGCAGGTGCGCCTCGACGCGCTTGCCGTCGTCGGGGCTGGCAAGGTTCATGCGCGCGGAGAACTGGTGGGCGAGCACCATGCCGATCGAAACGCCCTCGCCGTGAACGAGGCGGGCGCTGTCATACTGTGTCGCCGCCTCCAGTGCATGGCCGAAGGTATGGCCGAGGTTGAGCAGGGCGCGTTGACCGTTCTCCCGCTCGTCCGCGGCGACGACGCCGGCCTTCGCCTGGCAGCTCGTGGCGATCGCCTCGATGCGAGCCTCGCCGCCGGCAAAGACCGCGCGCCAGTTCTTCTCCAGCCAGGCGAAGAAGTCCGGCTTGTCGATCAGGCCGTATTTGGCGACTTCGGCATAGCCGGCGCGGAATTCGCGCGGAGACAGCGTGTCGAGCACGTCGGTGTCGGCAAGCACCAGGTCCGGCTGGTGGAAGACGCCGATGAGGTTCTTGCCGTGCGGCGAGTTGATGCCGGTCTTGCCGCCGACGGAGGAATCGACCTGCGCCAGCAGCGAGGTCGGCACCTGGATGAAGCGCGAGCCGCGGCGCGCGATGCCGGCGGCAAAGCCGGTGAGGTCGCCGATGACCCCGCCGCCGAGCGCCACGACCGCGTCGTTGCGCTCGATGCGGGCGGCCAGCACGCTGTCGCAGACGCTGATCAGGTGTTCGAAGCTCTTCGTCTTCTCGCCGGCCGGCAGCACGAGCGAGACGGCCTCGATGCCTTCCGCCTTCAGTGCGGCCATGAAATCGTCGAGATAGAGGGGGGCGACATGCGCGTCGGTGACGACGGCGATCTTGCGGCCCTTGAGGCGGCCGGCGATCTCGCGGCCGGCGGCGGATATCAGGCCGGGGCCGATCAGGATGTCATAGGAGCGGTCGGCAAGGTCGACCCGGACGGTGCGGCGGGCGGTGGCAGGTGCGGTCATCGTTATCTCGTCAGGCTTTCTTGGCGGCAGAGGCGATCGCGGCGAGCACCTCCTCCACCATGGTTTCCTTCTTCACGTCTCGCGACAGGACCGTGAGATCGGCCTGCGCATAGATCGGATAGCGGGCATTCATGAGGTTTTCGAGCGTCTGGCGCGGGTTTTCCGTCTTCAGCAGCGGGCGCGTGTCGCGCTTGTTGACGCGCTCCCACAGGACGTCGAGGTCGGCCTTCAGCCAGACCGACAGTCCGCCGCGCTTGATGTGCCTGCGCGTGTTCTCATTGATATAGGCGCCGCCGCCGGTCGACACGACCCGCGGGCCGGAGCGTAGCAGGCGCTTGATGACGCGGGTCTCCAGCGCGCGGAACTCCGCCTCGCCATAGGCGGCGAACAGGTCGGTGATCGACATGCGCGAGACGCGCTCGATCTCGTGGTCGCTGTCGATGAAGGGAATGCCGAGCGCCTGCGCGGTCATGCGGCCGATCGCCGATTTGCCGGCGCCCATCAGGCCGATCAGCACGAGGTTCCGCTTGCCGAGCGCGGCACGGGCCTCGGCGGAAAGCGTGAGAGGGGCCTGGTCGGTCAGCTCTGTCATTCGTGTTTTCCGGGGTTTCGTCTCTTTCCGTATCGACAAAAGCGCCGGAAGCGTCAAGCCTCGCCGCCGTTCCATCGTTCGCGTCGGCCCGCGACCGGCCTTGCGCTCGGCAGGTGGCGGGGCGATATAGGGACCATCGTCCCGGAGAGCACCATGCCGACCCTGTTCCGATTCCTGTTCTTCTGCGCCGTGATCGCCGGCTCGATCTACGGCACGATGGTGGCGCTGGTGACCTTCGTCGAGCCGACGGAGCGCGAGGTGACGATCCGCATTCCGTCCGAGCGGGTGAACCCGCAGCCATGAGGGACCCGTCCGCCCTTCAGGTCGAATCCTTCCTAGAGATGATGAGCGCCGAGCGTGGCGCGGCGACGAACACGCTGCAATCCTACGAGCGCGACCTTGAGGATGCGCGTTCCTTCCTCAACGCGCGGAGCGTGCGCCTCACGGAGGCGACGCCGGACGACCTGCGCGCCTATCTCGCCCATCTCGCCCGGCAGGGCTTTGCCGCCTCCTCGCAGGCCCGCCGGCTTTCGGCGCTGCGGCAATTCTTCAAGTTCCTCTACGGCGAGGGACTGCGCGGCGACGAGCCGACCGGCATTCTCGATGCTCCCCGCAAGGCGAGGTCGCTGCCGAAGACGCTGAGCGTCGAGGATGTCGGCTGCCTGATCGCCCGGGCCGAGGCGGAGGCGGCGGAACCGGGCGATGGCCTGCTTCTGCGCCGCCGCATGCATCTCCTGGTGGAACTCCTCTATGCGACGGGCCTGCGCGTCAGCGAACTGGTCTCGCTGCCGGCCAGCGTGCTGGCGCAGACGGGGCGCTTCCTCGTCGTGAAGGGCAAGGGCAGCAAGGAGCGGCTGGTGCCGCTATCGCGCGCCGCCGTCGCGGCGCTCGAAACCTATGGCGAGGTGCTGGCGGCCGAGATCGGCGACGATCCGGCGGCGGGCACCTTCCTGTTCCCGGCGAAGAGCAAGGAGGGCCATCTGCCGCGCCAGGTGTTCGCGCGCGACCTGAAGGCGCTGGCGGGGCGGGCCGGCATCCGGGCCTCGACGCTCTCGCCGCATGTGCTGCGCCATGCTTTCGCCAGCCATCTCCTGCAGAACGGCGCGGACCTGCGCGCCGTGCAGGAACTGCTCGGCCACTCGGACATTTCGACGACACAAATCTATACGCATGTGCTGGAAGAACGGCTCCACCAGCTCGTTCAGACCCATCACCCCCTTGCCAAACAGGCAAAAAAACCGGATTAGGACCCCTCTTCATGCCACTGGCCACCCGGCCGACGGCATCCTGACGCGGTTTGAGCAAACGATCGGAAACGCATCTCATGCACAACTACCTCGATTTCGAAAAGCCCATCTCGGATCTCGAAGGCAAGATCCACGAGCTTCGCAAGCTCGCCGAGGAAGATGAGAGCATCGACACGACGGATGAGGTCGGCCGGCTGGAAGTGCGCGCCCGCGAGGCGATGGCCGATATCTACGCCAAGCTGACGCCCTGGCAGAAGACGCAGGTCGCGCGCCATCCGCAGCGCCCGCATTTCCTCGATTTCGCCGGCCAGCTCTTCGAAGAGTTCACCCCTCTTGCCGGCGACCGCAAGTTCGCCGAGGATGAGGCGATCCAGGCTGGTCTCGGCCGCTTCAACGGCGAGCCCGTCGCCATCATCGGCCAGGAGAAGGGCAACGATACCAAGTCGCGCCTGAAGCACAATTTCGGCAGCGCCCGGCCGGAAGGCTACCGCAAGGCGATCCGCGTCATGGAGATGGCCGACCGCTTCGGCCTGCCGATCATCACGCTGATCGACACGGCCGGCGCCTATCCCGGCATCGGCGCGGAAGAGCGCGGCCAGGCCGAAGCCATCGCCCGGTCGACCGAGATGTGCCTGAATGTCCGCGTGCCGATCGTTTCCGTGGTGCTCGGCGAGGGCGGCTCGGGCGGTGCCATCGCGATCGCCACCGGCGACCGCGTCTATATGCTCGAACATGCGATCTACAGCGTGATCTCGCCGGAAGGCGCGGCCTCCATCCTCTGGCGCGATTCCACCCGCGCCAAGGAGGCGGCCAGCAACATGAAGATCACGGCCGAGGACCTGAAGACCTTCGGCATCATCGACGGCATCATCCAGGAGCCGGTCGGCGGCGCGCATCGCGATCCGCAGGCCGTCATCGCCCGCACCGGCGACGTCATCACGGCCGCGCTCAAGGATCTCTCCGCCAAGCCCGGCGACCAGCTTCGCAAGGACCGCCGCCAGCGCTACCTTAATATCGGCCGCCAGCTCTGAGCGGATTCTCGCCGATCGGCGGTTTTCGCCCCATCTCGGCCATAATCCTTGTGTCTGAAACGATGGGGCGTGCCGGCAGCCTCGCGAAAGAATTCCCGGTTAACACTTTATGAAGTATAAGCCGGTTACCACTGCGCGTCCGCCCGCCGGCGCGACGGCTTGCGATCTGACGATTGTTGACGGACTTCTGGAATGCGCCTGACTGTTCTTGCCGCCGTATCGCTCCTTGCCGTGGCCGCCGCCGGCTGCACCAACGAGACGCTCGACTCGTTCGACAAAGTCGACGTCGACATCACCAAGGTATCCCGCAAGACCGATTACCAGCTGTCCTCGGCGGTGCTCGGCAAGCTGTCCTCGATGAACATCGACCGCTCCTCGCCGATGATGCTGCGCATCTTCAAGGAAGAGGGCCGGCTTGAGCTGTGGAAGGCCGACCGCTCGAACCGCTACCGGCTGGTGCGCAACTACAAGATCTGTGCCTGGTCGGGCAAGCTCGGCCCGAAGATGAAGGAAGGCGACCGACAGGCGCCCGAAGGGTTCTATCCGCTGTCGAGGGCGAACCTCAATCCGAACTCCAGCTATTATCTCGCCATCAATACCGGCTTTCCCAATGGTTTCGACCGCGCCAACAAGGCGAGCGGCTCGCATCTGATGATCCACGGCGCCTGTTCGTCGTCCGGCTGCTACTCGATGACCGACGAGCAGATGGTGGAGATCTTCGCCTTCGCGCGTGATGCCTTCAACGGCGGCCAGTCGACGATCCAGCTCCAGGCCTTCCCCTTCCGCATGACCGCGGAGAACATGGCGCGCCACCGCGACAACCCGAATATCGAATTCTGGAAGATGCTGAAGGTCGGCTACGACCATTTCGAGCTGACCAAGCGTCCGCCGGAGGTCAATGTCTGCGAGAAGAAATATGTCTTCAACCAGCAGGCCGACAAGCCCTTCTCGCCGGCGGGCGCCTGCCCGGCCATGACGACGCCGGCCGCCCTCGAGGTGGCGCTCGACAGCTACAACAAGACCTATGCCGCGGCCTATGCCAAGGCCATGCAGAAATACAACGGCACGGTCTGGGTCGAGCCTTCCGAAGCCCAGCGCAAGGCGATCGTCGCCGACCAGCGCAAGGGGCGCGAGCTTGCCTATGCGCCGACCGGCAATTCGCTGGACGCCGGCAAACTGATGACAGCCCGCGAGATCGCCGAGCAGAAACGTAAGGTGGAAGAAGCCGAGAAGCGCAAGGTCGAGGCGGCCGAACGCGCGGTGCGCGAGGCCGAAGAGGCGAAACTGGCGGCCGAACAGGCGAAGATCAAGGAGGCGGAAGCCCTCGCGGCCGACGTCGCCGCCGAAAAGGTCGAGAAGCAGGCGCGCGTGGGCGCCCTGCCGGTACCGGAGGAGAATCCGGGCCTCGCCGCCGTCGAGAAGAAGGAAGCAAAACCCTTCTGGAAGTTCTGGAGCGACAAGGCCGCGCCGCGCAAGGCCGAGCCCGTTGCCGGCGTGACCCAGCAGGTCGGGCAGGATGCCGGCCGGCAGGCGGCGCAGAAGACGCAGACCACCGCCGTCGCGACAAAGCCGGCCGCGGGCGCCGATGCCCTGCCGGTGCCGGAGGGCAATCCGGACGTTCAGGTCGTCGAGAAGGCGGCGGAAAAGCCGTTCTGGAAGTTCTGGCAGAAATGACCGTGACGGCGGCCGGCGACGACGCCGAAATCTATGACCTGCGCGGCCTCAAATGCCCGCTGCCGGTGATGAAGGCGCGCAAGCGCCTGTCGGCGATGGATGCCGGCAGCACACTCTGGGTGGAGACCACCGATCCGCTCGCCGTCATCGACATTCCCCACTTCTGCCAGGAGGATGGCCATGTACTCGAGGCGAGCGAGCGCGTCGCGGCGGGGCACCGCTTCCTGATCCGCAAGAAGGCGTGAAGCCGCGGGGGTGGACTTTTCTTATTCTGGTCTGATCCGGTTGGCGACGCGGGCGCCTTCTGCGCCTCAATGCGTCTCGGCGACTTCGGTGGCGTCGTCGCCGCGGCCGAGCAGGTCATCGATGCGCTTGCGTTCGATCTCGAACTGGGCAAGGGCCTTGCCCTCCAGCGACTTGCCGCCGGGCAGGCGGATTTTCAGCGCATCCACCTTGTTGCCGTTGACGATCATCTCGTAGTGCAGGTGCGGCCCGGTCGAGAGCCCGGTCGAGCCGACATAGCCGATGACCTGGCCCTGGCGGACCTTGACGCCGGGCTTGATGCCCTTGGCGATGGCGTTCTGGTGATTATAGGACGAGACGTAGCCGTTGGCGTGGCGGATCAGCGTCTGGTTGCCGTAGCCGCCGGAATCCCAGCCGGCCTTCTCGACGACGCCGTTGCCGGCCGCGATGATCGGCGTACCGCGCGGCGCGGCCCAGTCGACGCCGGTATGCATGCGCGAGAAGCCGAGGATGGGATGGCGGCGCATGCCGAAGCCGGAGCGGAAGGTGCCGTTCGGAACCGGATTGCGCAGCAGGAATTGCCGGATGCTCTTGCCGTTCTCGTCGTAATAGTCGACCGCCCCGTCCTCCGGGCTCTGGAACCGGTAGACGCGGGTTTCCGTGTCGCCGAACTTGGCGTCGAGGAAGAGGATCTCCGAATCTTCCGTCGCCGCGCCGCTCTCGTCGGTGACGGAGAAGAAGGCCTCGAGCGAATCGGTCGGCCGCAGCTGCGCCTGGAAATCGACATTGCTGGCAAGGACGCGGATGACCTCCGCCGTCATGTCCTTGCCCATGCCGTAGGAGAGCGCGGCGCGATAGATGCCGTCATAGACGCGCGGCAGGTCGCGCCCGGTGATCATCACCGGCCGGTCGTCGTCGTCGAAGGCGGTGGCGACGGCGTCGAGCACCGGCGGCTCGGTGCCGTTGACGAAGCGGCCCCTGTCGTCGAGCGCGGCGGTCGTCACATGGCGGCCGCGCGAATAGACGCTGGCGCGCACGATGCTGGCTTCCTTGCCCTTCTGCACGATGCAGATGCGCAGCACGTCGCCCTCGGCCAATTGCTTGCTGCCGAGCGGGCCTTCCAGATAGGCGGAAAGGTCCTCGGCCTGGGCCTTGGTATAGCCGGCGGCCGTCATGATCTCGCCGATATCGGCGGCGCGGTGCACGGGGATCACGTCGTCGGCATATTCGGTGTCGTCGGGCGTCAGCGTGTCGAAATTCGAAACGCTCATGTTTTCCTCGACGATGCGGGCGGTCAGGCCCTGTAAAAGATCGAGGTCGGAGGAGTCCGAGGCGAAGCGCTGCGGATCGACATAGTAGAGCGAGGCGACCTGCGTGCTGCCGTCGGTCAGCACCGAACCGTTGGTGCGCACGTTCTCCTCGACCTCCTCGATCGACATCTGGTCGGCATAGTCGAGCGCTGAGCCGCCGGTCGGGAAGGCATCGGTCTGCAGCGCGACCTCCGATTCGACATCCGACCCGTAGATCGTGCCCATGCGCGAGGCGGGCGCGGCGTCCTTGCCGTTGGTGGAGAAGATCGCGAGCGGGTCGAAGCGCGGATAGTCCTCGCTTGTCGCATGGTTGGCGGCCAGCGCCATCTTCACATGGGCGAAGGGCTGGCGGCGCACGACCTCCTTCTCGCCGTCATGGATGACGGTGGAGATTTCCATGATCTTCTTGTCGGCCGGTTTGGCGACGATCGCGGTCTCGACGACGCGTTCGCCCCGTTTTGCCGTCTCGCCGTTCTTGCTGGTCTGGCCGGTCGTGCCGAGCGCGGCAAAGGCCTCGGCCGGGATGGCGAGCTGCTGGCGGCCGTCGAGCGCGGCGAAGAGTGCGACGCCCATCAGGATGGACGATGTGATGCCGGTGAGGAACGTGCCGGAGAGCCAGCGCAGCGAGATTTCCCGCCGGTCGGGCGCCTTGCGCCCGTCGGCGAGGATCGGCGGCTCGTTGCCGAGGGATCGGATCATGTTCCGGTCGGTGGTCATGCCGATTGCGCTTCGCCCTGTGTCGCGTTCTGGTTTCAGCGCGGGACCATGCACGCAGGAAGGCATGCGAGTCAAATCACGCTGGCTCTGATGACCTCCTCTAAAGGGGCGGAATGTGAAAATCTGAGGGCAATCGCATTAAAGCGGCGCTTCATCCGCCGGAAAGCCCTGAAAATCCGGGGGAAGCGAAGGGCGAAGGCATGTTTCTGCAGATTTTTTCAAAAAAATGTCACATGCCCTGTTGACGTTGTGGGATGAGTGGGCCTATAACCCGGCCATCGAACGAGAGCGGCGGCGCTTCTGGCGGCCGACGAACTCGCTCTAGGGTTTCCTGATGGAACTGGTGAGAATTGAGCCTGATTTGGTTCGGGTGGTTTTTGCTGCTTCTTGTGAGACTGG